>VFQR01001107.1_pt1 | contig 23080 bp, 12 predicted proteins | sample 3512321 | NCBI WGS metagenome assembly VFQR01 (sample SAMN10412374, study PRJNA504923) | tailings metagenome | isolation source: Relicate 3 Philex TSF1 revegetated site | place: Philippines: Tuba, Benguet | collected 2017-08-29 | reverse complement strand
TCACTCGATGACATTCTGAAAGATTCTGGGGCTGTCGCTGCTGATTTCATAGGAGAATCCACTCGTTTGAAAGGATAAATTCTCGTGATCTCAAGCTTTTCTACATCCAGAAAGGCCATGCCTGAAATGTCTGTGATCATAAAATAAGCGATTTGCCCATAAGTTGCGCATATTCTGTTGCCAATCCACTCTCCACCAGTGGTTGACAGTAGCATACACTCTTCAACAGTGCTTAAGCACCCGGTGTGCCAATAGATTTTGGGGACCGGAAAAAGCGGTCGAGAGCTCGCTCCGGAAGTCCTGCCAAGGGTCCCAGTGAATCTCGATGCCACTTCAATGGGAAAGTGACCTGCTTCGGCAGCCGTCTTACCACCAGAGTGAGGCCACCTGAAAAGTGATCAGTGCGCCGACATAAGCGAGGGCGGTCATGTAGACGAACGTGAAGACGGCCCATTTCCAGCTTCCCGATTCCTGCGCCACAACCACCAATGTGGCCATGCACTGAGCGCAAAGCGCGAAAAAGACCATAATCGAAAGGGCCACCGGAATCGTGAAAACCGGGCTGCCATCTGGATTTCTGGAGTTGATGAGTGCATCGCGCAATTGGGGCGATTCCGCTTCCATCCCTTCGCCGAGATTATAAATCACACCTAAGGTGGCGATGATCACTTCACGAGCCGGGAATGAGGCGAGCACTCCCACACCAATCCTCCAGTCCCATCCTAATGGGCGCACGATCGGCTCGATCCAATGGCCCGCCATCCCGAGAAAGCTGTTCTCCTGCAGTTGCCCTTGTGTGGGAACTAATTCTCCCTCCAGTTGCTCCATTAAATTGGAGTATTCTTTGATCTGCTGATTTAATGCGATCAGATCTTTCTCGATTTTTTCAATCTCAGCTGGAGTCAACGGAGGAATTTCACCTGCTTCTTTGCGTTTCACAACTGGCTGGGAACGAATCCAGCGTGCGTAGAAAGAAGACGGTTGAACTTCGTTTGTTCCTTTCAACTTCTGCTGCAATTCATCTCGCCTCTCGATCAGCCGGTCAGAGACCCTGTTGGTTTCTTCCATCTCTGCCAGAATCGCATTTTCACGCGAATGATCTCCGGGGAAGTAACCTAACCCCCAGATGACAATCGAGGTCAGCAGGATCAATGTTCCCGCTCTTACCACGAAGGCCGCAGCGCGATCGTACACACGCTGGAAGACAGTCTTGATGGAGGGCCACTTATAGGGTGGGAGTTCCATGACAAATGGTGGCGTTTCCCCGGGGAAAATGGTCTTCTTCAAAATCCATGCCACGGGAATAGCGACAATCGCTCCCAAGGAGAGAAACGCCAGCAGAACCAGCGATCGCAAATCGACCCAGCCCGAAAAGAAACTCACTCCCGGAATGAAGGCCCCAATCAGCAGGCTATAGACAGGCAATCGAGCCGAGCAACTCATGAGTGGTGCCACCAGAATAGTCACCATTCGATCTTTACGATTTTCGATCACACGCGTCGCCATGACTCCCGGAATGGCGCAGGCAAACGATGACATCAGCGGTACGAATGACTTTCCCGAAAGACCAACCTTGGTCATCAGCCGATCCATCAAAAAGGCCGCTCGCGCCATGTAGCCGCAATCTTCGAGAATGGCCAGAAACAGAAACAGCAGCACAATCTGAGGCAGAAATACGAGCACTCCACCCACACCGGCAATGACGCCTTGCGTCACGAGGCTGCGGAGTGGCCCACGGGGCATCATGGCACCTACCAGATCCTGCAGGCTGCCAAAAGCCGTCTCCATCAGTTCCATGACTGGTTCGGCGCCGCGGTACAACAATTGAAAGACCACAAACATCATAAAGATGAAAACCAGCAGTCCAAAGACACTGTGTGTCAGCCAGCCATCCAGTTTCTCACTGAACTGGCCAGCCTGCCGGACAGGCCTGATCTCCAACCCGGCAATGGCCTTACGAATCGAGGCGTACCGCACTCGCGGCTCGATCCCACTGATTCGATAGCCGGCTGCACTGACCTGTTCGCGAAGTCGCTGGAGATGTGGTGAGAGTTCTGGCCATCGTTGGACTTCGGTCTGCTCGATCTGTCCGTCAATGTCCATCAACAGACGACTCACCAGTGGCCTGGGCATTTTTCGGCCATGGGCCGAGAGTAATCCCTGCAACTCGTTGACTGCGGTCTCAAAAGGTGGGGGAAAATCGGAGTTTGAAGCTTGTTGAGCAGCGAGATCCGTGCCCTGGGCTGCTGGTGGATTCTGCGCTATGAACTCGAAAATCGATTTCTGAACGAGAGCGACGCTCGATTGATCATGAGCATTGCAGAAGACGACCGGCACACCCAGCCTTTGCGAGAGTTCTGGCGCAGTGATCGCAATTCCCGCTTTTTCGGCCCGGTCAATCATATTGACAATCAGCAGGACGGGCAGGCCCAGATCGCGCACTTGAGAATACAGATACAGATTTCGCTCGAGGTTCGTTCCGTCGACAATGCACAAAGCCCCAGCGAGTGATCCGATCTCTGGTCGTAATCCCAGCAGCACATCGACAGTGACTCGTTCATCGGCCGAACGTGCAGCCAGGCTATAAGTTCCCGGCAGGTCCACCAGCACGGCTTCCTGAGTGCTGGTTTTCAATCGTCCCAGCTTCATCTCGACAGTCACCCCGGGAAAGTTTCCCGTGCGGGTGAAAATGCCAGTTAATGCCGAAAACAACGTGCTTTTGCCCGTATTCGGATTTCCGACAACTGCCAGATGCGGCACTCGATCAACTGCCAACGACATGCAGGGGCCACTTTCCCGAAAGGGCAATGAGTTTCATTGCGAGAACGGCTACTTGCTTCGTTCTCACCGGTGAATACAACAGGTTCAAATCACTTCGATCACGACGCGGTGAGCTTCTGCTTTCCTTAACGAGAGATGGTAACCCGCCACGCGAATCTCGAGCGGGTCGCCAAGAGGCGCTCTCCCGATGAATTCGATCTCAGCGCCGGGCAGAAGTCCCATTTCCATGATTCGCAAGGCGAGCGAGTCATCACCCTGGACATCCTGCACTCGGGCATGCTGTCCCGTCTGAAGCGATTCGAGCGTTGCGGTCATTTTTGAAGACTTTGAATCGTGGATGATCGTTATTGAGGCAATAACTCAGTGTTGGATGAAGGCACGCAACTCATTGAGTCAGGGAGGGTTCAACAAGCACTGTTGCGAGGTCATCTGTCCTTAAAGAGAACTGATTTCCCGCCAGAGAAATAATACAGGGCGACCCGGGCAGAACCATTCGTACCCGACTGCCCACATTCAATCCGATTTCCTGCAGTCTGGTAAGAAGTGTTGTATCTCCTTCGATATCAACAACTTGTGCTGATTCTCCTGCTTTGAGGCAATCCAGAGGTATGGTGTAGCTCACAAGGATATCCCCCAGGCAGAGACTCCGCGAAAGAATTATTGAGACTCAGTCTCAATCACTCTGTATGATAAACTGGTAATGTCTCTGTGGGTAGTCTCCTTGATCAGAAGTCATGGCAAATGTGGGAAACGTTCATCGTTGTTGCGATTGTCGTTGTTGCCGCCGGTCAACTTGCCTGGCTGGGTTATCGCTCTCTGGCCCCTCACCATGGGAGAAAAACTGGCGGTTGTGGTTCCTGCCGCGGTTGTTCGCATGGCAATCCGAGTTCCGCTGGCTTGAATTCTGCGGCTCAATTGCCCCTTCTCAGCAATTCCGGGTGCGGAAATTGTCACTCTCCCTCCCACACATTGCATCCGGCTGAAAACCCGCCTGTTTTCGTCAAACTCTCGCCGGTTACGCCAGATCACCAGCATTGAAATTGACACCTAACCACCAGCGTGAGGTTTTTTCCTCACGAGTTATTGATGATATGCCCGAGCTCGTCAGGGCTCCTCTTCATCGGTAAGGCAGATGTTGATCCGGCCAGAAATATCATTGATTCCGATAATTGTCCGATCCCCGAATTGTGAAGCCGCAGGCCTGTTGTGTGGAAAACGTCATTTGTTATGACTTTGGTTCACTCTCTTTACCCTGTGTCTTGCTGACCTGAAGTTGCTTCTACCTATTTCCCCTGATCGTCAGTCATTTCCAATGCCTGTCTCATTCACCATTCGAGATTCTGGCCTCTGATGCCGGTTATCAGGCTCTAATCAGGGAAAAATTCGAACAGAATCTTGACATTGAAGTCTCACCTTCTATTCTCTTGTAATCAAATAGGCCGATACCTGGGTCGATGAATTATTTGATTTTCCGATAGAGAGGGTTCTGGGTGCTGGAGCTTCGTGCTGTGGAGATCTTCGCCGAGGTGGCAACCTTGCGCAGCTTTTCGAAGGCCGCGCGGGAGCTGGGGATTTCACAGCCAGTTGTCAGTGAAACGGTTCGCGCCCTCGAAGCCACTCTCGGTGAGCAGTTGATCGATCGCACAAAGCGGCCTCTCGAACTCACCCCTGCGGGAAAGCTCGTTCTGGATGCAGGCCGTGATCTCCTGGACCGTGCACTTCGCCTCGAAGACAGTGTTCGCCACTTGAAAAACAAAGTCGTCGGGACTGTGCGAATTGCGGCGATCTACTCCGTAGGTTTGCTGCAGATGGGGGCTTATGTCCGGCAGTTCGAACGCCTTTATCCGGATGCTGCTCTCGAGCTTCGGTACCTGCATCCCGAGACGGTGGTAACCAGCATTACCGATGAGATTGCAGATCTCGGGATTGTCTCTTTTGCTTCAAGGCGGCCCGATATCACCTGTATTCCTTGGCAGGAGCAGGAGATTGCTCTGATTGTCTATTCAGGCCACAGGCTGGCCAATCGCACTAAAGTTCGCGCTCGCGAAATTGATGGCGAATCACTCGTTACGTACACACCACAGTTGCAGGTGCGGACCGAACTCGACCGCTGGTTGAAGCAGGCCCGGGTGAACGTCGAAATCAGTCATGAGTTCGACAACATTGAGAATATCAAACGGGCTGTCGAAATTGGTTCAGGGATAGCGCTTCTGCCGCTTCCCACAGTTCGTCGTGAACTCGAGATTGGCTCGCTCAAAGCGATCACGTTAGAAGATGTGCGCTGGGTCAGGCCACTGGGGATCATTCATAAAAAGAATCGCCAGTTGACAACAGCCGTGCGAAAATTCCTCGATCTGCTGCATCAGAATCCCGACACATTTCTCTTCGGAAATTCTGTGCAGACAGGTCATTCCCTGCAGACGACATCTGGCATTGTTCCTGCTGTGGCTGTCCCCAATTCCTCAGGCAGGCCGTTGGCTGGAAGCTCAGCAATCGCAGCCCAGCCTGAGGTCTTGCCGATGCCAGATCCACCTCAGGAGCGGATTGTCGTTCAATCCACCATTCCACCTTAATCCTTCAGTTCGCCCGAATCTTCAAAGGTTCTGGCGATCAGGCCGAACCAGCTTGCCCTCCAGGGTTGTCGATCACGGATGGTCAGCGATTTCAGAATCCCGAGTCCTGTTCTCTGTTAGTGATTGATTTCGAATTCGACTTGCCGAGCCAACTCATCCCTTGTCTGAGAGTTTTTTGAGATGACAGATTTTCACAGCACTGGCCTTTCGTCCTCGCCAGCTCAGTCATTGCACTCATCGGAAACCGCACGTTCACTCGCCAGGCAGGAGATCAATGCCCAGAATCTCGGCCCTGTAGCGGCTAGTTCCTTGTTTGCCTCGCCCTACAGCGAAGAGATTTTTGCTCCCGGCGGCACTCCCAAAGCACATGGTCTCTACGACCCTGCCAATGAGCATGATAGTTGCGGCGTGGGCTTTGTGGCCCACATCAAGGGACAGAAGTCGCATCAGATTGTCGTAGACGCTGACCGGATTCTGCGGCACATGTCCCATCGCGGAGCCTGCGGCTGCGAAGAAAATACTGGTGATGGGGCAGGGATGCTGACGGGGATCCCTTATCAGTTCCTCAAGCGGGTTGTCCGCAAAGATCTCTCTGCCGAACTTCCCCCAGAAGGACGATTCGGAATCGGTCTCACGTTTCTGCCGACAGATCCCGAACAGCGGAGAGTCTGTAAAGAGACGGTCGCTGAGATTATTCGCCAGCAGGGCCAGACACTGATTGGCTGGCGAAAAGTTCCCGTCGAGCCCGACAAAGCCGATATCGGCCCATCAGCCCGCGCTGTCATGCCGGTGTTTGAACATCTGATTGTGGGTGCTGCCGAAGGTCTTTCAGAAGAAGCTTTTGCACGCCAGCTTTTTGTGATTCGCAAGCGGGCCAGTCATGCCATCCGCGAAGGTTCACTCCCTCAGGCATTGATGTTCTACATCTGCTCGTTGTCGACCAAAGTGCTGATTTACAAAGGGATGCTCACGCCCGATCAGGTCTGTAACTTCTTCGTCGATCTCCAGGAAGAAGACTATGTCTCTCACCTGGCGATGGTTCACTCCCGCTTTTCGACCAACACCTTCCCCAGTTGGGATCGTGCGCATCCGCAGCGATATGTCGCACACAACGGTGAAATCAACACTGTCCGTGGAAATGGCAACTGGATGTACGCCCGCCAGGGGATGATGAAGAGTGAACTCTTTGGTGATGATCTTCCCAAGCTCTTCCCGCTGGTTGAACCCTACTGCTCGGATTCGGGCAACTTCGATAACGCTCTCGAAATTCTCGTGCAGAGTGGTCGCAGTCTTCCTGAAGCCGTCATGATGATGATCCCGGAAGCATGGCAGAATCATGATACCATGCCCGAGGACAAGCGCGCGTTTTACGAGTATCACTCAGCTCTGCAAGAGCCCTGGGATGGCCCGGCATCAGTCAGCTTTACCGATGGTGATGTCATCGGTGCGACCCTCGATCGGAACGGTCTTCGTCCCAGCCGGTTTTATGTCACGCACGATGATCGCGTCGTCATGGCCAGCGAAGTCGGGGTGCTCGATATTGCTCCCGAAAATGTGAAGATGAAGGGCCGCCTGCAGCCAGGAAAAATGTTCCTCGTCGATTTCCGGCAAGGTCGCCTGATTCCCGACGAAGAACTCAAGCGGGATTTCTCCAACCGTCGCCCTTATAAGCAATGGCTCGAAGAACAGCGGATTCAGCTCAGCGAATTGCCGCCATACCCGGCGTTCGAGCGGATGTGTGGAGAAACATTGCTCTCACATATGCAGGCTTTCGGCTACACCACCGAAACTTTGCAGTTCATGCTCGTGCCGATGATCAAGACGAAGAAAGATCCGCTCGGTTCGATGGGCGACGATACAGCGCTCGCCTGCCTGAGCGATCAGCCGCGTCTGCTCTACGATTACTTCAAGCAGCTCTTTGCCCAGGTGACAAATCCTCCCATCGACTCCACTCGAGAAGAGGTCATCATGTCGCTGGAGTGTTACATCGGGCCGGAAGGCAATCTGCTGGAAACCACAGCCGGGCAGTGCCATCGACTCGCGGTACCACATCCAATTCTCACGAACGAAGAACTGGCTTCGCTGGCACACCTTGATTATCGCGGCTGGAAGTCCAAGATCATCGATATCACCTATCCGAAAAAGGAAGGGGTCAAGGGACTCAAGCCGGCGCTGGATCGCGTTCGGGCCGAAGTCAGCCAGGCCATTCAGGATGGTTTCGGGCTGGTGATCCTGTCTGACCGTGCGATGTCGAATGATCGGCTCCCCATCAGTGCTTTGCTCGCGACGGGGGCTGTCCATCATCACCTGATTCGCAGCGAAGAACGCACGAAAATCGGTCTGGTTGTCGAGACGGGTGAGGCTCGCGAAGTGCATCACTTCTGCCTGCTCGTCGGTTATGGTGCCGACGCCATCAATCCCTACATGGCGTTTGAAGCTCTCTGGCAATTGCAGGATGAAGGGGAGCTGGAAGGGGATTGGACTCACGAGCAGATCACTGCGGCTTATCGCAAAGCGACCAAGCAGGGGATTCTCAAGGTCATGGCCAAGATGGGGATCTCCACTCTGGCCAGCTACAAGGGAGCCCAGATCTTTGAAGCCGTGGGACTTTCTGAAGAAGTCATCAAGGAATGCTTCCGGGGAACCGCCAGCCGGATCAAAGGTGTCGGCTTTGAAATCCTGGCAGAAGAAGCGATTCGTCGTCACGAACTGGGCTACCCCAGCCGTGGCAACGAGAAGCTCCCTGTACTGCCGAACTTTGGTCTCATGCACTGGCGTGCGACAGGCGAAAAGCACGCCTGGAATCCGCAGAATATTGCCAATCTCCAGCGAGCTGCCCGTCAGGGAGACAAGTCGGCTTACAAAGAGTTCTCGAAGATGGTCAACGAGCAGACTGCTCGCGAATGCCATCTGCGTGGGCTCCTCAAGTTCAAGCCTGGCACACCGGTACCACTTGAAGAAGTCGAATCCGCAGCAGCTATCGTCAAGCGATTCTGCACAGGTGCCATGAGCTTTGGTTCGATCTCGGCAGCCGCTCACGAATCGCTGGCGATTGCCATGAATCGCATTGGTGGCAAGAGCAACACAGGGGAAGGGGGCGAAGATTATTCGCGATTCCAGCCTTTGCCCAGTGGGGATTCCAAAAAATCAGCAATCAAGCAGGTGGCTTCAGGCCGCTTTGGTGTCACCAGCTATTACCTGACCAATGCTGATGAAATCCAGATCAAGATTTCGCAGGGAGCTAAACCCGGTGAAGGGGGTGAGTTGCCTGGGCATAAGGTTGATCAGGTGATCGCTGCGACCCGGCACTCGACGCCAGGTGTGGGGCTCATCAGTCCTCCGCCGCATCACGACATTTACTCCATCGAAGATCTGGCGCAATTGATCTTCGACCTGAAGAACTCGAACCCATCGGCACGCATCAGTGTGAAGCTGGTGTCTGAGGTTGGTGTCGGTACGATTGCCGCCGGGGTGGCTAAAGGCCATGCCGATAACATCCTGATCTCGGGGGATAGTGGCGGGACCGGGGCTTCTCCGATTACCAGTATCAAGCATGCGGGTTTGCCCTGGGAGCTTGGCATTGCCGAAACTCATCAGACACTGGTGCTCAATAACCTGCGCAGCCGTGTTCGACTGCAGACGGACGGACAGCTCAAGACCGGCCGCGATGTGGTCATTGGCATGCTGTTGGGAGCTGAGGAAATCGGCTTCGCCACAGCACCTCTGATTGCTCTGGGCTGTATCATGATGCGTAAGTGTCATCTCAATACCTGCCCTGTGGGCATTGCCACACAGGATCCGGAATTGAAGGCCAAGTTCACAGGTCAGCCCGAGCATGTCATCAACTACCTCTTCATGGTGGCTGAAGAAGCACGCGAGATCATGGCGGAACTTGGCTTCCGCACTGTTAACGAAATGGTGGGCCGCAGTGATATGCTCGAATTCAATTCGGCCATCGATCACTGGAAGGCGAAACACCTCGATCTGTCGGCCATTCTCACACCGGCACGCAAGCCACATCCTGATGTCGAAACTTTCTGCACCACGACCCAGAAGCATGGGATGGAACTGCAGATCGATAATGAACTCATTCGTGAGTGCCAGCCCGCGATTGAAGATGGTAAACATGTGGAACTTGCCATTCCTGTGCAGAACATCAACCGCGCCCTGGGAACGATGCTCAGTCATGAGGTTTCCAAGAAGTGGGGTGCGAAAGGTCTGCCCGATGGCACGATCCACATTCGCTGTAAGGGGTCTGCTGGCCAAAGCGTTGGTGCCTGGCTTGCTCATGGTGTGACGATTGAAGTTGAAGGCGATGCCAACGACTTTGTGGGTAAGGGACTTTCGGGCGGTCGAGTCATTATCTACCCACCGAAGAACTCCTCGTTTGTCGCCGAAGAAAACATCATCATTGGCAACGTCGCACTCTATGGAGCCATTCAAGGTGAACTCTTTGTGCGTGGACGTGCTGCCGAGCGATTCTGCGTGCGAAACTCGGGTGCTGTTTGCGTGGTTGAAGGGGTCGGCGACCATGGCCTGGAATACATGACCGGTGGTCGTGCTGTCATCCTGGGGCCCACTGGAAGAAACTTTGCTGCCGGGATGTCGGGCGGGATTGGTTATGTTTACGACCCGAACGACAACCTCCTGGGGAACTGCAATCTGGAAATGGTTGAGCTCGAAAAGGTGGAAGCCGAGGAAGACAGGGCCGAACTGCTCGATCTTGTCCGCCGGCACATGGAGTACACCGGTTCGACGGTTGCTCGTGGTCTGATTGCCCGCTGGGAAACGGCTCTTTCTCAGTTCAAGAAGGTCATGCCAGTCGATTACAAGCGGGCTCTGGCCGAACAGAAGAAAGCAGCACAGCAGAAGGTGCTCGCTGCGAATTAAAGGCTTTGCCAGGGATCGATCTGCCCCGCTGCCTGGCGCTCGCTGGCGGCGGGGTGGTTTCCCCTTCGCATCAATTTTTGACCACCTGGTTTGGAAGAAGCATCCAATATCTCCCAGACCAGCAGATTCCTCTCGATATCACTCGATTCACTTTGCATGGCCTGGCGATCACGTCTGGCCCTATTTCTCGGGAAAAGTGCATTATGGGAAAGCCCACAGGTTTCAAAGAGTTCACCCGTCAGGTTCCGGAAGATCGTTCACCCAAGCTGCGGATTCTTGACTGGAATGAATTCCACGATCACATGGCCGAGGACGATCTGCGCAAGCAGGGGGCTCGTTGCATGGATTGTGGCGTCCCGTTCTGTCATACGGGTCAATTGATGGCTGGTATGGCGGCTGGTTGCCCGATCAACAATCTCATTCCAGAGTGGAACGATCTGGTTTATCGTGGCCACTGGCATGAAGCCCTCGATCGCCTTCATAAGACCAATAACTTTCCTGAATTCACAGGTCGTGTGTGTCCTGCTCCTTGTGAAGGTTCCTGTGTGCTGGGGATTACCAATCCTCCGGTCACAATTAAAAACATTGAATGTTCGATTATCGATAAGGGCTTTGAAGAGGGGTGGGTTGTTCCCCGGAAACCGCTTCATCGTACTGGCAAGAAGGTCGCAGTGATTGGCTCAGGGCCTGCCGGTTTATCGGCAGCGGCTCAGTTAAACAGTGCGGGTCATCTTGTCACGGTCTTTGAGCGCGCCGACAGAATCGGCGGGCTGCTCATGTATGGCATCCCGAATATGAAGCTTGAAAAGCACGTCGTCGAGCGGCGTGTGAAGTTGCTCGAAGAAGAAGGCGTTGTTTTCAAGACCGGCGTCGAGGTCGGACGCCAGCTCCCTGCGGATCAACTCAAGAAAGAGTTCGACGCCATTGTTCTCTGTATGGGTGCCACACGTCCGCGTGATCTTCCGATCGCTGGCCGGCAACTCAAAGGGATTCACTTTGCGATGGAGTTCCTCCACGCCAATACCAAGAGTCTGCTTGACTCTCAGCTATCGAATGGACAGTACATCACTGCCAAAGATAAGCATGTGGTCGTCATAGGTGGTGGTGATACTGGTAATGATTGCCTGGGAACATCGGCCCGTCATGGCTGTAAGAGCCTGACAAATCTGGAAATCGTTCCTAAGTCCCCAGAAGAGCGTGCTGCGAATAACCCCTGGCCGCAATGGCCCAAGACATACAAGGTCGATTATGGTCATGCGGAAGCTGCCGCTGTTTTTGGCCACGATCCTCGCCTGTACAGCACGACAGCCCTCGAATTTGTGGGTAATGACGCAGGCCATGTGAAAGCGATCCGCATTTCACAGGTTGAAGCGGCTCCTCCCTTTAAGCCCATTGCCGGGACAGAGCGAGAGATTCCCGCCGATCTTGTCCTGCTGGCCATGGGTTTTCTCGGGCCTGAATCACCGATCTCGGAGCAGTTGGGGGTCAGCCTGGACGAGCGTTCGAACTACAAGGCCGAGCACGGCAAATTCGCAACGAATGTCCCGGGGGTGTTTGCCGCTGGTGACTGCCGACGTGGCCAGAGCCTGGTGGTCTGGGCGATCAACGAAGGTCGCGGCGTGGCCCGCGCTGTTGATCTGCATTTGATGGGGAAGACGGATCTGACCGTGTAATCGGTTCTGCCGATCGATGAATGATGAAATCTCGATGATTTTCGACGAGGCCCCATCTGCAACTTCAGAGTTGCGATGGGGCTTTCTTGCGAAAAAATCATCATGTTCAGATGATAGGTTTGCGCCTTTATCCTGCAGCAATTCGTGGTTAGCCTCGTTGCGGGCAAAAGGCAGTTTTCGTAGTTTGTCGAAACCTCTAAACACCCCTGAATGTGTGCAAAGTTTCCTATGCGAATTGCCCTTGGATGTGATCATGGCGGATTTCCACTGAAGGCGAAGGTTGCCGAAGTGGTGAAGTCGTGCGGTCACGAAATTGTTGATCTGGGGACAGATTCGAGCTGTTCCGTCGACTATCCGGATTATGGGCTCGCAGGGGGGCTGGCCATTGCCCGCCGGGAGGCGGATCGCGCGATTCTGCTCTGCGGTTCAGGAATTGGTATCAGCGTCGCTGCCAATAAGATTCCTGGTGTGCGTGCGGGTGTCTGCCACGACACTTACTCGGCCCATCAAGGGGTTGAGCACGACGATATGAATGTCCTTTGTCTGGGTGCCCGGATTGTCGGCGAGGCACTGGCACTTGAAATTGTGCAGTCATTTCTGAATGCGAAATACACCCACGAAGAACGCCACGCCCGCCGTCTGGCGAAACTCCTCGAAATCGAACGCCGTGCCAATTCGGGCGAGTGGACACCAGATTCTTAAACATGTTCCATGTTGGTGGTCCATCCCGCCGGCCTAAGCCAGAACTCTTCTCGGACGCATCGCCATATCAATCGGAAATCAGCTCAGAAATGCGATTTCAGTTGCTGCCACCTCGTCGAATGAGTTATGAACACCGAGGTAAGTGGCGGCTAGTAAACGTTCTTGCAGACTGCAGGGCCCTTAGTGTTTAAGAGTCATAGTACAAACACGAAACTGGAGTGATGGATGGATCTCTCATGGATAACTCAGGCTTTGTACGCATTCGCTGTGATTGTCGCCGGTGTTCTGGTCAGTAGCCTGGTAGGTGCCATATGGTTGAGACTTGCTGCAACCTGGTTGGGATTTGCCACGATTCCTTATCGTGCGGCATTCAAGAGCTCGCTGATCACCAATTTCATACTGATGTCTATCAATGGTTATGTGAGCTTCAGTTCATTCTATGCCATCACATTGATCCGAGGTTTGGATGATGATCGTGGAGCTTCCATGACGAATCTCGCATTTGGCTTTCCTCCTTTGTATTTCATGTATGCCACTGCATTTGGTCTGCTGATCACCGCAGCCATTTTCATGAAAACAATTCCCGAGAAAGAAGCGAATGCTGGTATGAAATTCTTTGATGCGTTTGGATTGGCCGCTTTCTATTTTGCTCTGACCTTCGCGTTCCTGTTCATTGCAGGAATGATTGTGTTGTTGGTTATTGGCGGGATTCTGACGTTCATTTGAGCCAGTTGTTCTATGGCTTGTAGAGTCTGTTGATAAGAAAATGGGATGGTTTTCTCTCCAGAATCAAACGGTGGACTAAACCGTTGATCGATCGGAGAACGAGACATTTTTCAGGACAAGCAACATTTAACAGCAGGGGATTGAATAATCGGGCTGGATCGAGGTCGTGATCTCGCCTGGCACACCCAAAAAAATGTGGCTCAAGACCTTCTGACGCGTCCGAATGTCAGAGTCGGCATGACATCGAAATGAAAAAGATGCTCACCTGATAAGCATCTGCGTCCAGGTTTTTTCCAAGAGAAAAACATCAAACCCGGGTCCATCATGCGACGGTGGAGTCGCATACGAACGAGCGGGATCTGACCATGTCAAAACGACATGCGCCACTGGTGATCCAGGCTCTCGTGAACAGGGTTGGCACCTCCGGCGTGATTAAGACGCCGGGTTTGATGGCGAAGTTGTCTTCGACAATCCCGTTTCCCACAAGTCCAAACTCTCTCCCCTTTCCGGTCATTTCTGCCGCTGAACCAGTTTTCTTCGAACGTCGTGGGGTGGTTTCCATCGGCGAGCTTCCGGTGACAAGTCCCCATCGATTTTGCAGCTTAGCGGGAAGTTTTATGGGACAGACATGGTCATGGATGGCTTCAAAATCGGTGGTTTTCACCTGGCCATCGGCGAATTTCGCCACATGTACTGGAGAAGTGGCCTGAAATCGATGGTCCTTGCAGCTTCTGCCGATCTTTAGTCACTTCAACGAACGAATGCCCGTTGACCTGCTTCTGTCGATTGAGCGATACCGTCGCTCGGAAGTCTGGTCGCTGGTTCGATTCATCGGACCAACGATCAGTCGACAGTCATCGAAATTTTTTGCCCGCCTCTCCTTTCGCCTGCCTCGCTTCCATTTTTCCTGCCTCACCATTTGTTGTTGACTCCTCGCCTGATCCCGCCACAGACGTTTTTTCCTGCCATCTCTTGAACTGGTCAATGAAGCTCATGCCACGAGGTTCATGCTGGTTGAACACAGGATGAAGACATGCCTCATCGCTCAAAGACATCTTCATTGCTCATTCATGATCTGCAACCAGCAGTTCTGCCAACGTCTGCAGCCATGCAGTCGCCGGTCTTCGATTCAAAGAGCAGTGTCGATCTGAAAAGCCATTCCCTACTTGCCAGCAGGCTTCTCCCCACCGGTGGAACTCCTCTCATTATGCACGACACCCACTCTGGCTCTGGTTCAAAAACTGGCAGTCTGGTAACTCGTTGTACCGGTGCCCTGGGGCTGGTTTTACTGGCAGCTTTCGCAGCATCTTTCTCGGCTGTGGGATGTGCCAACATGGTGGAGTCGCGAGCGATCGAAAAATTCGCCGCGAATCTTGATTCGGCCAACCTGTCGGCCCTCAAACACACATCTTCTGATGCGTTCAGCCAGAAAGCTCTGCGCACTGCCGATGCTATGGATGACCTCAAGATCCTCAATCTGCCGACGGGCAAAACATCGGTCATCAAGGTCGAAGAGGTCGATCCTAAACGTAAACGAGTGACTGTCGAAGTGGGCGAACAAAAGAAGGAAATCTTCTACGACCTGGTCTTCGACGATAAGTATCGCCAATGGGTCGTTGACGACGTCTTCATGAAGCAGCGTAAGCGCGGTGTGACCGCCTATAAATCTGTGACCGAACAAATGGATCTGCTGCTCAGTGTTCGCGAGGCGATTGAAGCGTGGCAGGAATCGGAAGTTCCCACCATCTGCGAACAGATGACACCCGAATTCGCCGCTGCCTTCCGCAATCTTCCCGATGATTACCGCACTAAGCTCACCAAGATTGTCTCTGGCGAGAAACGATCCTCGAAATCGACTCGTCCCGAGGCTTCTCTCGATGAAAAGACAGCCATTGTCCGGCTTCCCCGCGAGCGTGGAGAAACGGTCTGGACACTTGTGCTGCAGGAAGGGCATTGGCTGGTGGCGGATATTGCCATCGACTCCAAAGAAGAAGTCGAGCAGATTCCTTCGGTCTACAAACAATCGCTGGCTGTGCTGCGCTGTATGGAATTCCTCGATGCCTACGCCTCGCGTGATCGCGAAGTGATCAAGCCGTTCTGTGGGCAGGAGTTTTATGAAGGGGCCATCGCCCTGGGGGATCTTTCGCTCATCACGCTCCCCCGTCCGTCAGAAAATTCTCACACTGTCGAGGTTAAAATCCAGAAGGCCCGAGCAGATTTTACCCTCACAGGCAAGGAGAACGTTATTCATGTGGCCATGCATCGACAGGGTGGAGATGTCGTCATTGGCGATCAACCCCCCGTTTATGAGGTGACCGAAGTTTCTGTCTACGATATTGCGACCAATCAGGAGCAGCATCTGACAGCGGTCTTCACCGCTCAGGCCATGCTCGAATTGTTTGTCGAGGCGATCGCCCAGCGAGATATTACGACTTTGCGGCAACTCTCGACTTATGACTTTACAAAACGTGTCTGGAGTCAGGTCAACGATCAGAATCTGCCCGGCTTGCCTCTCGAAGTCTTCGACGAACCAGAAATTCAGATTCTCGGACGCAAGTTCGAAGGTGCTCTGACTCGCTTCTATGTCATGCAGAATGGCCAGGAACTCACCTACTTCCTGAGAGAACAGCAGGGTCAATTCCGTATTGATGACATCGAATGGAAAATCTCGGGCCGTCCGGCCTCAGTCAAAATGACAACCGAACTGATGATCCCTCTTCAGAACTTTGCCTGTGCCATCTCGCTGGGGCGTGATCCGGCTTATCAAAACATTGCTCTGGAAAATCTGCAGAAGTGCTGTTCGGAAGAATTTAACCGCGTGGTCTGGCGGCAAACCCAGTTTGTACCCAACTCCGGTATGTCGGCGGATACATTCCTGGCCACTTCGCTCAAGAGTATTCAAATGGGTGAAGGCCTCGCTCTGGTCCAATTGGGGGAATCGCAATTTGGAGCTGAAGTGCGGCTCCGGAAAGAAGGCGAACGCTATGCCATCGACGAAATTTTACTCGTCGCTGGCGTGGAGGAAGCTCAGCGTCTCGATCTCCGTCGTACACTCAAAACTCAGCTTGCGGAAGGGACAGCCAAGCCTCCTGTGCCGACAGGCCGGGAAGAAGTGATTGGCCAGTGGTCGAAGGACCAGCAGGTCATGCGGGACAGTCAGGTTGTCCCGGCAGCGGCGCGTGTCGAATCCAACGCACCCACTCCCAAAATGCCCGCCAGGAAAAGTGACAGCTCCATCGTCCCATCGCTTCCCTCAGGCGAAATGCCGGCTCGCCTGCCCGTGGAACCAATGATGAAACCTACCCAGAAGTCCAGCCTGCCCACGTCACAGCCCCAGGAAACGTCTCTTCACCATCCAGGTCAGCCTGCTGTCTCTGAACAAGGTGCTCAGTCTCACAGTCATCCCATGACACCCACTGTTGATGCATCGGAGATGCTGCCCACACGATATGAACGAACAGTCTCTGTGGGTTCTAAGGTGATGAGCAACTTGCCCGCTCAACCAAAGGTCGCTTCTCAGGGGATGGTTCCTGCGGCGAGCCACAATCAGCCAGCCGCCATTGAAACCCAGTCGACAGCGGACTGGGCCAACGCTCAATTCGATCAAGCCTTCGAGTCGACAGCCAGCAGCAAGAGTCCGCCTGGTCAACAATCTGAACCGATGCCACTGAAAAAGTAGCGTCGCGTATCGCATCGTTGATTATGTGTTTATGTAGGGTGCATGAAGTTCCTACGAAATGTACCAGCGTTCTCATGCTTTCAACTGTTTGATTCTTACTAACAGCCCATCGCTATTTGCTCGGAATACGGATCGTCGTGTAGTCCTCGGCGTCAATCTCGGGTTGAGAGGTGTGGAGCGTTTTTGTGATTTTTCCATTGCGGCCTTTAACCACCAGTTGATGCTTGCCTGGTGGTGCAGGGATTTCGAGCTGCCGCTGTCCTTCTTCCCATTCGAAACGCTGGCCATCCAGTTCCGCCCAGACCTTCAATCCCTTGCTTAAAGGGTTGTCGCTTCTCAGTACAATTTTCCCGGGCCGATCACTGGGGGGAGCTTGCGGGTCAACGAGCGAAAACTCAGTTCCCAGGAGCGAAGCCTCATTGGTGTAGGTGTCGATCTGGGCGTGAACCACGGTGGGCTCCTGGAATTCAAAATCCATCTCTAACTCATCACCCGCTTTCCATTGCGGGACAAAGAGCATGATGGGTGCTCGATACTGTTTGAGTTTATCGGACTTGGTGAACCCCATTTTCATCATCACCAGGGCATCGCTCAAATTCTTTTGGCTCACGTTCTTGAGCTTGAATTTTTTCGAATCGACTCGTCGGAACTGTACCAATGGTGAATTTGCAACGGGCCCGGCATGCTTGGCAGCATCGGCCACGAGAACTTTGCGAGCATCCATCACGAGATTCTGGAACATGTGATCTCGATTGTTGGAGGTACCATCTCCAAACAGAAGATCGCTGAAGTCATTACGATCCCGTTGGGCAATCACCCAGGCTTTCAGATCGTCGTCATTCGAATTGGCAAGATTTCTCAGTCGCGAGGCTTCAGAACGGGCTGAGCCGGATTCATCCCGTGTGCTGAAAACGGGAATCTGCTCACCGAGAGGGCCCGTCTCATACTGCCCTTCGCGTTTCATGAATTCACCATTGTTGATTCTCCGTTCAAGATCGGCGGCATCTTCCAACAGATTCCGCCGTATTGCCGCAAGGTCGATGTTGGCGTCGGCCTTGGCTCGCTCCAGCATTTTTGTCAAATACTTATGAAGTTCTGGAGCAGGGTATTTGGCAGCCGCTTCGGCAGCCTGGCGCCACTGAACTGCGTAAGGGCGATGTGTATCCCGTCCGGGCATGACGTACTTACCTGAAATCGCTGCCGCCAATTGTGCAAATTCCATCGATCGAGGCTTGTAGCCCGTCTCAGGGCCGGGAACCAGCGGCGATTTCTTGACCTGTTTTTCAGGTTCGGGCTGACCGGGGAATGGCTTCCATTGCGGAGGATTCTGCCTTTCTCGCTCCAGCTCTCGCTTGCGTTCAGCCAGACCCGCTGCAAAACCCGAACCGGCTGGTTTGTTGTTGGGAAAAATCAGATTGAGCGTCAACTCTCCCTTACGAAGAAATCTTTCGCTATGAGGCGACTTCTCAATACGAAAGCTCCGTAAAGTGGTACCTGCTGGCAGATAATGCCCACTGACACCCGCAAGACCCGTGAACTCAATTGTCTGGTCGGCGTCTTCGACTGTCAGCGTCAGTAGCAGCTTCACATGATCCGCCACTGCGGATTTCAGCTTGATGCGAGGTGTCAGTACGATCTTCCCTGTTCCGAGGTCGAGTGTATTTCCCTCGATATTTCTGGCGAGTTCGCTGGTCACATCTTTGACGGCACCCGGAATGGCAGCGGCACTCTTCCAATCAAACAAGCCGTTTTTTTCAGCGGCGGGAGCGATTGGCTGTGACAGCAGGCCCCAGGACATTCCCACAAGCAACCAGCAGGCCCATGGCATGATGTTTTGTGTTCGAGACATCCGCTTCACCCAGAGAAGATTCCGAAAATCGCCAAAACTGCATGATCAGCAGCTTACACCGATTCATGCGTCAACGAAGTGGCTTGTTGGCCAGAAATTCTCTGAAAGTTTTTAATGAGGGGATAACTTCTTGTTTCAACGGTGAGGTGGTTGAGCCGCCAATTGGGGGCGTTCCCAGAATCCTTAACTTCAAGAAACGATGGCTGGATAAAAGCTCATTTCGCTCTCATCGGCACCAACAATTGAGAATCGTGGCTGGGTACGGCTTTTGACATATCCATATTTTTGATGGCGGGCGATAATGGCAAAATGATGGGACGGCCAACCACGCCCCGTAAGAGTATGGCGATTTGCTCAATTCCAACTTGCACCCGCATTCGAAAGTCATCCTGTGGATTCGTTGCTCATCGCTCGATGGCAGATGGCCTTCACGCTTGGCTCGCATATCATTCTGGCCTGCTTAGGCGTCGGTTTACCCGTTCTCATGCTCGCAGCCGAGTGGTTTTCGCTACGCACGAATGATCCTCTCTGGCGGGCACTGGCGCACCGCTGGTCGAAAGCCTTTGCCGTTCTCTTTGCTGTCGGTGCAGTTTCCGGGACAGTTCTCTCTTTCGAACTGGGCATTCTCTGGCCTAAGTTTATGGGAACTTTTGGCAGCGTGATTGGGTTGCCGTTTACTCTCGAAGGATTTGCCTTCTTTCTGGAAGCGATCTTTGCCGGGATCTATCTTTATGGCTGGAATAAGCTTCCCCCTCGCCTCCACTGGTGGACTGGCGTGCCGATTGCCCTCTCGGGTGTGGCTTCGGCCTCCTTTGTCGTCACAGCCAATGCATGGATGAATGCGCCGCGTGGTTTCACCATGCGCGACGGTGTGGTTGTCGATGTCGATCCTATTGCTGCAATGACGGGGCCGACAGCGGCCGTCCAGATTGTCCACATGCTGCTGGCGGCTTACATGGTGACTGGTTTTCTGGTAGCAGCTTTCTATGCCTGCGTACTCTGGAATAAACCCACCTGTCTCTATTCCCGCAAGGCGATGCTGCTGGCGTTATGGATGGGAACACTGGCCAGTTTTCCGCAGGGCCTGGCGGGAGACTGGGCCGCAAAAACAGTGGCGCGTACTCAACCCATTAAGCTTGCAGCCATGGAAGGTCAGTTCAAAACCGAGACCGGGGCTCCTCTTCGAATTGGTGGCTGGCCAGACACCATCACTCGCGAAACCCATTATGACATTGAGATTCCCTATGCGCTGTCAATCCTCGCATATGGTGATCCTCATGCGACAGTCCAGGGCCTCGATGATTTCCCGCGGGAAAACCAGCCGCCAGTCGTCGTCGTGCATATCGCTTTTCAGATCATGGTGGGGCTGGGAACTTTACTGATGGCGTTAGGTGGCTGGACAATCCTCTCGTGGTGGATGAAATGGCACCCTGCAGATAACCGCTGGGTTTTATTGGCAATCATGGCCTCCGGCCCGGCGACAGTGCTCGCGATGGAAGCCGGCTGGGTCGTGACAGAAGTTGGCCGCCAGCCCTGGATTGCCCATAACGTGATGCGTACCAAAGATGCGGCCTCACACATCCCGGGGCTGGAATGGCTCTTTTTAGCGACGCTCGCCATCTATCTGGCCTTGTTCGCTGGTTTGACCATTGTCCTCCGATTGTTGGCTGCACAGCCGATCCCAACGTCTTCGAATTCGTTTTCCCTCCCGGCAGCGTCAGATCAAAGCTCTTTGTCATGAATCCCGAAGCTATCCTCCCTGCCTCCCTACTTTACGGCATATTGCTGCTGGCACTCACGGCTTATGCCATTCTCGGCGGCGCCGATTTTGGCGCGGGAATCTGGGAGTTCAATACGAGTTTTCGCTCGCATCGTCGGGATCGCCAATTGCTGAGAGAAGTGATAGGCCCGGTCTGGGAAGCCAATCACGTCTGGCTGATCTTTGTGCTGGTGATTCTCTGGTCGGCCATGCCGCGGGTGTTTCAGCATTTGTGTGTGGTGATGTGGCTGCCACTGCTTCTGGGATTAGCAGGAATTGTCTGTCGTGGCGCGGCCTTTATCTTTCGTGCGTATTCGCCTGTCGAAAACTCGGTCACGCGAGCGTCGACTGTGCTCTTCGGTCTGGCTTCGACGGCGGCGCCATTTTTTCTGGGGACCGTCGTGGGAGGGATCCTGACCCGTGAGGCCACAAATCCCCGTTTATCGCAGACGGCGTGGCTTAATCCCCTGGCGATCTATAGTGGATTTTTTGCAGTGGCTGTCTGCCTCTACCTTTGCTCGGTCTTTCTCTTCCGCGAAGCTGGCCTGCGCCACGAGCGTTTTCTGATGGAGATCTGGCGGAGCAGGGCCATGCTCTCGGGGGTCTGGACAGGACTTCTGGCCATGGCAGGACTTGCGTTTATCAGCAGCGAACAACCGGAAATGGCGCGACGACTGATCTGGGGCGACTCTCCTCTGGTGCTGCTTTCCTGGGCTGGAGGGATGTTTTCAATGGTCGCGCTCTATTTTCGCTGGCCTCTGGCCGCCACCCTGGCGAGTGTTCTGGCGGTGGCTGCAGTCTTGTGGGGGGCCGGCTTAGCCGTCTCGCCCGCGACGATGATCCCTGAGATTCCACTGGATCAACTGGTGGCTCCTCCGTCTGTCCTCTGGGCCATGCTGGTGGCGATCGCGGGTGGCATGCTCCTTTTATTACCTTCGCTGGCATGGCTGTTCTGGCTGTTCAAATCCTCTTCAGCACTTGACCATGAGCATCTTGCCCATTCCAGCCATCCCTGATGCTGATTTTCTGCTAAATTCACTTTGCTCTACTGGCCACGATTCCGCTCATTCGGGTCTAGACCACTCCGCTTCAATTAATCATCATGAAGTGGCAGAATATTTCTCGGGCCTGTGAGTGATGTTCACTGGCGGCTTCAGGGGTCATGAGCAATGGTCATCAACATGGATGTGAGCGATACCTCTCCCACCAGGTCGAACTTCTGGTATCAGGTGCTCCTGATCCTCGCCTTGTTGTCGATCATCTTCGATCCCACCCGGGCTCTGGCACAGACGACGAATCGTGCGGCTGCTGCGGGAACGTTGAAAGTTCTCCAAAGTCAACAGGCCAAGCTGGAAGAAGAGTTTGCCGCCAAACTTGAGACTCTCGCCAAAGAGTGCGAAACCCGCGTGCTTCCCAATGCAGCTCTTACCGTTCGAGCGGCGATCACACCGGCAGATCGGGCAGCCTTTCTCGCCAGGCCTTTACCTCGCGAAACCCGCGCAGAAATTCCGCTTGCGCTCCCTGCAGATGATCGCTTCTGGCAAACTCAACTTCGCTTTGAACAGGAGAACCACGCCAAGAATTTATATCTCCATTCACGCAAGGCCTTACATGCGGGCTTTGGCAGTTATGCGCTGGATCTTGTACGAGAAGTGGCTCAGCACGATCCCGATAACAGGCCCGCTCGTAAATTGCTGGGTTATGTGCAGCAGGGCCAGGAATGGATGACGCCATTCGAAGCCGACATGACTCGCAAAATGTATGTGCGGCATCCGCAGTTTGGTTGGATTCTCAAGAAGCATGTGCCCCGTTACGAAAATGGGGAGCGGTTCGTGCAATCCCGCTGGGTTTCGGCAGAAAAGGAAGCCGAGATTCGCCGTGATTTCCGTCAGGCATGGGAAATTCGTACTGAGCACTTTCTGATCAAAACCAATCACAGTCTCGAAAAAGGAGTTGAACTTGGGGATGCTCTGGAAGCCTTTTACGACTTCTTCCACCTGCAGTTCGCTGGCTTTTTCAATACCCCCGAGCAGTTGGCTCAATTGTTTGATGGGAAGACTCAGGCACGAACGGTCTCAAAGCCCCATGTGGTGCATTACTACCGTACCAGGCTCGAATACAACGAACGCCTGAAGCAGTTTGTTCCACAGATTGATATTACGAATGGCCTGTATCGACCGACTGAACGAATCGCCCACTTTTTTCACGATCCTGAAGTGAGTGCCAAAACAACGCTCTTTCATGAAGCCACTCATCAGTTGCTCTACGAGATCGGCCGTGATCGCGAAATTGCCCGGTATGAAAACTTCTGGATTGTCGAAGGGATTGCCTGCTATTTCGAATCGTTCTCTGAGAAAGATCTGGGTGCCAGCCTGGGCGATCCTCGTTTTGATCGCTTTCTGGCAGCCCGCTATCGATTCCTGAATGATGTCTACTATCTGCCACTTC
>VFQR01001106.1_pt1 | contig 23099 bp, 21 predicted proteins | sample 3512321 | NCBI WGS metagenome assembly VFQR01 (sample SAMN10412374, study PRJNA504923) | tailings metagenome | isolation source: Relicate 3 Philex TSF1 revegetated site | place: Philippines: Tuba, Benguet | collected 2017-08-29 | reverse complement strand
TGGTGTTGCCGGAATTCGCGATGGCGATTTCCTCGTAGCGCGCGCGCTTTCCGGCGAGCACGCCGGCAACATCGTCCAGCAGCTTTGCCCGGCGGCCATAATCCAGTTCGCGCAGCGCATGGCCGCCCTTGTCCCTCGCGAAGGAAAGCGCATGAGCCAGATCAATGCCCCGGGCCGACACCGATGCGAGCTTGTCCCCCGAAACCGGATCGAACAGCCCGGTTTCCTCGCCTTCGCCGCTTTGCCAGCGCCCCGATAGAAAGCTTCCAAGTTGTGCAGCCAAGGCATCACCGAGATTGAGTGTGGTCCCCGTCCATGTATTATGGACATGCACTATATTGCACGCAAGCGAAGCTGGAATGAAGAATAGCCCCGCCGAAGCCAGGGAACGCGACCGCCGCGAGGCGCCGGATTTCGCGCCCCCCGATGCTTTTCTGAAAGAGCTCGGCGAGCGCGTCCGCGTCATGCGGACCCGCCGCGGCGTCTCCCGCAAAACACTCGCCAATCATTCCGAGGTGTCCGAACGCTATCTCGCGCAACTGGAAGCGGGCGAAGCCAATCTTTCCATCACTTTGCTTCGGCGCATCGCGAAGGCGCTGAGCCTGCCGGTTTCCGAACTCGTGGACGACCGCAAGGAGCGGCCGGTCGAGGCGCTGCTGCTGGACCAGCTTGTCGAGCGCTTAACGCCTGCTGAAATCAGCGAGGCGCGCGATCTGTTGCTGAAACGATTTGGCGGAACGTCCAGCGAATTGCGCAACAAGCGCATCGCACTGATCGGCCTGCGCGGCGGCGGCAAGTCCACTTTGGGCAAGGCGCTGGCGGCACACCTCCATGTGCCCTTCGTCGAACTCGATCGGGTGATCGAACAGCAGGGCGGCATGGCGCTCGGCGAAATCCTCGAAATGTTCGGGCAGGAAACTTTCCGGCGGCTGGAGCGCGCGGCACTGGAAAGCGTCTTGCAGCAGCACCAGCGCTTTGTGCTCGCGACCGGCGGCTCGCTCGTGACGGAACCGAGCACCTATGAATTGCTGCTGGCGTCCTGCTACACGATCTGGATGCGCGCCTCACCCGACGAGCACATGCAGCGGGTGATCGACCAGGGCGACTTGCGGCCGATGGCGGACAATGCGCGCGCGATGGACGATCTGCTGACGATCCTGAAAAGCCGCGACGCGCTTTACTCGAAGGCGGACGCCTCGATCGACACCGCCGGCAAAACCCCGGCGCAGAACCTGAAAGACGCGATCAGGCTGCTCGCGAAAGACTAGATTCCGAGATAGCGGTGCTGGATGTCGGCGGAGGCTGAGAGCTTCTTCGAATCGCCTTCCCAGACCACACGCCCGCGCTCGATGATGTAGTGCCGGTCCGCGATCCGCGTCAGCGCATCGACATTCTTGTCGATGACAAGGATCGACTGGCCTTCCTGCTTCAACTGGCTGAGACAGCGCCAGATTTCGGCGCGCACCAGCGGCGCCAGCCCTTCGCTGGCCTCATCCAGAATCAGCAGACGCGGATTCGTCATCAGCGCGCGGCCGATCGCGAGCATCTGCTGCTCGCCCCCCGATAGCAGATTGCCCATGCTTCCGGTGCGCTGTTCGAGCGACGGAAAGAACTCGTAGACCCGCTCGACGGTCCAGGGATTCTTCAGCTCGGCCCGGGTGGCGGCGGTCGCCACCAGATTTTCGTGAACGGTCAGATTTGGAAATACCTGACGGCCTTCGGGCACCAGTCCGATGCCGCGCTTGGCGATCTTGTAGGATTCGATGCCCTGAATTTCCTCGCCCGCGAATTTGATCTTGCCCGCCTGCGCGCGCGTCAGGCCCATGATCGAGCGGATCGTCGTGGTCTTGCCCATGCCGTTGCGGCCCATGAGCGTCACCATCTCGCCGGGGCGCACATCGATGGAAATGCCGAACAGCACCTTGCTCAGCCCGTAGGAGGTCTCGATGTTGTGGACGGAAAGCAGGCTGTCAGCCATTCGCCGCCTCCACATCCTTCTCGCCGAGATAGGCCTGGATGACTTCGGCATTGGCGCGGATTTCATCCGGCGTGCCCGAAGCGATCACCTTGCCATAGACCAGCACGGTGATGCGGTCCGCGAGCGCGAATACGGCTTCCATGTCGTGTTCGATCAGCAGGATGGTGAATTCCTGCTTCAACTGTTTCAGCAGCGCGACCATGCGGCTCGATTCGTCCGGACCCATGCCTGCCATCGGCTCGTCGAGCAGCAGCATTCTCGGTTTCGTCGCGAGCGCCATCGCGATCTCGATCTGGCGATGTTCGCCGTGGCTGAGCTTGGCGACCTCGGAATTGGCGCGATGTTCGAGACCGACGCGCTTCAATGCGGCCATGGCGGCTTCGCGCAAATTCGTTTGACTGCGCGCATTCGACCAGAACCGGAACGAGTGGCCGTCATGCGCCTGCACGGCGAGCGCCACATTGTCGATCGCGGTGAAGTCGGCGAACAGCGACGTGATCTGGAACGAGCGGGCGAGGCCCATCCAGCTTCTGCGATGGGTCGGCAGCATCGTGATGTCGCTGCCGTCGAAGCGGACCGTGCCGGTGTTCGGCGCGATTTCCCCGGTGAGCTGACCGATCAGCGTCGTCTTGCCGGCACCGTTCGGTCCGATGATCGCGTGCAGTTCGCCGCGTTTCACGTCAAGCGTGATCGCGTCGGAAGCGACGACACCACCGAAACGCTTGGTCAGTTCCTGCACCTGCAGCAGCGCGTCAGTCACGGCTGATCCTCCGCAGGAAACCGTCGATACCGCCGCGCGCGAACAGCACCACGAGCAGCAGCATCGGCCCGAGGATCAGCGCCCAGTATTCGCGCGCCGCCGTCATGGACTGGCCGGTAAGAAAACCGCCGACGAAGCTTATGATCGACGGCAGCGTTTCCTCAAGCACGAGCAGCGCCACCGCACCCATGACCGGACCCGCGACCGAACCCATGCCGCCGAGTACCGCCATGATGATGAGGTCGCCCGAACGGGTCCAATGCATCGTCGCGGGGCTGACGAAGTCGGCCTGGTTGGCGAGCAGCACACCCGCAAACCCGCACAACACGCCCGCAATCACGAAGCAGGTCAGGCGATAGCGATACGTTGGAAACCCGATCGAGTGCATGCGGCGGTCGTTCGAGCGAGCGCCCTGAATGACCTGTCCGAAGCGCGAATTCACGATGCGATAGACGAGATAGATCGTGCCGAGCAGACAGCCGAAACAAAGATAATAGAACACCGTGCGGTTCGACAGATTGATCAGCCCGGCGAACTGGCTGCGGGTGTAGATCGTGAGCCCGTCATCCGCGCCGTAGCGATCGAGGCTGACGCCGATGTAATAGACCATCTGCGCGAAGGCGAGCGTGATCATGATGAAATAGACGCCGCGCGTTCGCAGCGAGAGCGCGCCGGTAATCAGCGCGAAGATCCCACACACGACCAGCGCCAGCGGCCACTGGATGAAACCCGACGTGATTTTCTCGTAAGCGAGAATGCCGACCACATAGCCGCCGATGCCGAGATAGGCCGCGTGCCCGAAGCTGACCATGCCGCCAAAACCCATGATCAGGTTGAGGCTCACCGCGGCGATGGCGAGGATGATGATGCGCGTGAACAGCGTCATCAGGAATGTCTTGCCCGTCATCGCCGAATAGAGCGGCACCAGCGCCAGGAACAGAAGCAACAGCGCGATGACGATGTTGCGGACCGTAAACAGCCGCTTCATTTGCTGGCCGCCGGGAACAGGCCTTGCGGGCGCGCGACCAGAATGATCGCCATCACGAGATAGATCAGCATCGAGGACAGCGCGGGCGCCGCGGTCGAAGCCGCGTGATTGGAAAGAAAGAGCTTCAGAACATCCGGCAGGAACGCGCGCCCGACCGTGTCGATCAGGCCGACCAGCAGTGCCGCGAGAAACGCGCCGCGGATCGAACCGATGCCACCGATGATGATGACGACGAACGCGAGAATGAGAATGTTCTCGCCCATGCCGATTTGCACGGTGAGGATCGGCGCCTGCATCATCCCGGCGAGACCGGCGAGCGCTGCACCGATGCCGAACACGAACGTATAGAGCAGCTTGATGTTGATGCCGAGGGCGCCCACCATTTCGCGGTTGGAAGCACCCGCCCGGATCAGCATGCCGATGCGCGTCCGCATCACGACAAAATAGAGCAGCAGCGCCACCAGCAACGCCACCGCGATAATGAGCAGACGGTACGACGGATAGAATACGCCGGGCAGTATCTGTACCGGCACGTTGAGCCAGGACGGCAACGGCAGGTTCAATCCCGCCGGCCCCCAGATCAGCCGCACCATTTCGTTCGAGAACAGGATCAGTCCGAACGTGCCGAGCACATGGTCGAGGTGGTCGCGCCCATAGAGCCTTCGCAGCGCGATCACTTCCACCAGCATGCCGACGAGCAGCGTCGCAAACAGCGCTAGAAAAATCGCGGCAACGAAACTGCCGGTCAGCGCCGAGAAGGTCGCGGCAAAATATGCGCCCAGCATGTAAAGGGAGCCGTGCGCAAGGTTCACGAGATCCATGATCCCGAACACGAGCGTCAGTCCCGCCGCCAGCAGGAACAGAAGAAGTCCCAGCTGCAGCCCATTCAGAAACTGCTCGATAAAAAGAAGCATGCCTAGGCTTCCGCCCCGTGGGCCTAGTCGGTCAATAAATGGCCCGGACGGCGCAACCGCCATCCGGGCCGTTTGTGGAGATTACCACTTCATCGAGCACTTTTCGCCGTGGCGGTCCTTGCTGTCCTTGACAATGGTCGCAACGGTCTTGAGGACCAGTTCGTCACCGGACTTCACCACGTCCTGCAGATAGAAATTCTGAATCGGGATGTGGTTGTTGTTGTACTTGAACGGCCCGCGCACCGACGGGAAGTTCGCCTTGCGCATTTCATCGCGCATCGCGTCCTTCTTCGTGAGGTCGCCCTTCACCGCATTGACCGCGCTGTTGATCAGCATGGCAGCGTCGTAGGACTGCGCGCCGTAGAACGACGGCGAAGACTTGTACTTGGTCTTGAAGTCCGCGACGTACTTCTTGTTCTGGTCGAACGGCAGATCGTTGACCCACTGCTGCGCACCCGGCACGCCGAGCGCCATTTCCTTCTGACGCGGCAGCGAGAGTTCGTCGATGGTGAACGCGGTGTAGAGCGGGATGGTATCCTTCAGACCCGCCTGCACGTACTGCGTCAGGAACTGCACGCCCGCGGCACCCGGATAGAACACGAACACCGCGTCCGGCTTCGCCGCGCGCGCTTTCGAAAGTTCAGCCGAGAAGTCGAGCTGGTCGGGCCACTTGGTGAGATCCTGGCCGACGACCTGTCCCTTGAACGTGGCGGCCACGCCCGCGAGCATGTCCTTGCCGGCGGCGTAGTTGGGCCCGATCAGATAGACCGTCTTGATGCCCTTCTGGTTCATGTACTCGCCGACAGCCTGCGGGGTCTGGTCGTTCTGCCAGGAAGTCGAGAACACATATTGCGAACAGAGTTCGCCCGCGATCTGCGACGGGCCGGCATTCGCGATCACCAGCATCGTCTTGGAATCGACGATCGGCTTCAGCGAAGCGAGCAGCACGTTCGACCAGATGTAGCCCGCGATGAAATCCACCTTGTCGGATTCGATCAGCTTCTGAGTCTTCTGCAGGCCGACGTCGGGCTTCTGCGCATCGTCCTCGTAGATCACCTCGACCGGCAGGCCGCCCATCTTGCGGCCAAGATGGTCGAGCGCCAGTTCAAACGAATTGCGCATGTCGTTGCCGATCACGGCCGTCGGGCCGCTGAACGTGCTGACGAAGCCGATCTTCACCGACTTCTGCTGCGCGGCGGACGGCGCCGCGGAAAGCGCAAGCGCGGCCAAGGCAGCCATGCTCGCGCTCGTAAGGGTCTTGATCATCGATTTCCTCCCTGGACGGCACCCTCCCGGGGTGCGCCAAACTCAACCGTTGAACTGCGCGTTGTCCGCGCTTGTGAAAATTCACAAGTGGAATTCGTCACATGGAAAAGAACCACTGGACAAGAACCACCGCACGCATTCTCGAGTGCAGGATGAAGCATATTACATGGCAACGCCCGCGCAAGCGATAACAGGCCGGAAAATGATGAACTATCGTTCAGCGGTCTGTTTGCAATGCAGCAGAAAATGTTCCGCCGCTTTCGGCCAGCCGCTTTAGGAGCGGCGACACTTCCGAGCCGGAGCGTCCGGCGCGGGCGGCTGCTTCCGCCTCGTCCAAAATCTGCCGGAGACCGATGCTCTCGGCGGCATGCATCGGCCCGCCCTTCACTGCCGGAAATCCATAGCCGTTGACGAACACCAGATCGATATCGGAAGCGCGAAACGCGATCTTTTCATCGAGAACCTTGGCGCCTTCGTTCGCCATCACCGCGATCAGGCGGCGCGCGATCTCGTCCTCCGTGAACTTTCGGGGCGTGATCCCTTTTGTCGTGCGCTCCGTGTCGAGCAATTTCGCAACTTCCGGATTCGGAACGGGTCTGGCGCCTTTTTCATGGACATACCAGCCGCGCCCCGTCTTGCGTCCGAACATACCCTGTTCGCAAAGCCGGTCGGCGACTTCCACATAACGCTCGTCGGCATGCCGCGTCGCAGCGCGCCGCTTTCGCATCGCCCAGGCAATGTCGAGGCCCGCGAGATCCGACACCGCGAACGGTCCCATCGCAAAACCGAATTTCTCGATCGCGGCATCGATCTCCTGCGGCGCCGCTCCATCGAGCATCAGATATTCGGCATGCCGCCGGTACATGGAGAAAATCCGGTTGCCGATGAAGCCGTCGCAAACGCCGGCGACAACCGGCAGCTTGCCGATCTTGCGCGCGACATCGAGCCCGGTTGCAAGCACATCCGGCGCAGTCTTATCCGCCCGCACGACTTCCAGGAGCCGCATCACATTGGCCGGCGAAAAGAAATGCAGGCCGATCACGTCTTCCGGCCGCTTGGTGACGGCGGCGATTTCGTTCACGTCGAGATATGAAGTGTTGGTGGCGAGCACCGCACCCGGGCGCGCCATCGCGTCAATCTTCCGGAAGGCTTCACTCTTCACTTCGAGATTTTCGAACACCGCTTCGATCACAAGATCCGCGCGCCGCACGAATTCCCAGTCGTCGGTGACGGCAACCCGTTCCATCCGTTCCGCCTCCGCCCGCGCGGTCAGCCGCCCCCGCTCGACCTGTGCTTTGTAGATCGCGCGAATGCGGTCCATCCCGGCACCCGCCGCCTGCTTGTCGCGCTCGATCACCATCACATCGTAGCGCGCATCGGCGAAACTCACCGCGATTCCCGCCCCCATGGTGCCTGCACCGAGAATAACGACACGCTTGACCGGACGCGGCTTCGCATCGCCAAGACCGGGAATTTTCCGCGACTCGCGCTCGGCAAAAAACAGATGACGAAGCGCCTTCGCCTCGTCGCTTTCTCGCAGGGTCAGGAACGCTTCGCGTTCGTTCAGTACCGCCTGATCGAACGGCACGTGTTCGCTCTGGCGGATGGTTTCGATGGCGACCTCGATATTCCGCGCGCCGCGGGCTTTTTTAATCGCCGCTGCCGATGCCGTGGAAATCTCGTCCGTGGATGAAGCGGGCAATTTCGCCTTTGAAAGGCGCCGTTTCGGGAGCCGCTTCGCAATCAGCTTCGCTTCGTCCAGCGCTTCGCCTGTCGCGATGGCATCCACGAGACCGAGCCGGAGCGCCTCGTTCGCCTTCAATCGCTTGCCGTCGGTGATGAGTTCAATCGCCTTCGCGACGCCGACAAGTTTCGGCATCCGCTGGGTGCCGCCGGCGCCCGGAATGATGCCGAGTTTCGTTTCCGGCAAGCCGACGACCGTATCTTCCGAAGCCAGCCGGTAGTCACAGGCGAGCGCAAACTCGTAGCCGCCGCCGAGGGCCGAGCCTTTGATAGCGGCCACGACCGGCTTGCCGCATTTTTCCATTTGCAGAATGACGTCCGGCAGCGACGGCGGGATCGGCGGCAGCGACATTTCCTTGAGATCGGCGCCCGCGATGAAATCGCTTCCCGCACCCGTTACGACGATTGCGGAAATGGAAGCATCGGCGGAAAGTTCACGGAACGCGGACAGCAGTCCTTCACGGACCGGCGTTGACAGCGCATTCACCGGCGGGTTGTTGATCGTAACGACCGCAATGCCGTCTTCACGCGCGATGGTTATGGCAGGCTGCATCAGCGTCCCCTTGGCCTTCGGGCACAAAGGCTTTTATCGCAACAATGTCAGCAGCCGTAGCCGCCGCAGTTCCCGCCTCCACCCACGACACCCGAGGATTTGCCGAGCGAATTGATCAGCACGGCAAGATCGAGCGTTCCGTTGAACACATATTGCATCGAACGCTCGTTGAAGAAGTCCATCTTGTAGGGACCCTGCAGGCCGGTCGACGTGGAATAGGTGATCGCATCGCCAGCGTTCAGCGTGAACGTCTTGCCGCCAAAGTTGATCTGGATCGATCCCTGCCGCACGAAGAACACCGCCCAGTAAACGCCCGGCGATACCTGTTTCACGATCCAGTGGATCACGGTGCCACGGACACCGATGGTGGCGACTGGCGTGCGGATTTCATAGGCGGAAGATTTCTGCGCGCCGCTGACAAACCGGAACGCGCCGACACCCGCATTGATCACCACTTTGCCGTTGCCGCGATTCGGATCGTAGACGAAGCGGTCGAGCACGACTTCCGACTGCGCGCCGACGTTCAGCGTGGTCTGGTCGAGGAACAGAAGCTGTGCGGTGCTCTGCTGGCCGGTGCGGATGCGCTCGTTCGCAGAAACGTCGCTGCCGTTCGCGAGCGGACGCTTCGCGGCACCCTGAATGCCCGACACGTCGTTCCGCACGGCGGAAGCGACACCGATCTTCTGCTGTGCGCTGAGCGGCTCCGCCCATATGCCCGCGAGAAGCGCGACCGCTAGAGCCGTACTCACGATAATTCTGGATGCTGTGATCATGGCGCAACGATCCTACACCGGTGAAACGCCGAATTCAGGCCTCAATGAGAACGCCATGCCGGCTGGAATACTGGCGCCTCCGGCACCCGTATGCTTTATTTCCGCGAAATTTTAAAGCCGTTTTCGGGGCGTCAAGTGCTTGGGATTTCGGGAAGTCTTTTATCGGCGATTTGCGGACTGCTGTTGCTCGCGATGGGCAGCGGCACGGTCCGGGCCAATGAGCTTGCCGACCTGAATGTGCGCATCATGCGCGACCCGAACAACATCCAGCTCAACCTGCGCTACGCGCAGGCCGCCGAAGACTTGGGCCAGCCGGAAAAGGCACTGGCGGCATACGAACGCGTGCTCGATCTGGACCCCGGCAACATGCAGGCGCGGCTCGGCATCATCCGCGCCACCAAAGGCACACTTCCGAACATCACACAGGTTTTTCTCGAATACGGTGCGTCACGGGAATCGAACCCCCGTCGCACCAATCGCGACAGCAGCAACGACGGCCTGCTGATCGGCCGCGCCATGATCAAAGACGACCGCACACTCGGCTCGATGCGCTGGCGCACGATCGGCGCCTTTGCAGGGCAGGTCTATTTCCACAACAGCGACCTGACTTACGGCTTCGCAGGCGGCGAGACGGGTCCGCTCATATTTCTCAGCGACCAGCTCTTCGTTCACGTCGCCGTCGGGGCGGCGGGATCCTATTTCGATCATAGTCCCTTGTATGGAGAGGCTTCCGCGAGCCTGACCTTCGAGAACATTCCGACCGGAGCCGTGAGCCACAGCCTGCGTCTGCGCGGCGGCTACCGGAGCTACGACAGTCATTTCCCGCTGACGGAGGGACCGTTCGCCGAAGCGATCTGGCGGTCGTCGGCAATCGGCGTCTTCGGCGACGACGCGCTGATCTTCTCGCCGTTCTATCGCTGGAGCGACGTGCCGGGCACGGCATTCAACCTGATCTCCGCCGAGCCGCTGCAGCCAGGCCAGTTCAGCGAATATGGCCTGCGCACGGAATATTACCGGAAGATACTTCCGACCATCAGCATCGGTGGCACCCTCACCGTCGCGCATCGCGATTACAAGACCTCGTTCGATCCGCTGGTGGCCGTGACCTCACGGCGGGAAGAACTGCTGGTCATTCCGGGAGCGGCATTGATCGTTCATCAGTTCATGAACAGCCGCACCGATCTCCGCTTCGACTATCGCTTCGAACACCGTGACGTCAGCATCAAGACCGATCCGCCTGCGGCCCTGCCGTCGGAAGATTTCAAGAATCATTCCGTGACGATGATGTTCCAGACGCGCTACTGAGCGCGCCGGTCATATCTCGAAAAAAAATCAGAGACCCGTCGCGATCGCGAGCACGGCCGCCATGGCCAGATACGTGATCTGGTGCAGGCCCTGGTCCGCGCCGAACGTCCACCAGTATTCGGCTTGCGGAAACTTCAGGCGGTTACGCTTGACGGTCTGCTCCTTCGACCAGTCGATGTGGTAGTGCACGAGGAATTCGCCGATCACGATGGCGATGGCCACCGCCCAGCCCGGCCGGATGAAATAGAAAATCGGCGTGGAGGTAAGCGCGTGCAATCCGGCATGGATGATCCCGCCGGGATGGCCGTACTTGCCCTTGTTCATGAACTGATAGGGCGTCTGCAAAACGAAATCGCACAGGAAGTGCTTGAGCTGGAGGATCAGCAGCGCTGCGAGCACCAGCTTTACATCAACACTCACTGAACATCCTTCCCCGCGAACATACTGCCCCCAATACACCCCGGCGGCAATTCAGCCTTTCCGCATGTTGGCTGGCAACTACTTTTCCTTACTTTTCTTGGGCTGTGTATACGCCATCCCAATCGCGCGGCGGGGGATCGGCTTTGAATGTGGCGATCCGCGACGAGAACAACGAATAGTAGTGGTCCATTTGCCGGATACCGAGACCCCGGCACTCGCCGATAGCGGCTTCGGCCTCGGCCCATTGCTGCGCACGGAAATGCTCGAGGAATTCATTATGCTTGTGCCGCAGATGGGCGATCCGGTGCTCGTCCGCATCCAGCAGCTGGCTGAACGTGTAGATCGGCGACGGCCTCCCCCTGCCCTTTACCCGCACGAGGTCGAGTTCGAGCGCGGAAAGCCCGCGCATCTCATTGACGGTTCGTTCGCCGGCAATGGTGGTGACACCATATACCTTTGAAAGCCCCTCGAAGCGGGAAGCCACGTTCACCTCGTCGCCGATGGCCGAATAGTCGAAACGTTGCAGCGATCCGAGATTGCCGACGCAACATGGACCCGTATTGATGCCGATTCCGATGCTCACGGTCTTGAACGGCCGACCTACCGCTTCGGCTTCCTTGCGCCAGTAGTCGTTGAGATCCGCCATGCGCGCGGCCATGTCGACGGCGGAACGGCATGCCTGCGTTGCGTGCTCCGCCTCGTCGAGCGGCGCATTCCAGAACGCCATGATCGCGTCACCCATGTATTTGTCGATGGTGCCGCGATGGGAAAGGATGATGTCGGTGAGCGGTGTCAGCAGCTCGTTGATGAACTTCGTCAGCTCATGCGCCGTCAGGCCTTCCGAGATCGTTGTAAAGTTTCGCACGTCGCAGAACAAGAGCGTCAGTTCGCGCACCTCGCCGCCGAGTTCGAGCTTGTCCGGATTGGCGAGAAGCTCGTTCACCACCGCCGGCGCGACATAGCGGCTGAACGCGCCGCGGATTTCTCCGCGCTGCAATTCCACCCGCCGGTACACATAAAAAGTTGCCGCGGCGACGAGAAATGAAAGTGCCAGCGCCGGATAGACCGGATCGAGCAAAAGGCCAAAGCGGCTGAAGGCGATCCATCCCCCCAGCAGAAGAAGCGAAATCGCCGAAAGCCCGAACAATGCCGCCGTGTGCGCGGACACGCGGAACAGCGCGAAGCCGAGCAGCAGGCCGAAGAACACGATGACGAACTGTTCGATGGCGTAGGCGTAATCCGGCCGCGTCAGGAATTCTCCGGACAGCACATGCTCGATCGACTGCGCGATGATCTCGACGCCGGCGATGGAGGAATCGAGCGGCGTCGCCCGCAGATCGAGCAGGCCCGGAGCACTCGTACCGATGAGAATGATCCTGCCTTCGATCTCGTCCTTCGGAATTTCACCGGCGAGCAGTTTCCAGACCGGAATATAGGCAGCGGGATTGGAGGGCCGGAATTTCAGCCAGATGCCACCGTCGGCGTCGGTGGGAATTTCAACCGAGCCGATCCGCACATGATTGAGCCCGGTCGCCTGACCGAAGGCCGATTCCCCGCTCGCATTCGATGCCTTCAGCAGAAACGACGAGGCCCCCTGCGCGACGCGCAATGCCTCGGCAAACAGGGTCGGCACGAACTGGTCGCCCACACGATAGACAATCCCGACCCGCCGCAAAATCTGGTCGCGGTCCGGCCGCCAGTTGATCGAGCCGATGCCGGTGGCGGCGTCCTCGAATATTCTGAGATTCCCCGCCCCGCTCGTGAACGGCGGGATGAACGGACGCGGATCGTCGCCCGCGAACGAAAAGCCCGCCTTCATCTGGGTGTTGAATTTTGCTTCACCGCCGGCGAGCGCCACCGCAAGCACGCTGGGTGCCTGTTTGAGGGCGGCGGCAAGCTCCTCGTCGTTGCTGCGCTGGCCGGCCATCAGCGGTGCGAGCTTCGAAGCCTGTTCGGGCGGAAGTCTCCTCGCAACCTCTTCGAGCGAAGTCCGATCGGGTTCGGAGAACTGTACGTCGAACGCGATGGCGGCTGCGCCCTGCTCCCGCAGTCTGTTCACCAGATCGCGGATCGTCGTGCGCGGCCACGGCCATTGGCCGAGCACTGCAAGCGAGCGTTCGTCGATATCGACGATGCGCACCGGCACGGCGGGATCGTAGGCTCTGGGCTGCAGCCGCTGATAGGCATCGAACCCGATCAGGCGCAGCCCCTGGATCACGAACGGATCGGCATGCCGGACCAGCACCGCCGCCGCGATGACCGCCCCGACCAGCAGCGCATAAATACCGCCCGCGCGAACCGTCATCTTCCCGTTCCAGCCCCCGCGGAACTTATACGTCCGGCTCTCAGATCAGAAGCCCCGCGATCATCGCCGTATTCTGCACGGAAAACGCGCACCGGCATCCGTTTCTCCAACAATCGCCTTGCGATTGTCGCGCCCAGTTCATAACAATTACCGCAGTCGTTCGACCGTACGGCGCCGTGGTCCTTCTGCCGCGCCAATCAAAGCAAGCGCGGGGCCCATGGAACACGAGACAACGCTCATCGTCACGATCGTGATGAGCCTGGTGCTCGCCTTCGCGTTCGGATTCATCGCTACCTGGATCAAGCTGCCACCGCTCGTCGGCTATCTCGTCGCGGGCATTGCGGTCGGTCCATACACGCCGGGCTTCGTCGTCGATGCGAGCCTCGCGAGCCAGCTCTCCGAAATCGGCGTCATCCTGCTGATGTTCGGTGTCGGCCTGCATTTTTCCGCGTCCGACCTCCTGGCAGTGAAATGGATCGCGATTCCCGGGGCGATCGGACAAATTGTTCTAGCCACCGCGATCGGTGCCGCCGTTTCCATGACCTGGGGCTGGAGTTTCGGCGGCGGGCTTGTGCTCGGTCTTTCATTATCCGTCGCGAGTACGGTCGTGCTCCTCAAGGCGCTCGACGAACGCAACCTCGTCAACAGCGCGAACGGGCGCATCGCCATCGGCTGGCTGATCGTCGAAGACCTCGCCATGGTGCTGGCGCTCGTGATGCTGCCGGCACTTGCCGGCATGCTCGGCGGCAAGGCGATTGCCGGTCACGGCATGTTCGACGGCAACCTCGCGCTGACACTCCTGCTTACACTTGGAAAAGTGGCGGCGTTCGGCGGCCTCGTCCTTGTGTTCGGCCCGCGGCTCGTGCCGTGGCTGCTGGCACAGGCCGCGCGCACCGGCTCGCACGAACTTTTCACGCTGTCGGTGTTGGCGGTGGCGCTCGGCATCGCGTTTGCCGCCGCCAAGCTGTTCGATGTTTCGTTCGCGCTTGGTGCGTTCTGCGCCGGTGTCGTGCTGTCGAAATCCGACTTCAGCCATCGAGCGGCCGAGGAATCGCTGCCGCTGCAGAACGCATTCGCGGTTCTGTTCTTCGTCTCGGTCGGCATGCTGTTCGATCCTTCGATCCTGATCCGCGAACCGCTGCATGTCCTCGCAGTGCTGTTCATCATCATGATCGGCAAGTCGGTGGTCGCATTTGCCATCGTCGTGGCGCTGGGATTCCCCGTGAACACGGCCGTGCTGATTTCGGCGAGCCTCGCGCAGATCGGCGAGTTCTCGTTCATCCTTGCGGGTCTCGGCATGGCGCTCGGCCTGCTGCCGCCGGAAGGCAAGGATCTGATCCTCGCGGGCGCTCTGCTTTCCATCACGCTCAATCCGGTTGCGTTCGCAATCGTAAAGCCGTTGACGCTTTGGCTTAGCACTGCATTCAAACCGCTCGCTTCCGGTGACCCCATGCGCCGCGAGCGTCTGTCGGCCCTCCAGAAGAAACTCGCCGATAACGCGCGCCACGCGCAGCCGGCCAATCTCAGCCTGCAGCCCGGCGAGCTGATGAACAAATTCCCGATCTTCGGCGATCTCAATCCGGTGCAGCGCGCAGAATTGCTCGCACTGTTCAAGCCGCGCTCCGCCGCCCCCGGCGACCGCGTGATCCGCGCGGGCGACGTCGCGAACGAGATGTTCTTTATTTCTTCCGGTGCGGTCGAAGTGACGATCGGATCGCATACCATCCATCTCGGACCCGGCGATTTCTTCGGCGAGATGGCGCTGCTCAGCGGCGGCCGCCGCACGGCGGATGTCACCGCCATCGACTACTGTCTCTTCCTCACGCTCAGCGTCGAGGACTTCCGCGACTTCATCGCGCGCTATCCCGAACTTCGATCGAAGCTCGACGAAGTGGCCCGCCAGCGCGCGGAAATGAACAAGCAGCGCGCCGCCGCGCAAAACGGCTGACCGTTTACCCAAACGCCGTTCCGTCCTAACCTCGAGCGGAAGTGCGGGGGCATGGACGTGCGTATTCGAGCGGGATGGATTGCGGCCTTTGGGTTACTGGCAGCGCTGCCGGCGGCAGGATCAGTCGCACAGGCCGGGACCGTCGAGCGTCCGCCCCAGTTCATCGTGTTTTCCTACGACAACTGTACCGAACTCGATCGCTGGCGCGAACTGACTTCTTTTTCGGAAGAAATGGAAAACGCCGGAAAGCCGGTCCGCTTCACTTTTTTTGTGAGCGGTATCAACTTTCTAGCGGATAAAAAACGCCATACCTATGCGGGCCCGCGCAATCCGGCGGGTGCGTCGAGGATTAATTTCGGCGGCTCGCCGGAAGACATCCGTTCCCGCATAGAACTGATCAACCGCGCGCACGCACAGGGACATGAGATCGGCTCCCACGCCGTCGGCCATTTCGACGGCAAGCACTGGACCGCCGCGGACTGGTCGCAGGAATTCCAGTCGCATCGCTCGCTGCTGGAAAACATCGCGCGCAACAACGAACTGGACGCGGATACCTCGTTCAGGTTTCCCGCCGATACGGTCAGCGGTTTCCGCGCGCCCTATCTCAGCACAAGCCCCGGCCTGTTCGAGGCGATGCGCGCCGCGAAATTCACCTACGATGCGAGCGGCGTCGGCCATGCGAACGAGTGGCCCGAAAAGAAAGACGGCATCTGGCGCTACAATCTCGCGAGCCTGAAAATCTCGGGCTCGGGCAAGATGACGCTTTCAATGGATTATAATTTCTACGTCGCGCAATCGGCCGCCTTCAACCGCCCCGATCAGCACGCGGTGTTCCGCGAACAGATGATCGCGACTTACATGAACTATCTGCGCGCCAACTACACCGGCAACCGCGCGCCGGTGCATATCGGGCATCATTTTTCTCCGATGCAGGGCGGCATCTACAACAAGGCGCTGATGGAGTTCGCCCGCTCGGTTTGCGGCATGCCCGAGGTGCAGTGCATCAACTACCGCGAGCTGACGAAGTTCATGGAGTCATTAGACGAAGGAACAATGTCCGCCTATCGCAAGGGCGAGTTTCCGCGCGCAAGTTTTCCCGGAATTGATCTGGCGAACGCAAGCACTCCGCGTTAGTGAAGACTGATGCGATCCGGCACAAGACGCGCGACAAAACGAAATACCCGTGACAATACGAATGCGCGCGAACGGCTGCTCGGAGCGGCCTACGAATTGTTCTCCCGCCGCGGCGTGAGTCAGGTCGGCATCGACGCCATTCTGGAAAAATCCGGCTGCGCCAAGGCAAGCCTCTACAACAATTTCGATTCCAAATCCGATCTGGCGATTGCCTTTCTCGATCGCCATGAACGCGATTGGGCACAGGGCTGGATCGTTGCCGAGATCAACAAGCGCGGCGCGAATGCGGAAGAGTGTCTGCTCGCCCTGTTTGAAGTTTTCGATGAATGGTTCCGCAAACGGAATTTCGACGGCTGTGCTTTTGTGAAGGTGCTGCTGGAGTCCGAGCCTGCGAGCCCCGAGCGCCGCGCCGCATCCGGTCATCTCGCCAATATAAGGTCGGCCATTTCCTCATTGTCGGCGGAAGCCCGTCTGAACGACCCCGATCAGTTCGCGCAGATCTGGCTGATGCTGCTCGAAGGCTCGATGGTCACCGCCTGCGAAGGGCTGAAGGACGCCGGCACGAATGCGATGCGCGCGGCAAAAATCCTGCTGGCCGGCTGGCCGAGGGATTGAGATCACGCGCTCAAGCTGAAGAGAAAATTGATCCCGCAGCCTGAATTCAGTAACGCTTAAAGTCGTTTTTTATCTGTTCCACAACTGGCTCGCTACCGAATCGGCAAAATTGCGAGCGGTTGGATCAGTGGCATCGTTCGTTTTTAATGTGACTCTGATCTTCACAAAATGACTTCCTGCGCCAGATAAGTAGAGAAATGTTCGCCTTGAACCAACGCTATCTGTAAGGATGAATTCAGCACATAAAAACTCTGGCCCTGTCTTCGGCGTACCAGTTCCGTACCGACCAACCAAATCAATCTGCCCATCCTTTATTAGCTTCCCAAGCGCAAATATTTCTTGTGTTGCTTGGTCAAACTCCTTCCGAACTGATTGAGACATTGGCCCATTCGGAATTTCAGCTTGCAGCTTATTATAAATGTAGACAGTGGCTTCACCTTGCTCTCCGTCGTGGTAGGCAAAAGTAAATCCCAAACCCGGCGCCTCTTTCTCATTGTCTACTTGCTGCTGAAAAACAAAGCCTGAATGTTCGCGGCTTAATCTAATCCCTTCAATGGAAAAAATATTGGCTTTCAAGTTTTCAGCCATTGTCAACGCCATCATGGAAAAGCTGCACAATATCACCCAGATGAACGGGAACCTACTCATACAATCTTCAAGCTCTTATATTTTTTTCCGACTGATTGGAAAATTGACTCGAATTCTACGACTAACCCACTAACCAAGAGCCCGCGACTTGAAACGTCAAGTTCATCCCTAAGCAGCGCCGTTTCTACTACCAACCTAGCTACACCGTATGAAATACCTTCTCGTTTATTCACTGGTACCTTATTGTTGAAATCGTAATTCTGAAGAAACCCCGTGCTGCCAAATGTTTCGTCGTCATCAATTAATTTTTTGACGCGCTTCTGAAGCTCTCGAATATCATCTTCGTCCCCATAAGTTTCTTTCAGATATTTGGCGAATCCCCTGTTGATTTTGTTGGCATTTCTATCGTTTGTTGAAATAGCAATTAGTTCCTTGAAAGCAATAATCCAAACGCTCGCAAATTCTCGCTTGTTCAAAACGGAATTTGCGATTCTCATCTGATGCGCTTTAAGGATCGGAAGTTCGTTCACAATTGAATCATTTAGTCCGAGCCGTTGCATCATTGCTTCGTCTATAACCGATGTTGCGCCATCGATATGCTCCGCAACCTTGTAACCAAATTCTATGCCTTCCATCCTTTGCTTGAAGAACATGTCTCCTCCTTGCGACAAACACCGTCCAAAATGCCAAGCTCATTCGCCGCTCCTGTCGCTTTAGAGAAGGGAGAGGCAAACGGCGGGCAAATAAAATGTGATCTAAAAAGCCCTCATTATTAAAGGGGCTTTTTTGAAGAATATTGGCGGAGAGGGTGGGATTCGAACCCACGATACAGTTGCCCGTATGCCGCATTTCGAGTGCGGTGCTTTCAACCGCTCAGCCACCTCTCCGCAAACTGAAAATCGGCGCTGCAAGGTGCGATTGAAGCCCGCTTGATAGAGGACGGGGGGCAGACAGACAAGCGAAAGGCCCGGTTTTGCAGGCATTTGGCGCCTCTTTGAGCGGTCGCGGCGAAATGGCCCGAAAAACTCCGGTTTGGGCCTGTTTTCTTGACAGCTTGGGCTGTTCCCCCCATAACCACGCCCGAAAGCGCGGGCCCAAAGGTCCGCGCGATTTATTGCCGGCCGGACTGGGCAAATCGCCCCAAATGGCCAGCACCCAAAATTCGGAAATACGACGATGTTCGCAGTCATCAAGACGGGCGGTAAGCAATTTCGGGTCACCGCCAACGACCTGGTCGAAGTGTCGAAGATCGACGCCAAGCCGGGTGAAATCGTGACCTTTCCGGTCAGCATGGTCGGCGGCGACAAGCCGTCGATCGGCGCTCCGCTCGTTTCGGGCGCCACCGTCGCGGCCGAAGTGGTCGATCACAAGCGCGGCGCCAAGGTCATCGCCTTCAAGAAGCGCCGCCGCCAGAATTCGAAGCGCAAGCGCGGCTATCGCGACAGCTTCACGCTGGTCCGGATCACCGAGATCCTGACCGACGGCAAGCAGCCCGACATGAAGGCGCGCGAGCCGAAGGCCAAAAAGCCCAAGGCAGAGAAGGCTGAGGGCGAAGCCGCCAAGCCGAAAAAGGCCAAAGCGGCGGGCAAGCCGGCGGCAAAAGCAAAAAAGTAACGACTTCACCGGATATCGGTGTATAGAGACGGCAAGAAGTTCGGAGCTAGACGATGGCACATAAGAAAGCAGGCGGTTCCTCGCGCAACGGACGCGACTCGGCGGGCAAACGGCTCGGCGTGAAGCGTTTCGGCGGCCAGGAAGTTCTCGCCGGCAACATTCTCGTCCGCCAGCGCGGCACCAAGATGCACGCGGGCGCCAATGTCGGCGTTGCCAAGGACCACACGCTCTTTGCGCTCGTGGACGGCAAGGTGAATTTCCGTACCGGCGCCAAAGACCGCGTATCGGTATCCGTAGTTCCGATGCCGGAGGCTACGGCAAAATAAACGGTGGAATCAGCGAAGGATCCCACCGGACTCGTCGAACCGGGGGACCCTTCAAAAAAGGCGGTCCAGATCAAAGGGGAGACGGGTTTCGTCTCCCCTTCGCATTTTGGAAGGAGCCTAGAGATGACCGCCGTTCAGATGACCTGCGCCACGCCCGCCCAAGACGCGGCCGCCGCATTCGCCATCGCGTCCGAGCGTCTCGTACTGCGCGCGCTTTGCCCCGCCGATGCGGACAAGGTAGCCGGGCTCGCCAACAACAAGAAAATCGCCGAGATGACCTCGAGCATCCCGCATCCCTATGGATTGCAGGACGCGCTCGACTGGATCGCCGCGAGCACGGCCAAAACCGAAGGCCAGTCCTTCGCCGTCTGCAAGAAGGGCGGCGAGCTGGTCGGGGTCTGCGGCTACCACATCACCGGAGCGGGCACGCCCGAAATCGGCTATTGGATCGGTGAACCCCATTGGGACAACGGATTCGCCACCGAAGCCGTGCGCGCCATGATCGACCACCTGTTCACCTCGACCGGGCACGAGACGCTGACCGCGGGCTGCCGCGTCAGCAACGATGCCTCGCGCCACGTGCTCGACAAGTGCGGCTTCCAGTGGACCGGTGCGCGGCTGTGCCGGATCCGCTCGCTTGCCGCTTCAGTGCCCGCCGACAGCTTCCGGCTGACGCGCAGCACCTGGTCCGCGTTGCGGTCGTGGGGACGCACCAACCTGCCGAACCGCGTCGTCGTGATGGAGCGCAAAGCCAGATGAAATTTCTCGACGAAGCGAAGGTCTATGTTCGCTCCGGAGACGGCGGCAACGGCTCGGTGTCGTTCCGCCGTGAGAAATTCATCGAGTTCGGCGGTCCCGATGGCGGCGATGGCGGACGCGGCGGCGATGTCATCATTGAGTGCGTCGACGGCCTCAACACGCTGATCGACTACCGGTACCAGCAACATTTCAAGGCCAAGAACGGCACCGGCGGCTCCGGCCGTTTGCGCGCGGGTGCCAACGGCGCCGATGTCGTGCTGAAAGTCCCGGCGGGAACGGAAGTGATCGACGAGGACGGCGAAACCGTCCTCGCCGATTTCACCGAGATCGGTGAGAAGATCACGCTGCTGGAAGGCGGCAACGGCGGCTTCGGCAATGCGCATTTCAAAACGTCGCGCAATCGAGCGCCGCGCCACGCCAATCCTGGCCTGCCCGGAATCGAGAAGACAATTTTTCTTCGATTGAAGCTGATCGCCGACGCAGGCCTCGTGGGTCTGCCGAACGCCGGCAAGTCAACATTCCTTGCCGCGGTATCGGCGGCGAAGCCGAAAATCGCTGACTACCCTTTCACAACACTGCATCCGCAGCTCGGTGTCGTCCGCATTGACGCACGCGAATTCGTGCTCGCCGACATTCCCGGCCTGATCGAGGGTGCCCATGAAGGTGCCGGTCTCGGCGACCGTTTCCTCGGCCATGTCGAGCGATGCGGCGCGTTGCTGCATCTTGTGGACGCGACCGGCGACGACGCGGGCAAGGCCTGGAAGACCGTCCGCAAGGAATTGAAATCCTACGGCGAGGGGCTGGCGAAAAAGCCCGAGATCGTGGCGCTCTCCAAGGCCGACGCGGTCACGCCGAAAATGCTGGCCGAGCAGAAGGCCAGACTGAAGAAAGCCTGCAAATGCGAACCGCTCGTGCTGTCGGCGCATTCGCGCAAGGGCATCGAGGCTGCATTGCGCGCGCTCGCCAAGCTGATTGCGAAGGACCGCAAGAAGGACCGCCGCACCGAAAGCGTCGGATGGCGGCCGTGACTCCCAAACTCGAAGGCTTCAAGTGCATCGTCGTGAAGGTCGGCTCCTCGCTGCTCGTCGACAGCGATAAAGGCGCAATCCGGCAGGACTGGCTCAACGCACTCGCCGAAGATTTATCCGCGCGCGCGAAAGCCGGCGTCGAACTCATCATTGTCTCGTCCGGCGCCATCGCGCTCGGCCGCACCGTGCTGAAGTTGCCGCGCGGCGGGCTTCGGCTGGAGGAAAGCCAGGCCGCAGCCGCCATCGGCCAGATCGCCCTCGCGCGCACATGGGCGGAAACGCTTGCGCGTTTTAATCTCACCGCCGGACAGGTTTTGCTCACACTCACCGACACCGAGGAGCGCCGCCGCTATCTGAACGCGCGCTCGACCGTCGCCAAGCTGCTCGAACTCGGCGCCATTCCGGTCATCAACGAGAACGATACGGTGGCGACCACGGAAATCCGCTACGGCGACAATGACCGGCTAGGTGCGCGCGTTGCGACCATGTGCAGTGCCGACCTGCTGGTGCTGCTATCCGACATCGACGGGCTTTATGACAAACCGCCCGGCAACGGCGTCGATGCGAAGCTCATTCCCGTCGTCTCTCGCGTAAGCGCGGAGATCGAAGCGATGGCAGGCGACGCCGGCTCCGAACTTTCGCGCGGCGGCATGCGGACGAAGATCGAGGCGGCGAAGATCGCGACGAGTGCGGGCACGCATATGGTGATTGCGTCGGGCCGTGAACTGCATCCGCTCCGCCGTATCGCGGAAGGCAGGCCCTGCACATGGTTTCTGACCCCCGCCAACCCCGTCACCTCGCGCAAGAAATGGATCGCCGGCAGCCTTGAGCCCAAAGGCGCCATTCACATTGACGCCGGTGCGGTCGCTGCGTTGCGCCGGGGCAAGAGCCTCCTGCCCGCCGGTGTAACAAAGGTGGACGGGACATTTGCCAGAGGTGACGCGGTGATCCTGCGTGGACCCGATGGCGCTGAAATCGCGCGCGGGCTCATAGCCTATGACCGGGAAGATGCCGTCCAGCTCGTCGGACAGAACAGCGAACGCATCGAGGACATTCTGGGCTATCGTGGCCGCTCCGAGATGATCCACCGCGACGACCTCGTCATGGCCGGTGAATGAGATGAACGCGCGCGCTGACGGCAACATTCAAGCGCTGATGCTCGACATGGGAAAACGCGCGCGTATAGCTGCGCGCAAACTGGCACTTGCCGATCCCGCGAAGAAAACCGCGGCGCTGCATGCTGGGGCGAAGGCGATCCGCCAAAGCGCATCCGCGATCCTGCAAGCGAACGCGGAAGATATTTCTTCCATGGAAAAGGAGAAGGCGACGCCCGCCTTCCTCGACCGGCTATCGCTCGATGCCAAACGTGTCGAAGGAATCGCGGAAGCCGTGGAGATCGTCGCCGCGCTGAAAGACCCCGTCGGTGAAGTCACGTCTTCATGGACGCGCCCGAACGGCATGAAGATCGAGCGCGTGCGCACGCCGCTGGGCGTGATCGCCGTCATTTTCGAGAGCCGCCCGAACGTGACCGCCGACGCAGGCGCCCTCGCCTTCAAGGCCGGTAACGCCACGATCCTGCGTGGAGGGTCCGAAAGCTTCCGCTCGTCGCTGGCGATCCATGCCGCGATGATCAAGGGCATCGAAAGCGAGGGATTGCCGGCGGATGCGATCCAGCTCGTGCCGACGCGCGACCGCGCGGCGGTCGGTGAACTGCTCACAGGTCTCGGCGGCACAATCGATGTCGTTGTGCCGCGCGGCGGCAAGGACCTTGTCGCCCGCGTCGAGAAGGAAGCGCGCGTACCGGTATTCGCGCATCTCGAAGGCATCTGCCATGTCTATGTGCATGCGCCTGCCGACCTCGAGATGGCGAAAAAGATCGTACTCAACGCAAAGATGCGCCGCACCGGCGTTTGCGGCTCGGCGGAAACGCTGCTCGTGGACCGCGCGCTTGCGGACACGCATCTGAAGCCGCTCATTGCAATGCTGATCGAAGCAGGCTGTGAAATTCGCGGCGACGATGCGACACGCGCCGCCGACAAGCGTGTGAAAGCCGCGACCGAGCAGGACTGGTCCACCGAATAT
>VFQR01001105.1_pt1 | contig 23111 bp, 32 predicted proteins | sample 3512321 | NCBI WGS metagenome assembly VFQR01 (sample SAMN10412374, study PRJNA504923) | tailings metagenome | isolation source: Relicate 3 Philex TSF1 revegetated site | place: Philippines: Tuba, Benguet | collected 2017-08-29 | reverse complement strand
ACGGCGGTCGGCGTCTGGCGATGGCCGGCGAGCTTCTCCGCGACGATGGTGCGGTCGGCTTCGCTGGCCTTCGGCAGCAGGTTGAGCACCAGTTCGCCGAACCGCGTCACTTCGGCGGCGGAATGGTGGGCTTCGCAGACGAACTGGTCGACCAGCACCCGGAGCAGGGTCACGCGCACGTCGATGCCGTTCGACCGGGCGAGGCCGGTCAGTCGCTGGACGTTGGGCAGGGTGGCGGAGGACATGCGAGAGGAGCGACCGGAATGTCGGAGGGACGACTGCCGACAATACGAACGATTTCGCTAACGATCCGTTAGTGACAAGACGGCGTTAACCATTTTGGCAGGCGAGACAATTCAGACGTCAGCGGCACTCAGACCGCATCAGGCGCCATCAGCCCCTTGTCGTCCGGCCAGGGGTAGAGCCGGTAGCCGCAGAAATGCGGGCCCTTGCCCAAGGACCCGCGGAGGAAGCCTGGCGCTCCAGCGGCGTCGATGATCTCGTCTGCCGGCCGGCTCCCCGATTCCAGCACCAGCGCCACCGCCGGGCGGTCCGAAGTGCCGGTCGGGGCAGGGCGGGTCCGCTGCAGCGTCCTGATCCTGTCGATGCCCTTGGATCGCAGCGCAGCCTCGCCCTCCTCAGCCAGCCAGTCGGTGATCCGCGCCGTCACTGTCGCGTCGGCGTCGAGGCGCCAGAGGGTGATCCAGTCGGTTGCCAGCGGCTGCCGTGCCGCATCCGAGGCGGGGGTGGCGGCGACATAGGGTGTGCGGATGTTGGGAATGCCCGTCATGAAGGGTGGCAGATGCGGGTCTGCGGCCGCCACGCGCCGGTAGCGGGCGAAGCGCTCGCTCTCGAAGATGCTCCAGTCCGGCGCCTGATAGATGTCGACGATCTGCATGGCGCCCGACACCCCCCGGTAGGAGGTGCAGGTGGTGAAGCCGGCCTCGTAGAGATGCGGCGCGTGGACGTTGGCGTACCAGTCCCGGAAGGTCGCGAGGTCGCGCCCGGCTTGGCCGGAGGGCAGGTCGATCTCGACGACATAGAAGAGCGGGTCGAACATCGCATGGCCCTCATGGACGACACCTCAATGCGGCGTCGCCGGGCTTGTCGCGTCAAGGAGCGACGTTGCGGAGCTGCCCTGTGCTGGCTCCGCATCGCAGGGTGGGGCGGACGGGTAACCAGTCGTTAACCAAACGGGTTCCTTAATGCCCGGGCGCGTCGGCGAATGGTCGCCGGGCATGGCCGCATTGGAGGGCAGGCGCAAAGGAGGGGTTTATGGGTTCCGTCATTCGCTTCCCGCTCGAACGCCGGCGCGTCCTGTGCCCGGACGCGGGCACTGCCGAAACCGGCCAGATCCTGGTCCTGCCGGTGGTGCGCGTCGAACGCCATGATCTTCCACCGCCGCCGGTCCTGACCGTCGATCCGCCCCGCAAGGGCGGCGACCGGCCGAAGCGCGGGCGCAGGAGCGCCTGACCCCCCATCCCGAGAACGGGCGGCGATCTTCTTGTCGGAAGGCCTTCGCATGCCTCAGGCGCGCCCGTCACCGGCGACCGTGAGCCCCCTTCGCACCGTTCTGCGCCACGTCGCGACCGCAGCAGTGCTGGCGTTGCTGGCGGCCTGTGCGCCGCAGGGTGACCTCGGCCGACCAGCCGCGAACGTCCTCAACGACGACATCATGCCCTGGGCCGGCGGCCATGCCGCCCGCTATCGCGGCGAACCCGTCTCCGGTTATTCCTTCACCGACGCCGAGCGCGAGCTGCGCCAGCTCGGCTATGGCCTGATGATGCCGACCCATCCCCTCGACCGCTGGAACCAGTTCTGGGCCGAGCTCCGCCGCACCCGCATCGGCGATCCCGTCCGCTTCGATCCCGATCCGCGCGGCTATTGCCGGACGCTGGCGCGCGAGGACTACCGCTCGTCCAAGGCCCGCTTCATCCGCATGACGGACGACATGCGCGCCGACCGTCAGCGCATCCGCCCTTTCTGCCTGAAGGCGCGGGAAGTCGCCGAGGCCGACCGGGTGCGCGAGGGAGCCCTCGCGCAGATCCCGACGCTGACGCCGGTCGAGATCCGCTCGGCCCGCGACCGCATCGCCGAGAACCGCACCATCGTCGCCTGGGTGCGCCATGGCCTGCGCCAGCATGCCGACGCCTATCGCTGCGCGCTGAACACCCAGATCGTCGCCACTCCGGAGATCGAGGCCGTCATGGCCGAGCGCGAACTGCGCGGGCTGGAGGAGGACATCCGCGAGTTCGACCAGCTCTGTGCCGCAGGTCCCGCGCGTGGGTCGGTGGGCGTCGAGCAGGCGCCGCCGCGTTACTTCCCGCGCTCGCCGCCGCCGGAAGAGGTCATCATCAGCAAGTGAGCGGGACCCTGCGTCCGCCTATTGCGTCGCCGGTGTCTGCTCGGGCGTCAGGATCTCGCAGAGCGACTGCGAGGCGAGCTGTTCCCTGACGATCGGCGCAAGGCTCGGCTGCACCGCCAGTGCCCGGATCAGTACGAAACCCTCGGTGGTCGGCGAGACGAGGATGAGGTTGTCCGCCGCCGTATCCTCCTCGTCGGTGGAGAGTTCGCGCCGCTGGGCCTGGGTCACCACGAAAAGGTCGAGGGTGCGCCGCGTGGCAGCCCGGTCGTTGATGGCGCCGAAGGCGATGCCGGTGGAGGTGTAGAGCGCCACCGCCGTGTAGTGCGGCGTGACAGGCGCCCGGACATGCAGCGCGCCGGCGGTCAGGTCGAAACGGCAGACCGCCGTCTCGAAGGCCGGATCGGCGAGGGGCAGCACCACCTCGCTGCGGCCGGACAGGGTGGTGACGCGGTTCACCGCCGTCACATCGGCAAGCCGCGAGCGGGCGTCCTGCGGCGCGAGCCGGGGCAGGGCGAAGACCGACAGGATGTGCACCGCGACGCCCAGCAGCAGGCCGGCGACGATCCACGGCACCGTTCCGATGATCTTCCTGAAAGCCGCCGGCATCGTCATGGGCAGCCCACCCGGGTGACGGCGGGCAACAGCGTCCCGGATGAAATCGTGGTGGCGATCGGCGTGTCGTAGAGCCGCAGGATCAGCCTGAGATCCGCCACGCCTCCCGAGGGCAGCCAGTTGCCCGGCCGGGCCTCCGGCGCCACCACGATCTCGTCGGGTGCATCGGCGCGGCGGACGATCTCGTAGCTGGTGAAGCCCTGGCGGACGCCGTCGCCGACCACCGCGCGATAGTCGCCGTTGGCCGCCGTCAGCGTCCAGAACCGCGCCGGTGGCATGGCCCCAGCCACCCGGTAGGTGCAGCGCCCGTCGAGCGGGTCGCCGGCGCTGTCGCGGTCGGCGATGATGGCGAGGCCATCGGCGAGTGCCAGGGGCAGGGCGCCGAGGCGCGCCGCCACCGCCCTTGCATAGGGATCGGCGTCAGTCGTGCCAGCCTTCGGCGTGACCTGCCAGGCGCCGATGCGCAGGGTTCCCGCACCCGTGCCGCCGCCGACCGAGAAGGCGGTCAGGCCGAGCCCTGTGCCGGCGCCGATGGCCATGGCCAGGAGAATGCCGGGGAGCGCGCGCATCTAGCGACTGACCCTTCCGCGACCGGACATCGGTCCCGCTCCTGATGCCGGTGTCGTCACCGCAGCAGGGACCGTGCCGGCCCCGCCGACAGCGGCCCCGGCCGCGAGGTCTCGGCCGCGTCGCGCAGCATCAGGTCGATCCGCCCCAGCACCTCGAGCGAATGCCGCGAGAGGACCTGTGGCCGGTCGGGGACGCCGGCCAGCGGCACCGGGGCGGCCGTCGGCGCTCCGGGCGTCGGGCGCGGTCCGATGGTCAGCCCGAAGATCGGCCGCCGGTCGAGCCCCTGATGGGCCGTCGTCATGATCTGCGAGAAGGTCATGGCCGGCAGCGAGCCGCCGGTCATCCGGTTCGTTTCGGAATAGTCGTCGTTGCCGTACCAGATGCCGGTGACGAACTGGCTCGAATAGCCGACGAACAGCGCGTCGCGGTAGGAGTTGGTGGTGCCGGTCTTGCCGCCGACCTGGACACCCTGCACCTGCGCCCGGCGACCGGTTCCGGATTCCACGACGCCGACCATGATGCCGTTCATGTCGGAGGCAACCTGCGGGGTGAAGACCCGGCGGCGGGCCGGCAGGTCGCGGTCGGCGCGCCAGACCAGTTCGCCGGAGGAATTGCGGATCTCGACCGCCGCATGCGGCTGCACGCTGAGGCCACCCGAGGCGAAGGTGGCGTAGGAGGTGGTGAGCTCGACCAGCGTCACCTCGGCCGCGCCGATGGGCAGGGGTGCGGAATCGGTGAGCGGGCGGGTGATGCCCATCTCGCGCGCCGTGGCGATGATCTTCTGCCGGCCGATGCGGCTGTCGCCGCGTCCCATCTGCTGGGTCAGGATCACCGGGATGGAATTGATCGAACGCACCAGCGCCGAGGTCACGGTGGTCGAGCCCGAGAACGACCGCCCGTAGTTCTGCGGGCACCAGTTGCCGAGGCAGATCGGCCGGTCGACGACGACGGAGCGCCCGTTGATCAGGCCCTCGCGCATCGCCGTGCCGTAGACGATCGGCTTGAAGGAGGAGCCGGGCTGGCGCATCGCCTCGGTGGCGCGGTTGAACTGGCTGGCCCCGTAGTCGCGGCCGCCGACGATGGCGCGCACCGTGCCGTCGACCTCCATGACCACGGCCGCCGCCTGGCTCGCGCCGTAGTCGCTGCCGTACTGGCGGATGATGCTCTCGATGGAGAGTTCGGCCTGTTTCTGTACCGTCAGGTCGAGGCCGGTCCTCACCGTCAGGACGCGGTCGACCAGCGTCGGGGTGGCCGCCACCAGCCGCTTCACGTCCTCGAAGGCGTAGTCGAGGTAGTAGTTCGGAACGGCGTCGTCCTTGCGGTCGACGGGGGTCGCCGGGTTGCGGCGGGCGCCGAAGACCTGGCCCTCGGTCATGAAGCCGGCCTCGACGAGGTTGTCGAGCACGGTGTTGGCCCGGCCGCGGGCGGCCGGAAGGTTGGCATGCGGGGCAAAGCGCGTCGGCGCCTTGAACAGGCCGGCGAGCATGGCGGCTTCGGCCAGCGTCACGTCGCGCACCGACTTGCCGAAATAGTACTCCGAGGCGGCCTCGGCTCCGAAGGCGCCGCCACCCATATAGGCGCGGTCGAGATAGGTCTTGAGGATCTCGTTCTTGCTGGCGCGCGCCTCCAGCCAGAGCGCGAGGAAGGCTTCCTTGATCTTGCGCTCGATGGACCGCTCGTTGGTCAGGAACAGGTTCTTGGCGAGCTGCTGGGTCAGCGTCGAGCCGCCCTGCACCACGCCGCCGGCCCGGGCATTGGTGGCGAGCGCCCGGAATGTGCCGATGACGTCGATGCCGTAGTGCTCGTAGAAGCGCCGGTCCTCGGTCGCCAGCACCGCCTTGATCAGGTGGTCCGGGAACTCCTCCAGCGGCACGGAGTCATTGTGGCGGATGCCGCGGCGGCCGACCTCGTTGCCGTAGCGGTCCTGGAAGACGACGGAGAGCTCGGAGCGCTTGCGCCAGTCGTCGGCCGTCTCGCGGAAGGCGGGGATGGCGAGCATCAGCAGCACGACGAGGCCGCCGGTGCCGAGCGTCATGCCCTCCGAGGCGACCTCGGCGCCGACCCGCTTCCAGCCGTAGAGCTGGACCCGGTCGGCGAGGTCTGCGAGTCTCTCCCAGCCACGACCCATCATCCCGGCGAGGCGGTATGCCCCGTCGTTCAGTCGGGCGTCGAGGTCGAGGAAGAAGCGCTTGATGGCGCCGCCCCACCCGCCGCTGGGCTGAGAGTCACTCAAGCCGGAAACCCTTTCGGGATGAACTCTTGACGATCCGCTTACCATATCGGAGATCGGCGGGACGAGCCAACGGCGCGACAGGCCGCCCGATGTTCTCTGACAACAAGGTTACCGCGGGCCCGGCCGCTCGCCGGGCGGCCTCAAGGGCGAGGAACGGGCCGTCCATGACCGATGACGTTGAAGGGAAAGGGGCCTCGTCGCCCCCCTTCTGGCGAGTCAAAAGCCTCGAGGCCATGACCGACGCCGAATGGGAGAGCCTCTGCGACGGCTGCGCGCGCTGCTGCCTGAACAAGCTCGAGGACGAGGATACCGGCGAGATTCATTTCACTTCGGTCGCCTGCACGCTGCTGGACGGCGAATCGTGCCGCTGCCGCGACTATCCGAATCGCCAGGAGAAGGTGCCCGACTGCGTCCGCCTGACGCCGGAGGAGGCGCGCAGCCTGCCGTGGCTGCCGCCGACCTGCGGCTACCGGCTCGTCGCCGAGGGTCGCGACCTCTACTGGTGGCACCCGCTGGTCTCGGGCGACCCCGAGACGGTGCACCAGGCCGGCATCTCGGTCCGCGGCCGCATCACCGCCTGGGAACACGATCTCGAGGCGCTGCAGGAACTCGAGCACCATCTGGCCGAATGGCCGGGTCAGGATATCGGCTGAATGCGGCCATGATGATGCATGGCCGGACCAGGGGAGGATGCCGCCATGACTGACGAGACGACCGGACACGTCGATCCGACCAAGGAGCGCTTCGCCCTGTTCAAGGACCTGCCGCGCGATGAGCCGGTCCACATGCTGAATCTCGTGCGGCTGAAGCCCGAGGCGAGCTATGCCGATGGCCGCAAGGCGACGGGACGCGAGGCCTATGCCGCCTATGGCCGCGACAGCGGCCCGGTCTTCCGCCGGCTCGGCGGGCGGATCGTCTGGACCGGCCGCCCTGACCTCATGCTGATCGGGCCGGAATCCGAGCGCTGGGACATCGCCTTCATCGCCGAATACCCGTCCGGGCAAGCCTTCGTCGACATGATCCGCGACCCGGTCTACCGCGAGGCGGTGAAGCACCGGCAGGCGGCGGTCGCCGACTCCCGGCTTGTCCGCATGAAGCCCGGCGCTCCCGGCGCCGGCTTCGGCGAGGAGGGGTGAGCCTCAGGCCGCCCGCCGTGTCTTCTTCGCCGGGACAGCCGGGGCGGGCCGGTGGTCGCCGAGTTCATCGATGATCGGGCAGGCGCTGCGCTGCCCCTTCTCGCAGGAGCCGACCAGTCCCTTCAGCGCGGCGATCATGTCCTGCAGCTTGCGCGCCTGCTCCTCCATCTCCCTGAGGTGAGTCCGGGCGATGGCGCGGACATCGGCGTTGGAACGCCCGGTATCGCCCCACAGCGCCAGGAGCGAGCGGATCTGCTCGATGGAGAAGCCGAGGTCGCGGGCCCGCCTGACGAAGCCGAGCCGGTGAATGTCCTCCTCGCCGTAGTCGCGATAGCCGCTGTCGCGCCGACCCGCGGCCGGCAGCAGGGCGATGGACTCGTAGTAGCGGATCATCTTGGCGGAGACGCCGGAGGCGGCGGAGGCCTGTCCGATGTTCATGGCGGTCGTCCTGTGGCGGCGTACAGTGGACGCACGGGATCAATGCGGCGCGTCCGGAGGGATGGGAACCAGGCTGGCGGGGCTCCTTGACCTTCCCATGATGGGAAGGATTAGACGTCATCGCAAGAGGTGAAGGAGGCTGTCGATGACCACTCACGATGACAAGGCGACAGGCGGCTGCTGCGGCGGCAAGGAGCACGCACCGACGGCCGCGGCTGAGCCTGCGAAGGCGGGCGGCTGCTGCGGCGGGCACGACCACAGCCATCACGACCACAGCCATCACCATGCCCCGGCGTTGCCGGCCGACGGCAAGGTCATCGATCCCGTCTGCGGCATGACCGTCGACCCCGCGACGACGCCGCACAAGACGACCTATCAGGGCGTGCACCACTATTTCTGCTCGGCCGGCTGCGTCACGAAGTTCACGAAGGACCCGCAGCGCTACCTCGACCCGTCAAGCGCGCCGCCGCCGGAGCCGGTGCCGGAAGGCACCATGTTCACCTGCCCGATGCATCTCGAGATCCAGCAGATCGGCCCCGGCACCTGCCCCATCTGCGGCATGGCGCTGGAACCGATGATGGTGACGGCCGACGCCGGGCCGAACGAGGAACTGATCGACATGACCCGCCGGTTCTGGGTGGGTCTCGCGCTCGCCCTGCCGGTCTTCGTGCTGGAAATGGGCAGCCACGTCTTCGGCTGGGATCCGCTGCCGCACGGCTGGTCGAGCTGGGTGCAACTCCTCCTCGCGACCCCGGTGGTGCTCTGGGCCGGCTGGCCCTTCTTCGTCCGCGGCTGGCAGTCGGTGCAGACCGGCCACCTCAACATGTTCACGCTGATCGCCATCGGCACCGGCGTCGCCTGGACCTACTCCATCGTCGCCACCCTGGCACCCGGCCTGTTCCCGGCCGCCTTCCGCGACCACCATGGCAATGTCGCGGTCTATTTCGAGGCGGCGGCGGTGATCACCGTCCTCGTGCTGCTGGGCCAGGTGCTGGAACTGAGGGCGCGCGACGCCACCTCCGGCGCCATCCGCGCCCTGCTCGACCTTGCCCCGAAGACCGCCCGCCGGATCGGCGCCGACGGCACCGAGACCGAGGTGCCGCTGGACGAGGTTGAGGTCGGCGACATGCTGCGTGTCCGCCCCGGCGAGAAGGTGCCGGTCGACGGCAAGGTCACCGAGGGCCGCTCGGCCGTCGACGAGAGCATGGTGACGGGTGAATCGATGCCGGTGACCAAGGAGGTCGGCGACCGCGCCATCGGCGGCACGCTCAACCGCTCCGGCGGTCTCGTGATCACCGCCGAGAAGGTCGGTCGCGACACCATGCTGTCGCAGATCGTCCAGCTGGTTGCCACCGCCCAGCGGTCGCGGGCGCCGATCCAGCGCCTCGCTGACCAGGTGTCGGGCTGGTTCGTGCCGGCGGTGCTGTCCGTCGCCGTCCTCGCCTTCGCCGCCTGGGCCCTGTTCGGCCCGCCGCCGCAACTCGCCTTCGCGCTGGTCGCGGCGGTGTCGGTGCTGATCATCGCCTGCCCCTGCGCCCTCGGCCTCGCCACGCCCATGTCGATCATGGTCGGCGTCGGCCGCGGCGCCGAGGCCGGCGTGCTGATCCGCGACGCCGAGGCGCTGGAGCGCATGGAGAAGGTCGACACGCTCATCGTCGACAAGACCGGCACGCTCACCGAGGGCCGCCCGGCGGTCACCGCCATCGTCCCGGCCGAGGGCTTCGAGGAGGCCGAGGTGCTGCGCCTCGCGAGCGCCGTCGAGAAGCCCTCCGAGCATCCGCTGGCCGAAGCGATCGTCCGCGCCGCCGAGGCGCGCGGCATCGCCATCCCCAGGGTGATGGGCTTCGATTCCCCCACCGGCAAGGGTGCCTACGGCATGGTGGAGCGCAAGCGCATCACCCTCGGCTCGGCCGCCTTCCTGAAGGAGCTCGGCGTCGACGTGGCGCCTCTGGCAGACAAGGCCGAGGAGCTGCGCCGCGACGGCGCCACCGCGATCTTCATGAGCGTCAACGGCAAGCCCGCCGCCGTCATCGCCATCGCCGACCCGGTGAAGGAGACGACGCCGGCGGCGCTGAAGGCGCTGGCCGCCGAGGGCGTCCACGTCGTCATGCTGACCGGCGACAACCGCACCACGGCATTGGCCGTGGCGAAGCGTCTCGGGATCGACGAGGTGGAGGCCGACGTGCTGCCCGAAGGCAAGGCCGATGTCGTCGCCCGCTACAGGGCGAGCGGCAAGGTCGTCGCCATGGCCGGCGACGGCGTCAACGACGCCCCGGCGCTGGCGGCCGCCGATGTCGGCATCGCCATGGGCACCGGCACCGACGTCGCCATGGAGAGCGCCGGCATCACCCTGGTGAAGGGCGACCTCACCGGCCTCGTCCGCGCCCGCCGCCTGTCGGAGGCGACCATGGGCAACATCCGCCAGAACCTCGTCTTCGCCTTCGGCTACAACATGCTCGGCGTGCCGGTGGCGGCGGGCCTGCTCTATCCCGCCTTCGGCCTGCTGCTGTCGCCCATGATCGCCGCGGCGGCCATGTCGCTGTCCTCGGTCAGCGTCATCGGCAATGCCCTGAGGCTGCGGAAGGTGAGGCTGGACTAGGCCGGGGCGGCTTCCCGGGTCTGCGAAATCACGCGGTGGTGAAGGAACCCGCGCACCGGATTGCGGTTGTCCCCGCGGCAGTTCAGCCAACAGGGAGATTTCCGATGGGCAGCACCACCGACAAGATCAAGGGCATGGCCAACGAGGCCGCCGGCAACGTCCGCCAGGCCGTCGGCAAGGCCGTCGACAACAAGGAAATGCAGGCCAAGGGCAAGATGCAGGAAATGAAGGGCGAGGGCCAGCAGATGAAGGGCGAGGCCAAGGAGACGATCAAGAAGGTCGTCGACCGCGCCTGACGGCCTGCGGAAAAAAAGATTAGCATGTGAAAATAAGCCTTGACAGCGTAACGCTGGTCGGCTAGGTTTTCGTCATGTTGAAGAATTGCGCCCGGCGGGGGAAACCCCGGCCGGGCGCTGTCGTTTCCGGCCTCGCCAAGGCGGGGTCGCAGGGAGGCCGCCTTGCCGTCCGTCCGCCAACCCAAAGCACCCGAAACCGCCGCCGTCGCATCGCCTGCCACGACATCCACGGCGCCCGAGCGCGCCGCCGTCGCGGTCTCGCCGACGGTAGCGGCGCCACTCGCCGGGCAGCCCCCGGCCGCTGCCGCTGCCGAGCTGCCTTACACCGGCCAGCCCTGCACGGGACTTGCCGCCTGCCCGGAGCGTCCGCGCCTGGTGCGCCGCCTCTTCGCGGCGGCCGAGCGCGAGATCACCGCGATGGAGGCGAGCCTCGGCGGTCCCTCCGCCACCGCAGCCCGGCGGCTCGGCGCGCTGGCCGCCGCCCTCGACCGGCTCACCGTGCTCGACCGCAAGACGCTCGCCGCCGCCCGTGACGCCGCAACCGGAGATGCCGATGTCCCGCCCGTCGCCGCGCCTGTGGACGCCGACGCCTGGGCTGAGGCGATTGCGGCGCAACTTGATCCGGGCACTTCCGGAGGGGGTCGCAAGGCTGAAGCCGGATGATGTTGTCCGCCTCAGGGCCTTCTGGCCGGCCTTCGCCCGCCGCGAGCAGATGCCGCCGCAAGGCCGCTGGCGCGTCTGGGCCTTCGTCGGCGGCCGCGGCGCCGGCAAGACCCGCGCCGGGGCCGAATGGGTCCATGGCATCGTCCACGGCCGCGACGGCTGCGGTCCGAAGGCGGGCCGCATCGCCCTCGTCGGCGAGACCATCGACCAGGTCCGCGAGGTCATGGTCGAGGGGGTCTCGGGGCTCCGTGCCTGCGGTTTTCCCGCCGAGCGGCCGCGCTTCGAACCGTCGCGCCGCCGCCTCGTCTGGCCGAACGGGGCGGTCGCCCACGGCTTCTCCTCGGAGGACCCGGAGGCGCTGCGCGGGCCGCAATTCGACGCCGCCTGGGCCGACGAGACCGGCAAATGGGTGCAGGCCGAGGCGACCTGGGACATGCTGAGCTTTGCCCTCCGCCTCGGCGAGCGGCCGCGCGTCATGGTGACGACGACGCCGCGCGCCACGCCGCTGATGCGTCGGCTCCTCGCCGACGCCGACACCGTCGTCACCCGCTCGGCGACATCAGCCAACGCCGCCAATCTCGCGCCCGGCGTCGTCAAGGCGCTGATGGCCCGCTACGGCGGCACCCGCCTCGGCCGGCAGGAACTCGACGGCGAGCTGATCGATGACCGCGAGGGGGCGCTGTTCTCCCGCGCCGCCATCGAGACGGCGAGGGTTCAGGCGTCGCCGGCGCTGAAGCGCATCGCCGTGGCCGTCGACCCGCCGGCCTCGCACCGCAAGGGGGCGGACGCCTGCGGCATCGTCGCCTGCGGCCTCGATGCGGAGGGCACGGTGTTCGTCCTGGCGGATGTGAGCGCCGAGGGGCTCAAACCCCATGAATGGGCGGGGAGGGCGGCGACGCTCTACCGCAAGCTCGACGCCGACGCCCTCGTCGTCGAGGTCAACCAGGGCGGCGACATGGTGGCGGCGGTGGTCGGCGAGGTCGCGCCCGACGTGCCGGTGACGCCGGTGCGCGCGGCGCGCTCCAAGCACCTGCGCGCCGAACCGGTCGCGGCCCTCTATGCGCAGGGCCGCGTCCGTCATGCCGGGCGCTTTCCGGCGCTCGAGGACGAGCTCGCCGATTTCGGCCCCGACGGCCTGTCGAACGGGCGGAGCCCCGACCGCCTCGACGCCCTCGTCTGGGCGGTCACCCACCTGGCGCTGCGGCCAAGGGCCGAGGCGCGGGTGAGGGGGCTTTAGCCAAAGCATTCAATTCCCTCCCGCCCCTCGCGGAGACTCCCATGTCCTTCCTCTCTCGTCTCCTCGGCGCCCCCGAGGCGAAGCGCTCGCGCACGGCCGCGCTGGTGGCGCTGTCGCCGCTCGGCCGGCCCTCCTGGTCCTCGCCCGAGCCGAAGCGCTTCCATGCCGAGGCGCTGGCGAAGAACCCGGTGGCGGCGCGGGCGGTGGCCCGCGTCGCCCGGGCGGCCGCCGAGATCCCCTTCCAGTTCACCGAGGGCGGGGGGGATGCCTCCGCCCATCCGGCGGCGCTCCTCATCGAGCGTCCCAATGAGACCCAGGACCGCGTGGCGCTGGCCGAAATGCTGGCGACGCACCTCATCCTCACCGGCAACGCCTATGTCGAGGCGGTGACGGTGGAGGACCGCCTGCGCGAGCTGCATGTGCTCCGACCCGACCGCATGCGCCTCGTGCCCGGCGCCGACGGCCGTCCCGCGGCCTATCTTTACGAGCTCGACGGCCGTTCGCTGCGCTTCCCGCAGGAGGGTGCGGTGCCGCCCGTCCTGCATCTCACCCTGCCGCACCCCTTCGACGACCATTTCGGCCTGTCGCCGCTCGGCGCGGCGGCGAGCGCCATCGACATCCACAACGCCGCCACCGCCTGGACCAAGGCGCTGCTCGACAATGCCGCCCGGCCCTCCGGCGCGCTGGTCTATTCCGGCGGCGACGGCACGCTCTCCGAGGACCAGTACGAGCGGCTGAAGGCCGAGCTCGCCGACAGTTTCTCGGGCAGCCGCAATGCCGGTCGCCCCCTGCTGCTGGAGGGCGGGCTCGACTGGAAGGCGCTGTCGCTCTCGCCGAAGGACATGGACTTCATGGAGGCCAAGCACGGCGCCGCCCGCGAGATCGCGCTCGCCTTCGGCGTGCCGCCCCTCGTTCTCGGCATTCCCGGCGATGCCACCTATGCCAACTACCAGGAGGCGAACCGCGCCTTTCACCGCGACACCGCCCTGCCGCTCGCCCGCCGCATCATGGGGGCGCTCACCGGCTGGCTGGTGCCGGAGGGAACACTTCACGCCACCCCCGACGAGGACGCCATCGGCGCGCTCCATGCCGAGCGCGAGAGCCTGTGGCGGCGCATCGGGCAGGCCGGCTTCCTGTCGGAGGGCGAGAAGCGCGAGGCGCTGGGCTATCCGCGGGAGCAGCCGGCGGTGTGAGGGATCGCCCGCCGCCGTTCTCCCTCCCGAAAGGACCGCCATGCTCCCCCAGGGCGCCGAACCCGTCGTCCGCGCCTTCGTCGAACGCGCCGACATCGCCGCCCTGGCGCTGTTCATGTGGGCGGCAGCGACGACCGGCCTGCTGGTCTGGACGCTGAGGGAGCTCGCCGCCGCCAACCGCCGCTTCGACGCCTTCGTGCGCGAACTGACCCGCTTCAACGAGCGGGCGGGGCGCCGCCGCGCCCTGCCGCGCGACGAGGCCCGGGAAGACGACTGAGGACCGAACGCCATGCTCATCGACCGCCTGACCGCGCCGCGGCGCGACCGCCCCGCCATGCCCGCCGCCGACCCCTTCCGCCGCTTCGTCGAGACGCTGGAGGCGCTGGAGACGGCGCGGCCGAAACCGGCCGGCGGCCGTGTCCGGAGCCTCGATTCGGCGCCGGCCCGCATCCCCCAGGTCCGGAGGCCCGCTTGATGCAGGACATCCACGCCGTCCCCACCCGGCTCGACCCGGCGACCGGCCTCTTCACCGGCTATGCCTCGCTCTTCGGCATTCCCGACGCGCAGAACGACGTGGTCGAGCGCGGCGCCTTTTCAGCCTCGCTGCTCCGGCGCGGCCCCGCCGGCATCCGCATGCTGTGGCAGCACGACCCGGCCGAGCCCATCGGCACCTGGCTGTCGCTCTCCGAGGACCCGGTCGGCCTGCGCGTCACCGGCCGGCTGGTGACGCTCACCGCCCGTGGCCGCGAGGCGCGCGATCTCCTCGCCGCCGGCGCCGTCGACGGGCTCTCCATCGGCTTCAAGGCGCTGCGCGCCGAGCGCCGCCGCCGCGACGGCCCCCGCCGCCTCCTCGAGGTCGACCTCTGGGAGGTCTCGGTCGTCACCTTCCCGGCGCTCGCCGGGGCGCGGGTGACGCGGGTTGCGGCGTGACCTCGCTTGCCCGCCGTCTGCCGAATGCCGGCCCCGCCATCGCGCGGGGCTTTGTCGTTTCCACCCCCTCAAACCCCGAGGACCCCATGCCCGAGATCCATGCAGACGCCTCCCCCGAGACCAAGACGATCCTCCCCCACGAGGCGCAGGTGACCCATCACGAGGTCATGCGCATCTTCGAGGCCTTCAAGGAGGCGAACGATGCCCGCCTCGCCGAGATCGAGCGCCGCGCGAGCGACGTCGTCACCGAGGAGAAGCTCGCCCGCATCGACCGGGCGCTGGACGACCGGCTCGCCCGCCTCGACCGCCTGGCGCTGGAGGCGCGCCGGCCGGGCCTCGCCCCCGAGCGCCGCGACGCGAGGGCCGGCGCGAGCGAGCACAAGGCCGCCTTCGAGGCCTATATCCGCTGCGGCGAGACCGCCGGCCTGCGCAGCCTCGAAACCCGCGCCATGGAAACCCGGGCCATGTCGGTCGGCTCCGGCCCGGACGGCGGCTATCTCGCTCCGCCGGAGATCGAGTCGACGGTGACGCAGCGCCTCGCGGCGCTGTCGCCGATCCGCGCCATCGCCGGCATCCGCCAGGTGTCGGGCGCGACCTTCAAGCGGCCCTTCGCGAAGACCGGCCCGGCCACCGGCTGGGTCGGCGAGGCCACGGCGCGCGCCCAGACCGACAGCCCGCTGCTGGCCGAGCAGGTTTTCCCGGCGATGGAGCTCTACGCCATGCCGGCGGCGACCCAGACGCTCATCGACGATGCGGCGGTGGATCTCGAGAGCTGGATCGCCGGCGAGGTCGAGACCGTCTTCGCCGAGCAGGAGGGGGCGGCCTTCGTCGCAGGCGACGGCGTCAACAAGCCGACCGGCTTCCTCACCCAGACCCTCGTCGCCAATGGCGCCTGGGAGTGGGGCAAGATCGGCTTCACCGTCACCGGCGAGGCCGCCGCCTTCCCCGAGGACGACCCCGCCGACACGCTCTTCGACCTGATCTATGCGCTGAAGGCCGGCTTCCGCCAGAACGGCCGCTTCGTCATGAACCGCAAGACGCAGGCCGTGGTGCGCAAGATGAAGGACGCTTCCGGCGCCTATGTCTGGTCGCCGCCGGCCCAGGCCGGCGGGACGGCCGGGCTCTTCACCTTCCCGGTCACCGAGGCCGAGGACATGCCGGACATTGGCGCCGGCACCACGCCCATCGCCTTCGGCGACTTCCGCCGCGGCTATCTGGTCGTCGACCGGCTCGGCCTGCGCATCCTGCGCGACCCCTATTCGGCCAAGCCCTACGTGCTCTTCTACACCACCAAGCGTGTCGGCGGCGGCGTGGCGGACTACGACGCCATCAAGCTCCTGAAGGTGGCGGCGTGATCCGGCATCGGCCGGAGTGAAGCGCTCCGGCAGGCTGGCTAGACTTCATCGTTCCAGCCTGCCGGAGGCCGCCATGCTCGTGGGAACACGCGTGCTCCAACTGACGACCGACACCGGCGTCGTTGAGGTGCCGGTGCGCATCTTCCAGCCTGTCGAGGACGGCAGCGCCTGGGCGTGTCGATACGAGATCGCCTGGCCCTGCGAAATCCGGCAGAGCGCAGCCTGGGGCGTCGATGCGCTGCAGGCGGTTCACGCGGCCATGCAGAGGATCGCCATTGAACTCTACATGAGCCCGTATCACGCGCAGGGGCTCCTCGCGTGGGGAGATGGCGCCGGCTACGGCTTTCCCATGCCTAAGAGCGGCCGCGACCTGTTGGTCGGCTACGACAGGGAATTCGACGGCTGACGCCTCAGTTGCCGCCGCGGTCGATACGCGCCCAGGGCGGCAGGCCGGCCCGCTCGGGCGCCCGCGGCGGCGGCAGGGTCGCGACCCGCGGGTTGCCGGGGGCCATGCGCTCGCCGGTGGCCATGGCGCCGCGGATCCACGGCGCGATGCCCACCACCGGCATGGCGACCGTCAGCGAGCCGCAGCCGCGCGTCTCGGGAGGACCCGAAACGAGGCTGACGACGCCGACGACGCTGCCTCCCGCGAGCGCAGGCCCGCCGGAATCGCCCTGGCAGGCCGAGGGGCCGAAGCCGCGGGCGATCAGTTGCATGTCGCCGAGCGCCGTGTAGCCCGAGGGTGAGCGCTGCAGCACCGGCAGGGTCACGCGGCGGAGCTGGCCGGCACTGCGCATGTCGTCGAGCTGCTGGCGGCCGAAGCCGGCGATCGTCACCCGCGTGCCCGGCGCCGGGTCGCGGCCGCCGATGCGGGCCGGGCCGAAGCCGGCTGGCGGCAGGTCGCGCATGGTGAGCACCGCCACGTCGATGGGCGCCGTGCCCCCCGCCGGGCCGCGAACGCCGGGATGGCCGGCGGCGGCGAGAACCGGCGTCAGGGCGATGATGCGGCCCTGGCGGATGAAGGCGACCACGGCGAGCCGGGCGCCCGCGACGCAATGGGCGGCCGTCAGCACGCTGCGCCGGCCGATCAGCGTGCCGGTGCAGCCATTGGCATCGCCGGTGACGATCAGCACGGAGGAGCGCGCCAGCGCGTCTCCGGCGCCGACCGCCGAGCCGCCGATGATGGCCTGGGCGGGCGAGGCCGCGAGCAGGGCCGCCAGGGCGCCGCCGGCCAGAATGGAACGTGAGAGGACAGCAATGCGCATCAGGAACCTCCAAGGCCGCGAACGGCTTCCTCGATCCAACGCCGGTGGGGGGCAACCGGTACCGTTCCCGTCAGGGCGCCGCAGCGCGACGATCCGCGCCCCGTCGTCCAGCTGACGATTCCCGATACGACGGAACGCCCGCCTTCGGATGCATAGACGGGCCCGCCGGAATCGCCGGTGCAGGCGCCGAGGGCCTGCGGGCCCGGGCCGGTGAGCCTGACCTGATAGGTCGAGGGCCGGCCCGTCACCGTCAAGGCGGCGGATCGCAGCACCCCGGCGCTGCGGGCGTCGCCCTCCACCGCCGGGCCGAAGCCGACGAGGCGGATGGACGTTCCCGCCGAAGGGATCGCCCCGCCGGCGAGCGTCGCCGGGCGGGTGCCGTGGCCGATGGGCAGCGTCGTGCGGATGACCGCAAGGTCCACCGCCGTGCGGCGGGCCTGCCAGTCGGCGCGGCGATAGGCCGGATGCACCCGCCGGTCGGCGATCTCGTTGATGATCGGCACCCGGCCGGGGCCGAAGATGAGCACGCCGAGGCGGCCAGCGCCGTCGACGCAATGGGCTGCCGTCAGCACCAGGCGCTCGCCCAGCACCGCGCCGGTGCAGAAGCCCTGGCCGCCGGTGATGATCACCGTCTGCGGCGCCACGGGGTCGCCGGCGGGCACCGGCGCGCCGCCGATCACCGCCCCGGCGGGCGCGACGCCCGCCAATGTCAGCGCCGCAAGCGCCCGGAAGAACAGATGCACGTCGTCACCTCGAGATCGTCGGCCTGAGAAGGCCCCGTGCCGCCCCACCGTGTCAACACGAAGGCGGCTGCCCGCCGCGCCGATGAACCTCGGCGCCGTCCATCGCCACGCATTGCCAGCCGAAGCGAGGCCCCATGAGCATGATCCTCACCCAGCCGCCGGCCGCCGAGCCGCTGTCGCTTGCCGACCTCAAGGCCTTTCTCAGGGTCGAGGGGAGCGAGGAGGACGGGCTGATCCAGTCGGTTGCCGCCGCTGCCCGCGCCCATCTCGAGGCCACGACCGGCCGCGCCTTCGTCAGCCAGGGCTGGCGCATCCTCCGCGATGCCTGGCCGGCGACCGGCCGTCTCACCCTGCCGGTCGGTCCGGTCGCCAGCCTCGATTCCGTGACCGTGGAGACCGCAGACGGTCAGGTGAGCGTGCCGACCGACCGCTTCCGCCTCGATGGAGCCGCCGTTCCGCCGCGCCTCGCCTGGCAGCCGGGCAGCGTTCCGGCTCCGGCCGTGCCGCTCGCCGGCATCGCCATCGACGTCACCGCCGGCTTCGGTTCGCCGGCCGACGTGCCGCCGGCCATCGTCCAGGCCGTCCGCCTGCTCGCCGCCTACTGGTTCGACAACCGCTCGCTGGTGACCGTCGGCCATGAGGTCGCGGTGATGCCACGCACGGTCTCCGACCTCGTCGCCCCCTTCGTCGCCCGGAGGCTCGCATGAACCCCGGAGCCTTTCGCCACCGCCTCTATGTCGAGGCGCCCTACGAGCAGCCGGACGGTGCCGGCGGCGTCACCCGCGCCTTCGAGACGGTCGGCCTGATCTGGGGGCTGATCGAGCCCATGGGCGGAGCCGAGGCGCTGTCGGAGGACCGTCTCGTCCAGCGCCTGACCCACCGCATCACCATCCGCGCCTTTGCAGGCCTCACCGCCGCGCACCGGCTACGCAAGGGCCCGCGGACCTTCGAGATCCGCACCATCAACGAAGACGTGCCGGCGCGCCGCCTCATGTCCCTGTCCTGCCAGGAGATCGCCCCGTGAAACCGCTCGTCACCGTCGCCTTCGGCGGCCTCTCCGCCGGCGCCCGCCTGCCGGGCTGGACGGCGCCCTTCCTGGTGCGCCTCGCCGACCGCTTCGTGGTCGCCGCCGACAATGGCGGGCCGCCGCTGCGCCTCCTCCGGCACGACCATGGCGTCGCCGTCGCCGACGCCGCGCCCGACGCCTTCGCCCGCGAGTTCGGCACGCTTGAGCGGCCGGCCGTGCCGCGCCTCGGCCCCGCCGCCGACCGCCTGCGTGCGGGAGGCGCCTGATGAGCGTCGCCAGCCTGGCGCTGCGCCGGTCGCTGCACGACCTGCTCAATGCCCATGGGCCTCTCGTCGCCGCGCTCGGCGGCCCGAAGGTCTATGACGAGCCGCCGCGCAGCGTCGCCTTTCCCTATGTGACGCTGGGGGACGCCCGCACCACCGACTGGTCGACGGGCGACAGCGCCGGCCACGAACACGCGCTCACCCTGCATGTCTGGTCGCGCCAGGGCGGCCAGTCCGAGGCCCATGTGGTCGCCGGCGAGGTGATGTCCGCGCTCGAGACCGTGCCGCTCACCCCCCTCGGCCAGCGGGTCGTCAACCTGCGCTTCGCCACCGCCGACATCCGCCGCGAGGAGGATGGCCGCACCTGGCATGGCGTCGTCCGCTTCCGCGCCGTGACCGAGCCGGCCTGACCCCTTCTGACCCTGACACGGAGATCCCCATGGCCGCCCAGAAAGGCAAGGACCTGCTCGTCAAGATCGCCGACGGCGAGAGCTTCGTCACGGTTGCGGGCCTGCGCTCGCGGCAGCTGCGCTTCAACGCCGAGACCGTCGACGTCACCCATGCCGAGAGCGCCGGGCGCTGGCGCGAACTGCTCGGCGGCACCGGCGTCAAGCGGGCTGCGGTGTCGGGGTCCGGCATCTTCCGCGACGAGGCCTCCGACGCGCTGATGCGTCAGGTCTTCTTCGACGGGGCAGTCCGCACCTTCCGCGTCATCGTCCCCGATTTCGGCACGGTGGAGGGGCCTTTCCAGATCACCGCGTTGGAGTTCGCCGGCAACCACAACGGCGAGGTGACCTACGACATGGCGCTGGAGAGCGCCGGGGAACTCGCCTTCAACGCCGCGTGAAGGACTTGAATCGGAATCGCCGTGCGAGCCGGATCCGCCTCTCCGCCGTTGCCTCCAAGTCTCTGGAGGATCGGCACAATCACCCCTCCACCTGAATCATCCTGTCATCAACGGAGGCCGCCATGGCCAATGCCCGTCGCGGCGAGATCGAGGCCGAACTCGGTGGCGTGCGGCGCCGCCTGGTGCTCACCCTCGGGGCCCTCGCCGAACTCGAAACCCATTTCGAGGCGCAGGACCTCGTCGAGCTCGCCGAACGCTTCGGCAGCGGCCGGCTGGCGGCAGGCGATCTCGTCGCCGTCATCGGCGCGGGGCGGCGCGGTGCCGGCGAGGCCATCGCCGACCGCGAGGTCGCGGCCCTGACGACGTCGGGGGGAGCGGCGTCCTACGCCCGGATCGTTTCCGAACTGTTAACCACGACCTTCGGGGCCGGCGGGCCGGCGACGGCGGAGGCAGGGCAGGGGGCCGGCGGCCCTTTCGATCCAGCGTCCGGAACGGGCGAGAGCCAGACCCCTTCCCCTGGGATGACGTGATGCGTCTCGCCCTTGGCCGGCTCGGCTGGGCGCCCGCCGCCTTCTGGCAGGCGACGCCGCGCGAACTCGCCGCGGCGCTGGAGGGCGCCTTCGGTCGCATCGGCGGCGCGGCCGACCGTCCCATGCTGGAGCGGCTGATGGCGGCCTATCCGGATCGGTGAGGCGTCCTTGAACGAGCGGAGACCAGAGACATGACGACCATCGACACTCTCTCCGTCGAGATCACTGCCGACACCACCGCCTTTCGCCGCGAGATCGGCGAGGCGGACCGGCTGGCGCGCGGCTTCGGCACCTCCATGAGCCGGGCCTTCGCAAATGCCGTGGTGAAGGGGCAGGACCTCGGCTCTGTGATCTCGACCCTCGGCCAGCAGCTCTCCGCCATGGCGCTGAGGGCAGCGATCCGGCCGGTCACCGACGGGCTGTTCTCGTCCTTCCAGGATCTGATGATGGGGTTCCGCGGCCTGGGTTCCGGCGTCACCGCCGAGGCCGGCCCTCTCTCGGGCCTGGTGCCCATGGCGCGGGGCGGGGTGATCGCCGCGCCGACCTATTTCCCGATGCCGGGCGGACGCACCGGCCTGATGGGCGAGAGCGGCGCCGAGGCGGTGATGCCGCTCGCCCGCACCGCCGACGGACGCCTCGGCGTCGCCGCAGGCGGGCAGGGGTCGCGGCCGGCCATCGTCATGAACGTCACGGCCCCGGACGCGGCGAGCTTCCGCCGGTCCGAGGCCGAGATGACGGCAATGCTCGCCCGCGCCGTGGCGCGCGGCCGGCGCGGGCTGTGAGGGCCGCTCAGGCGGCCTTGTCGAGGATCGCGACGATCTGGTCGAGCAGGTGCAGGCGCTCCTTCTTCAGCTCCTCCGCGGTGTCGTCGGAGGCCGGTTCGACCTGCGTGTCGATGCGGTGAATCTCGCGGTTCACCGCGTGATAGCGCTCGGCGAGCCGGGCGAAATGCGCATCCGACTGCTTCAGTTTCGAGATCGTCTCGGCCTTGTCCGGGAATTCGGCGGCGAGTTCGTGGGGGGTATGGCTCACTGAATGGGTCTCCTTGGCTGAACCGCCGCGACTATCGCCGCCCCCGACGGAGGCGGCCTTGTCCAAGATCAAGCGAGGGACGCCATGCCCGCCTTTCACGAGGTGACCTTTCCGCTCGACATCGCGCTGGGCGCATCCGGCGGACCGGAACGGCGCACAGACGTGGTGCTGCTCGGCTCCGGCGCCGAGGAGCGCAACGCCCGCTGGGCCCATTCGCGCCGCCGCTACGACGCCGGCTACGGGGTGAAGAGCCTCGCCGGCCTGCAGGCGGTCGTCGCCTTCTTCGAGGAGCGGCGCGGCCGCCTCCACGGCTTCCGCTTCCGCGACCGGCTGGATCACGCCTCCGCCCAGCCCGGCGCGGCGCCGTCGCCCGTCGATCAGCCGATCGGCACGGGCGACGGCGAGACCTCCGTCTTCGCCCTCGCCAGGACCTATGGGGCGGGAGAGACTGCCTATGTCCGGCCGATCGTGAAGCCTGTCCCCGGTTCGGTCCGGGTGGCGGTGGACGGGGAGGAAACGCTGGCCTTCGACGTCGATCCGACGACGGGGCTGGTGACCCTCGCCGAACCGCCGCCGGATGGGGCGGCGCTCACCGCCGGTTTCCTCTTCGACGTTCCCGTGCGCTTCGACACCGACCGTCTCGACGTCAACCTCACCTCCTTCGCCGCCGGCGAGATCCCCTCCATTCCCCTTGTCGAGATCCGGGTGTGAACCATGCGCGCCATTCCGCCCGCCCTGCAGGCTCGGCTCGACAGCGGCTGCACGACGCTCGCCACCTGCTGGATCCTCCGACGCGCCGATGGCGTGGCTCTCGGCTTCACCGACCATGACGGTGACCTCACGGTCGACGGTATCGCCTGCCGGGCGGCGAGCGGCTTCGACGCCTCGGCCGCCGCCGAGAAGCTCGGCTTCGCCGCCGGCTCGGCGGAGATCGCCGGCGCCCTGGTGGACGAGGCGATCACCGAGGCCGACATCCGCGCCGGCCGCTACGACGGGGCGCGGGTGAAGGTCCATCTGGTCGACTGGTCGCAGCCGGCTCTCTCCGTCCTCCTGCGCGTCATGACGCTCGGGGCGATCACCCGCGAGGGCCCGGCGTTCCGGGCCGAACTGCGCTCGCTCGCCGCCGCCCTCGATGTCGAACGCGGCCGGCTCTACACGCCACGCTGTTCTGCGGATCTCGGCGATGCGCGCTGCGGCGTCGCTCTCGATGCACCCGACCGGCGGGCCGAGGGTACGGTAACGACGGGCGGGACGGCGACGATCGTCTGCGCCGGCCTCGCCGCCCTTTCGACCGATAGGCTGTCCGGCGGGCGGCTCGAGATCCTGACCGGGGCCGCGGCGGGCTTTGCCGTCGAGATCGCCACGGCGACGGCCGTGACGGACGGGGTGAGGCTCGCCCTCTGGCAGCCGGCACCCGTGCCGCTCGTCGCCGGCGACGCGGTGCGCGTCACCACCGGCTGCGACAAGGCCTTCGCCACCTGCCGCGACCGCTTCGCCAATGCCCTGAACTTCCGCGGCTTCCCGCACATGCCCGGCATCGACCGCATCCTCTCCGTGCCGCATCCGGGCGAGGGCGGCCACGATGGCGGGGAGCTGGATCGCTAGGGGCCCTGCCGCCCGCCTCCGGAACGGAACCCGCTCATGCCGACACGCTCCGTCATCGTCGCCGCCGCGCGCGGCTGGCGCGCCACGCCCTATCGCCACCAGGCCTCGATGCGCGGTATCGGCTGCGACTGCCTCGGCCTCGTCCGCGGCGTCTGGCGCGAGGTGATCGGCC
>VFQR01001104.1_pt1 | contig 23113 bp, 15 predicted proteins | sample 3512321 | NCBI WGS metagenome assembly VFQR01 (sample SAMN10412374, study PRJNA504923) | tailings metagenome | isolation source: Relicate 3 Philex TSF1 revegetated site | place: Philippines: Tuba, Benguet | collected 2017-08-29 | reverse complement strand
CCCGATTCCCGATTCCCGATTCCCGATTCCCGATTCCCGATTCCCGATTCCCGATCCAGCCCGAGGCCCATGAACCGTCCGGAAGCCGCCAACATCCCCTTCGAACTTGTTTCGCCCTACCAGCCCTCGGGCGATCAGCCGCTGGCGATCGCGCGCCTGGTCGAAGGCTTCGAGGACGGCTTGGCCCACCAGACCCTGCTGGGCGTGACCGGTTCGGGCAAGACCTACACCATCGCCAACGTCATCGCGCAGATCCAGAAGCCCACCCTGGTGCTGGCGCCGAACAAGACGCTGGCGGCCCAGCTCTATGGCGAGTTCAAGCAGTTCTTCCCGAACAACGCAGTCGAGTACTTCGTCAGCTACTACGACTACTACCAGCCCGAGGCCTACGTGGTTTCGAGCGACACCTTCATCGAGAAGGACAGCTCGATCAACGAGCACATCGAGCAGATGCGCCTGTCGGCCACCAAGGCCCTGCTGGAGCGCCGCGACGCGCTGATCGTGGCCTCGGTGTCGGCGATCTACGGCCTGGGCGACCCCAACGAATACTTCCAGATGGTGCTGCACATGGTGCGCGGCGAGCGCATCGACCAGCGCGAGCTGATCCGCCGCCTGACCGAGCTGCAGTACACCCGCAACGAGTTCGACCTGCGCCGCGGCACCTACCGCGTGCGCGGCGAGGTCATCGACGTGCATCCGGCCGAAAGCGACAGCGAGGCGGTGCGCATCGAGCTGTTCGACGGCGAGATCGAGCAGATCTCGCTGTTCGACCCGCTGACCGGGGAAGTGCAGCGGCGCGTGCCGCGCTACACGATCTATCCCAAGACCCACTACGTCACCACCCGCCGCACCGTGCTGGAGGCGATGGAGGCGATCAAGGTCGAGCTGGCTGATCGGCTGGAGTGGTTCTACGCCAACAACAAGCTGCTGGAGGCCCAGCGCCTGCAGCAGCGCACCACCTTCGACCTCGAGATGATGGGCGAGATTGGTTTCTGCCAGGGCATCGAGAACTACTCGCGACACTTGACCGGGCGCATGCCGGGCGAGGCGCCGCCCTGCCTGTTCGATTACCTGCCGCCCGATGCCCTGCTGGTGGTCGACGAATCGCATGTCACCGTTCCGCAGATCGGCGGCATGTACAAGGGCGATCGTTCGCGCAAGGAAACCCTGGTCGAGTACGGCTTCCGGCTGCCCAGCGCGCTCGACAACCGGCCGCTCAAGTTCGAGGAGTGGGAGCGCCGCGCACCCCGCAGCATTTTCGTCTCGGCCACGCCCGCCAAGTACGAGCTGGAAAAATCCCACGGCAACATCGTCGAGCTGGTGGTGCGGCCGACCGGCCTGATCGACCCGGAGGTCGAAGTGCGGCCGGTGCGCACCCAGGTCGACGACCTGCTCTCCGAGATCCACGAACGCACGAGCTGGGGCGATCGCGTGCTGGTCACCACGCTCACCAAGCGCATGGCCGAGAACCTCACCGAGTACCTCGGCGAGCACGGGGTCAAGGTGCGCTACCTGCACGCCGACGTTGAAACCGTCGAACGCATGGAGATCATCCGCGACCTGAGGCTGGGCGTGTTCGACGTGCTGGTCGGGATCAACCTGCTGCGCGAGGGCCTGGACATGCCCGAGGTCTCGCTGGTGGCGATCCTCGATGCCGACAAGGAGGGCTATCTGCGCTCGGCGCCCTCGCTGATCCAGACGATCGGTCGCGCCGCCCGCAACGTGCGCGGCAAGGCCATCCTCTATGCCGACCGCGTCACCGGCTCGATGGAAACCGCGATGGGCGAAACCGCGCGCCGCCGCGACAAGCAGATCGCCTACAACGCCGATCACGGCATCACGCCCAAGACCATCGTCTCGCGCATCAACGACGTCATGGAAGGCGCACGCAGCGAGCCCGCCGAGAGCAAGAAGGGTCGAGGCCGCACGGCGGCCAGCGAACGCCGCGTGGCCGAGCTGCGCGACGACTACCGGCAGATGAACCCCGAGCAGATCGGCGCCGTGCTGAAGAAGCTCGAAGCGCAGATGTACAGGCACGCCAAGGATCTTGAGTTCGAGGAAGCCGGCAAGATCCGCGACGAGATCCGCCGCATCAAGGCCGAGGGATTGGTGGGATAGGCCGCTGGTCGCCGAGCGCCGACCGCTGTGCGCCGCTTGATAGGGTGGGCCCTGGCCCACCATGAGCGAGACTCTCGCCCCGCTAACGCTCCGCCGCAGGAGTTGCGTCGCGTCCTTCAACATCAACAGGCTTGGCGAGCCTGCAGGCCATGGTGGGCCAGGGCCCACCCTATGCGGAGCGTGGTGGGCCAGGGCCCACCCTATGCAGAGCGTGTTGCTCTCGGGCTCCGCGCAAGTCGATTTGCGACCTGTCCTTGCCCCTGCACCATGCAGCCGTCAGGGCGCTGGCATACTCCGCGGCCTTTGTCGCTTCACGATATCGCCCACGTGATCACCGCCGCCGAATTCGATTCGCTCGCCGCCCAGGGCTACAACCGCATCCCGCTGGTGCGCGAGCTGCTGTCCGATCTCGATACGCCACTTTCGGTGTATCTGAAGCTCGCCGACGGGCCGTACTCCTACCTGTTCGAGTCGGTGCAGGGCGGCGAGAACTGGGCGCGCTATTCGATCATTGGCCTGCCGGCGCAGCGTGTGTTCAGCCTGCGCGGCAGCACGCTCAGCGTCGAGGACTGCGGGGCGGTGGTGGAGACCCGCGAGTTGGCCGATCCGCTGACCGAAATCGAAGCCCTGCGCGCCTCGTTCAAGGTGCCGAAGCTGGCGGGCCTGCCTGCGTTCACCGGCGGACTGGTCGGCTACTTCGGCTTCGAAACCATCGCGTGGATCGAGCCGCGCTTCGCGACCTCAGACAAGCCCGACATGCTGGGCACGCCGGATGCGCTGCTGATGCTGAGCGAGGAAGTCGCGGTCTTTGACAACCTGCACGGCAAGCTTTACCTCGTCGTCCACGTCGATACCGCCGAGCCGCAGGCCTATGCGCGCGGTGTGCGCCGGCTGGATGCGCTCACCCACCGCCTGCGCATGGGGGCGCCGAGCTATCCGGAGGTGCTGGATCCGTCGACGGTGTCCGAGGCCGATTTCGTCAGCGGCTTCACCAAGGAGGGCTTTCTCGCCGCGGTTGACCGCTGCAAAGACTACATCCGCGCCGGCGACATCTTCCAGGTGGTGCTGTCGCAGCGCATGTCGATCCCGTTCAAGGCACGGCCGGTGGATGTGTATCGCGCGCTGCGCGCGCTGAACCCCTCGCCCTACATGTATTTCCTCGATCTCGGCGGCACCCAGATCGTCGGCTCCTCGCCGGAGATCCTGGTGCGCCTGGAGCAGGGGCGGATCACCCTGCGTCCGATCGCCGGTACCCGTCCGCGCGGCGCCACGCCCGAAGAAGACGCGGCGCTCGAAGCCGATCTGCTGGCTGATCCCAAGGAGCGCGCCGAGCACCTGATGCTGATCGACCTCGGTCGCAACGACGTCGGTCGGGTGTCGAAAACCGGCACCGTCAGCCTGCCCGACCAGTTCATCATCGAACGCTATTCGCACGTGATGCACATCGTCAGCCAGGTCGAGGGCGAGCTGGCCGAGGGGCTGGATTTCGGCGATGTGCTGCGGGCAACCTTCCCGGCCGGCACCGTCAGTGGCGCGCCCAAGATCCGCGCGCTCGAGGTCATCCAGGAACTGGAGCCGGTCAAGCGCAACATCTACTCGGGGGCGGTCGGCTACCTAGGCTGGCATGGCGATGCGGACACCGCCATCGCGATCCGCACCGCGGTGATTCAGGACGGGCGCCTGCACGTGCAGGCCGGCGCCGGCATCGTCTTCGACTCCGATCCGGAGAAGGAGTGGGAGGAGACCCTCAACAAGGGCCGCGCGCTGTTCCGCGCAGTGGCGCGGGCGGCGGGTGGGCTGTAGCGGAGCCTGCGACGGCTCCAGCGCTGGGGGTGCCCAAGCTTCCGCACCGAGCCTCTGTTGGCTGCGCAGCCTCGCTCCCGCCTGCTGCACCCTTGAGTAGCAACCCAACGCCTGCGCTTTGAGCACTGGATCCCCGCCTTCGCGGGGATGACGAGTTCAGGGTTCTTCGCGGACACCGGCACCGCGAGGCGCGTCCGCGAATCTTGCAGGTGGCCGGGCCTACGCGGGCGCTAGTCCAGGGAGGTCGCGCCAGCGCTCAGCGAGGCGCCATTGCGAATCCCGAATCCCGAATCGCAAATCACGGCGCTCGTCAGGCGCGCCTACACCATCACCCGCCCATGCACCCGCGCGATCCGCGGCCGGACGCGCCAGCGCTTCTCGCCTTCCGTGCGCTCGAACAGCCGATAGCGGGGCAGGGTGCCGCCGTGCAGATGCAGGGTGATCGCCCAGTTCTGGCTGCTCAAATTGCGACAGCGGTGGGCCAGGTTCTCGCTGCGCTCAAACCACAGCGCATCACTTTCGCCCAGCCAAGTGATCTTGCGCTGGCTCGGCGGCTCGCCATCGCCGCCGATGGCGTACTCCTGCACCTCCAGCGAGCCCTGCAGGACCAGCTCCATGCCGTAGTCACCACTCATGGAATTGACCGGCGTGACGTGGGCCGGAGGCCAGATCAACAGGGTAGCGCTGAACGCCGGGCGCTTCGAATCAAGGATCAGCAGGCGGGTGAAGCCGCGCTTGGCGCGGCCGCGCAGGCCGTTCAACTGCTGCTCGTAGCGGCCGTCAGAGCCGAGATGGACAACGGCACCCAGCTCGCGGGCCAGCCAGGCCAGATCGGGTTTGGGGCCGCGGATGCCGTCTTCCAGCACCGAGCGCAGCAGGGAAACCAGTCGCGGTGTGCGTGCCATGAAGCGCTCCTTGCGCATGACCGACGCACAGGAAACCACCCGCGGCGTTAAACCCCCGGTAAGCCGGTGTGGACTTGATGTTTGTTTACGCCGGGCGTTTCCATCTGCGACCGGCCAAACGCACAGCCCCCGCGCAGGGTGGGGGCTGTGGGTTGCTGCATGAAGGGCTTGGGCTCAGGCCGCCTGGTCCAGTCCCTTGGCGCGACGCCGCGCCATCGCCGCGGATTCGAGATCGGCCGGATCGAAGTCATCGACGCCGATGACGTCTTCGATCAGCACCCGCACCTCACGCAGCAGGCTGACCTCTTCCGCACTCAGCACGCCCTTCAGGCGCGCTTCGTTGAGCTGCTCGTCCGCATCCAGCGCGGTGATTTCGCCGGCCTTGATCGCCTTGACCAGCTTGCGCTCGACCGGCTCGGCGGCGATCACCCGCGGCAGGGCGGCGTTGACGCGACCCGCCGGATTGTTCTCGCAGGGCGTGGTGAACACACCTTCGCAGAGGCGATCGCGGGTGTCGGAGGGGGTCATCAGCAGGGCCGCTGCGCGGTGGCCCAGCCGGTCCGACGGCGCCTGCGCGCGGCGGCCCCAGGGGAAGACCAGCAGCCACAGCGCCCAGCCGACCGGGCGGATGGGGAAATTGCGCAGCGCGGCCGACAGGGCCAGCTCGATGCGGTGATTGATGTCGAACATCGCCCAGGCCAGTAGCGGCTGGTCGCCGGCGGGCTGGCCGTTGTCCTCGTAGCGCTTCAGGATCGCCGAGCCGATGTAGAGCAGGCTGAGCACGTCGCCCAGGCGGCCCGACAGGCTTTCCTTGAACTTCAGCTTGCCGCCCAGGGTGAGCATCGAGGTGTCGGCCACCAGCGCGAGGTTGGCCGAGTAGCGGTTCATGCGCCGATAGAAGCGGCGGGTGTAGGCGTCACCCGGGACGATGCCGATGCGCGCGCCGGTCAGGCCGAGGATCAGGCTGCGTGCGGCGTTGGAGATCGCGAAACCGATATGGCCGAACAGGGTGCGGTCGAAGTCCTTCAGCCGCGTCACCGGGTCGGGATGCTGGGCGGCCTGCATCTCCTTCAGCACCCAGGGATGGCAGCGGATCGCCCCTTGGCCGAAGATCATCATGCTGCGGGTCAGGATGTTGGCGCCCTCGACCGTGATCGAGATTGGCGAGCCCTGCCAGGCGCGTCCCAGGTAGTTGCGTGGCCCGAGGATGATGCCCTTACCGCCGTGCACGTCCATCGCGTCCTTGATGACTTCGCGATAGGTCTCGGTGGCGTGGTATTTGGCGATCGCCGACGGCACCGAGGGCTTTTCGCCGCGGTCGACCGCGGCAGCCGTGGACTCGGACAGGGCGCTGATCGCATAGGCCCTGCCGGCGATACGCGCCAGGGCTTCCTCGACGCCCTCGAAGCGGCCGATCGGCAGGCCGAACTGCTTGCGGATGCGCGCATAGGCGCCGGTGACCAGAGCGCCCATCTTGACGCCGGCGGTGCCGGCCGAGGGCAGGGAGATCGCGCGGCCCACGGACAGGCATTCAACCAGCATGCGCCAGCCCTCGCCGATCATCTTCTCGCCGCCGATCAGGGCCGACAGCGGCAGGAACACGTCCTTGCCGCGGACCGGACCGTTCTGGAAGGGCACGTTCAGCGGGAAGTGGCGGCGGCCGATTTCCATGCCCGGCGTGCTGCGCGGGATCAGCGCGAGCGTGATGCCGCGATCCTTCTCGTCGCCCAGCAGGCCCTCGGGATCGTGCAGGCGGAAGGCGAGGCCGACCACGGTGGCGACCGGGGCGAGCGTGATGTAGCGCTTGTCGAAGGTCAGGCGCACGCCGACCACCTTGGCGCCTTCCCATTCGCCCTCGCAGACGATGCCGTAGTCAGGCAGCGAGGTCGCGTCGGAACCTGCCGACGGCCCGGTCAGCGCGAAGCAGGGAATCTCGCGGCCGTCGGCCAGACGCGGCAGGTAGTGGTTCTTCTGCTCGTCGGTGCCGTAATGCAGCAGCAGCTCGGCCGGGCCCAGCGAGTTCGGCACGGCGACCGTTGAGCCGAGCGTGGCCGAGGCTGAGTTCAGCTTCTGCAGCACGCGCGAATGCGCCAGCGCCGAGAAGCCGAGGCCGCCGTACTCGCGCGGGATGATCATTCCGAAAAACTTGTGCTTCTTGAGGTAGTCCCAGACCTGCGGCGGCAGGTCGGCGCGCTCGTGGCTGACCTCCCAGTCGTTGGTCATCCGGCACACTTCCTCGCAGGGGCCGTTGAGGAAGGCCTGCTCCTCGGCGGTGAGTTCCGGCTTGGGCTGGGCCAGCAGCTGCTTCCACTTCGGCAGGCCCGAGAACAGCTCGCCTTCCCAGCCCACCGTGCCGGCTTCCAGCGCGGTTTTCTCGGTGTCCGAGAGCTGCGGCAGCATGCGGGTGTAGATCTTCAGCAGCGGCGCGGTGATCTTGTGCCGGCGGGTCGGCGTGTGCAGCAGCGGAACGGCGACTGCGGCAAACAGCAGGCCGGCGATGACCGTGGCGACCACACCCGCCTGCAGCAGAATGGCGATCACCAGTGCTGCCACGCTGAGCGCTGCCCAGGTCTTGAGGTTGGTTCGGAAATAGGCCGCGGCGAGGCCGGCGACCAGCAGGGCGAGGAAGGGCAGCAGGATGCTCATGGCGATGCTCCGATGCAGTCCGGCGCGGATGTTCCGCGAGGCGAGGGTGCGACCGTCGCAGCCTACGCGCCCCGATTCGAGCCCGGGCACGAGACGCGACGCGCTCGCCGCGGGCCGCGGCGAACGTACCTCGAAGTATGTTGGCAGCCTGTCCGCGAATCAATACGCGAGCGTATGGATTGGGTGAAATGACGCAGTGCATTGATTCGCGTGCGGAAAACGGGTCATGCCTGAGGACGATGCGGATTTGCAAGGCGGGGGCCGCCCGCTACACTCCGCTGAATGAACGCCCCCTCCAAGAAAGTTGACAAGGCGCCGCGGCTATCCGCGAACGACTGGGCCCAGGGTGCCCTGGACCTGATCGCCGATCAGGGCGTCGCCGCGGTGGCCGTGGAGCCGCTGGCGCGTCGACTGGGCGTCACCAAGGGCAGCTTCTATTGGCACTTCCCCTCGCGGGAGGCTCTGCTGAGGGCGGCCCTGGAGCGCTGGGAGCAGCGTGAGCTTGAAGAGGTCTTCGCCCAGCTGGAAGGGATCGAGGACCCGCGCAGCCGCTTGGAGCAGCTGTTCCGCCTGGTCGGCACCCAGACGGCTTCGCATGCCATCTACTCCGAGCTGTTGAAGGCCATGGACCACGCGGTGGTTCAGCCGGTGATGCAGCGCGTCTCCGCACGCCGCATGGACTGGCTGACCCTGGCCTACCGCCAGGTCGGCTTGCCGCGCATCGAGGCCCAGCATCGCGCCCGTCTCACCTACGCGGCTTACGTGGGCTTCCTGCAGCTGTCGCTGCAGCTCGGGCAGCCACGCATGCGCCACGAGGAGTTCGACGAGTACCTGGCGCACGTCATGTCGACCCTGATTCCCGGCTGAGCGTGCTCCGGGCTGAGCGCGACTTCCCGTCGACGATTGCTAGACCGCTGAACCAAGTGGCGCAGTGGATGCTTCCTCTCAGGGATTCCTGAGCATGCTGGCGCGCACACGAGCGGCCTTCCACGAAACACCGCCAACGCAAGCTGGGCAACGATGCCACCGGTTTCCCGCGGGTCCGCGCAGGCTCACTGGACTGGAATTGGACTTGTTCGCCCGAACTGGTCTGGCTAAGGTCTGCAACCCGAAACGGCCGCTGCCTGGCGGTCACCGCGACGGTGACCCGGCGGCCGGCAATGGAGCCTTTGCATGTCCAGCACGCTCGCAGCGCTCAACCAGTGGGTTGAGCAGGTTGCCCAGCTCACGCGTCCCGATGCCATCCACTGGTGCGATGGCAGTGAGGCCGAACGCGAGCGTCTGACGGCATTGATGCTCGAAAACGGCGACCTGCTGGCGCTGAACCCGGACACCCATCCGGACTGCTACCTGCACCGGTCGAACCCCTCCGACGTCGCCCGCGTCGAGCATCTGACCTTCGTCTGCACGCGCGAGCGCGACGAGGCAGGCGCCAACAACCACTGGATGGCCCCCGACGAAGCCCGCGCGAAGATGCAGGCCCTGTTCGAGGGCTGCATGCAGGGCCGCACCCTGTATGTCGTGCCCTACTGCATGGGGCCCATCGATTCGCCGCTGTCGCGCTGCGGCGTCGAGATCACCGACAGCCCCTATGTGGTCGTGAACATGCGCCTGATGACCCGCATGGGTGCGGATGCGCAGCGCCGGATCGAGCGCGAGGGACGCTTCGTCAAGGGCCTGCACTCCACCGGTGAGCTTGACCCGGAGCGGCGCTTCATCATGCATTTCCCGGAGGACCTGGAGATCCAGTCCTACGGCTCCGGCTATGGCGGCAATGCCCTGCTCGGCAAGAAATGCCACGCCCTGCGCATCGCCAGCCATCAGGCCCGCAGCGAGGGCTGGCTGGCCGAGCACATGCTGATCCTCGGCGTGCAGACGCCCAAGGGCGACACCCACTACATCGCCGCGGCCTTCCCCAGCGCCTGCGGCAAGACCAACCTGGCCATGCTGATCCCGCCCGAGGGCTATCGCCGCGAGGGGTGGAGGATCTTCACCATCGGCGACGACATCGCCTGGATGCAGCCGGGTGCGGACGGTCGCCTGTATGCGATCAACCCCGAAGCCGGCTTCTTCGGCGTGGCGCCTGGCACCAGCGAAGCCACCAACCCGAACGCGCTGGCCATGCTGGGCCGTGATGCGATCTTCACCAATACCGGCGTCACCGCCGACAACCAGCCCTGGTGGGAGGGTCTGCCGGGTACGCCGGCGAAGGACTGGCAGGGTCGTGATTTCGACCCGGCCAAGGGGTCCGCTGCGCATCCGAATTCGCGCTTCACGGTCAGCGCCAAACAGTGCCCGAGCTACAGCCCCGAGGCCGAGAGCCCGGCCGGCGTGCCGATCTCGGCCATCATTTTCGGCGGCCGCAGGGCCAGCCTGGTGCCGCTGGTGATGGAGGCCGAGGACTGGACCCACGGCGTGCTCATGGGGGCCTCGATGGCCTCGGAAACCACCGCTGCCGCCACTGGCGCGGTTGGCGTGGTGCGCCGCGATCCGATGGCGATGAAGCCCTTCTGTGGCTACAACTTCGCCGAGTACTTCGGTCACTGGCTGAGCTTCGACGGGCACGACGCGCGCCTGCCGAAGATCTTCAACGTCAACTGGTTCCGCAAGGGCGCGGACGGCAAGTTCCTGTGGCCGGGTTTCGGCGAGAACATGCGCGTGCTGGAGTGGATCATCGCGCGCTGCGAGGGGCGCGCCGAGTGCCTGGAGACGCCGATCGGCCGACTGCCGACGAGCGCCGGCCTGCGTACGGAAGGTCTGCAGCTCACCGCGGCCGAGCTCGATGCACTGCTGTCGGTCGATGCCGAGGGCTGGCAGCGCGAGCTGCAGGAGGTCGAGCAGTTCCTGCGCGAGCTTGGGCCGCGCACTCCGGCCGATCTGATTGCCGCCCTGCAGAACAGGCAGGCACTGCTGCGCGCGCGCAAGGCGGCCTGATCCAGCGATGCGTGCGTCCCGGTGCGCTGCGCGCCGGGACGCAGCGCGCGGCGCTGGCAGAACGGGGCATGCGGAGAAAAAGTGAGCGGAAATCGCGGGAAGCGCGACCCCGCATCAAAGTGCTACAGGTCCTGCTGGTAGCGAACGTAGGGCACGCGGCCGCTGGTTTCCTCGGCGGGAGGCAGTTCACGCAAGGGCCACGCGCTGGTGTCGCCGCGTGTCCAGTACTGCGTCGCACCGACGGTCAACTCACCGCGCCAGGGCGTACGCCAGGAAATTCCGAGGTCCAGGCTGTTGAGCACGCCGGGCAGGCCGCGGAACTCGAGCAGGCGGGCGGTCAGACTGCTGCTGAAGGCGCCGCTTCCGCCCGACAGCCGCAGGGCGTCACTCTCGTACACCGGCACCGAAGTGCCCCACAGGTCGACCGTGCGGCCCTGGCTGCGCAGGTTCTGTGCGTCGATCCGCAGCCAGCCATCGGAGCCCAGCCCCATCCCGGCGCCCAGCTGCAGCACCCGGGCATCGGTTTCGGCAAGCGGCAGCGCCAGATGCAGTGGCGTGACTTCGGAGAGTCCGGGCAGTGCGTTCCAGCGCGCAGACCGGGCGCCGGACTGCTGCGGCGCCTGCACGCTGAGCCATGAGAGGCCGTAGTTGACGTCGATACCGGCGCGCTCGATGAACCATGCCCCGGACACGCCCACGCCGCTGCCGTAGCCGGGCAGCGAGGCTGAATCGATCTCAAGTCGCGCCAGCATGCATTGCTCGCTGAAGCCCAGCATGCCGGCATCCCCACTGGCGCACAGGACCGCCAGCCCGGGTTGGCTGGGCGACAGCCCCAGCGCCTGCATGTCGCGGCTGTTGGCGCTCGCACGCATGGGCCGCTGGCTGTTGCGCCCCAGACTGCTCGCGATGCCGAGCATGCGATCCAGCAGGCTGCCCTCGGAGGCACCCATGTCGCGCTCGGCCCGCAGAAGCACCCGCTCCGATGCCGTCTCCGCGCGTGGGAGGGCGTTTTCCATCGCGCCTACCGTGCTGCAGCCGAGAGCCGACCCGAGGGTCAGTGCGAGGCTGGCGAGGGTGGGGCGAGTGCTCACTGTCAGTGCAGACCCGGGTCAAGGGAGCGGTTGGGGCCATCGCGCCAAGGGCGCGACGAACCCATGGAGCCGCGTCCAGTGCGGACACCAGAGCGGCTGCGAAGTTCAAGTCTCAATGGCAGTTTAACCCGCAAATAACGGAATCGAAAGGCGCAAGACGGTGATGGGTGTGTGGTCTCAAACCCGCACCTGCCGCCCCCAGCGAGGGACCTCGAAGCGCATTCTCGATGGCCACGCCGATGGCGCGCGCAGGATGGCACGCCCCCGAAAACCCCGCATAATCGGAAAGCTATCCGGCGCGAGCGCACACGTTCACCGGCTTGGGGCCGTGCCAGCAAGGTCGAATCCCGTGCCGCGCGGGCCTATTTCACTCTTCGGGTAACAACGCAGTCCATGGCTTCCTGGAATGGCGCAGACAAGTTGGGCGAGGGCGCCATGCCCCTGGTCCGCGAGGCTGCGCATGCGCCGGGACACTGTCCGGGAGTGCGCGAGGTCCTGCTGCGCGGTCTGGAAACCCTGGCGGTCGGGCGGCGCGGGCTGCAGCTGTTCCTGCATTGCCGCGGCGACTCGCCCTTGCAGGCCGAGGTTCGACTGCCGGGTGACCTGCTGCACGGGGCTGAAGCGGCGGCGGACGTCAAGGGCGGCGTCATTGAGCACTCAGTCGCCGGTCTGACGCCCGAGCCCTTGCAGCTGAGCTTTGTCTGGCAGGCCGGGCCGGTGCCGGCGAAAGAGGAGCTGGCGGGCCTGGAGCGCGTGCTGCGTGCCGGACTTCCGGCAGCCTTGGAGGTGGATCGCCTGCAGAGCGTGCTGGCGAGGCTGGCCGAAGCCGAGCAGCTGCAGCGGGCGCTGTTCTCGATTGCCGACCTCGCCAGTGGCGAAGGCGACGCCAGCGAGCTGATCGCGGGCGTGCACGCCATCCTCGGTGGCTTGATGTACGCCGAGAACTTCTACATCGCGCTGCTCGATGTCGAGCGCGATGCCCTCGTGTTTCCCTACTTTCGCGATACCGAAGACCGCGAAGGCCCCCCCATTGGAACGCCCATCCCGCGCCAGGACTATCTCGGCTCGCTGACCGACCAGGTCTTCCGTCGCGGCAAGCCCTTGATGGGCGCATCCAGCGAGTTGCTGCGCCAGGTGGGATTGCCCGAGCGCTCCTGCAGCTTCGGTCCGCAGTCGTTGGACTGGCTGGGGGTGCCGCTGCAGCGCGGCGGCGAAGTGTTCGGCGTGGTCGTGGTGCAGAGCTATGACCCCGAGCAACGCTACAGCGAGCGCGACCGCACTCTGCTGACCTATGTTGCTCAGCACATCGCGACAGCGCTGGAGCGCAAGCTCGCGCACGAAGAGCTGGAGCGCAGGGTCGGCCAGCGCACCGATGAGCTGCGGGTCGCCAATGAGGCTCTACGCGCGGAGATCGAAGAGCGCCATCGCGCCGATCGGCTGCAGGCCGCGCTGTTCAGAATTGCCGAGCTCGGATCCTCGGGCGGCAGCCTTGAGGACTTCTTCGGCGCCGTGCACCGGGTGATTGGTGAACTGCTGTTCGCTGAAAACTTCTACATCGCCCTGCACGATCCGGCGCGCGAGGAAATCAGCTTCCCGTACTCGGTCGACCAGTTCGACCGCAAGCGTCCGGCGCGCCGGATGGCGCGCGGCATGACCGAGTACGTCCTGCGCACCGGGCGCGCCGTCCTGGCCGACCGCGCTGCCATCAACGCCCTGCAGCGCAGCGGCGAGGTCGAGTCCTCGGGTACCCAGGCGCAGATCTGGCTGGGCGTGCCGCTCACGTGTGCCAGCACCACCGTCGGCGTGCTCGCCGTGCAGAGCTACGACGATGCGCGCGGCTACCAGCGGCGCGACCAGGAACTGCTGACCTTCGTCTCCTACCACATCGCCAATGCGCTCGAGCGCAAGCGCGCGACCGATTCCTTGCGGCACGCGTATGCCGAACTGGAGCGCCGCGTTGAGCAGCGCACCGAGGCCCTGTTCGAGGCCAATCGCGACCTTCGCCAGCAGATCACCGAGCGCGAGCGCATCGAGTGGCAGCTGAAGCATGCCGCTCTGCACGACGCACTCACCGGTCTGCCGAACCGCAGCTACCTGATGACCCGCCTGGACGAAGCCCTGCAGCGCTACGGGCGCGGGCAGGCCGATTGCTTCGCGGTGCTGTTCCTCGATCTCGATCGATTCAAGGTGGTCAACGACTCGGTGGGCCACCTGGTCGGCGACGAGCTGCTGAAGGAGGCCGGCGCTCGCATCGCGGCCAGCGTCGGTCGGCGCGGCACGATCGCGCGTCTCGGCGGCGACGAGTTCGCGATCCTGATTGAAGGCGTCGAGGCCGAGACCCAGGCCACCGAAGCGGCGGCGCGCATCATCGCCGCCATGGACGTGCCCATCCGCGCGGGCGGCAAAGAGCTTTACAGCTCGGTCAGCATCGGCATCGTGCTGGCCCAGCCGCACTACCGGACCGCCGCTGAGCTCCTGCGCGACGCGGACGTCGCGCTGTACCGCGCCAAGGCCAACGGGCGCCGGCGCTTCGAGCTGTTCGACGAGACTCTGCGCCGCGAGGCCCTGCTGCAGCTGGAGCTCGAAGGCAACCTGAGACGCGCCCTGGTGCGCAGCGAGTTCGAGCCGGTCTTCCAGCCGATCCTGGACCTGGACAGCGGCCAGATCGCCGGCTACGAAGCCCTGCTGCGCTGGCGACATCCGCAGCGCGGCCTGCTGGCGCCGGCGGACTTTCTGACCCAGGCCGAGGAGTCCGGCCTGCTGGAAGCCATCGATTGGCAGATCTACGAGCTGGTGTTCGCCCAGGCCTGGCAGCTGATCGCCGGCGGCGGCTATGTCAGCATCAATGTCGGCGCTCGGCATTTGCGCTCGGCGCAGTTCGTGCCCGAGCTGGCGCGCATGCTGGCGCGCTATGAGTTGCCGCCGCAGCGGCTGCGGATCGAAGTCACCGAACGCAGCCTGTTCGAACAGCCGGAGCTGGCGCGTCACCTGTTCGGCGAGCTTCGGTCGCTTGGCGTGTCGCTCGCGCTCGACGATTTCGGCACCGGCTATTCCTCGCTCAGCTACCTGCACCAGTTTCCGCTGCAGGTGCTGAAGATCGACCGCAGCTTCGTCGAGGCCGTCGATCAGGCGGAGCCGGGCAATGCGCTCGCCGTGCTGCGTGCGATCAGTGCCCTTGGTGCCTCGCTGGGCATGGAAGTCGTGGCCGAAGGCATCGAATCGCAGGCGCAGCTGGCGCGCGTGCGCGAGCTGGGCTGCCGCTATGGCCAGGGCTTCCTGCTGGGCCTGCCCCAGCCAGTCTGTCTGCTGGCACCACCGCGCGCGGGCCCCACGGCCGAGCCGCAGGCGCCGGTGATCGTGGGCGAGTCACTCGCTTCCGACTGATCGCAATCCAGCGCGCGGCCCATCGCACCCTCAGATAGGCCATCTCGGGCCGAAATCGACGCTGCATTCCCATCCTGGCCCGCCTGCGCTAGCGTGCGCTGCTGCACTGCACACATCAGGAGTCGCGATGTCCCGCCCTGCCAGCCTCGCCGCCGAGCCCGAAACCCTGCGTGAAGTCGATCTGCCGCAGAGCGATCAGCCCTTGCGCGAGGACGTCAAACGACTGGGTGCGCTGGTGGGCGAGGTGATCGCAGACCAGGAGGGCGAGGCCTTCTTCGAGCGCGTCGAAGCACTGCGCCGCGTTGCCATCCAGCGTCGCGAGCAGGGCGACGGCCTTGATGCGCTGGCCACGGCGGTCGATGGCCTGCCGCTCGACGAAGCTGAAGGTCTGGTGCGTTCGTTCGCGACCTATTTCGGGGTGGTCAACCTGGCCGAGCGCATCCACCGCATCCGACGTCGCCGCGATTACCAGAAGCAGGCAGCCGCAGCCCCGCAGCCGGGCGGTCTGCTGGCCGCGGTCAGCGAACTCAAGGCGGCGGGCGTCGAGTTCGACGAACTGGTGACCCTGATCCGCCGCCTGCACATCGAGCCGGTGTTCACCGCCCATCCCACAGAGGCCGTGCGCCGCGCCCTGCTGGAGAAGGAGGCCGAGGTCGTTCGCGCACTGATCGACGACCTCGACCGCTCGCGCACGCCGGGCGAGCGACGGCTCGATCTGGCGCGCATCCGCATGGCGCTCACCAGCGGCTGGCAGACCGCCGAGAACGCGATCGAAAAGCCCACCGTGGCGGATGAGCTTGAGCACGTCAGCTACTACCTCGGCCATGTCCTCTACCTGATCCTGCCGGTCTTCCATGAGCTGCTGGCCGATGCGGTGGAGACCGTCTACGGCCGCGCGCTGCCGGCGCTGCCGCCGATCCTGCGCTTCGGCTCCTGGGTCGGCGGCGACATGGACGGCAATCCCTTCGTTGGCGCTGACACTATCGAGGCCAGCCTCGCCGCGCAGCGCAGCCTGATCCTGTCCAACTACCGCGGCGATCTCGCCCACCTCGCCGGCCTGCTGACCCAGTCGACCAGCCGCATCGGCGTCGATCCGCGCGTGCTCAAGCGCATCGACGACTACCGCGCCCGCCTCGGCGAGGCCGCGCAGCGCCTGCGCTCGCGCCACGACGACATGCCCTACCGGCAGCTGCTGAACCTGATGATCCTGCGGCTGGAGGCGACTGAAGGCGAGGCCGCGGAGGGCTACCGTGGCCCGGCCGGCCTGCTTGATGACCTGAACCTCATCGCCCACTCACTGAAGAGCCAGCGCGGTGAGCACGCCGGCTTCTTCGCCCTGCGCCGCCTGCTGCGCCGGGTCGAGGCTTTCGGCTTCCATCTGGCCACGCTGGATCAGCGCCAGGATTCGCGCGTGCACGACGGCGCGCTGTCCGACCTGCTTAAGGACGCCGATTGGCCGCAGCGCTCAGCCGAGGATCGGGCGGCGCGCCTTGCCGAACTGCTCGGCGGCGAGCTCGGCAAGCGCAGCTCGACCGAGTCCGGCACCCAGCGCGTGCTCGACGTGTTCGCCAAGCTCGCCGAACTGCGCCCGCGCTACGGCGCCGAGGCCTTCGGGCCCTACATCGTCAGCATGAGCCGCAGCGCCGCCGATGCGCTGGCCGTGCTGGCGCTGGCGCGAATGGGCGGCCACGCCGATGCGCAGGGCCGGGTGCCGCTGGACGTGGCCCCGCTGTTCGAGACCGTGGATGACCTGGCCGCAGCCCCCGAGGTCGTCGCGGCCCTGCTCGATAACCCCGTCTATCGCGCCCATGTCGCGGCACGCGGTGAGCGCCAGGTGGTGATGCTGGGCTATTCGGACAGCGCCAAGGACGCCGGCCTCGCCGCCTCGCGCTGGGCCATCCAGCGAGCGCAGATCGCGCTGTGCGCGTTGGGCGCGGAGCGTGGCGTGCGCATCCTGTTCTTCCACGGTCGCGGTGGCTCGGCCAGCCGCGGCGGCAGCAAGACCGAGCGCGCGGTGATCGCTGCGCCCCGCGGAAGCGTCGACGGCTATCTGCGTCTGACCGAGCAGGGCGAAGTGATCCATCGCAAGTACGGCATTCGCGCGCTGGCCCTGCGCAATCTCGAACAGACCGCCGGTGCGGTGCTGCGCGCCACCGCGCGGCCGCGCCCGCCCGAGCCGCGCGAGCCGGCCTGGCGCGAGGCCATGGCCCTGATCGCCAACGAGTCGCGGCGGGTCTATCGCGCCTTCGTGCACGAGGAGCCGGCCTTCGTCCCCTATTTCCGCGAGGCGACGCCGATCGATGTCATCGAACGCCTGAAGCTCGGCTCGCGCCCGGCCAAGCGCGCGGCAGGGGGCCAGGCCGGCGTGGAATCGCTGCGCGCGATTCCTTGGGTATTCGCCTGGTCGCAGAACCGCTGCAACCTCACCGCCTGGTATGGTGTCGGCAGCGGGCTGGCTGCGGCGATCGAGGCCAAGGGCATCGAGGCCATGGCCGAGATGGCGCGCGACTGGCCCTTCTTCGCCACCCTGGTCGATGACGTCGAGATGGTGCTGGCCAAGACCGAACTCGACATCTTCGCGCGCTACTCGCAGCTGGCCGGCGCCGAGCTGCACGCGGCCCTGTTTCCGCGGATCGAGGCCGAGTTGGAGCGCACGCGATGTGCGGTGCTGGAGCTGAAGGGCGCGCAGGAACTGCTGGCCGGCGACCGCCGGCTGCGGCTCTCGATCCGCCTGCGCAACCCCTACGTCGATCCGATCAGCCTGCTGCAGGTCGACTTGCTGCGCCGCTGGCGCGCGGCAGGTCGACCCGAGGACGCGCTGTTCCATGCGCTGGTGGCCACGGTCAACGGCATCGCCGCCGGTGTGCAGAACACCGGCTGATTCAGCGGTTACAGGCCGTGCAGCGCCTGCTGCAGGTCTTCGATCAGGTCGTCGGCGTGTTCGAGGCCCACCGAGACCCGCAGCAGGCCCTGCGGCGAAACCGGATGCGCGCCTTCGACCGAGGCGCGGTGCTCGATCAGCGATTCGCAGCCGCCGAGCGAGGTGGCGCAGTGGAACAGGCGGGTGCTGCCGGCGACCTTGAGTGCCGCCTCGCGGCCCGCGGCCAGCTCGAAGCTCAGCATTCCGCCGGGGTGCTTCATTTGCCTCGCCGCCAGCGCATGGCCCGCGTGCGAGGCGAGCCCCGGGTAGTGCACGATCGACACGGCGGGGTGCGCAGCCAGCGCGGTGGCCACCTTGTCGGCGTTCGCGCAGTGCATGGCCATGCGCGCCGGCAGCGAGCGCAGGCCGCGCAGGATCAGCCAGGCGTTGAAGGGGCTGGCGCTGCCGCCGAGCAGCTTGCGCACCTCATAGCAGCGCGCCGCCAGCGCGTCGTCGCGGGCGAAACAGAGCAGGCCACCCATCACATCCGAATGCCCGCCCATGTACTTGGTGGCCGAATGCATGACCACGTCGGCGCCGAGCGCGATCGGCTGCTGCAGGATCGGCGTGGCGAAGGTGCTGTCGACCACCAGCAGGGCCCCGCTGGCATGCGCGATATCGGCACAGGCGGCGATGTCGACCACCTGCATCATCGGGTTCGAGGGGGTCTCGATCCACAGCATGCGGGTCTCGCCATCGACCGCCGCGCGCACGGCGGTGGGATCGCGGCCGTCGACGAAGCGCGAGGACAGGCCCCAGCGCGGCAGCCAGTGCTCGGCCAGCTCGCGCACGCCGTGGTACAGGTCGCGCTGGAACACCACGTTGCCGCTGGCCGGCAGGGCCTGCAGCAGGCAGCTCGCTGCCGCCATCCCAGTTGAAAGCAGCAAGGCGCGCGAGGCGCCGTCGAGCGCTGCCGCGGCCTGCTCCAGCCGCACCTGGGTGGGGTTGTTGTCGCGCTGGTACAGGTAGCCGTGGTCCTGGGTGCCGTCAGGCGCGTGCAGGAAGGTGGTGGACAGGTTCAGCGGCGCGGCCAGCGCGCCAGTCTCGCGATCGGGCTCGGCGCCGATATGCACGGCGCGGGTTTCAAGGCGCATGGCCGGTCCTGAGGGTTGGGGCGCGCGCAGTGTGTGCGGTGCGGTAGAACGCGGCAATGGTCGAAGGTCAGCCGGCACGCGGCTTTGCGATACTGCGCGGCCCGCCCACCCCAGAGACCTGCTTCGATGTCCAGCCACGCGCCCGTCGACGAGCTGCTTGCCACTGCACGCCGTCGCTACCTGCCGATCTACCGCCCGCGCGAGCTGATCCTGGAGCGTGGCGAAGGTTCGTGCGTCTGGGACAGCGCAGGTCGCGACTACATCGATCTGGCCGGCGGCATCGCCGTGAATGCGCTCGGCCACGCCGACCCGGATCTGCGCGCCGCCCTGATCGAGCAGAGCGCGAAGCTCTGGCACACCAGCAACATCTTCTACAGCGAGCCGCCGGTGCGTCTGGCCGAAGAGTTGGCTGAGGCTTCGGGTTTTGCCGAGCGCGTGTTCCTGTGCAACTCGGGTGCGGAAGCCAACGAGGCGGCGATCAAGCTCGCCCGCAAGCACGCGGCAGCCCAAGGCAGGGCGCCGGCGCAGCGGGTAATCCTCACGTTTCGCGGCAGCTTCCACGGCCGTACGCTGGCGGCCATCACCGCGACTGCCCAGCCCAAGTACCAGGAAGGCTTCGAGCCGCTGCCGGGTGGCTTCCGCTACGTCGACTTCAACGACATCGCCGCCTTCGACGCCGCCTTCGATGCCGATGTCTGTGCCGTGCTGGTAGAGCCCATCCAGGGCGAGGGCGGCGTCATGCCGGCCGCGCCGGGCTTCCTTGCCCATCTGCGCCGCCGCTGCGACGAAACCGGCGCTCTGCTGATGTTGGATGAGATCCAGTGCGGCATGGGGCGCACCGGCCGCCTGTTCGCCTGCCATGGCGAGGGCGTGGAGCCCGACACCGTCAGCCTCGCAAAGGCACTGGGCGGTGGTTTCCCCATCGGAGCCCTGCTGGTCGGCAAGCGAGCCGCTGAGAGCCTAGGCTTCGGCAGCCACGGTACGACCTTCGGAGGCAATCCGCTGGCGGCCGCGGTGGCGCGCGCGGCGCTGGCCAAGCTGAAGTCGCCGGAGCTGCTGGCGAACGTCGAGGCGCGTGGTGCGCAGCTGGTGGCAGGCCTGCACGCGATCAATGGCCGCCTCGGCGTGTTCAGCGGCGTGCGTGGGCGCGGGCTGATGCAGGGCGGCGTGCTGATCGAAGAACACGCCGCGCGCGCTGCCGAAGTGCTCGATGCCGCGGCGGGCGAAGGCCTGCTGGTTCTATCGGCGGGTGTGGGCGTGCTGCGCTTCGTGCCGGCGCTGAACATCCGCGAGGACGAGCTGGCTGAAGGCCTGCAGAGGCTGGAGCGCGCGCTGCGCGCGGTGTTCGGCTGATGGAGCAAGGCCGGAGCGGCGGTTTTCTCGCCGCTCCGGCCGGACATCAGCCGGCCTGTGCTTCCTTGAAGGCTTCGCGCGCTGCAGCGATCGTCGCCTCGATATCGGCCTCGGTGTGCGCAGCCGAGAGGAAACCGGCCTCATAGGCGGACGGCGCGAAGTACACGCCGCGCTTCAGCAGGCCGTGGAAGAAGCGGTTGAAGGCCGCGATGTCGCAGGCGGTCGCCTGGGCGAAGCTCTCCACCTTCTGGTCGGTGAGGAAGAGGCCGAACATGCCCGGCACGCGGTTGGTGGTGACCTTGACGCCGGCGTCGCGCGCGGCATCTTCGAGGCCATCACAGAGCAGATCGGTCTTGCGCATCAGGTCCTCGTAGAAGCCCGGCGCCTGGATCAGCTCCAGCGTGGCCAGGCCGGCGGCCATCGCCACCGGATTCCCGGACAAGGTGCCGGCCTGATAGATCGGGCCCGAAGGGGCCACTCGCGACATGATCTCGCGCCGCCCGCCATAGGCGCCCACTGGCATGCCGCCGCCGATGATCTTGCCGAAGGTGCTCAAGTCCGGTGCCACGCCGTACAGCGCCTGCGCGCCGCCCAGGGCCACGCGGAAGCCCGTCATCACCTCATCGAAGATCAGCAGCGCGCCGTGCCGGCTGCACAGCTCGCGCAGGTGCTGCAGGTAGCCGAGCTTGGGCAGGATGCAGTTCATGTTGCCGGCGATTGGCTCGATGATCAGGCAGGCGATCTCGCTGCCGTGCTGCTCGAACAGCGCCGTCGCAGCCTCGAAGTCGTTGTAGGCGAGGGTGAGTGTGAGATCGGCGAGCCCGCTCGGCACGCCCGGCGAGGTGGGCACGCCGAAGGTGAGCATTCCGGAACCGGCCTTCACCAGAAAGGCGTCGCCGTGGCCGTGGTAGCAGCCCTCGAACTTCACCACCCGCGAGCGACCGGTGTAGCCGCGCGCCAGTCGGATCGCCGACATCGTGGCCTCGGTGCCCGAGTTCACCATCCGGCTCATCTCCATTGAGGGCACGAGCCGCGCCACGGTCTCGGCCATGGTGACTTCAAGCGGGTTGGGCACGCCGAAGCTGAGCCCGCTTGCTGCCGTGCGCGTTACTGCTTCCAACACCTTGGGATGCGCGTGGCCGGCGATCATCGGACCCCAGCTGCCGATGTAGTCGATGTAGCGCTGGTCTTCCACGTCCCACAGGTAGGGGCCTTCGGCACGGGTGGCGAAGAAGGGCTCGCCGCCCACCGAACGGAAGGCACGCACCGGCGAATTCACGCCGCCGGGCATCAGCTGCTGGGCGCGCTCAAACAGCGCGTGGTTGGTGTGCATCGGGCTCTCCTTGGAATTCGGGGAAGGCTTGGCGAAGCGCGCGCACGGCGTCAGCCGGGTTGGCGGCCTCGTAAACAGAGGTAATGACAGCAAGAAGATCCGCGCCAGCGGCGACGAGGCTGGGCGCAAGTGCGGGTGTGACGCCGCCGATCGCCACGATCGGACGCCCCAGCCTGCGAGCCTGTTCGAGCAGGCCAAAGTTGGCGCGAACGGCGAGCGGTTTGGTCGGGGAGGGCGCAAAGGTGCCGAAGGCGAGATAGTCGGCACCTGCGGCCTTGGCCAGATGCGCGCGATCCAGGCTGGCGTAGCAGGACGCGCCGATCAAGGCCGATCCGCCAAGCGTGGATCGGGCGACGTTGAGGTCTTCGTCTTCGCCGCCGAGATGGACCCCGGCCCCCAGCTCGGCGGCGAGACCAACGTCATCGTTAACAAGGAAGGTCACCCCATGGCGCCGGCACAGTGCCGCCAGCAGGCTCGCCTGCTCGCGACGCAGCGCGGCATCGGCTTGCTTGTTGCGATACTGCAGGAGCGCCACGCCGGCGGCGAACGCATCGGCGGTCAGGTCGAGCAGTCGTTGGGTGTCAGTCACGTCGGGCGTGATCAGGTAGACGCCGCGCAGGGGCGTGGGCATGTCGAGTACCGCATGGGCTGCTCACGGCGAGCGTGAAAGAATAACAGTCGTCCTAACCCAGACAGGTTCAGCAAACCATGAGCACGAAGGCAGCCGCGGTTGGTGCGCGGCATTGGATGTGTGTCGTATGCGGCTTCATCTACAGCGAGGCGCTTGGGCTCCCGGAAGAGGGCATCGCGCCCGGAACAGCCTGGGAGGACGTACCCGAGACCTGGCTATGCCCCGACTGCGGCGTCACCAAGTCCGACTTCGAGATGGTCGAGATCCAGTCCTGAGCGGACAATCCTCCGGCGGGTGCGAGCGCGTGATCGCGCCTGCCCTCGGGCTCAGGGCTTGCCGCGCAGAGGTATGCCCGGCCCGAGCAGCAGCGCGTCTCCGCGCACGACACCCAGCTCCGCTGCCTTGCCTGCATTGAGCTCAAGCGTGTACAGCGCGGGGCCCGTGCTCGGATAGTTGGGGCACACGGCGCTCTTGCAGGGCGGTACGTTGCGCGACACCGACACCAGCCGCAGCTGCTCGTCGAAGTAGAGGATGTCGAGCGGGATCAGCGTGTTCTTCATCCAGAACGCGAGGCGCTGAGGGCGATCGAAGACAAACAGCATGCCTTGGTCTGGCGGCAGGGACTCGCGATGCATCAGGCCGAGCTGCCTCAGCGACTCGGTGTCGACAACCTCAACATGGAAGCGTTGACCCTTGAGCTCCACCCAGGCGGAGGGTCGTGCGTGGCAGGCGCTGATGAGCAGGGAGATCGCGAGGGCAAGCGCGAGGCGCATGGATTGGACTCCTGGGCGGGGATGAGGACGAACCCGGCAAGGATCGGCGATCGGAAGATTCACTGCATCACCCCTTTACAACCACAAAAATCGCGGTATAGTGGGCGGCTCGGACGGACGAGGCGGTC
>VFQR01001103.1_pt1 | contig 23174 bp, 18 predicted proteins | sample 3512321 | NCBI WGS metagenome assembly VFQR01 (sample SAMN10412374, study PRJNA504923) | tailings metagenome | isolation source: Relicate 3 Philex TSF1 revegetated site | place: Philippines: Tuba, Benguet | collected 2017-08-29 | reverse complement strand
GGGAGGCGCCGCCCTCCCGCGCCGCGCGCCCATCCGCCACCCGCGAAGCGGGGGGAGGTGGACCGGGCGAAGCCCGGGACGGAGGGGGGCTATCGACGCATGGCCACGACCCCACCCGGACGCTGCGCGTCCACCCTCCCCTCGAGGGGGAGGGAACCCCCGCCGCCTTTGGACGCCCCACCCGGACGCCCACTCGAACGCCCCCTTCGGACACGCGCCTTGATCCGAGCGGCATTGGGGCGCACAGTCCAGCCGCGCGCCGGGAATTCTTGCGCGGTGAAGAGATATCCCCATGCGGATCGTCATTTTCGCGCCTGCGAACGTCCACTCCCTGGAGCTGGCGGGGATGATGGACGTGTTCGCCGAAGCCAACGCCCGCGCCGCCGAGAGCTTCTACGACGTCACCGTCGTGGCGGAGATGAACCGGCCGATCCTCTGCGGTTCGGGGCTGAGGGTCCTGCCGGACTGCGATTTCCTCGCCAGCCCCGATGCTCCGGACACGCTGCTGGTGGCAGGCAGCGTCGGGGTTCCCATCGCGCCGGGACAGGCGGTCATCGACTGGCTGGCCCTGGCGGCCCCGCGGACCCGGCGCCACGGCTCGGTCTGCACCGGGGCGTTTCTGCTCGGCGACGCCGGGCTGATCGCGGGCCGCCGTGTCGCCACCCACTGGCAATATGCGCCGCTGCTGGCCGAGCGCTTTCCCGACACCAGGGTCGAGGGCGATCGTGTCTTCGTGCGGGACGGCGATCTCGTCACCTCCGCCGGATCGAGCGCGGCCATCGACCTGGCGCTTTCCCTCGTGGAGGAGGACCTCGGCCGGGATGTCGCGCTCTTCGTCGCGCGCCGCCTGGTCGTGTTCCTGAAGAGGCCGGGCGACCAGTCACAGTTCAGCGTGCACCTGGCGGCACAGGCCATCGACCGCAGCCGCCTCTACGGCGTCCAGCAGTTCATCCTCAATCATCCCGCCGCCAATCTCTCCGTCGATGCGCTGGCGAAGATCGCGGCGATGAGCCCGCGCAATTTCGCCCGGGTCTTCATGCGGGAAGTCGGGGTCTCGCCGGCCGAATATGTCGACATGACGCGCATCGACGTGGCGCGTTTCCTGCTCGAGGGCAGCCGGCTGTCGATCGACGCGATCGCCGTCAAGAGCGGCTTCGGATCGCCGCGCGCCATGCGCCGTGCCTTCCTCGCCCATCTCGGCACGACGCCCTCCGAATACCGCGACCGCTTCCGCAGCACGGGAGACGGGTCGAGACCCAGTTTGTCCGAAATCGGCTGACGATTGTCCCGAAGCTGCCGTTCCGGCGGATTGCTCCCGCACGGGAAACCGCGCCATTTCCTGTGGCCATGAAAGACCTTAAGGAACGCGGGCCGCAGGCGCCCGGAACGGACGCCGACCCGCAACCGAACGCCTCCCGCTGGTCCGTATCCGCGATCGTGGTGCTTGAAGACACGGGCCTTCCGGGCGATCGCCGCATGGCGCGGTATCGCCGTTACGCGCCGCTGCAGGGCGAGCGCGCGACCGAAGAGAGGGCGGAAGGCGACCGTGTCTTCGTGCGCGACGGCGCACAGGTTTCGTCGGCGGCATCGCGGGCGGCCATCGATCACGGCCTTGCGCTGGTCGACGAGGATCTGCGCCGGGACGTGTCGCTCTATGTCGCGCGTCGCCTGGTCGTCTTCCTCAAGAGGCCGGGCGACCAGTCCCGGTTCAACATGCACCTGGCCGCGCAGTCGGTCGAGCAGAGCCGGCTGTTCAATGTCCAGCAATACATATTGAGCCATCCCGCAGCCGACCTTTCCATTGCCGCCCTGGCGGAGATGGCGGCGATGAGCGTGCGCAACTTTGCCCGTGTCTTCACGCGGGAAGTGGGGGTCACGCCCGCCGTCTACGTCGACCTGACGCGCATCGACGTCGCGTGTTTTCTGCTTGAAGGAAGCCGCCTGTCGCTGGATACTGTCGCCGCCAGGAGCGGCTTCGGGTCGACGCGCGCCATGCGCCGCGCCTTCGTCGTCCATCTGGGTGCGACGCCCTCCGAATACCGCGAACATCTGCGGAGTTCCTGAGACCGGCGCGCCCTGTTTGTCCGAAACCGGCCGATGGTTGTCCGGAAACGACCCTTACCACGCATTGCCCTGCGGCCCGGAACCGCGCCATTGCTTATGGCATGAACGCTTTCAGGGAACTGACGCCGGCCGATCTCACCGGTCTCAACCGGCCCGGCACCAACCTGTCGGGTCCCGTAGCCGACGCCCTGCTGCGTCTCGTCGTCCGCAAGCTCGTCGACGAACTGACCGACGGCATAGCGATCGCGCGCGTTTGCGAGGACGGCGCGCCGCTTCTCTACATCAACAACGCCTTCGAGACGCTGACGGGATACGCCCGCAAGGATGTGCTCGGAAAGGACTGCCGGTTCCTGCAGGGCAACGACCGCAACCAGCCCGAGATCGCACAGATCAGCGCGGCGATCGCCGCCGGCCAGCCCGTCGACGTCACGCTGCGCAACTATCGCAAGGACGGCTCGGCATTCTGGAACCGCCTCAGCCTCAGACCCATCGCCGTCGTCGGCGAGCCGCTCTATCTCGGCATCATCCGCGACGTGTCGGCCGCCCGGCAGACCGAGATCGACCTCGATCGCGTGGCCCATTTCGACATCGCCACGGGGTGTCTCAACCGCCAGTCGTTCATCGTCGCCACCGAAGCGCGCTTTACGATCCATTCCGGTCCGGCACTCGTCGTCAAGCTCGACATACTGGGCTTCCACGACATCAACGCCGGATACGGCTTCAACGTCGGTGACGCGCTGCTCAAGGAGACCGGACGCCGGCTCAGGGGCACGGGGGCGGCCCTGGTCGCGCGCATCGGCGCCAACGAGTTCGCGCTCGCCTTCGAACTGGCCGACAGCGCCAGCCTGCACGATACCGCGGCAAGCGTCTCGGCCGCCCTGTCGCCCGACTTCGTGCTGCCGGGGGTCAACGTCTCGCTGCGTTTCGCCATAGGCTATGCGCTCGGAGAACCGGGCGGCAGCACCCTTTCCCTGATCCGCAACGCCGGCACCGCGCTGCGTTCGGCCAAGTCGGATCCGCTCGGCGGGCCCCGCCGGTACCGGCGCGCAGACGAGGAGGAGGCCTGCCGGCGCGTGCGCATGACGCGCGAGCTGAAGGGCGCCATAGCCAACGACGAGTTCGTCTATCACTTCCAGCCCCAGATCGACCTCGCAACCGGAGCCTATGTGGGCGCGGAAGCCGTGATGCGGTGGAACCATCCGCTCTTCGGCACCCAGCCGCCGGGACGGTTCATCGACGCCGCGGAACGGTCGGGCCTGCTCCTCGACCTGGGCGAACGCGGCCTCAATTCCGTGGCTTCCTTCGCCCGGCGCATCAACGAGAAGCGCGAGCGGCCCCTGCGCTTCTCCATCAACGTGTCGGCGACCGAGTTCCTGCACCGCGACATGGCGGAGATTCTTGAGCGGGTGATGCGGCAGACCGGGGCCGAACCCGCCTGGCTGACGCTGGAGATCACCGAGAGCATGCTGCTCAGCGACACGCCCGGCGTGCTCGAGGTGATCCGCCGCCTGCGCGATCTGGGCGTGGGCCTGTCCGTCGACGATTTCGGGACGGGCTATTCGAACCTCCACCGGCTCGAGACGCTGCCGGTGACCGAGATCAAGATCGACCGCAGCTTCATCGGCAAGCTGGTCGAAAGTCCCTCAAAGATGGTCATCGTCCGCGCCGTCATCGATCTCGGCCGCGCGCTCGGGCTGGCGGTCGTGGCCGAAGGCGTGGAAACCGAGGCACAGCGCGCAATGCTGACGGAAATGGGCTGCCCGATCGGCCAGGGCTACCTGTTCGGAGCGCCGACCGACGAAGAACAGTTCGCGGCAAGCCTGGCACGGTTCGACAGCGGCGGAACGCACACGGCCTGACGCAGGCCCGCGCCGGGGCGTCAACACGCGATACCGGCAATGGGCAAACCGACGATAGTGGGGTGGGGAGCTGCCGGTTCGCTTCTGATCAGAGGTGTCGGGGAGCGGCCTATCGGCGTTGGATTGAGCAGACCGGTGGCCTTAGTCCACTGTACACCGACAGGCATGACGGCGTTGCAGCGATGCCCAAATAGCAACGCCACCCGCCGTTAGTGGCCCGAACTACCGATCGAGAAACATTGCGATATCCGGATGTTCGTTCAAGGGGACAACGAACAGAGGGACACTGAGGGCGAGCGCCGCACGATAGGCCGCAAGTACGGACCGTTCCTGATGCTCGGCGAGTTCCTCGTGTGATCGGACGGGTCTCGTTCTCCGTGTATCCGATGAACGTCGCAACGCGATCTTCTCAACGCCATCGACCAGGACAACGAAGCGCGAAACATCGATCGCCGAAAAAACCGAAGGCGAAATTTCCACCAGGCCATCAGGGGTGTCTATGATGGTGTGACCGTCGAGAACGATCAATCCTTCTTCCGGCGCGCGTCTCATGAATCCGGATATCAAAAGGGCTTGGTTGTCGTCGATTTTTCCCTCACGCAGAAGATCGTGGGCGACCGGCTTACCTTGGCGCTCCTGCCTCTCCGCTGTAATGAGATCGCTGGCCTGCAGGTGCTCGAAAACAAGCGTTCGTCGTGCATTGTCGAGAGTTGTCGACTTCCCGACGCCTGACAAACCCGCCAAGGCGATGACCTTCCGCCTACTCATGCTTGAAATCCAAGGTCGATCTGCGAAAGCAGGTCATCGAGACGAGGACGGGGTATGCGAAAGATCGATTGAGGGGGATGCTCCGCAATAACCTTGCTCTGTTGAAGCTGCTTCAGCCCGATAGCCGGATCGATATAGGCAGCGAGCAGATAGTTGATGACTTTGACAGGCGATTCGGCTGATGCCTGCCAGCCCTCAAGGTCCTTTTCGCTATACACGGATCGTCCACCTGTCATCTGGAGCAGCTCCCGGGTGGATCGCGCAAAGCGAACGTCCTCAAGTATTCCAATTGCGGACATCGCTTGCGACGGTGAAGACGACGATTTGCCCTTGTAGAAGAATAGGATTGAACCTGGCGGGCCCAAATTGGATGGTGCCCGGCACAGATACACCTTTCGAATCGTGTTGCCCGGTCGCCGCGGACCTTCTCCCAACCCAAGCGCTCCGAAGAGTTCCAGTTGGTTCTGCTGCTTGAGATCCGGATAAAGGATATCGTGGTAGCCCTCTTTGATCGGAATACCGAACGCTGCGGTGTCCGCCACGATGGCGAAGCGCGGATAATTTAGCCGATGGACATCAAAGTGATTGTCGCCATCTGTCGGCGTGGGTGCGCGCGTGCCCATAATTTTCTCATAGATTCTCTCATCGTCCTCTTTGGTCGCAGTATGAGTGAACCCGAAATACTCAAGAAGATCGATCAGCGAGGTCTGCCCCTCATATGTGGTGACATAGATGAGGTCGTATTTGTTCTTTTGAGCGAACCAGAATGCCTTCTTCAAGAGCAGCTCACCGAGCTTAAGGCCGCGTCTTTCCGGACGAACCTTGAACGTGCAGATCTTCAGTATCTTGTTGGCTGGTTCCGTGGCGTCGGTGTCCGTGCCCGTCTCATCCTTTCTGACGATAAGGCCGGCAATTCCGTCGTCTTCGATGATCCAGCAGAGGCGCCGCTGCTTTACGCATTTTTCCATCCACCATTTATCGAAACCGGGATAGTCCTCGCGGAGACTATCAAAGATATTGTCCGTCAAAGGTATTGCGTGAGCGACGACCTCATCTATGAAACGCACCGGCGCTTCGATCGGCTCAAATGTCGTTCGTAGGAGCTGAACAGCGTCTGCTACATAGAGCACCCGGCGACCGAGTTCTGGAGAATGGCGCCTGGCCCGCTCGTGGAGGCCTCTGTCCTGGCTAACAAGAAAGTCCACGGCGCCGATGTGAAGAGCATGCAGCAGGGTCGCGTCGACGATGTCGTTGTGTTTCGGAAGAGGCCCGAACGCGTTCGATAGCTCTGCGGTGGTCAAACCGCGGACTTTTGACAAGGTTTGAAATTTGCCGAGTTTACTCAGAGATATCGCTCGGCGGGCGGAATCCCTGTCTCGGCCCACATCATCGCGCGCCGCCTCGTGCACGAAAATATCGACCTTGTGCTTGGCGGCGAGGCTTGTAAGCGCGGAAAAGGCCGGCTCTACGGTTTTGTTGTCTTCCAGATGAATAATTACATTCGTATCAATCAGATATGTCTGTGTGCTCATTCCGGAGCGCCTTTTGAAGGTCGGGCGTCGCGTAGAGGAAAGACTGCGGAGCCTTAAATCCAAATCGCTCCTTTAATTCAGGCAAGGTCAGCGGCTTCGTAAATCGGCGCGGCATCGACAGTTTTAGTGCAAAGCCTTCCTCAAGGCCACCAAAGTACTCGTCAAAATCGGCTTTCTTGATCGATGCACATCGTCCGTGCTTTTTCCAAAGAACAGAGAGTTCAAGTCGTTCAACGTTCTCAATTTTAATGGCGCCCACCAAAGCCTTTTCTGGCGACGTAGAGTAAATATAGGCAGTAGCGCCGGGAGCGATCGACAGCGGGAAACGCCTTCTCAGTTCGATGGTCTTAACGCCATCAAATATCTTACCCGAGTAGTTCGGCTTTATGCTGATAACGATGTCCCGTTTTGCAGGTCGGGCATCGTCGCGATCGCCAAAAATCGGAAGGACATACTGATCGTCGTCGGCAACGGCTCCGCCAAGCTCGGCCTGAATCCGTACTCCGAACTCCGAATGAACTGGAAATGCTGCATCGATGCGCAAGCTGGCACCGAGAGCCTCGACATAGCGCTGCAACGAGGAGATCTGGACATCGCCTCGGTGTTCGATCTTGGAGATCGCCGCTTGGCCAACGCCCAAACGCTGGGCCATCTCAAGTTGGGTAAAGCCCGCAGCCTGCCTCAACGCCCTGAGAGATTGACCCACGACGCGTCCTGCGTCGCCATCGCCAACCCGGACGGCGTCAATGACCGCAGCTCTGCGAGACATCTTTCCTACCATCGTTTCCGAATTAAGGCCCCCGATATTCCCTTTATGGAATAAATTCGTCAGGATAGCAACTATGCTGTTCAGTGAAATGCAGCGATCAGTGGATGTTGAGGCGAGCGGACAGTCCGCACCCGGCCGCTAAGCCGCCGCACTGCCCCCTTGCGACCACCCCCAACCCGGACGCTGCGCGTCCACCCTCCCCTCAAGGGGGAGGGAACCTACCCCTTCACGGCCGCCTGGGCGGCGGCGAGCCTTGCGATGGGCACGCGGAAGGGCGAGCACGAGACGTAGTCCAGCCCCACCTCCTCGCAGAAGCGGATCGAGGCGGGGTCGCCGCCATGCTCGCCGCAGATGCCGAGCTTGATGTCGGGGCGCGTCTCGCGGCCCTTTTCGGCGGCGATCCGCACCAGTTCCCCCACCCCGTCCACGTCCAGCGTCACGAACGGGTCCTGCTCGATGATGCCCTTCATCCGGTAGGTCTCCAGGAAGGAGGAGGCGTCGTCGCGGCTGATGCCGAAGGTCGTCTGCGTCAGGTCGTTGGTGCCGAAGGAGAAGAATTCGGCCGATCTGGCGATCGCATGGGCGCGCAGGGCCGCGCGCGGCAGTTCGATCATCGTGCCCACGAGATAGTCCACCTTGGTGCCGGTCTCCGCCATCACCTCGGCCGCCACCTGGTCGATCCTCTGCTTGACGAAGTCCAGCTCGGCCACGAGCCCCACCAGCGGCACCATCACCTCCGGCACGACGGGATCGCCCGTCAGCCGGCCCGCCTCCACCGCCGCCTCGAAGATCGCGCGCGCCTGCATCTCGGCGATCTCGGGATAGGAGACGGCCAGCCGGCAGCCGCGATGGCCGAGCATCGGGTTGAACTCGTGCAGCGCCTCGGTGCGCCGGCGCAGCTGGTCGGGTTCGAGCCCCATCGCGCCCGCCACCTCGGCGATCTCGTCTTCCGTCTTGGGCAGGAATTCGTGCAGCGGCGGGTCGAGAAGGCGGATGGTGACGGGAAGCCCGGCCATGATCTCGAAGAGTTCCACGAAGTCGGAGCGCTGCATCGGCAAGAGCTTGGCGAGTGCCGTGCGCCGGCCGGCTTCCGTGTCGGCCAGGATCATCTCGCGCATGGCCACGATCCGCTCGCCGTCGAAGAACATGTGCTCGGTGCGGCAGAGCCCGATGCCCTCGGCCCCGAAGGAGCGCGCCGTGCGCGCATCCGCCGGCGTCTCGGCATTGGTGCGCACGCGCATGCGGCGGATCGCGTCGGCCCATTCCATGATCGCGGCGAAGTCGCCGGAAAGCTCCGGCTGCAGCATGGCGACCGCGCCCTGCAGCACCTGGCCGGTCGAGCCGTCGATGGTGATGACGTCGCCCTTTTTCAGCGTCACGCCCATCGCCATCAGCGTGCCGGCGCGGTAGTCGACCCTGAGCCCGCCGGCGCCCGACACGCAGGGCTTGCCCATGCCGCGCGCCACCACCGCGGCGTGGCTCGTCATGCCGCCGCGCGTGGTGAGGATGCCTTCGGCGGCATGCATGCCGTGGATGTCTTCCGGGCTCGTCTCGACGCGCACCAGGATCGCCTTGCGGCCCTGCGCGCGCATCTCCTCGGCCTCGTCGGAGGAGAACACGATCTCGCCGGTGGCGGCCCCCGGCGAGGCGGGCAGGCCCGACGCGATCACCTTGCGCTCGGCCTTCGGGTCGATCGTGGGGTGGAGCAGCTGGTCCAGCGAGCCGGCCTCGATGCGGCCGATCGCCTCTTGCCGCGTGATCAGACCCTCGTTGGCCATGTCGACCGCGATCTTCAGCGCCGCCTTGGCGGTGCGCTTGCCCGAGCGCGTCTGCAGCATCCACAGCCGGCCCTGCTCGATCGTGAATTCCAGGTCCTGCATGTCGCGGTAGTGCTTTTCCAGCCGGTCGGAGATGGCGACGAATTCCTGGAAGGCCCTGGGCAGCAGCTTCTGCAGCGAGGGGCGGTCGGAGCCGGCGGCGATCCGCGCCTCCTCGGTGATGTTCTGCGGGGTGCGGATGCCGGCCACCACGTCCTCGCCCTGCGCGTTGATCAGGAACTCGCCGTAGAGCTTCCTTTCGCCGGTGGAGGGGTTGCGGGTGAAGGCCACGCCCGTGGCGGAGCTGTCGCCCATGTTGCCGAACACCATGGCCTGCACGTTGACGGCCGTGCCCCAGCTTTCGGGGATGTCGTGGAGGCGGCGGTAGGTGACGGCGCGGTGGTTCATCCAGCTCGAGAAGACGGCGCCGATGGCGCCCCACAGCTGTTCGCGCGGGTCCTGCGGGAAGGGGCGTTCCAGTTCCTCCTGGACCCTGGCCTTGTAGAGCGCCACGATGGCGCGCCATTCGTCGGCGGTGACCTCGGTGTCGAGCTCGCGGCCGAGGCGGGCCTTCTCGTCCTCGAGGATTTCCTCGAAGACCTCGTGGTCGAGGCCCATCACGACGTCGGAATACATCTGGATGAAGCGGCGGTAGCTGTCATAGGCGAAGCGCGCGTCGCCGGAGCGCGCCGCCAGCGCCTCGACGGTCTCGTCGTTGAGGCCGAGGTTGAGGACGGTGTCCATCATGCCGGGCATCGATGCCCTCCCCCCCGATCGGACGGAGACCAGGAGAAGGTTTCCAGCATCGCCGAAACGGCGCCCGGCGACCCGGCCGATCTCCTCCAGCGCGGCGTCGACGGCAGGCGCGAGGTCGGCGGGATAGGTGCGGGCGTTGGCGTAATAGTGGGTGCAGACCTCGGTGGTGATGGTGAAGCCCGGCGGGACGGGGAGGCCGAGGCTGCACATCTCGGCCAGATTGGCGCCCTTGCCCCCGAGCAGCTCCTTGTCGCCCGCGCGGCCCTCGGCCCTGCCGTCACCGAAGGTGTAGACCCACTTCGCCATCTGACTGCTCCTTGCCGCCTTTTCCGCATTGCAGCATAAGCGACGGATATGCGGTCGCCGGCCGAAAGGCAAGAAAGCCGAACGGTGCAGACGCCCCCGCCAACAGCCGCGAAGGCCGTGTCGCGCCGATTGCCTTGGATGGCGCGAATCCCTATAAGCGCGATGCCTGCTGGGGCGTAGCCAAGCGGTAAGGCAGCGGTTTTTGGTACCGCCATCCCCTGGTTCGAATCCAGGCGCCCCAGCCAGCGGCACGCCCTTCCACGGCCTAACGAGCCCTTAAGCAAGCGCTGCTAGTCTCTCCTGAACCAGAGCGGTTTCAGGAGTTCAGCGTTGAGCGTGCTGGTGACGGGCGGTGCCGGCTATATCGGCAGCCACATGGTATGGAACCTGGTCGATGCCGGCGAAGAGGTGATCGTCGTCGATCGCCTGTCGACGGGGTTCGCGTGGGCGGTCGCACCCGGTGCGCGGCTCGTCGTCGCCGACATCGCCGACCGCGACCTGCTCGCCTGGATCATTCGCGAGCACCGCGTCGACGCCGTCATCCATTTCGCCGGCTCGATCATCGTGCCGGAATCGATCGCCCAGCCCCTCGCCTACTACGACAACAACACGGCGCGTACCCTCGGCCTCGTCGAGACCGCCATACGCTGCGGCGTCAAGCATCTCATCTTCTCGTCGACAGCGGCCGTCTACGCCCCGACCGACGACCCGCTGGTCACCGAGGCGCACAGGCTAGACCCGCAGACGCCCTACGGCCTGTCGAAGCTGATGAGCGAGTGGATGCTGAGGGACGCGGCCGCGGCCCACGGGATCAACTACACGGCGCTGCGCTACTTCAACGTGGCCGGCGCCGACCCCGAGGGACGCACCGGACCATCGACCGTGGGCGCGACGAACCTGATCAAGGTCGCCTGCGAGACCGCGACCGGCGGACGCGAGCGCATGAGCGTGTTCGGCACGGACTATGCGACGCCGGACGGAAGCTGCGTGCGCGACTTCATCCATGTGAGCGACCTCGTCGAGGCGCACCGCCTGTCGCTGGTGCGGATGAGGACGGGCGGCGGCAATCTGGTAGCCAATTGCGGCTACGGGCGGGGACACTCGGTTCTCGAGGTCATAGCGGCGGTGGACCGCGCGACAGGGCGGCCGACCAAGATCGACTACGCGCCCCGCCGTCCGGGCGACCTTGCCTGCGTGGTGGCCGATTCCAGCCTTCTGAGGCGCGAAACCGGCTGGCAGCCCAGCCACGACGACCTGCAGCACATCATCGACACCGCACTTGCCTGGGAAGCGAAGCTGCCTTCCATGCGCGACGGCGCGGACAAGGCCGGCACGGGGCGCATGCAGCTCGACAACGTGCCGGGTCTCGACGCGGTCGCACCGTTCGAGCGGTTGCCGGCACGCCGCAGGTCAGTCGCCTCGCGATAACGGATCGGCGTGTCAACTCGCCTCGCGCAGGGCCTCGGCTGCCTGAAGGTCGACCGAGACGAGCTGGCTGACGCCCTGCTCCGCCATCGTGACGCCGAACAGACGGTTCATGCGCGCCATGGTGATCGGATTATGCGTGATGATGACGAAGCGCGTGTCGGTCGTCGCAGCCATTTCGTCCATGAGATTGCAGAACCGCTCGACATTGTGGTCGTCGAGCGGCGCATCCACCTCGTCGAGGACGCAGATCGGCGCCGGATTGGTCAGGAAGACCGCAAAGATCAGAGCCATGGCGGTCAGCGCCTGCTCGCCGCCGGAAAGAAGCGTCATGGTCTGCGGCTTCTTGCCCGGCGGACGCGCGAGGATCTCCAGGCCGGCTTCGAGCGGATCCTCCGACTCGATCAGCTGAAGCTCGGCCGTACCGCCTCCGAACAGATGCGTGAAGAGCCGCCGGAAATGGCCGTCGACCACGTCGAAAGCGGCAAGAAGACGCTCGCGCCCTTCCCGGTTCAGGCTCTGGATCCCCTGGCGCAGGGCCTTGATCGCCTCGATCACGTCCTCGCGCTCCGAAACGATCGTCTCAAGGCGCTCGGACAGTTCGCGGCTTTCCTCCTCGGCCCGGAGATTGACCGCGCCGAGCCTTTCGCGCTCGACCTTCAGGCGGTCGAGCCGGCGCTCCGTGTCGGCAACGTCGGGGAGCGGATCGTCCGGCGCCAGACCGGTCTGGCGGAATGCATGGTGCGGCGCGCATTGCAGCGTCTCGGCGATGCGCGCCTCGGCATCGCGACGACGCTCGTCGGCGGCGGTCAGGCGCTCCTCGGCACGTGCCCTGGCCTCGCGCGCCGAAGAAAGGTTCTGGATCGCCTCGTTGGCGGCCTTGTCCAGCGCGGCTTGCCGATTTTCCGCTTCCTGGAGCCGGTCCGCAGCGGCGCGGCGCAGCGTCTCGGCTTCCGAAAGCTGGGAGAGAAGGGCACGGCGCTTGGCGTCCAGTTCGTCTGGCGCGTCGGCCAGCCCTTCGGCCTCGGCCGCGGTCTCGCCGCGGCGATCCGATAGAGAGGCGATCTGCGCCTCCGCATTGGCCGCCCGACTGGTCCAGCTCTCGGTCTCCGAGGCAATCGCCGCCAGGCGACGGCGGCGCGTCTCGGATTCGCGCAGCAGGCCATCGCGGACGGAGCGGGCTTCGGAAAGCCGACCGCGATCCGCCGCGACCGCGACGGAGGCGCGATCGAAAGCGTCCTGCAGACCGAGCGGGTCGGGCGCGGACTCAAGGGCGGCCCGCGCCTCGGCCAGCGACGAACGCGCCTCCGCCAGGCTTTCGCCGACGCGTGCATGGGCTTCCGTCGCGGCGGCGCGCCGGGCGGCCAGGTCGCCGGCTGCGCGCTCTGCGCGCGACAGGGCTTCTCGTGCCTCTCCGACGCGCGCCTGGGCGTCGCGCCAAGCCTGCCGGGCCGACTTTTCTCCATCGGCGCTGGCGCGGACGGCGGCTTCGGCGGCCAGCAGGGACTTCGAGACCTCGTCGAGACCCGACCGGGCTTGCGAAGCCTCGGCATCCAGCTCGGCGAGGCGGTTCTTCTGGGCGAGCCGCTGCGCGGCAGCGGTAGGCGCCTCCGCGCTGGCGGTAAACCCGTCCCAGCGCCAGAGCGCGCCCCTGAGCGACACCAGCCGCTGCCCGGGCCGCAGCCGAGCCTGCAGGGACGCTCCATCTTCATCGCGGACGACACCGATCTGGGCCAGTCGCCGCGCCAGCGCGGCCGGTGCCGACACGCGAGCCGACAGCGGTTCGACACCTTCGGGCAGCGCGGGGTCACCATCCTGCGGCGCGACCTCGCCCCAATGGGCGGGCGCGGAACGGTCGGTGGGTGCGTCGAGGTCCTCGCCGAGCGCCGCGCCCAGGGCAGCCTCATAGCCACGAACTACCTTCACCTGCTCCAGCACCGCCGGAAACAAACCTCCGGAGGCCGCATTGAGGATCTTCGCCAGCGTGCGCGCCTCGGTCTCGATGCCGGCCAGTGCGGCCCGCGCCTGCTCGACGGGCGGGCGGGCCGCCGTCTCGCGCGCACGGGCAGCGGCGACGGCTCGCTCGGCTTCCGTGGCGGCCGCCTCGGCGGCACCGGCGGCGGCTTCCGCCTCGGCAACGAGGCGGCGCTTTTCGGCCGGGTCGGGCAGTCCAGCCAGCCGGGCGGCGATGTCGGCCGTCTCGCGCTCGGCGTCGGCCAGTTGGCGGATGAGCCGCGCCTCGCGTTCGCCGGCCTCGCGGATCGACCGTTCGGCCTGGCCACGGGCGGCCAGCGCCTCGGCGCGCTCGCCGGTCAGTCGCTGCAGCGTCGCCTCGCTGGCCTCGAGCGTCGCGCCTGCCAGATCGAGCGCTTCCCGCGCAGCCGCTTCGCGGGCGCCGTGGCCGGCCTCCTCGCCCTCCAGCGTTTCCTTCTCCGAGGCGAGCCGGGACAGCACCCCGGCATTGTCTTCCAGGATGCGCCGCTCGCGTTCCATGTCGGCGTCGAACTGGGCCAGCCGCTTCTCGAGTTCGGCGTGGCGGACCCGCAGGCGCTCGGCCTCCTCCTCGAGCTGCGCGCGGGCAATCGTCAGCCGCTGCAGCACGGCGGCGGCGCGGGCCTAGGTGTCGCGCATCTCCGGCAGCCGATGCGCCCCGACCGCCTGGTCCTTCGCGGCGTTCATCTGATCCTGGGCGCGCTCGGCGACAAGCATCGTGGCGGCGCTGAGCGCGGATTGCGCCTCGCCTTCCTGCTCCTTCGCGAGCGCCCACCGCAGATGCAAAAGCGTGGCCTCGGCATTGCGAATGTCGGCGGACAGGCTCTTGAACCGCGCTGCCTGCCGGGCCTGGCGCTTCAGGTTCTCGATCTGGTTGCCGAGTTCGCCCACGACATCGTCGAGGCGCTCCAGATTCTGCTCGGCCGCGCGCAGTCGCAGCTCGGCCTCGTGGCGACGCGTATGGAGCCCGGAGATGCCGGCCGCCTCCTCAAGCAGCGCGCGGCGCGCCTGAGGCTTCGCCTGTATCAGCTCGCCGATACGGCCCTGCCCCACCATGGAGGGCGAGCGCGCGCCGGTCGACTGATCCGCGAAGAGGAGCTGAACGTCCTTTGCGCGCGCCTCCTTGCCGTTGATGCGGTAGACCGAACCGGCCTCGCGCTCGATGCGACGCGAGACCTGGAGTTCGTCGGCATCGTTGAAGGCGGCGGGCGCGCTGCGGTCGCCATTGTCGAGGAAGAGCGTGACCTCGGCGGTATTGCGCGAGGGGCGCGTCGCGGAGCCGGAGAAGATGACGTCGTCCATGCCGGACGCGCGCATGTTCTTGTAGGAACTCTCGCCCATCACCCAGCGAAGGGCCTCGACGAGGTTCGACTTGCCGCAGCCATTCGGCCCGACGATGCCGGTCAGGCCCGACTCGATGACGAATTCGGACGGTTCGACGAAGGACTTGAAACCGAGGAGCCGGAGGCGGGAGAAGCGCATCAACGCTCACCCGGATCCGGCGGCAGGACAAGCATGAACGCTCCGCGCGACAGGCGCGCGGAGGCCCGCGGTCTTTCAGACCATGCTGTCGATGACCGCCGACATTTCGTCAACCGACATGGCTCCCGCGTATTTCCTGCCGTTTATGAAGAAGGTCGGAGTGGAATCCACCTGGAATTCATCCGCCCCGCGCTTCCGGACTTCCCTGATGTCGGTCAGAAGCTGCTGATTGGTCAAGCAGGCCTCGAAGCTCTCCTGTGAAAAACCTGCCAGCCGTGCAATCTGAAGCAGCGCGTCGCGTGCATTTTCCACCGACACCCAGTTGGCCTGCTGCTTGAACAGGACATCGACCATCGCGAAGTAATTGTCGTCGGCGCAGCGCGCCAGCATGAAGCCTGCCTCGGCACGCGGATCGAACGGGAATTCCCTGAGGACCCAACGGACCTTGCCGGTGTCGATGTACTTCTCCTTGATGGTCGGGAAGGTGTTGGCGTGGAAATTGCCGCAATGGCCGCAGGTCATGGAGGCGTATTCCACGATCGTGACCGGCGCGCCGTCTTCGCCCAGCACCTTTTCGGGCAGCGCCCCGGCTTCCATCAGCTTCGCCGCGTCGACCTCGCCGCGCGAGGGGGGAAGATTGGCCGGCGGCTGCTGGGATGTCTGCGTTTGGCCGCCACCGCCACTGCCGCTGTCGCCGCAGGCCGCGAGAAGCGCGGCGGCCGGCACCGTGGCCATTCCCAGAAGAAGCGAGCGGCGAGGAAAGGAACGCATCATCGAATCACCTGTCTGCTAGTGAAGTGTGCAGTCATTGCGCGCTGCAAGGCCAGAGGCCGGGTCGTGAACCCTCGAGCGCGGATATGGGGTGCAATTATGGCAAACCATGCGCGCTTCCAACGCAACATTTGGACGCGGCAATCACGAAAGCGCGAAATCGGACGGGCCGCTCATCGTGGCTTCGCCTGGCGCGCGGCGCGAACGCTCTCGCCGAGACGCTGCAGGGAAAGGCGCAGCGCCTCGTCCTCCACGCCCCTGACCCCCGCGGCGACGGCGTCCTTTTCGGCCCTGTCGAGCGTGCGCAGGCGCGGGCGGACGGGCTCGGGCGGCCGCGCCACCGGCTTCTGAACGATCCTGATCCGGCCGACAGCGGCAAAGCCCATGAAGGCGTTGATGCGCGCCACGATCTCGCCGGTCTCGTGCTGCACGTGCAGCGCGGCCGCGCCCTCGCAGGCTATGACCAGCGCGGCGGGCTCGAAGGGGTCGTCCTCATGCATCCGGCGCGGCCAGACGAGGCGCTCCGGGCGGGTCGAACCGGCAAGGCGCGGGCCGACGACCTCCTCCCATGACTGCAAGAGCGCAAGCGACATGCCGCTGCGCTTCCTGAGGACGGGATCGAGGATGGCGCCGGCGAGATCGGACAGCGCGGCCGGCGCGGCACTTCTTGCCATCAAGAGACTTCCCATGCAGGTGTTCGACCAAGTGTAACGCGACGGGCCGGCGATGACATCCCCCGAACGATCCGATTTCCCGGCCATACCGCTGCTGGCGTGGTACGACCGGCATGCGCGCGACCTGCCGTGGCGGGCGCTGCCGGAGCGAGGCGCTCAGGCGCCGGCCGATCCCTATCGCGTGTGGCTCTCGGAAGTCATGCTCCAGCAGACGACCGTGGAGGCGGTGAAGCCGTACTTCGCGCGCTTCCTCGCACGCTGGCCGGACGTTGCGAGCCTGGCGGCCGCGCCGGAGGAGGAGGTGCTGAAGGCCTGGGCGGGCCTCGGCTACTATTCGCGGGCGCGCAACCTGAAGAAATGCGCCGAGGAGGTGGTGGCGCGCCATGGGGGGCGGCTGCCGGCGGAAATCGCCGAACTGCGCGCGCTGCCGGGCATCGGGGCCTATACGGCGGCGGCGGTGGCCGCGATCGCGCACGGCCGGCCGGCGGCCGTGGTGGACGGCAACGTGGAACGCGTGGTGGCGAGACTCCGGGCGATCGAGACGCCGCTGCCGGCGGCGAAGGCCGAGATCGCGGCGGCGGTGGCCGACATGGTGCCGGCGGAGCGGCCGGGCGACTTCGCGCAGGCGATGATGGACCTCGGCGCGACGATCTGCACGCCGCGGCGGCCGTCCTGCATCGTGTGCCCGCTCGCCCGGGGCTGCCGGGCCCTGAAGGCTGGCGACCCGGCGCGGCTGCCGCTGCGGGCGGCGAAGCCGGACAAGCCGGCACGGCGCGGGGCGGGTTTCGTCGCCGTCGACGCACAGGGCGCTGTGCTCGTGCGGCGGCGCGAGGCGAAGGGACTGCTGGCGGGCATGACGGAGGTGCCGGGCAGCGGCTGGTCGGCGTCGGGGGACGGCTCGACGGGCGCGGACGCGGCGCCCTTCGCGGCGGACTGGCGCCGGGTCGGCACGATCGCCCACGTGTTCACGCATTTCTCGCTGGAGCTGACGGTCCATCGCACCGACGTGGCGGAACGGCCGCAAGGCGTGGCGGGCTGGTGGTCGGACCGTCTCGCCGAGGAGGCGCTGCCGACGGTGATGCGCAAGGTGATCGAGAAGGCGGTCCCGGGCGCGACGGCGCGCCCGGGAAAGATCACAACGGCTCAGTAGAGCTTGAACTTCATCGTCGCGCGGACCGTGTGGGCGGACGGATCGATGTTGATCAGGCCGCCGGTGCCGAAATCCTCGCCCTCGAAATGCGAGTAGCGATATTCGAGGCCGAGCGTGACGCGATCAGAAACCGCCGCCTCGAGGCCGGCGCCGACGGTCAGGCCGCTGGCGTCCCAGTCGATGAGCGTTCCCGCGCCCGTCGCATTGATGTCGAAATGCTGCCAGCTGTAGCCGGCAAGCAGGTAGCCGAGCGTCGCGCCGGTGAACTTGTAGCCGGCACGGGCAAGGATGTCGAAACCGTAGTCCATGTCGACATTGACCGAGCCGGGTCCGAGGATCGGTCCGGCGTCGATGGTGGTGGCGATGCCCGAATAGCGACCGTCCAGCATCACGCCGGCAACGAAGCCGTTGGCGAACTCGTGGTCGTAGCCGACCATGGCTTCGGCGAAGATGCCTTCGCCGCCGATGCCGTTGAAGCCCAGCCCGCCAAGAGGGGGAACCGAGAGGTCGTGAACGACCGCGCCGGCGCCGAGCCCCGCGCCGACGTAGAAGCCGGTCCAGTTGTAGACGGGTTCCTCGAAGGCCGCGCCGCCACCGGCGGTCGCGCCGAAGCGATAGTTCGCGCCGACGTGGAAGGTGTGTGTCGAGGAATCGATATCGATGAAGCTCGGAACGCCGGCCGGGCCGAAGCCCTGCGTTGCATAGGCGGCGTAGCGGTACTCGCCCTTCAGCGTCCAGTTGCCGGAGACGACCGTCTCGAGGCCGAGACCGACGACGTAGCCGCCGCGATCCCAGTCGATCGCGATGCCGGGGATGTTGGTGGACGCGTCGAAGTGCTGCCAGGTGTAGCCGCCCAGCGCATAGGCCAGGGTGCGCGGGGTGACGAGATAGCCGACCCGCACGGCAACATCGAAGCCGTAGGGCAGATCGACATCCGCGCTCAGTCCGGCGCCCGGGACGTCGAGGCTGGTGCCGATCGTGCCAAGCCGACCATCGACGAAAGCGCCGATGAGGAAGCGGTCCGTCAGCATGTGGTCGTAGCCGATCGTCAGCTCGCCGAAGATGCCCTCGCCGCCGATGCCGTTGAAGCTGGCGCCCGGAAGCAGCGCCGGGGAGGAAAGTTCATGGACCGCGGCGCCGGCACCGATTCCCACGCCAACGTAGAAACCGCTCCAGTCGTAGCCGCCCGTCGGCGGCGCGACGGTCGGATCGGCCGCAAGCGCACCCGAAACCGATGCTGCCGCAAGAAAAGTACCCAGAAGAAGCTGGCGCGAAAGACTGCCCATTGCCGTACCCCGTTGATTGCCCGGAGAGGTCAATATCAGCGCCCGTTGCGGAGGGCTGTCACCGCAAAGCCACACTCACAAGTTGTTCGACCGACGATTAACAACACCCAAACAAGCACTTGCCTGAGTTCGGCCGGCGGTGGGCGGCGCGCGGCGCCGCCCCGGGATGCCCTCGCGACCGAACTCAGCCGCCGGCGCGCTCCATGCCGACACGGGCGATCCTGCGCAACTCGTCAATCGGCGTCAGCCCGCCATTGCGCTCGTAGTGCCAGAACGTCCAGCCGTTGCATGCGTCCAGCCCCTGCACGCGCGCGCCCATGCGATGGATGGAACCCGCCTCGTTGCCGACTGCTATGGTTCCGTCTGCCCGGACCTGTGCCGCCCAGCGGCGGCGTGCGTCGTAGAGCGTGGTGCCGGCTTTCATCAAGCCCGCGTCGATGAGGCTGACGAAAGCGACGCGCGGCTCCGCGCGCTTGCCCTCCAGCACCTGCAACGCGCCATCGGCAAGCGGGACGACATGGTCGATCCGCTCGCGGGCGGCCTCGATATAGGCCTCCTCGCGCTCTATGCCGACGAAGTGGCGTCCCAGGCGCTTCGCTACCGCACCCGTGGTGCCGGTGCCGAAGAACGGGTCGAGCACGACATCGCCCGGCCGCGTGGAAGCCATCATGATGCGCGCCAGGAGCGCCTCCGGCTTCTGCGTCGGATGCAGCTTGGCGCCGCTCTCGTCCTTCAGGCGCTCGTGGCCGGTGCAGATCGGGAACAGCCAGTCTGACCGCATCTGGACGTCGTCGTTAGATGCCTTCAGCGCGTCGTAGTTGAAGGTATAGCCCTTGGCCTGCCTGTCGCGGGAAGCCCAGATCAGCGTCTCGTGCGCGTTCTGGAAGCGGCGGCCGCGAAAGTTGGGCATCGGGTTCGTCTTGCGCCAGACGACGTCGTTGAGGATCCAGAAGCCGAGGTCCTGCATCCGGGCGCCGACGCGGAAGATGTTGTGATAGGAGCCGATGACCCAGATCGTGCCGGAGGGCTTGAGGACGCGTCGCGCCGCCAGCAGCCAGGCGCGCGTGAAGGCGTCATAGGCCTCGAAGCTCTCGAAACGGTCCCAATCGTCGTCGACGGCGTCGACCTTCGACTGGTCGGGCCGATGCAGATCGCCCTCGAGCTGGAGGTTGTAGGGCGGATCGGCGAAGACCACGTCGACCGAATGCTCAGGGAGGCGCTCTAGGGCGGCGACGCAGTCTCCCTTCAGGATGGTGTCGAGCCACTGGCCGGGCTTGGCGGCAGGGGAGAGATCGGCGAGCGGACGCACGGCGGACATGGCACGGTACCCAGGTTACGCGTTACTTTTTACCTGCCATTATGGTTACCGATCTGCGTAAAGATTTGGTTGCGTTTGCCACGGGACGCGCCTTGCGTTATTGGCCGGCCCCTCCTTCAAAAACGGACCCCACCTTCATGGCAGCCCCCGAACTCGTGATATTCGACTGCGACGGCGTCCTGGTCGATTCCGAGATCATCGCCTCGCGCGTCGAAGCCGCACTGCTGTCGGAGGCCGGCTTCCGCATCGAACCCGAAGAACTGGCGGAGCGGTTCGCCGGGCTGACCTTTCCAGACATGCTCGCACGCGTCGAAAAGGAGGCGGGCATTCCACTGCAGGCCTCGCTGATCGAGCGCCAGCGCGACCTGCTCGACCGTGCGCTGGAGCAGGTTCGTGCCGTCGAGGGCGTGCACGACGCCGTCCGTGCGGCAGGGCCCAGGATCTGCGTGTGCTCGAACTCGCGGCCCGAGCGTATCGACATGATGCTGACCCGAACCGGCCTCAAGCCGCTGTTCGGCGATCGCATCTTCTCGTCCGCCGCCACCCCGTCGAAGCGTCCCAAGCCGGCGCCCGACGTGTTCCTTCACGCCGCGGAGACGATGAACGCCGCGCCGGCCGGCTGCTTCGTCATCGAGGATTCCGTGCACGGCATCGCGGGAGCGGTGGCGGCCGGAATGCGCGTGATCGGCTTTACCGGCGGGGCGCATTCGTGGCCCGGCCATGCCGACGCGCTGACGGAAGCAGGCGCGGAGACGGTCATCCGTCGCTGGGCGGACCTCAAGCCGGTACTGGCGGCATTGGCGGTCTGGGCCGAATAGGCCTGATGTTGGGCGACGTAGGTCCAATCGGACGAGCAAATGACGCCCTAAAGAATTGTTTGGTCAAAGAACAAGGTCAACGATCGCCTCTAGCGGCGATGGGCGCCCAATCGCGCGTTTCGATTGATCTGATCTGCTGCGGCCGGGCGAAGAGGTTTAGATGGCCTGGCTGGCAGCATCTATGTTGCCACAAGCTGGACTCGATGAGCTCGAAGGCATGGCTAAATCCCTGACGTTCCACACTACCACCTGCCGGCGACGGAACACGGCCTCCCGAATGAGAGTCGCTGGCAGCACAACCCGCTTTCTTCACGATCTTCCATTTGTTACCTTGTTTGCGGGGACAGCAGCGTCGGCAGCGGTTGCGGGGACGTTAGTTGGGGGATGCAACGAAGGTCGTTAGATGACTACGACGAAGATCGTGTAGCGGCCATCAGCGCGGACGTATCCGCGGCGATCGACGCAGCGACGTTCGGCGGCGGTTCATGGGATGAGGTACCCGCGGCACTGAGCGGTGCTTTCCCCGGTTCGTGGGGTGCCCTCTACAACATGAATTTCCCGGAGAACCGGCTCAATTTCGCGTCGTTCCAGAACATGGAGCCCGCCTTCGTCAAATCGCTCACGGAACATTTTGCCTACGTCAATCCCTGGGCCACGTATTGGGCGTCGCGCAACATCACGACCATAGCCGCTTCTGAAGACGTTTCCCCGGTGCGGGGCATCGCCAAAACCGAATTTTACAACGACTGGTTGCGCCCGCAGAAGACGGAGGCCGCCGTCTGCATGAAGCTCGTCGGCGAGCGCGGCGAGGCGGTACACGTACTCCTTCACTTCCCGCTCTCCAAGTCCAGCGTCTACGACAGGGCCGGCCTGGAGATCTTGCACCGTATTCGCGGCAGCATCGAGCGCTCCGTCAACCTTGCGCGCCTGCTTCGCACCGATGCCGAGACGGCGGTCGTGAAGGCGTCCCTGGTGGAGCGGAGCCAGTGCGCGGCCTTCGTCGTCACGGGTGATCGGCTGCTGCGCGATGCAAATCCTGCTGCGGAGCAGCTCTTTTCCTCCGCGGGGGGGGTGGCCGTTCGCAGTGGCCGTTGCCACCTCATGGACAAGGACGCCGATGCCCTCTTCGGAGCGGCGCTGGAGAAACTCGCGGCGGGAATGCCCATGCTCGCCTCGCGCATACCCTTCCGCACCGCCACCGGGGCGTGGGAGGTTTCGCTCGCCGCCATTCCGCTCCCTCGATCGTCGCCGCAGAGCATCCTGTCCTTGTTTCCGCCGCGCCGGATGGTGCTGGTTCTGCTGGCCGATCTTGCTCGGCAGCGGGCGGCACCCTCCGACCTTGCCTCGCTTTCCGCGCTTTTCGGCCTCACGCCCGCGGAGATAAACCTCTCGAGAAGCCTGCTTCTCGGACACTCCGTGACAGATGCCGCCGAGCAGCTTGGCATTTCAGAGGGGACCGCCAGGACCAGGCTGAAGGCCATCTTTCAGAAGACCGGCACGTCGCGGCAGGGTGAGCTCATGTTGCTGCTGTCGCGGTTGAGGTAGCCGGGGTGTCGGCATATTCCCAGATCTGTCCGTCAATTGGATCGCCGTGCGTCAGACAGGACGCACAAAGGACGACCTAACGCATGTCTCTCGAAAGTGGCCCGGGTTTCGGGAGACATGCGCATCAACAAGAACCTAAAGCGGGGCAGCGGATCTGAAAGATCGTGACACGCTTTAGGCTAGTGAATGAGCATCGGATCATCCGAAAACCGGATTCCACTTTTCGGTCCGATGCTTTGCCCGCTCGGCGGCGAAGCCAATCATCTCGCGCGGCAGATTGGCATCAGCACTCTTCTCCACGAGCGCGCGCAGGTTCATCGTGCCGTTGGTCATTTGTGTTTCGTCCGGGGGACAGATGGCGTCGTGACCAGACTTACCGAAAAGCGCCGATGACCATCGCGTTACCCAGCCATACCAAGTCCAGGGACCTCACCGGGGCCGCCAATGCGACAAGGCGGATCCGAACCAGTCGCTATACCTTCCTGCTGCAAGCGACCCACTCACGTTCCCCTCGCGTACAGGCCAAACATAAAATGGGCTAGCAGATATCGTACTCGTCCACGCAATCGGCAGGCATGTCAAAACACTTCCGGTCGTGAATGTCATAGACAGCGGAAGATGAATTTAGTCTCTTCTGGCATTGCTTATCTTTATTTGGCGTTGCGCAGTACCATTCCTTGAATTCCTCGCCATACTCGGCGGTGGCGGCCGGAATGCGCGTGATTGGCTTTACCGGCGGGGCGCATTCGTGGCCCGGCCATGCCGACGCGCTGACGGAAGCAGGCGCGGAGACGGTCATCCGTCGCTGGGCGGACCTCAAGCCGGTACTGGCGGCATTGGCG
>VFQR01001102.1_pt1 | contig 23211 bp, 5 predicted proteins | sample 3512321 | NCBI WGS metagenome assembly VFQR01 (sample SAMN10412374, study PRJNA504923) | tailings metagenome | isolation source: Relicate 3 Philex TSF1 revegetated site | place: Philippines: Tuba, Benguet | collected 2017-08-29 | reverse complement strand
CACCCACCATTAAAACAGTCCAGAAATCTGCATTAGAATTGAATCGAGTAGTTGAATCGTCTCTTTCAAATGAAAATATTTCTCATTTTGTTAGTTGTGGCCGAGTCATACCACAACAGGAAGTAGTAATTGCCAATCCAGAAACACTCAATACTTGTGAAGTTGATGAAATTGGGGAAATTTGGGTATCCGGGCCGAGTGTAGGTCGAGGTTATTGGCATCGTTCTCAAGAGACAGTAGAAACCTTCCATGCGTATCTAGCAGACACAGGTAAAGGCCCTTATCTGCGGACGGGAGATTTAGGTTTCTTGAACAATGGCGAACTTTTCATTACAGGTAGAGCCAAAGATTTAATTATTATTCGCGGGCGCAATCTTTATCCGCAAGATATAGAATTAACAGCACAACGCAGCCATTCATCATTACGTCTTGGTGCTAATGCAGCATTTACATTAGAAGTTAACCGCGAAGAAAGATTGGTAGTTGTACAAGAATTAGAATTTCGCGCCAAGCCAAATTTAGCAGAAGTAATTAGTGCAATTCGCCAAGCCATTACAGAAGAACATGAAGTTCAAGTTTATGGTGTAGTTTTAATTAAACCAGGTACGATTCCCAAAACTTCTAGCGGAAAAATTCAACGACGTGCAACTCGCGCTCAATTTGAAAATGGCGAACTCAATATAGTTGCCAGCAATATACTTAAAATTACTGATATTCCTAGAGAAAAAACTCGATTACAGCGTTCTCAATTGTTGGCACTTTCTCCCAAAGAATGTCAACCAATTCTAGAAAATTATTTAATTGGACTTTTAGCGGTAGTACTTTCCATTGCAGCAGATGATATTAATCATCAAGAACCATTAAGCAGCCTGGGACTGGATTCTTTAAAAGTATTTGAGTTAAAAAATTGCATTGAAAATGATTTAGAAATAGAAGTATTGATAGCTGATTTTTTTGAAGGAATGAGTTTGCGATCGCTCGCTACCAAAATACTCGCTCAACTCACCACAGCAGCTTTCATTCCCTCAAAATTTCTCAGCCAAATCCAGCCAGCGAAAGTTTATCCTTTATCTTTTGCCCAGCAGCGATTATGGTTTCTTGACCGATTAGAACCAGGTAACCCAGCTTACAATATTTCCTTGGCTGTGAAACTCCAAGGTCAGCTAGAAATTACTTTCCTAGAACAAAGTTTGAATGAAATTATCCGGCGACATGAAACTTTAAGAACCACATTTACAACAGTCAACGGAGAGCCGGTACAAATTATTGCTGATTTATTAACATTATCTTTACCAGTAATCAATATAGAATCACAGAGCAATCTCACAGTTGAAAAATTATTAACTCAAGAAAGTCAACAACCTTTTGACCTCACCCAAGGCCCATTATTCCGTGCTAAAGTTTTGCGCCTAGCACAGCAAGAGCATATTCTTTTGCTACAGATGCACCATGTAATTTCTGATGGCTGGTCTACTGAAGTATTGTTACAAGAAATTGCATTACTCTACAAAGCATTTTTAAATAAAACTGCTTCACCATTACCAGAAATTTCTATTCAATACAAAGACTTTGTACACTGGCAGCGACAATGGTTACAAGGGGAAATTCTGCAAAATCAACTTTCTTATTGGAAGCAACAACTTGCAGATGTACCAACTGTTTTACAATTACCAACGGATCGACCAAGACCGGCTGTACAGTCCTCACGGGGTTTGCATCAATTTGTTGAGTTACCCAAAACTCTGCTAGACGATCTCAAAGCCATCGCTCGTCAAGAAGGCGTGACTTTATTTATGTTGCTACTAGCAGCATTTGGGACTTTCCTTTACCGCTACACAGGACAAGATGATATTCCCATCGGCTCACCAATTGCTAACCGCAACAGTCAACAATTCAAAGGACTAATAGGCTTTTTTGTCAACACTTTGGTGTTACGTACTAACCTTTCTGGTAACCCCACATTTCAACAGTTACTTAGTCGCGTGCGGAGCTTGGCTTTAGAAGCATATAAACACCAAGATTTAACCTTTGACCAACTAGTAGAAGCATTAAATCCAGAGCGAAACGTCAGTCACACTCCTTTATTTCAGGTGATGTTTGATTTCCGCAATGCTCCACTTCTGCCAGAAATGCCCGATTTAGTCGCCAGTCAATTAAAAGTAGAAAATGAAACAGCGCAGTTTGATTTAAGCTTATCTGTGGAAGTTGGGCAAAAGCTGATGGTGTCATTTGAATACAACACTGACTTGTTTGATGACAGCACCATTGCTCGAATGCTGCAACATTTTCAAAACTTGCTTTGTGCCATTGTGGCAAATCCTCAAGCTCAACTTTCCGACTTGTCACTATTGACAAAAAAAGAGCAACATCAGCTACTTGTAGAATTTAATCAAACTCAAATTCCCAACCACAAGTTTCAAATTACGCAGTGTATTCATCAGCTGTTTGAAGCACAGGTAGAGCAAACACCGAATGAAGTTGCAGTGGTATTTGCTCAAAATCAGTTGACATATCAACAGTTGAATCAACGCGCCAATCAGCTAGCACATCATTTACAAACCCTTGGTGTCGGGCCAGAAGTGATGGTTGGTATTTACATGGAACGCTCTGTGGAAATGGTGGTAGCAGCCTTGGGTGTGCTGAAGGCCGGAGGAGCCTATATACCTTTAGATCCCGTCTACTCCCATGAACGACTGGCTTTCATGTTGAAAAATATGCAAATGTCAGTTTTGGTGACGCAAAAGTGGTTAGTGAAAAATCTCCCACAACACGAAGCTAAAGTTGTTTGTTTAGACTCCAATTGGGAGAGTATTTCTCAACACAGCAGCGAAAATTTACTGCATCAAACAACTTTGCAAAACTTAGCATACGCAATCTACACTTCCGGTTCTACAGGGATTCCCAAGGGAGTGATGGTTACTCATGGTGGTTTAGTGAATGCCTATTTTGCTTGGGAGGATGTATATTCGCTGCGCTCCGTAGCCACAAGTCATTTGCAAATGGCTAGTTTTTCCTTTGATGTTTTTACTGGGGACTTAGTTCGGGCTTTATGCTCCGGTGGGAAACTAGTACTTTGTCCGCGGGAATTGCTTTTGCAGCCAGATAGACTTTATGCATTGATGCGTTCCCAAAAAGTTAACTGTGGCGAATTTGTGCCAGCTGTGCTGATGAACTTACTTCAGTATTTGCAACAGACTCAACAATCTCTTGACTTTATGCGATCGCTAATTGTCGGTTCTGATAGCTGGTATGTTAGTGGATATCATCAAGTTAAGACTTTTTGCAGTCATGGAACCAGATTAATTAACTCCTACGGTGTTAGCGAAGCCACCATTGATAGCTCATATTTTGAAACCACCACAACTAACTTACAGCTAGAGCGACAAGTACCAATTGGTCGTCCTTTCACCAATACTCAAATTTATTTACTAGACTCCCAACTACAGCCTGTACCCATAGGAGTTGTGGGGGAACTTTATATTGGTGGGGCTGGATTAGCTAGAGGTTACTTTAATCGTCCGGAATCCACCGCCGAAAAATTTATTCCTCATCCATTTAGCGAAGAATCAGGCGCACGTTTATACAAAACTGGAGACTTGGGGCGATATTTAGAAGATGGCAATATTGAATTTATTGGTAGAGCAGATTATCAAATTAAAATCCGGGGTTTTCGCATTGAATTAGGAGAAATTGAGGCAATATTAAACCAACATCCAGCTGTTGAAAAAGCTGTGGTTGTTGCTCAAGAACATGAACCTGGCGACAAACGCTTAGTTGCTTATGTGGTACAAAATCCCGAACCAGAAACTACAGCAGAATTAATTTTAGGAAAAGAATTAAGCACTCAGCAGTTGTCACAGTGGGAAGGTGTGTTTGATGACCTTTATCAAAACCTAGCCGATGAACAAGTACTAAAATTTGATATCAAAGGATGGAACAGTAGTTACACAGGACAACCAATACCAGAAGCAGAAGTACGCCATTGGGTAGAATCAACAGTGGAGCGCATTTTGTCTTTACAACCAACCAAGGTATTAGATATTGGTTCTGGTAGTGGTTTGATGTTATTTCGCATAGCTCCTCATTGTCAGGAATATTGTGCAACAGATGTTTCACAAAAAGCCTTGTTGAGTCTCAAGCATCAGATGACAATGCTAGAGTCGGAATTATCAGGAGTGACTCTCATCCACAGAGGAGCAAATAACTTTGAGGGTGTAGTGGCTAACAGTTTTGATGCTGTTTTGATAGTTTCTGTGATGCAGTACTTTCCTAGTATTGACTATCTACTGCAAGTGTTAGAGAACGCCGTGGATGCAGTAGCACCGGGAGGTTTTATCTTTTTAGGAGATATTCGCAGTTTACCTTTATTAGAAGTATTTCATACATCTGTGCAATTTGAGCGATCGCCAGATTTTGTTTCCAAAGAAGAATTACAACAGCGGGCACGAAAACAACTGTTTGAAGAAAAACAACTAGTGATTGACCCGGCATTTTTCACAGCTTTAAAACAACATTTACCCAAGATTAGCCATGTAGAAATTCTTCTAGAACGTGGTTCCTATCAAAATGAGTTGAATAAGTTTCGCTACGATGTGATTCTCCATATTGGCGATGAAATTCCTTTGTTAGATGCGCCTTGGTTGGACTGGGAAAAGCAAGAATTAACACTAGCATCTGTCCAGCAAATGCTGATAGAAACTGCCCCTAATATCTTAGGTATCGCTGGTGTTCCCAATGCTCGAATTGCAAAAGATATGCACATTTGGCAGTGGTTAACTTCTCCTGGAGGTGTTGCAACTGTGGGAGATATGAGACAATTCCTAGAAAAAAATAGTCACTACCAAGGAATTGAGCCGGAAGATTTTTGGACATTAAGCAAAGATTTGCCTTACTCCATTGATATTACTTGGTCAAACTGTGGAGATAATGGTCGTTACGATGTCATATTTAAACGACAGCCAACAATTAAAATAACCCAGTCGGAAATTACTCATACTGCAAAACATCGTCCTTGGCGAGATTATACTAATAATCCCTTACAGGCCAAATTTGCCTTGGAGTTAGTACCACAACTGCGCGATTTTTTAAGTGAAAAGTTGCCAGAATACATGATACCTACAAATTTCATGCTTCTGGACGCTCTACCTCTATTACCCAACGGCAAAGTTAACCGCCGTGCTTTACCTCCACCAGATATTGCGACAGCAAGAAATACACTCCATACACCACCAGAAACAGAAGTAGAACAAATGATTGCGAATATTTGGCAAGATGTTTTGCGTCTTGAACGGGTGGGAATTGACGATAATTTCTTTGATTTGGGAGGTCATTCATTATTAGTAGGTCAAGTACATGCTCAATTGCGAGAAAAATTAAATCGAGACTTATCATTAGTAGAAATTTTTCAACATCCAACTATCAATTTGTTGGCGAAACATCTTAGTGAAGAACAGCAAGAACAACCTGGCTTTGAAAAAGTGATGAATCGCTCTGAAAAACAAAAGTTGGCTTTAAATAGCCGGAAAAAAGCTCAGAGACTCCGTTGAAGAAGAATACAGAACTCAGAATTCAGAATTCAGAACTCAGAATTCAGAATTCAGAATTCAGAATACAGAATTTAGAATTCAGAATTCAGCAATTTTTCACTGGGGAATTCAGACCCGCCACTGATAGCGCAGGCTATCCGCCAGTCGTACAAAATACCCCACTGAATTCTGACGACTGACTCCTGAATTATGTTTGATAATCAACTTAGGATTTTGTTTACTTGTAACAATTTAGAGGTTGACTGATATGCTGACAGCAGAATTATTAAAAAGTAGTAGCGGTAAGATTATCTTTAATGATACTGGACAAAATATTATGCAATTACCAGTATCAGCAATATTAGAAGACTTCAAATCATTTGGTCTAATTTTGTTTCGAGGATTTGATGTCAACTATGAACAAATGAAAGTCTTTGCCGAACAATTTGATGCTACATTTCTCAATCAGTACAATAGACCAATTGTTGATTTAAACAATCAGTTTATTACTTTAGTAGATTCAGGAATGCATTACATTGCGCCTCATTGTGAAAATGCTAATTCTCCTTTTAGACCAGATGTAGTTTGGTTTTGTTGCGCTGTGCCAGCAGCAGAGGGTGGTGAAACTTTATTTTGGGATGGTGTTGAAGTATGGAAGGCAATGAGCCGAGAATTACAACAATTGTTTATCGACCAAAAAATTCGCTATGTCCAAAAGTTTCTGGCTTCTCATTGGCAGCAATTTTTAGGGGCAAGTGCCACGATAGATGATGTCAAAAAAATACTAGATAATATGGCAGGTATCAGCTATAAAATCAACCAAGATGAATCGCTAATTTTAGAATATATTTGCTCTGGTGTTATCAAGACTAAATACGGTAATCAAGATGCATTTGCTAATAGTATAATTTCTGAATATAGAAATCCTAGAGCAATCGTGACTTTTGCTAATGGCTCTGCAATTCCTGTAAAAGTTATCAATGAAATCCAGAAAATTATGGATGATTTGACTGGTTTTATCCCCTGGATGTCTGGAGATTTGGTGATGATTGATAATTCTAGGTTTTTACATGGACGAAAGTCTTTTAACGATAAGCGTCGGAGAATTGTGACTTTACTTAGTGATATTAAAGTAAGTTATGAGGAACGAACCGCAGAGAACGCAGAGGACGCGGAGGAATAAGAGTTTAAGAGTTTTTTGTGTAAGTTATAGGTAATTTTTAGAAGTGCTGACTAAGGAAAAATAAAGTGATGAGTAGGGTAGAAACTAGTGAATCAATAGAAGGGGTAGCTATTATTGGGATGGCGGGGCGTTTCCCTGGTGCTAAAAATATTGCAGATTTTTGGCAGAATTTAAAATCTGGTGTGGAATCTGTCTCTATTTTTACGGATGATGAGCTAATATCTGCCGGAATTAATCCGGCGCTGCTGAATGATAAAAATTATATAAAATCAGGCTCGATATTAGAAGATATTGATTTATTTGATGCGGCATTTTTTGATTTTAATCCCAAGGAAGCCGAGACTACTGACCCGCAACACAGAGTGTTTTTAGAATGTGCTTGGGAAGCTTTAGAAAATGCTGGTTATGACTCTAGTAGATGTGAAAGTCGCATTGGGGTTTATGCCGGGGCAAGTCAGAATAATTATTTATCTTTTAATTTATATACTGATGGTGTTGGTTCGGCAAAATGCTATCAAACTTCTATTGGTAATGAAAAAGATTTTCTCACTACTCGCGTATCTTATAAATTAAATCTAACCGGGCCGAGTTTAACTGTACAAACGGCTTGTTCTACATCGTTGGTTGCGGTTTCTCTTGCTTGCCAAAGTTTGCTGAATTATCAATGCGATATGGCTTTGGCGGGAGGAGTTTCAATTTACGTTCCCCAAAAAACCGGCTATTTGCACGAACCAGGAGGAACTTTATCGCCTGATGGTCACTGTTATGCTTTTGATGCTAGGGCGCAGGGTATTACTATTGGTAATGGTGTCGGAATTGTTGTCCTCAAGCGACTGAGTGAAGCGATCGCAGATGGTGATTGCATTCATGCTGTAATTAAAGGTGCGGCTATTAATAATGATGGTTCTGCAAAAGTCGGCTTTACGGCGCCGAGTGTAGATGGCCAAGCAGAGGCGATCGCGGAAGCAATGATGCTGGCGTCGGTTGAACCTGATACAATTAGCTACGTTGAGGCTCACGGTACTGGCACACCTCTAGGCGACCCCATCGAGATAGCTGCCCTCACGAAAGTTTTTCGCACCGGTACCGATAACAAGGGTTTCTGTGCCATTGGTTCTGTGAAAACCAATATCGGTCACCTCGATGCTACCGCCGGAGTTGCAGGGTTAATCAAAACTGTTCTCGCCCTCAAACACAAGCAAATACCACCCAGCTTAAATTTTCAGCAACCCAACCCACAAATTGATTTTGCCAATAGTCCGTTTTACGTCAATACAAAACTGACTGAATGGAAAGAGGGAATAACCCCCAGGCGTGCTGGTGTCAGTTCTTTGGGTATGGGGGGAACCAATGCTCATGTCATTCTGGAAGAAGCACCAACACAAGTCAAAAATCAAAAGTCAAAAGTCAAAAGTGAATATTTTCTGTTGTGTCTGTCGGCGAAAAGTGAGAAAGCACTTGAGAAGGCAACAGCTAATTTAATCACGCATTTAAAAGAGCATCGAGAAATTAATTTTGCAGATTTGGCTTATACGCTGCAAATTGGTCGCAGGCAGTTTAATCAACGTCGGGTATTAGTATGTGAAAATATTCAAGATGCGGTGAGCGCATTGCAAGAACAAGTTTCCCAACGAGTTTTGACAAACTTGCAATCAACTAGCCATCCTGCCATTGCTTTTATGTTTCCCGGTCAGGGCGCTCAGTATGTGGATATGGGCAAAGAACTTTATGAAAATGAGGCAATATTCCGCAACCAAGTAGACCGTTGCTGCTCAATTTTAAAACCTCACTTGGGAATAGATTTGCGTTCGTTACTTTATCCCCAAACAAATGAAGTTGCAGCCACAGCCGCAGAAAAATTAAAACAAACTGATATCGCTCAAGCTGCATTATTTGTCATTGAATATGCTTTGGCTCAATTGTGGATATCCTGGGGTATTTCTCCTAGTGCAATGATTGGTCATAGTATTGGGGAATATGTAGCAGCAACCTTGGCAAATGTCATGTCTGTTGAAGATGCTTTAGCTTTGGTGGCGATGCGCGGGCGATTAATGGGAGAAATGCCGCCGGGAGGTATGATTGCGGTTTCATTACCAGAGGCAGAAGTTATTAGTTTTCTGAATACAAATTTGTCTTTAGCTGCTATTAATGCTCCTGGTTCCTGTGTAGTTTCCGGAACTGATGCGGCTATAGATGCACTGCAACAACAACTAACAAATAAAGGTATAGAATATCGGCGTTTGCATACTTCTCATGCTTTTCATTCACCAATGATGGAACCTGTGAAGGAGCGATTTATTCAGGAAGTTAAAAAAATTAAATTAAATCCTCCCCAAATTCCTTTTATTTCCAATGTTACCGGAACTTGGATTACAGCAGAACAAGCCACAGATGCCAATTATTGGGGAAAACATTTAAGACAAACGGTTAATTTTAGTCGGGGAATTTCACAGTTATTACAAGATAAAAATTGTATTTTGTTAGAAGTAGGGCCGGGGCGGACTTTATCTACCTTTGCTAAAAAATGCACTGTACTCACTAGCAAAGAAATAGTGTTAACTTCATTACGTCATCCCCAGGAACAAAAGTCAGATGTTGCCTTGATGTTAAATACATTAGGTCGTCTTTGGTTAGCCGGAGTTGAAATTAATTGGTCTGCTTTTTATGCCAATGAACATCGTTACCGAATTCCCTTACCAACTTATCCTTTTGAACGCCAGCGTTACTGGATTGAAACTGAAAAAACTGTTAATTATTTAGTTGATGCCAATTACAAAAAGCCAAATATTTCCGACTGGTTTTATGTTCCTGCGTGGAAACAAGCAATTTTATCTTTAGTGAAAACAGTAGAGCAAAAGTTATGTTGGCTAGTTTTTGGAGATGTAGATAAATTCGGCAAACAAATTGCCCAATATTTAGAAAGTAATGGTGATGATGTGATTACTGTACAGCCAAAAGAACAGTTTGAGCAAATTAGCGATCGCCAGTTTTATCTGAATCCCCAACAGCCAAAAGATTATGATACTTTAATCACACAATTAGAAATATTAGGTAAAATTCCCGACAGAATCATTCATTTATGGAGTATTACAGCAGACCACGAAACACAAGCCAGAACAGAGTATTTTGAAAAATGTCAAAATCTGGGTTTTTATAGTTTATTATTTCTCGCCCAATCTCTTGAAAAACAGGATATTACTCAACCAATCAAGATTTTTGTCGTCACCAATAACATACATGATGTGACTGGTGTGGAAAGCTTAAATCCAGAACAAGCAACTGTATTGGGAATGTGTAAAGTCATTCCTCAAGAGTATGCAAATATTACTTGCCAAAGTATAGATATTGGTAATATTGAAGAAAATATAGACCAACTAATAAAAGAAGTCTGTCACGAGTCATCAGATTTAGTAATTGCTTACCGCAGACATCATCGCTGGATACAAACTTTTGAGGCAATTCCAGGGGATGATTCTACAAATTGTTCTCTGAAAGAATCTGGTGTTTATCTAATTACTGGTGGCTTGGGTGGTATAGGTCTTGAACTGGCTGAATATCTAGCACAAACATTCAAAGCAAAGTTGATTTTAGTGGGAAGATCCCCTGTTCCCCAACGCCAGGAATGGCAGCAATGGCTAAAAACTCATGGTGAGACAGATGAAATCAGCCGCAAGATATTAAAAATCCAGCAGTTGGAAAAACTGGGCGCAGAAGTGATGGTAGAAAGCGCTGATATTGGCGATGAAACACAAATGCAAGCAGTGATTAATCAAGCTGGCGATCGCTTTGGTAAAATTAACGGAGTTATCCATGCAGCAGGCATCAAATTAGTTGGAACTGTTCGAGAAATAAATCGCAGTGAATGTGAAAAGCAACTGCAAGCAAATGGTCAGGGACTATTTGTTTTAGAAAAAGTTTTACAAGACAAAGAACTTGATTTTTGTTTATTGATATCTTCTTTATCATCCATGTTGGGTGCATTGGGTATGGCAGCTTACCCAGCAGCCCATTTATTTACTGATGCCTTTGTTTATAAACATAATCAAACACATTCCACACCTTGGATGAGTGTGAATTGGGATAATTGGCTCACAACTCAATTAGCTACTGAGTTAGCTGGTCAACAAGAAAATGCAAATGATGTCTTCATGACAGCTAGGGAAGGGATAGAAGTATTCCAACGTGTATTAACTTTCAAAAACTTAACTCAGTTAGTTGTTTCAACCACTAATTTACCAGCGAGAATTAAACGTTGGGTTGGTGATGAATCATTAAAAAATTCCCAATCTTCCCTCAGCAAAAATTTAGCATCACGTCACTCTAGACCAAACTTAGACAATAGTTATGTTGCTCCTAGAAATGAAACAGAGCAAATCATTGCTAACATTTGGCAAGAAGTTTTGGGATTTGAAAGAGTGGGTATATACGATAATTTTTTGGAGTTAGGCGGGGATTCTCTGTTGAGTATCCAAGTAACAGCGAGAGCAAATAAAGCGGGGTTACGTCTTAATAATCAACATTTATTTCAATACCCAACAATTGCAGAATTAACAGAAGTAGCAACCAAAACTCAGAATGTTTTGGGCGAACAAGGATTAGTACAAGGAGAAGTACCTTTAACACCAATACAACACTGGTTTTTTGAACAAAATTTAGTAGATAAGCATCATTGGAACCAAGCTATTTTATTAGAAGTACAACAACCGATTTCTTCAGCTTTATTGACCCAGGCAATACAATATTTACTTGTACATCATGATGCTTTACGTTTACGTTACGTCGAAAATCAATCTGGCCTCCAGCAAATTAATATTCTCCCTGATGAATTTGTGCCCTTTGTGGAAATAGATTTATCAACAGTACCAGATTTGTTACGAGAATCTGCTTTTGAATCTGCTGTTAATCAATTACAAGCTTCCCTAAATTTATCATCAGGCCCGCTTTTACAAGTTGCTCTTTTTGATTTTGGCACACAGCAACCCCAAAGATTACTATTTGTAATTCATCATTTAGTAGTTGATGTTGGTTCTTGGCGGATTTTACTCGATGATTTAGAAACAGCATACCAACAATTAAATCAAGGTAAAAAAATTAAATTGCCAGCGAAAACAAGCTCATTTAAACAGTGGGCACAACGGTTAATTAAATATGCTCAATCAACAGAATTGCAATGGGAAGAAGTTTATTGGTTGTCAGCTAATCGTGAATCGGTATCACCGTTACCTGTAGATTATCCACAAGGAGCGAACACTGTAGCGTCAGCAGACACCATATCCATAACATTGAGTGTTGCAGAAACGCAAACACTACTACAAGAAGTGACAGCAATTTATCGAGTTCAAATGGAGGAAATTCTATTATTTGCTTTAACACAAGTAATTAGTAAATACACTGGAACTCAATCATTGTTAGTTGATTTAGAAGGCAATGGTAGGGAGGTAATTTTTGATGATATAGACGTAAGCCGAACAATGGGTTGGTTCACTAATATTGCTCCTGCACTTTTAGATGTAGAAGCAAGCAATAGTCCAGGGGAAGCATTGAAATTAGTTAAAGAACAACTACGAAATTTCCCAAATCAAGGTCTTGGTTATGGTGTATTGCGATATTTGAGTGATGATTTAATCGTTACGGAAAAAATTCGTTTGTTACAACCAGCAGAAATCATTTTTCTCTACCTTGGTAACTTAGAAGAAACTTTACCCAAATCTCCTTTGTGGAAGCTATCTGAAAAGTCTTTGGGAAATGTTGTTAGTTTGCAAGGAAGCCGCAGTCATCTATTAGAAATTAATGCTTTAATTGCAGACAATAAATTAAAAGTAGATTGGAATTATAGCACAAACATACATCGAGCAGAGACAGTAAAACAATTAACTGAAGATTTTATTGCAGCTTTGCGATCGCTAATTGATAATAGTCAAACTTCTCCATTAGAAAATTACACGCCTGCTGACTTTGCAGAATTTCAAGCTAGTCAATGGAGTCAGTCTGATATTGATAGTATTTTGGCAAAATTTGAGAACTCTTAAAGTTGGTTTTTGGACAGATTTGATAGGAGCGATCGCCATGAAATTAGATATTTATCCCCAAACAATTTGGCAAAATTTATCTCATCAATTACAGCTATTCATCCACCGTAAAGATTTAAGTAAATTATTGCCATTGTACGATTGCAAATGGAATCCTCATTTGTTTGGTCAGCGTTACCAATTGCATTTTGCACCTTTAAGAACTAAAAAATTAAAAATTCTAGAAATAGGTATAGGTGGTGTTGAAGTCGGCGTATCTGGTGGTTATGCTGATGACCCATATTCTGGAGGAGAATCTTTAAGAATGTGGAAAAATTATTTTCCTAATAGTATGATTTATGGTATTGATATTATAGATAAAACAGCTTTAGAATCAGACAGAATCAAAATTTTTCAAGGAAGCCAAGACGATGAGGTTTTTTTGAAAAAAGTTGTCGAACAAACAGGAAAATTAGACATCATTATTGATGATGGTAGTCATCACAACGAGCATGTAATTAAAACATTCAAAATCCTCTTCCCCGAATTGAATGATGGGGGAATTTATATCATTGAAGACACTCATACTTCTTATATACCCAGCTACGAAAATTGGTCAAAGTTCTCCGATGATAACCAGCCTCCTGAATGGTCGCAGTATGGAGGAAGCTTAGATTTATACGACACAAAAACGATGATGAATTTTTTTAAAAGATTAGTTGACTGTTTAAGTCATCAGGAATTTTTTAATCCTGGGTATTTAGCTAATTATTTTGATCGACATATTGTTGGTATCCATTTTTATCGCAATCAAATTTTTATTTATAAAGGAAATAATACAGAACCAGGTAATGTGATGAAAAATAATACATTAAGACCAGAATTTTTAGAAGAAATCGGTATCGATGCGATTGATAAATTAGGTTTAAATTTTCCCATAATTGACGACCCCACAAAATAGTTAATTTTAATAATATTTTTTGGTATTCATCAAATGAAAAATATTGAAGATTTTTATCCACTTTCACCAACACAGCAAGGCATACTATTTCACAGTCTTTATACCCCAGACTCCGCAGTTTATTGTGAAATCTTCAGTTGCAATATCGGAGGTGAATTGAATATCTCAGCATTTAAACAAGCATGGGAAAAATTACTACAACGTCATTCAATTTTGCGGACATCTTTTGTTTGGGAAGGCTTAAAAGAACCCGCTCAAATTGTACATAAGCAAGTAAAGTTACCTTGGCAGCAGGAAGATTGGCGTGGCATTGAAAGTATTACCCAGCAAAAGCATATTGAAAGTTTTTTAGCCGCAGAACAACAACGAAGTTTTGATATTTCTCAAGCACCATTGATGCGGTTAACTTTGATACAATTAGCCGAAAATAATTATCAATTTATTTGGAGTCAACATCACTTATTATTAGATGGCTGGTCTTCATCTTTGGTGATGGACGAAGTCTTTACATTTTACAAAGCGTTTAGCCAGAATCAGAATTTAGATTTACCAAAACCTCGTCCTTACCGAGATTATATAGCTTGGCTACAACAACAGGATATTTCTCAAAATGAAGCTTTTTGGCGACGGTATTTGCAGCAATTTAATGCAACTACTTCCTTGAGTGTAGACCAAATTTCTAGTACTTTATCTGATGAACAAAAAGAATATAAACAACAATATATTAAATTATCAACTGCCGAAACATTAGCATTACAATCTTTTGCACGACAGCAACAGCTAACTTTAAATACTTTAATACAGGGTACATGGGCTATTCTTTTAAGCCGTTACAGTGGAGAAAAAGATGTTGTTTTTGGAAGCGTTGTTGCTGGCCGGGGCAATTTAGCTGGAACTGAATCAATGGTGGGGGTGTTAATTAACACTCTGCCAGTGCGAGTACGTGTAAATTCAGAAGCATCTTTGATATCTTGGTTCAAGCAACTGCAAGTACAGCAAAATGAAACACGAAAATATGAGCAATGCCCATTAATCAAAATTCAAAAATGCAGTGAAATTCCATCTGGACAACCTTTATTTGAAAGTATAGTTAATTTTCAGAATTATCCGACAGATTTTTCTAAGTTAGAACAAGTAAGCAATTTAAAAATATCTCATATTCGTAGTTTTATGCATCCTCATTATCCCCTCACTGTATCAGTGAAGGTGGATGCAGAATTATTATTAGAAATTTTCTATGAAAGTCATCGGTTTGAATCAAATGCCATCACTCGAATGTTGGGGCATTTGCGTACATTATTATTGGGGATGATAGCCAACCAACAGCAGCGTATTAAAGACTTGCCGTTACTAACTGCACAAGAACATCAGCAATTGTTGGAAGATTGGAATAATACCGGAGTTGATTATCCTCAAAAGTGTATTCATCAATTATTTATAGCCCAAGTTGAAAAAACACCTGATGCTGTAGCAGTAGTATTTGAAAATCAGGAATTAACTTATAACGAACTCAATATTAAAGCTAATCAATTAGCACATTATTTACAAAAACTGGGAGTAAAACCGGAAGTTCTGGTGGGGATTTGTGTAGAACGTTCCTTAAATATGCTTATCGGATTATTAGCCGTACTCAAAGCAGGTGGAGCATATATTCCACTAGATCCTAGTTATCCTCAAGAGCGATTAGCATTTATTTTAGAAGATGCAAAAGCCCCAGTTTTGTTAACTCAAACTTGCCTTTTAGAAGTAATACCGCAAAATCAAAGTCAAGTCGTTTGTTTAGATTCACATTGGCAAAAAATTGCACAACAAAGTCAAGAAAATTTACTTGATAAACTAACTATTAATAATCTAGCTTATGTTATTTATACCTCTGGTTCTACAGGAAAACCAAAAGGCGTACAAATTCCCCACAGCGCTTTGAGTAACTTTTTGTACTCCATGAAGCAAAGACCGGGATTCACTGAAAACGATACTTTGTTGGCAGTGACAACTTATGCTTTTGATATTGCTGCTTTGGAACTTTTTCTACCAATTATAGTTGGTGGTTGTTTGGTAATTGCTAATCGGGAAATAACCTCAGATGGAATTCAATTATCAGCAAAACTAACAGAGTCCAAAGCAACAGTGATGCAAGGAACACCAGCAACTTGGCAATTGCTTTTAACAACAGGCTGGAGTGGAAATCGTCAATTAAAAATTCTCTGTGGTGGCGAAGCTTTACCTGGATATTTAGCCAATAAATTATTGCATCGGTGTGGTTCTTTATGGAATATGTATGGCCCTACAGAAACCACTATTTGGTCAGCAGCATGTGAGGTAGAAACTGATGTAAAAATTATAGGGATTAGTGGTGCGATCGCCAATACACAATTTTACATTCTAGACCAATACAATCAATTAGTTCCTATAGGTGTAGCAGGGGAATTGCATATCGGTGGCGATGGACTTGCACGAGGTTATTTCAATCGTCCCGACTTAACAGCAGAAAAATTTATCCCAAATCCATTTAGTCAAAAACCTACGCGTCTGTATAAAACAGGAGATTTAGCCCGCTATTTACCAAATGGAGAAATAGAGTACATTGGTCGAATTGATAATCAAGTAAAAGTCCGTGGTTTTCGTATTGAACTAGGAGAAATTGAAGCACTCTTAACTCAACATTCCGCAGTTAGAGAAGCTGTAGTTATAGTACGTAAAGATTCCCTAGATTCTCAACGAATAGTTGCTTATTTAGTCCCCCAAAGCCAGCAAACATTAACGATTCCTCAACTGCGTAACTTTTTAGAATCGAAATTACCAAGCTATATGCTACCAAGTAATTTCGTCATCTTAGAAGCACTACCACTAACACCTAATGGAAAGGTTGACCGCAAGGCGTTACCCGCACTTGATAAAGTACTTCCAGAATTTGAGGAAAACTTTGTTGCACCTCAAACTTCTATGGAAAAGCAATTAGTAATTATTTGGATGGAAGTACTTGGATTAGAAAAATTAGGAGTCAACGATAACTTTTTTGAATTAGGGGGACACTCACTTTTAGCAACCCAAGTAATATCCCGCATTAATAAAAATTTAGATATCCAGTTGCCAATACGCCGCATTTTTGAACTACCAACAATAGCAAAATTAGCTAAAAGCATAGAAGAAAAACAGCTAAATATTAATTCTTTACCACCAATTGCACGAGTTTCACGAGATAAAGAACTACCCTTATCTTTTGCTCAAAAAAGATTGTGGTTTTTAGAACAATTGGAGGAAGGAAGTTCTACATATAATATGCCAGCCGCCGTTTACCTCAAGGGACATTTAGATATAAATGCTTTAGAACAAACTTTTCAAGAACTTTCACGGCGACAAGAAGTCTTACGCACTAGCTTTAAAAAAGTAAACGGAAATCCTGTACAATTAATCCTTTCATCTATTAGTATCACTATCCCAATTGTAGATGTCAGTGAAGCTTCAGCAGAAAAACAATCTTTGAAAGTGCAGCAGTTAATTTTGGCAGAAGCTCAACGACCTTTTGACTTAACTAAAAGTCCATTGCTGCGAGTGAATTTATTGCGTTTAGCTGAAGAATCTTATGTATTGCTGTTAGTGATGCATCATATTATTTCTGATGGCTGGTCAATTGGCGTACTGATTCGTGAATTATCTATTCTTTATGCAGCTTTCAGCAAAAAACAACCATCACCTTTAACAGAATTACCAATTCAATATGCAGACTTTTCCTATTGGCAAAATCAATGGCTGCAAGGTGAAGTGATGCAGAAACACTTGTCTTATTGGAAACAACAACTGGCTAACTTACCCGTGTTGGAATTGCCTACTGATTATCCCCGTCCTCAAATCCAAACTTTTCGCGGCACTAGCCAACATTTACAACTATCAAAACAACTATGTGAAGAAATTAAAGCCTTAAGTCGTAGGGAAGGAGTCACTTTATTTATGACTCTAGTGGCAGGATTTAAAATTTTAATGCATTACTGCACAAAACAAGATGACATTGTTGTCGGTACTGATGTTGCAAACCGCAATTATCCAGACACAGAAAATATTATTGGTTTTTTTGTTAATCAGCTAGTATTACGTACCAACTTAGGAGGAAATCCAACTTTTCAGGAACTATTGCAACGTATTCGTGAGGTTACATTAAGTGCTTACGAACATCAAGATATGCCATTTGACCAGTTAGTATTAGCCTTGAAACCAGAACGAGATTTAAGCCGTACACCTCTGTTTCAATCTAAGTTTGTTTTGCAAAATGCCCCGACTTTGCCATTAGAACTTGAAGGTTTAAATTTGAAAATTATCGAAGATATTGATAATGGCACAGCTAAATTTGATTTACTACTTACCATGTGGGAAAGTGAACAAGGTTTGAGTGGTAGTTGGGAATATAGCACAGACTTGTTTAATGCTTCTAGGATTACTAAATTTATTACAGATTATGAAATAATTTTGCGTGCTGTTGTTGCTCAACCTAATATTAAATTTACAGGCATCAAAGAAATATTGGCAGCAGCAGAAAAACAAACACAAGATGCAAAACAAGAGGAATTTAAACAAGCCCGTAGCCAAAAATTTAAAGCATTTAAATCACAAGCTCAGCCAAAAGTAATTAACTTATCTCCCCAAGAATTAATTACAGAATCTTTTTTAGAAACTAAAAATCAACTGCCTTTAGTTATCTCGCCAAAATTCAGCGATTTCAATTTACCTATTTGGATTGCAAAAAATCAAGAATTTATCGCCACTAATTTATTAAAATATGGAGGCATTTTATTTAGAGGTTTTGCTATTAACCAAAAAGAGGATTTTGAGCAATTTGTTAGCGCCGTATGTCCTCAATTAATGCCTTACATAGAATCTTCCACACCTCGTACTAAATTAAGCGAAAAAGTTTATACTTCTACCGAATTTCCTGCCGACCAAACTATTGCTTTACATAACGAATCATCCTATGCCAATACCTATCCGATGAAGATATGGTTTTGTTGCATGGAACCTGCAAGCCAAGGAGGAGAAACTCCAATTGCTGATGTGAGAAAAGTATATCAACGTATTCATCCCCAAATTAGAGAACGCTTTCAAAAAAAAGGATGGATGCTAGTCCGCAACTATGGTCATGGATTTGGTTTACCTTGGCAAAAAGTCTATCACACAACAGACAAAGCTGTGATGGAAGAATATTGTCGTCATGCTTGTATTGAAGTTGAGTGGAAAGACAACAACCGCTTAAGAACTCGCCAAGTTCGTCCAGCCATAGCAAAACATCCGAAAACAGGTGAAATGGTTTGGTTTAATCATGTTGTTTTTTGGCATGTATCGAGTTTACAAACACAATTTCGAGAGAAATTTTTCAGCGAGTTTACACAAGAAGATTTACCTTATAACACTTTTTATGGAGATGGTTCTCCTATTGAAGATTCAGTGATTGCAGAAATTCTTGCAGCTTATCAACAAGAAATGATTGTTTATCCTTGGCAGAAAGGGGATATATTAATGCTCGATAATATGTTGACAGCCCACGCCCGTAATTCCTACTTTGGTTCCAGGAAAATTTTAACTGCAATGGGCGAACCTCTTCAGCATGATTTTTCAATAATTACTCACTCATAAAATCCCTAAACTAGATAATTTCTCTTTCCTCTCTGTGTCCTCAGCGTCTCTGCGGTTCGTTTAAAAATTAACTGAATCATGAATAATCAAGCAATTCACGGTTTTCAACTTTCACCACAACAAAAACACTTATGGCTATTACAAAAAGAAAACAATAGCCATGCCTATTATTCATTTATTGCGGTGGAAATTACAGGTAATTTAAATATAGAAACGTTGAAGGATGCCATAAAAACTATTGTCAATAAACATCAAATTCTTTCCACTAACTTTTGCTGCTTACCAGGAATGAATATTCCATTACAAGTAATTGAAAATAATAGCGATTTGTTAATCAAAGAACACGATTTGAGAACAATTTCAACCGCAGAAGAAAATCATGCTATTGAATTATTAATTGAATCTATTAAACAAGATAAATTACAGATATCTCTAGCTGTATTGTCAGAATCTAGATATGTATTATTGTTAAACTTACCTGCTTTATACGCAGATACAATTTCCCTGAATAATTTATTAACGGAAATCACTCGTGCTTACACTGGCAATTTAGATGATGAAAAACCAGTACAATACATAGTTTTTTCAGATTGGCAGAATGAATTATTAGAGTCAGAAGAAGCAGAAATTGGCAGAAAATATTGGCGAGAAAAAGATATTAATAATATTTGTAATTTGAAACTGCCAAATGAAAATAACTTGCCTAATAAAACTGAATTTAAACCGCAAATTTTTACTCAAATAATTCCCCCTGAAATTGTAGCGAAAATCAAGGCGATCGCCGAAAATTTCAACACCACTGAATCATCCTTATTACTAACATGTTGGCAAACCCTACTATGGCGCTTGACTAATGTATCAAATATGGTGATTGGTACTCACTGCGATGGTAGACTGGAAGCGGAACTCCAAGACATGGTGGGACTGCTAGCCAAATATGTACCAGTAGATTGCCATTTCCAAGGTAATTTCAAATTTAGCGAAGCTTTAGAGCAAATTACTTTGAAGCAAAATCAAGCTGAGGAATGGCAAGATTGTTTTAATTGGGAATTATTTTCAGGATTTGATAATATACCCTTCTTACCCTTTTGTTTTGAATTTATAGAGCAAAATTGTGAAATTTTGACTACAAATGCAGTTAATTTTTCTCTACTACAGCAATATGTTTGTTTTGATAAATTTAAAGTAAAATTATCATTTATTCGTAGAAAAAATTCTCTTCAGGCTCAATGGCACTATGATGCAGAGTTATTTTTACTAGAAGATATCGAACGATTATCGGGACAATTTTTTAATCTTTTAAAAAGTGCCATTAACTATCCTGATGCACTACTCAGGGAATTACAAATACTCAGCGACAATGAAAACAAAAAACTGCTAATTGAGTTTAATAATACACAAATTGATTTTCCAACCAATAAATGTTTTCAGCAACTTTTTGTGGAACAAGTACAACGTACCCCAGACAATATTGCTGCTGTTTATGAAAATCAACAATTTACCTACCAAGAATTAAATCATCGTGCTAACCAGCTAGCTCATTATCTACAACAATTAGGTGTAAAACCAGATGTCATGGTGGGAATTTGTGTAGAACGTTCCCCTTTCATGCTAATTGCACTTTTAGGGATCTTAAAAGCTGGTGGTGCTTATGTACCCATTGACCCTAATTATCCTTTAGAAAGAAAAATTTTTATCTTAAAGGATTCTCAAATGCCAGTGCTATTGACTCAACAGCATTTAATGGCAGATTTAGTTACAAATGAAATTCAAGTAATTTATCTTGATAGTGATTGGGAAACCATAAACCAACAAAAAATTGATAACCCAATTACTACAACAACGACATTAAATTTAGCTTATGTGATTTACACTTCCGGTTCCACTGGGAAACCGAAAGGAACTCTTATCCCCCATCAAGGATTAGTGAATTACTTAAGTTGGGCTACTCAAAAATATACAGTCGAACAAGGAATAGGAACTGTAGTCCACTCACCTCTGGGTTTTGATTTAACCATCACCAGTTTGTTATCACCTTTATTAGTTGGTCGCACAGTAGAATTATTATCAGAAGAACAAGGAATTGAAACTCTTTCTCAAGCTTTAAAGAAAAGCTCGAATTTAAGTTTGGTGAAAATCACTCCCGCACACTTGGATTTGTTGAAACAACAGTTATCCAAAGAAGAGATAGCTAATAAAACAAGAGCTTTTATTATTGGTGGTGAAAATTTATTAGCCCAAAGTATTACTTTCTGGCAAGATGTAGCCCCAGATACGATATTAGTCAATGAATACGGCCCCACAGAAACAGTAGTAGGCTGCTGTATTTATCAAGTTCCAGTGGGAAAACATACTTCAGGTTCCATACCCATTGGTAAACCCATCGCTAATACTCAGTTGTACGTTTTAGACCAATATTTACAACCAGTAACAACAAACGTAACGGGCGAATTATATATTGGTGGACTGGGATTAGCTAGGGGTTATTTGAATCAACCTGAATTAACAGCTTTGAAATTTATCCCCAATCCCTTTAGTAAACAACAAGGCGATCGCCTTTATAAAACAGGTGATTTAGTCCGCTTTTTACCGAGTGGAGATATTGAGTATATCGGTAGAATTGATAATCAAATAAAAATCCGGGGTTTCCGTGTTGAATTAGGAGAAATTGAAGGAGTTATCAATCAACATCCATCGGTATCTGCAAGTGTAGCAATACTCCGGGAGGATAAACCAGAAAATCAAAATTTAATCGCTTATATCACTCTTTATCCAGACAAAACATTAACAATTTCTCAACTGCGACGCTTCTTACAAAATAAATTGCTTGACCATATGCTACCAACAGCGTTTATGATATTAGAAGCATTTCCACTAACATCTAATGGCAAAGTAGACCGTCGAGCATTGCCAATGCCAGATGCGCTACGGCCAGAATTAGAAGTTGCTTATGTAGTACCACAAACAGAAGTAGAAAAAACAATAGCTTCAGTTTGGCAGAAAGCTTTAAATCTTGAAAAGATAGGTATTCACGATAATTTTTTTGAAATTGGCGGTCATTCATTACTTTTAGTTACAGTTCACAGCCAATTACAAGAAATATTGAATAATGCCGAACTATCAACCCTTGATTTGTTTAGATATCCCACCATTAATTCTTTAGCAGAGTATTTAAGCTCATCTGCAAATCAAACACTATCCCTTCAAGAAACTGATATTCAAACAGAGAAAATTTCAGCTGGGAAAGCGCAACAAAGAAAACGGTTGCAAAAACTTAAATCAGTTGAAAATAATTAAGGAATTTATCAATTATGAATATTCCCAGCGAAACATACTCTTATAACGGTTCAGAAATCGCAATTATCGGATTAACAGGAAGATTTCCTGGGGCGAAAAATCTTGACGAATTTTGGCATAATCTCCAAACTGGCGTAGAGTCAATTTCTTTTTTCAGTGACGAAGAACTGTTAGCAGCAGGAATAGAACCAGCACTGATTAACAATCCCAATTATGTGAAAGCCAATGGTGTTTTAGAAGATGCAGAACTTTTTGATGCTGCCTTTTTTAACTTTAATCCTAGAGACGCAGAAATCACCGATCCGCAACATCGGATTTTTTTAGAGTGTGCTTGGGAAGCTTTGGAAAATGCAGGCTATGATTCTGAAACTTATAATGGTTCCATAGGTGTTTTTGCTGGCTCTAATTTAAGCGGTTATTTATTAAACATTTATTTTAATCAAAATATTAGAAACTCAATAGACGAACACCAATTAACAATTGCTGCGGATAAAGATTATTTAGCTACACGTACTTCTTACAAACTGAATTTAACAGGCCCTAGTTATACAATTCAAACAGCTTGTTCAACTTCATTAGTCGCCGTACATTTGGCTTGTCAAAGTTTGCTTAACG
>VFQR01001101.1_pt1 | contig 23219 bp, 17 predicted proteins | sample 3512321 | NCBI WGS metagenome assembly VFQR01 (sample SAMN10412374, study PRJNA504923) | tailings metagenome | isolation source: Relicate 3 Philex TSF1 revegetated site | place: Philippines: Tuba, Benguet | collected 2017-08-29 | reverse complement strand
GCAAACCTCGTCAAGGTCATGGCAAAACGCGCCGTCGAACAGGCAAGCACATAGGCGGGGCGGATACGGAACGCCCGCCTCGATGGCCCGGCGACAGTCCTCGCTCGGCTTCTTCGGCATCTTCGGCCGCTCTTCCGACCTGCGGCTTCTCGACCGCGCGCTGCGCGCGGTCGACCTGCATCCCGCGCTCGTGCCCGAAGGCGTCAAGCTGACGATCGTGAACCTGATGAAGGATTGCTACGGCGATGCCGAGGCGCCGGAGGCGGCCTACCCTCCGGTCGCCTCGCTCTTTGCCTACTGCGTTGGCGGGGCCGACGCGCACCGGCACGTGAACGGACCGGCGGAGACTGCCCGGGTGGAGGAGAGGATCGAGAGCGCGGCCGCGCGGGGCGAGGGTCTCGACGCCGACCTCGTGCTGCTGGCGCTCCATGCGCGGCTCATCCAGCCTGACGTCGTGGAACGCTTCGGGCTGAGCGCGGCTCCGGAGTGATCGCCAGCCACGCCGCTCAGGCCGCGAGCCGGTTCCGCGCGGCCTCGTATTCGCGGGCCAGCCTATCCACCAGATCGCCGGCCGGAACGACCGCGTCGACGGCGCCGATCCCCTGCCCGCAACCCCAGATGTGCTTCCACGCCTTGGTGCGGTCGCCGCCGAAATTCATCTTCGACGGATCCGAGGCCGGCAGGTCGTCGGGGTCGAGACCGGCCTTGCGCACCGAACCCTTCAGATAGTTGCCGTGGACGCCCGTGAAGAGATTGGAATAGACGATGTCTCCGGCGCGGGAATCGACGATCATCTGCTTGTAGTCGTCGTCGGCGCGCGCCTCGGTGGTCGCGATGAAGGGCGAGCCGATATAGGCGAGGTCGGCGCCCATCGCCTGGGCCGCGAGGATGGCGCCGCCATTCGCGATCGCGCCCGACAGCAGCACCGGCCCGTCGAACCACTGGCGGATCTCCTGGACGAGCGCGAAGGGCGACAGCGTTCCGGCATGTCCTCCCGCGCCCGCCGCGACCGCGATCAGCCCGTCCGCCCCCTTCTCTATCGCCTTCCTGGCATGACGGTCGTGGATGATGTCGTGCAGCACGATGCCGCCGTAGGAATGCACCGCATCGTTGAGTTCGGGCACGGCGCCGAGCGAGGTGATGACGATCGGCACCTTGTATTTGACGCAGGCGGCCAGGTCGTGGTCGAGCCGCGTGTTGGACTTGTGGACGATCTGGTTGACGGCGAACGGCGCCGAGGGCCGGTCGGGATTGGCGCGGTCGTGGGCGGCGAGGGTTTCGGTAATCTCGGCCAGCCACTCGTCGAGCTGCGGTTCGGGGCGCGCGTTCAGCGCCGGAAAGGAACCCACGATGCCCGCCTTGCATTGGGCCAGCACCAGCGGCGGATGCGAGATGATGAACATCGGAGAGGCGACGACGGGCAGGCGCAGCCTGGTCTTGAGGACTTCCGGCAGTGCCATTGCGTCTTCTCCGGGATCGTGGAATCCGCGGACTTCTAGCAAATTCCGGCGCGCTGGCAATCACCGGCCGCAAGCGTCCTACTCGGCGTTTCCGTTCGCTCCCGAATTGGGCTATCGGTGACGAAGCATACGCCCACGCAAGGGGAAATCGGCTTGGACGGGATCGAAAAGGCAATCCGGAGCGCTATCGCCAAGGGCGATGCGGCCGATCCGGCCTTCCGGGAAAAGGTCTACCGGCAGGCCTTCGTCGCGCTCGACAAGGCATTGCAGCAGAACCCGAACCTGACCGTCCAGGCGGCGATCGGACGCCGCCAGCAGCTTCAGACGAAGGTCAAGGAAATAGAGCAGGCCTTCCTGTCGCCGGCCGCGCCGGACGTATCCATCGCACAGCACGCCGGGCCGGACACGGGCGCGGCGGCGCCGGTGATCGACACGGCAGGGCCGGACGCCGCGGCGGAAGTGCGGGGCGTGCAGGCGGCCGATGGTGCGGCTCCGCGTTCCGATGCCGGCGCGCTCGACATCGGCATGCGCCGCGGCGAGCGGGAGGCCGTGGCGGCGCCGGTGGGAAGGGCAGTGCCGGAAGAGCCCGGCGGGCTCGTGGCCGAACGCCGCGCTGTGCGACCACGTGGCCGGTCCTATGCCGGCCTGTTCGTCGGGACGACGATCGCGGCGGCAGCGGCAATCGGGCTCTACTGGGCCGTCGACAGCGGGTTCTTCCTGAGCCCCGAGGAGCGCGACACGGCGGTGAGGACCGCGCCGGAGCAGCTCGAGGAAGAGAGCTTCGAGCCGTCGGGTCCGTCCGGCGGACCGCCGCCGGCGCTGACGGAAAACGCGGCCGCCGACCGCGACTGGGTGACGATCTTCGATCCCTCAGACCCCACGCGCGTGACGTCCGGCGGCGGCGCGGAGACGGAGCTCCTCCGGGAGGACGAGCGCGGCTTCATCCGCGTGCGGGCGACGTCGGCCGGCGACGCGGTGCGCTTCGACATCGGTCAGGGCGTGCTGGAGCGCATCGCGGGGCGGTCCGCCATCTTCGCCATCACCGCGCGCGCCGAGGAGGACCGGGCGACCCAGATGTCGGTCGAGTGCAACCTCGCGGCGCTGGGCGATTGCGGCCGCAAGCGCTACGCGGTCGAGCACGAACCGAACGACTTCCTGTTCGAGGTCGCCCTGCCTGACCGCGCGCCAGGCGCGGGCGGATCGGTCGCGATCACGCCCGACATCCAGAACCAGGGCCGCGCGGTCGACATCTTCAGCATCCGCGTCGCCATCTCCGAATAGGCTCAGCCGGGAAGCAGCGCCTCGAGGGTCTCGAGCCGGTCCGCCTCCGCGGCCGGCTTGTCCCAGCGCAGCCGCGAAATGCGCGGGAAGCGCATGGCCACGCCCGAGCGGTGGCGCGGCGAGCGGTTGAGCCCTTCGAAAGCGATCTCGAGCACCAGCCCGTGCGAGGGCTCCGCGCGTACGGCCCGCACCGGGCCGAAGCGGTCGACCGTGTTGTCGCGGACGAACTTGTCGATGCGTTTCAGTTCCTCGTCCGTGAAACCGAAATAGGCCTTGCCCACCGGGATCAGCTCCGGCGCCGCGTCGGTGCCCGTCCAGACGCCGAACGTGTAGTCGGAATAGAAGCTCGAGCGCTTTCCGTGGCCCCGCTGGGCGTACATCAGCACGGCGTCGATCGTGAAGGGATCGCGCTTCCACTTGAACCAGGGGCCGCGCGGCCGGCCGGCGACGTAGGGGCTGTCGTGGCGCTTGAGCATGACGCCCTCGATGACGGCGTCCGGCGGCACGCGGCGGAGCGATTCCAGCTCGCGCCAATCGGCATAGGATACCTGGGGAGAAAGGTCGAAGCGGGCGCCGTCCAGCGTGGCCACGAAGCGCTCGAGCGCGGCCCGCCGTTCCGCCAGCGGCCATCCGCGCAGGTCGGCCGGGCCTTCCTGCAGGAGATCGTAGCATCGGATGAAGGCCGGGTTCGCCTTGAGCATCTTTGGCGTTACGGTCTTCCGGTTGAGCCGCTGCTGAAGATCGGAGAACGTGCCGGCGCGGCCGTCGGCGCCTTTGACGAGAAGCTCGCCATCGATCGCGGCGTCGAAGGTCATGGCCTCGACGATGTCGGGAAAGGCCGGCGATATGTCGTCGCCGGTGCGCGAGTAGAGACGCCTGACGCCGCCTTCGGCCACGGCCTGCACACGGATGCCGTCCCATTTCCATTCCGCGCCATAGTCGGCGGGGTCGAGCTTCTCCAGATCGCGATTCTCGACGGGATGCGAGAGCATGACCGGTCGGAAACGCGCGAGTGCCTGCGCGCGCGGCTCGTCTCCCCGTCCCTCGAGCCAGTCGAAGAGCTCCTGGTAGGGCGGCGACTGTCCGTGCCAGAGTTCCTCGATCCGCCCCGCCTCGACGCCGCCGAAATCGGCCAGCGCCTGCCGGGCGAGCCGCGCCGACACGCCGATCCGCAGCCCGCCGGTGACGAGCTTGATGAGGGCGAAGCGCGCGGGAACGTCGAGCCGGTCGAGGAGGCCGGCGACGATCGCCGGTCCGTCGGCGCGGCCTGCGGTCGCCAGCGCGTCCACCACGTCGCCGAGCGAGGGGTCGCGGTTGGGACGCGCACCGTCGGCCGGCGCCTGCCAGACCAGCGATACGGTTTCGGCAAGATCGCCCACATAGTCGTAGCAATAGCCGAACAGCACCGGATCCATGCGCTCCACGGCGAGTTGCCGGATCATCGCCGGCTTCACCGCGGCGATGGAAAGGTCGCCCGCGATCGCGGCAAGCCCATATCCCCTGTCGGGGTCGGGCGTGGCGCGCAGGTAGTCGACGATGAGCTGCAGCTTGCCGTTGCGTGACGGCGTCAGCACGAGCCGGTCGAGGAGTTCGGCGAATGCGCGCATCAGTCGCCCTCGTCCTCGTAGCCGACGAGATGCAGCGGACGCGCGGCGATGCCCTGAAGCTCGCACCAGCGCACCAGCGCCTCCTCGCGGCCATGCGTGACCCAGGCCTGCGAGGCTCCGGTCTCGCGGATCGTCGCCGTCACCTCGTCCCAGTCGCCGTGGTCGGAAACGATCAGCGGCAGTTCCACGCCGCGCTGGCGCGCCCGCTGGCGGATCCGCATCCAGCCGGAGGCGAAACAGGACACGGGATCTGAAAAGCGCCGCGCCCAGCGGTCGGCGAAGGCGGAGGGCGGGCCGACCACGATCGCCCCGGCGAAGGCGTCGCGGCCGGCATTCTCGACGGTTGCGGGAAGCAGCGGACCCAGGTCGATGCCGCGCGAGGCATAGTAGTCGCACAGCCGCTGGAGCGCGCCGTGGATGAAGATGGGAGCCTCGTGGCCCGCATCGCGCATGAGCCGGATGACGCGCTGCGCCTTGCCGAGCGCGTAGGCGCCGACCAGATGGGTGCGCTCGGGAAACTGGGCGACCGATTTCAGCAGTTTGACGATCTCGTCGCCCGCGTCGGGATGGCGGAAGACCGGAAGGCCGAAGGTCGCCTCGGTGATGAACACGTCGCACGGAACGAGTTCGAAGGGCGCGCAGGTGGGATCGCCGGCGCGCTTGTAGTCGCCCGAAGCGACGATCCGCATGCCCCCCTTCTCCACGACCACCTGGGCCGACCCCAGGACGTGGCCCGCCGGACGCAGCGTCACGTCGACGCCGTTGAGGGAATGTCGCTGTCCGTAGGCCGCCTCCTGCGTGGTGCCTGCAAAGTTCTCCCCGTAGCGGATCGCCATGATGTCGAGCGTCTCGCGCGTTGCCATGACGGCACCATGACCCGATCTCGCATGATCGGAGTGGCCATGCGTGACGATGGCGCGTTCGACCGGAACGACGGGATCGATATGAAAGTCGCCCGCGGGGCTATAGAGGCCGGCCGGGGTCGCATGGAGGAGTTCGTTGGGGCGCATCACGAAAAGATAGGTGCCGGCGGCGCGGCGAAAAGCCTCTTGAACGGCGCGGCTTTCTGGAGGATAAGCCCGCGCCCGGTCGAGCCGGGTTGCCGGGACCGTCCTTCCATGAACTTTCTCACCTTCGCTTCCGGCGATCTCGCCGCGGACCGTCGTGCCGACTATGCCGAAATGCTCGCCGCCGCGGGCGACGCCACGGCCGCCGCCGAGGTGCTGCGCGGCGCGCTGGAGCTTGCGCCCGGCTGGGCCGCGGGCTGGTTCCGGCTCGGCGAACTCTGCGAAGCGGCCGGCGACGCCAATGGCGCGGCCGGCGCCTGGCGGCAGGCGCTGCGCCTCGATCCCTCGGACCGTACCGGCGCGAGCCTCAAGCTTGCACTCATGGGAGAGGCCACTCACATCGACGCAGCGCCCTCCGCATTCGTGGAAGCCCTGTTCGACCAGTATGCGCCGAACTTCGATCGTCATCTGGTCGAGCGGCTCGGCTACCGCGTTCCAGAAATCATCATGCGGTCGCTGCTGACGGTCGGTTCGCCGCGCTTCGCGCATGTCGTCGATCTCGGCTGCGGGACCGGATTGATGGCGGAGCGGCTGAAGCCGCTGTCCAGCTTTCTCGAAGGCCACGACATCTCGGCCGCCATGCTGCGAAAGGCGCGCGCGAAGGGTCTCTACGACCGCCTGTATCGTACCGACCTCCAGCTTCTGGAAGCGGGCGACGCGCCCGTCGACCTCGTCGTCGCCGCCGACGTCCTGATCTATGTCGGCCGGCTGGAAAGGCTGTTCGCGACGGTCGCCCGCATGCTCGCGCCGGGCGGTCACTTCGCCTTTTCGGTCGAGACGCATGACGGACCGGACGACATGGCGCTTAGGCCATCGCGGCGCTATGCCCATTCGCCGGCCTATGTCGCCGATGCGCTGCGGTCGGCCGGGCTCGTCGAACGCACCATGGAGCGCGCGGTCATCAGGCACGACAGGAATGCGGCGGTGGACGGGCTCGTGGTGGTGGCCGGAAGGCCGCGCGGCGAGGAGAGCCCGCGAATGGAGGCAACGTCCCTGCCCGCTAACCTTGCCGCCCCGGAGCACCCGTAGGCGCCTCTTGGCGGCCGCTGCGTTCTCATTTAGTTCTGTCGTGTGACGATCGAACCCGCGCCTGCCTCCGTCCCGCTGCCCGAAAGGTTCTCCGACTGGTTCGCCCGGCGCGGCTGGTCTCCCCGCGCCCACCAGATGGAGCTTCTGGCGCGCGCGCAGGGCGGCGCGTCGGTGCTGCTGATCGCACCGACCGGCGCTGGCAAGACGCTCGCGGGTTTCTTGCCTTCCCTCATCGATCTCGCCGGCCGGCAGGGCCGCAGGCCGGGCGAGGCCCATCGCGGCATCCATACGCTCTACATCTCGCCGCTGAAGGCGCTGGCGGTCGACATCGAGCGCAATCTCGGCACGCCGGTCGCCGAGATGAAGCTGCCGGTCACGATTGAGACGCGCACCGGCGACACACCCGCCCACAAGCGCCAGCGCCAGAAGCTCGTGCCGCCGGACATCCTCCTGACCACGCCGGAGCAGCTTGCCCTGCTGCTGGCGACGAAGGACTGGGAGCGCATATTCGCCGGGCTTCGCTACGTCGTGCTCGACGAACTACACGCGCTGGTCACGTCCAAGCGCGGCCATCTCCTGGCGCTCGGCCTCGCGCGGCTGCGCCGCCTCGTGCCCGGCCTCAGGTCCATCGGACTGTCGGCCACCGTCGCCGATCCCGATGCGCTGCGCCGCTGGCTGGTGACCCAGGCACAAGGGGTGCCCCCCGCCGACATCGTGACGGTCGAGGGCGGTGCCAGGCCCGACATCACCATACTGGAGCCGGCCGGTCGCATCCCCTGGGCGGGACACTCGGCACGCCACGCCTTTCCCGACGTCTACGACGCGATCCGTCGCCATCGCATGACGCTGGTCTTCGTGAACACGCGCAGCCAGGCCGAGCTCGTCTTCCAGGAACTCTGGCGCATCAACGAGGACGACCTGCCCATCGCGCTCCATCACGGGTCTCTCGATGCCGGGCAGCGCAGGCGCGTCGAAAAGGCCATGGCCTCAAACGCGCTGAGGGCGATCGTGGCGACGTCGACCCTCGACCTCGGCATAGACTGGGGCGATGTCGACCTCGTCGTCCATGTCGGCGCGCCGAAGGGCGCGAGCCGGCTCGCCCAGCGCATCGGCCGGTCCAATCACCGGCTCGACGAGCCGAGCCGCGCGATACTCGTGCCGGCGAACCGCTTCGAGGTGATGGAATGCCGCGCCGCGCTGGAGGCCAACTATCTTGGCGCCCAGGATACGCCGCCGCTGATCGACGGCGCACTCGACGTGCTCGCCCAGCACGTGCTCGGCACCGCCTGCGCGGAACCGTTCGACGAGGAGGCGCTGTTCGCCGAGGTGCGCGGCGCAGCCCCCTATGCCGCGCTCGACCGCGAGACCTTCGGCCGCGTCGTCGACTTCGTGGCGACCGGGGGCTACGCGCTGCGCAGCTACGAACGCTATGCCAGGATACGCCGCAACAAGGACGGGCTCTGGCGCATCAGCCATCCACGCGTCGCGCAGCAATACCGGCTGAACGTCGGGACCATCGTCGAGGCCCCGGCGCTGAACGTGCGGCTGACGCGCCGCGCCGGCGCCGGTCCTTCCGCACGCGGCGGACCCGTGCTGGGGCGGATCGAGGAGTATTTCCTGGAGACGCTGACGCCGGGAGACACGTTCCTGTTCTCCGGCCGCATCCTCCGCTTCGAGGGCATTCGCGAGAACGAGTGCATCGTGTCGCCGGCACCCGAAAGCGATGCGCGCGTGCCGACCTATGCCGGCGGGAAGTTCCCGCTGTCGACCTATCTGGCCGACCAGGTACGCGGCATGCTCGCCGACCCGTCGCGCTGGCAGGCGCTGCCGGAACAGGTGGCCGACTGGCTGCGCATCCAGCAGGAGAAGTCCGTCCTTCCGGGGCGCGAGGATTTGCTCGTCGAGACCTTCCCGCGCGGCGGCCGCCACTATCTGGTCGCCTACCCGTTCGAGGGACGGCTGGCGCACCAGACGCTCGGCATGCTGCTCACGCGGCGGCTGGAGCGGGCCGGCGCGCGGCCGCTCGGTTTCGTCGCCACGGACTATTCGATCGCGGTCTGGGGGATCGGCGACATGGGCCGGATGATCCGGCGCGGCGAACTGGCGCTCCCGGCGCTGTTCGACGCCGACATGCTGGGCGACGACCTGGAAGCGTGGCTCGACGAGAGCTGGCTCCTGAAGCGCACCTTCCGCAACTGCGCCGTTATCGCCGGGCTGATCGAGCGCCATCATCCCGGCCAGGAAAAGACGGCGAGGCAGGTGACGGTGTCGGCCGACCTCATTTACGACGTCTTGCGGATCCACGAGCCGGACCACATCCTGCTGCGCGCCACCCGCGCGGACGCCGCCACCGGGCTGCTCGACATCCGCAGGCTGTCGGAAATGCTGTCGCGGATCAGGGGACGAATCATGCATAAGGATCTCGAACGGATCTCGCCGCTCGCGGTCCCCATCATGCTGGAGATCGGCAAGGAGCGCGTCGCAGGAGAGGCGAACGAGGCGCTGCTGGCGGAGGCTGCCGGCGATCTCGTCGAGGAAGCGCTGGGAATACGGGATGACGATGCGAGCCGCGATGCAGGGCGGGAGCACTGAGATGGCGCGGGCGATCGAGATCGCCGGGCACGCCGCCGCCTGCGATCCGGGCGGCGCGCTGCATGTGCCGGAACTCGGCCTGCTGGTCGTTTCCGACCTGCATCTCGAGAAGGGCTCATCCTACGCGCGGCGCGGAACCTTCCTGCCACCCTACGACACCTTCGCCACGCTCGACCGCCTCGGCTCGGTGATCGCGCGCTACGAACCGAGGACGGTCGTGTGCCTCGGCGACAGCTTCCACGACCCGTTCGGCGCGGAGCGGCTGCCCGAGCCCATGCGGCTGAAGATCGGCACTCTGGCATCGGGCCGGGACTGGTTCTGGGTCGCCGGCAACCACGATCCGCTGCCGCCTGCCGGGCTGCCCGGCGAGGCGGTCACGGAACTGGCGGTCGGGGCGCTCTCCTTCCGCCACGAGCCCTCGCCCGGCGCGCGACCCGGGGAGATCGCGGGGCATCTCCATCCCGGCGCGCGCATCGTGCGGCGCGGGCGGTCGGTCCGCCGCGCCTGCTTCGCCAGCGACGGGCTGCGCCTCGTCATGCCGGCCTTCGGCGCCTTCACGGGCTCGCTCAACGTGCTCGACCGCGCCTATGCCGGCCTTTTCCTGTGGGATCGGTTCAGGGCCTACATGCTCGGCGCCGACCGGGTCTATCCTGTCGCGCGCGCCGAACTCTCCCCGGGCTGACGCATACTGGAGCGTTTCCGAATTCGTTTCACTGTCCGCAAGTTCTTGTACTGACGCATGTCGTCGTCCCGAAACCGGTTCCCACTTTCGGGCGACATGCTTCAGTCGCGCCTGAACACGACGCGGCCGAGCCAGCCGGTGAACATGGCCAGCAGCACCGCCGCAAAGCCGTAGAAGAGGCTGTAGTCGTGCGCGGCACGGAAGATCGACTGCTCGAAGCCGGCCTTGACGATCGCCAGCGGGGCGTTCGTCTCCTTGATGAAGACGCCGTTGCGGAACAGGAACGCGCGCGCCTTGTGCGTGCCGACGGGCACGCTGGGAGCGAGCGTCAGCGTCGCACGGAACAGGCTCTGCGACAGGAACTGCACCCCGCCGATGCGCTCGCTGTAGAGGCCGGCGGCCTTCTTGCGCTCGCGCAGGGCGGCGGTGAACTCGGCGAGCGTGGTCGCCTCTACAGTCGGATCGAAGGGGCGCAGGTGGATGTTGTCGGCCCTGAGCGCCAGCTGGCGGTAGTTGTTGGGATCGGTGATGTCCTGCGGCGCCCGGGTCGTGGCGAGCGAGTATGACGAGGGCACGTTCAGGAAGGTCTCGGAGGAGGTGTTGATCCAGACGCCGAGGAAGCGGCTCTTCTTCCTCACCACCACCGGCCGCGCAGGCCCTTCCAGCACCACGACGACGTCGTAGCGGCCCTGCCGGTGCACCAGCGGATCGGCGTTGTCGAGGGCGCCGAAGATCGTCAGGTCGGCGCCCGAGAAGTCCGACGTGATCGACACGCGGTCGGTCGACAGGCCGATCTCGATACTTTCCGGATTTGCCTCCTGCGCGTGGCCTGAGCCGGCGCCCAGCCAGGCCGCGACCAGCAGCGCGATGGCGGTCCGCGCGCTCATGCCCCGTCCAGCCCGGTAAGCGAGTAGAGGCTTTCCGGCGGAACGAAAAGGTCGACCGCGAGCCGCAGCGCGACCGCCATGACGAGAAGCGCCAGGAGCGCGCGTAGCTGCTCGCCGCGAAGACGCTGGCCGGCCCTGGCGCCATACTGTGCGCCGGCCACGCCACCGAGCATGAGGACGAGCGCCAGGACGACGTCGACCGTCTGGTTCGTCGCGGCGTGCACGATGGTCGTGTAGGCGCTGACGAAGACGATCTGGAACAGTGAGGTCCCGATGACGACGTTGGTCGGCACCTTGAGCAGGTAGATCAGCGCCGGCACCATGATGAAGCCACCGCCCACGCCCATGATGGAAGCGAGGAAGCCGATGATGGCGCCGAGGCCGAGCACCGGTATCACGCTCACGAAGAGCTTGGAGGCGCGAAAGCGCATCTTGAGCGGCAGCCGATGGATCCAGTTGTGCTGGCCCGGCCGGCGGAGCGAGGCGGCGCCCCCGCCGCGCACGCGGCGCATGGCACGCACGCTTTCGAACATCATCAGGCCGCCGACCGTGCCGAGCAGCGCGACGTAGAGCAGGGACACGAACAGATCGAGCTGTCCCAGACTTCGCAGCAGCGCGAAGACGTAGACGCCGAGCGTCGAGCCGACGATGCCGCCGGCAAGCAGCACCCCGCCGAGCTTGAAGTCGAGCGTACCCTTCTTGAGATGGGCGAGCGCGCCCGAGACGGACGATGCGATGACCTGGTTGGCGCCGGTGGCGACCGCGATCGCGGGGGGAATGTTGTAGAAGATCAGAAGCGGGGTGATGAGAAAGCCGCCGCCGACACCGAACATGCCCGACAGAAATCCGACCGCCGCACCCATGGCGAGCAGCACGAAAACGTTGACGGACATTTCAGCGATCGGAAGATAGATGCCCACCCGTCAAACTCGATTGCTTCCGACATGCTTCGGCGCTTCGTTGCCGAGCGATCTTCCCCTTGAAAAACTAAGATGTTCTTGCGCCGACAATGGGGCGGAGTCAAACCCGCGCCGCGCTGGTCCGCGCATTGATGGAGGCTGGCGCCGAATCAGGGCGCCAGCGGAGGGAAACGAAGCCTATTTGCGCTCGAGCAGCGCCTTCACCAGAACCGCGTCGACCTCGCCGGTCGGGGTCATGCCGTTGTCGCCCTGGAAGGAGGCGATGGCCGCCCGGGTCTTCTGGCCCATCACGCCGTCGACGCCGCCGACCTCGTAGCCGTTCTTGTCGAGGATGATCTGGACCGTCTTGATGGCCTGCTTCATGTCGATGCCGGCCGTGCGGTCCTCTTCCGACGTCCAGTCGTCGGGCACGGTGACGGCATTCGCATCCGGATCGAGCGGCTTGGCCTTCCACAGTTCGGTCGTGTTCCGCGCCTTCTCCAGATCGGCCGGCGACAGCGACTTGGCGATCTCGTCGCGCTTTTCGGCTGCATCGGCGTCGCCGGACTTGGCCACCAGCGCGAACCACTTGTAGGATTCCACGAGGTCCTGCTTCATGCCGACGCCCTTGGCGGCGAGAATGCCGAGGTTGAACTGGCTGTCGCTGATGCCGTGCTCGGCGGCTTCGAGAAACCACCGCGTCGCGGATTCATTGTCGGTCGTTCCGTCCGCGCCCATGGCGAACAGGACGGCGAGGTTGTGCATCGCGCTGGCGTTGCCCTGCGTCGCGGCAAGCTGGTACCAGGTCTTGGCCTTGGCCATGTCGCGCTCGACGCCGACGCCCTTTTCGTAGAAGTTTCCGATCCTGAACTGGGCGGGCGCGAGCCCCTGCTCCGCCGCCTTCTCGTACCAGAGCGCGGCCCTGGACATGTCCTTGGAAACGCCCCGACCCTCGAAATGTCGGCTGGCGATCTCGAACATCGCCGCCGCGTCGCCGGTATCGGCCGCCTGGCGCAACGGCGCAGGGCCGGCATCCGCCGACAGCGCGGCGGTCGCGGTCGCAGGCTCGTCCGCCGCAGACGTCGCTGCCGTCGCTGCGATGGCCTGCCGCGTGGCTGGCTGCGCGGCGGAGGCATCGGCTGCGGGTTTCGTGCTGGCGGGTTTCGCATCGGCCGCCACGACCGGCGCCTCGGACGCATTGCGTGCGGGCCTGGCGATCGCCGCCGCCTTGTCGGCGTCCACCGGAGCCGCCGCCGCCCGTGCGGGTTTCTCGGGAGAGGCTTCGGTCTTCGCCTTGGCGGACGCCTTGGCCGGCTTGTCGGAACTGGGCTTCTTGGCGGCCTCGGCCGAAGGCTTGGCCGCCGCCGAAGCGGTCTTCGCCTCGGCCTTGGGCTTGGCCGGCGCGATCGACGCCGTCTTGGTCACGGCTTCGCGCGAAGCGACGTCGCCGCCGCCGCCCAGGAACGCCTTGCCGAGCTGGGCGCCGGCGACCGCGACGAGGATTGCCGTCGTGGCCATCAGCACCGGCTTGCGCTTGCCGCGCAGGATGCGGCCGATGCCGAAGCCGGAGCCTGTGGACTTGGCGGAATCACGGCCGCGCTTGACGATCTCGGCCTCCGCCGCGGCGGCCTGCGCCGCGCGGCGCGCTGCCGCGATGAAGTCCGAACGCGCGGCGTCGGCCTGTCCTTCCTGGCCGCTGCCGCCGCGCTCGTCCCTGACGCGCTTCATGATCGCGTTGAGGTCCGGCGCACCGGAGCCTGGCACCAGCGGCTCGTTGGCGATGCGCGGGTCGAGCGGGGCGTCGAGGTCGAGCCTCGGCTCTTCCAGTTCGGGCAGCAGGGCTGGCTCGGCCTGCGGCGCGGGAGCGGCCTTCTTTCCGCGTCCGCCGATCGCGCGCCTGACGCTCCCGAGCAGGGAGCGACGGGTCTGCGTGTTCTCGACCGCGGCGGCAGGCTCATCGGAGACGGCCGCAAGCGCGGCCTCGGCCGCCGCCATGGCCGGCGAGCGCTCGCGCGGCCCGCGTTCGGTCGGCAGTTCGAGCTCTTCCGGCCCTTCGTCCTCCGACAGGGCCTCCATCACCGCCGGGTCGATCGATGGCGTGTCCTCGCTGGGCATCACGGTGCGGGCCACCGGCGCGGGCGGCGCGTCTTCGACAGGCACGTCCTCGACCTGCGTCCCCTCGTCCGCGAACGCCCCGACGCCCGGCTCCATCTGCGCAAGTCGGTCGACGATCTTGAGCAGCGTGTCGTGGATGGCCTCGAAGGTCCGTCCGTTGCGCTCGTCGGAGCGCCGGGTCATCGTCTCGAGAGTCTTGACGTCGCTCGCCAGCTCGCCCAGCAGTTCGAGGCGGGGCATGATCTCGTCGAGATTGCCGCCCGCGGCCGCGCGCGGCTTGGCGACCTGCTTCGCAATGCCGCCGAGCTGCGTCTCGAGGCTGCGCAGCAGCTCCATGTCGGGACGCTGGTGCTCGATGCGGCGCGTGAGATCGGCAAAGCAGGCCTCGATCGCCGCCTGCATGCCCTCGGTCGGCAGGGCCGGAAGAGCCTGCGCCTTCTCGAAGCGGTCCTCGAAGGCCGAGAGGCGCGAATCGATCGCCTCCATCAGGGCCTCGTGATCGGCGCTTCCGACGGACTCGATGCGCGAAACGATCTCGGTGACGCGGCCGTCCAGCGTGCTGAACAGGTCGCGGGCCTGCGACATTGCGTCGGCGTGGCGCTGTTCGACGAGCGAGGAGAACGAGCCCATCTGCCTTTCGATGGCTTCGGCGATGCCGCGCGCGTCGGCCGCGCTCGGGGCCGTCTCGATCCGGTCGGCAAGCATCGCGAGCTGGCCACTCAGCCGTTCGACCAGTTCGACCGGCATGTTGGCGCGGCCGGCCACTTCCTCGATGCGCTCGGTGAGCTCGGCCAGCCGCCCGATCACCTGGGCGGCGGGGCTCTCCTTGATGAGTTCGTCGATCTGCCTGCCGAGCGACGTCAGGCGCGCCTCGACGCGGGCCATCGCCTCGTCCGAGGACTGCGCCGGCACCGTCGTCGTCGCGACGATGGCGCGGGCGATCTCGTCCAGCCGCTCCTCGATGGCGGCCATCGCGCCGGGATAGGCCTGCTCGCTCAGGCGCGAGAAATGGTCGATGGCCGTGGCGAGCGTGCGCAGCCGGTCGTCCAGCGAATGGGTATGGACGCTGGCGGGCAGCCGGCCGATCGCGTCGCCGATCTGCTCGAGGCGTTCGTTCAGCGCCTCCATGATCGGCGCCTGTTCGGCCTGGATGAGGTCGAGGCGGCGGTCCATGTCCTGCCAGCGACCGTCGAATTCGAGAAGCGTTTCCTCGCGCGCCAGCTTGCCCATCGCCGTGCGCAGCCCGTCCATCTCGAGGCGCAGCGACTTGAGCTCGGCGTCCTCGCCGCGATCGGCGAGCTGCTGGATGGCATCGGAAAGCCGCTCCAGCTCGCCGGCGAGCTGGCGGTCCACGTCGGAGCCGTCCACGGTCGAACGCGACCGGACGATCTCCTGACGAAGCCCTTCGAACTCCTGGCGCAGCACGCCCGTCATCTGCGTGCGCATCTCGTCGCGCAGGGCCCTGAGTTCCGTGACGACCATCGACGCGCCGTCGCCGCGCTCGGGCGCCGGGCGGCGGGGCTCGCGTTCGGGATGGCTCGGCCGGTTCTCGAGCGAATCGGCGACCGTACCCGGCCGGGCCGACTTCAACTGGTCCTCCAGGCGCTCCAGCGTGCGGTTCAGCTCGTCGAGCGAGGTCTGGCTGCGCCGGGATCTGCCGTCGTTGAGAGTGTCGAGATAGGATCGCCTGTTCATCATCGGACGCCTGTCAGCCTTTGTGCTTCCGGCAACCGGCCGGATCGGACAAGTTCTGGGCGGACGACGGTCCCCGCGCGTTGCGTGGCCAAGCCCCCCGTCCTTTCATCGAACGCCGCGTGCAACGCAGGACAGGATAGTCACGGGATATCGACCTGCGCACAATTCGCCGACCGTGGTAAACAAGGCGTTAACCAAGCTTACCGATTGGCGAATTCCGCCCGGCTGCGACAGATTGGGCCGCCTGGCGCTCGGGTCTTGCATTCCTGCTTCCGCATCGTTATCTCTTACGTAAACGTAAGGTGCAGACGGACGTCGCCCTTGCGATGATCTTTCGTTCAACCTTGACCGGCACAGCCGCCCATCGGCGCCGGCACAGCGTTCGCGACTGACCGGACGCACCCAATCAGGAACAGTTTCAATGATGAACATGCAGGTGGCCGCAGCGCGTGGCGGCGACAGCCATGATTTGGCAATGACGACGGGCGACCCGCTGATGAAGATCGGCGACATGGCGAAGCGCCACGGCGTGACGCTGCGCACGCTCCGCTTCTACGAGGACAAGGGCCTGCTGAGCCCCGTCCGGGACGGGAGCACGCGGCTCTATACGCGCCGCGACAATGTCAGGCTCAAGCTCATCCTGCTCGGCCGCAAGGTCGGCTTCTCGCTGCGCGAGGTCAAGCAGATGATCGACCTGTACGATCCGAAGGGCTCCAATACGCGACAGCTCAAGGTGACGCTCGAGAAGTCGGAAAAGCAGCTCGCGCGGCTGGAAAAGCAGCGCAGCCTCATCGACGAGGCGATCGGCGAGCTCGGCCAGGGCATCGACGTCGTCAGGTCGCTGCTTTCCGAACGCCAGGCGAGCGCCACCGGGGCGTAGCCCGACAGCCATTCTCAGGCAACGGACGACGAGGGCCGTCCGGCATCGCGCCGGGCGGCCCTTTCGCTTGCCTGTGGCACACAAAAAATTGACGTTTACGCAAACGTCAATATTTGCTATCGCACGGTCGCCGCGGGTCTCCTCCTCTGGCGGGGCGGGGCTTCGTCGTGCAACATTCGACCGTCATTCCAGGAGGATCGTCATGCCGAGCTACCGGGCGCCCGTCCGCGACACGCTTTTCGTACTCAACGAGGTCTTGGGCTACGAGCGCTACTCGAACCTGCCGGGCTTTTCCGACGCGACGCCGGACGTGGTCGAGGCGATCCTAGAAGAGGGCGCCAAGCTGGCCGAGAACGTCATGCACCCCTTGAACCGGGTCGGCGACGAACAGGGCTGCAAGCGTCACGAGGACGGTTCGGTCACCACGCCGAAGGGCTTCAAGGACGCGTTCGACCAGTATCGCCAGGGCGGCTGGCTCAGCCTGCCGGTGCCTCCAGAATATGGCGGTCAGGGTCTCCCCTACACGGTGCATTCGGCGGTCGGCGAGTACATGTCGTCGGCCAACATGGCGCTGATGATGTATCCCGGCCTGACGCAGGGCGCGATCGCCGCGATCCTGGCGCACGGCTCGGAGGAGCAGAAGCAGGCCTTCGTGCCGAAGATGGCCGAGGGTGCCTGGACCGGCACGATGAACCTCACCGAGCCGCATTGCGGCACCGATCTCGGCCTGCTGCGCTCCAAGGCCGTCCCCAACGGCGACGGCTCCTACGCCATTTCCGGCCAGAAGATCTTCATCTCGGCCGGCGAGCACGACATGGCCGAGAACATCATCCACCTGGTGCTCGCCCGCATCGAGGGCGCGCCGGAGGGCGTGAAGGGCATCTCTCTGTTCATCGTGCCGAAGTTCGACATCGAGACCGGCGAGCGCAACGCCGTCTCCTGCGGCTCGATCGAGGAGAAGATGGGCATCCACGGCAATTCGACCTGCGTCATGAACTATGACGAGGCGAAGGGCTTCCTCATCGGCGAGGAGAACGGCGGCCTGAAGGCCATGTTCGTGATGATGAACGAGGCGCGGCTCGGCGTCGGCCTCCAGGGGCTGTCGGTTTCCGAAATCGCCTACCAGAACGCCGCCGAATACGCCCGCGAGCGCATCCAGGGCCGGTCCCTCACCGGGGCGAAGGCGACGGACAAGAAGGCCGATCCGATCATCGTCCACCCCGACATCCGGCGCAAGCTGATGACGATCAGGGCCTTCAACGAGGCCGGGCGCGCGCTGATCCTCTGGTCGGCGCTGAAGTCCGACGTGGCGCACCGTTCCGGCGAGGAGAAGGAGCGCCAGGCGGCGGACGACCACATGGGCCTGATGACGCCCATCATCAAGGGCGTCCTGACCGACAAGGGTTTCGAGCACGCGGTGATGGCCCAGCAGGTCTATGGCGGCCACGGCTACATCGAGGAATGGGGCATGAGCCAGTTCGTGCGCGATGCCCGCATCGCCATGATCTACGAGGGCGCGAACGGCATCCAGGCGCTCGACCTCGTCGGCCGCAAGCTCGGCCAGAACGGCGGTCGTGCCGTGCAGACCTTCTTCAAGGAGGTGGGCGAGTTCTGCGAGGAGAACCGTTCCGACGAGAAGATGGCGCCCCTGACGAAGGGTCTCAAGAAGGGGCTCAACGACCTCCAGGCCGCCACCATGTGGCTGATGCAGAACGGCATGAAGAACCCCGACAATGCCGGTGCGGCGTCGACCGACTACATGCACCTCTTCGGCCTGGTGGCGCTGGGCTACATGTGGGGCATGATGGCCAAGGTGGCGCAGGCCAGGCTTGCCGACGGCGCGGACGGCGCGGCCTCCTTCTACGAGACCAAGCTCGTCACGGCGCGCTACTTCATGGAGCGCGTCATGCCGGAGACCGGCGCCCACCTGGCGCGCATCTCGACGGGCGCCGAGGCAATGATGGCGCTTCCGGCCGAGGCGTTCTGAGGCGAACCGGGTTTTCAACCGGCCGTCTGTTCAAGCTTGAACGTATTTGCTATGCCCGCCGCTGAATGAGGAGGACGCATGACTTCGAGACCCGCGGAAGTGCTCGGCCTGCCATCGCCCGCCTGGGCGTCCGACGACGTGTCCATGCTCTACGACATGGCGACGAAGTTCCTCGAGGCGGAGATCGCGCCGCGCTACGAGGAGTTCGAGAAGAACGAGATGTTCGACCGGGCAAGCTGGGAGAAGGCCGGCGCCGCCGGACTTCTCTGCGCTTCGATGCCGGAGGAATATGGCGGGTCGGGCGGCAGCTTCGCCCATGAGAGCGCCATCATCGAGGCGATCGGCCATGTCGGCGTGGACGGCTTCGGCATCGCGCTCCACAATTCCATCGTCGCCCCCTACATCCTCCACTACGGCTCGGAAGAGCAGAAGAGGAAGTGGCTGCCCAGGATGGCGACGGGCGAGCTCATCGGCGCAATCGCCATGACCGAGCCCGGGGCCGGCTCGGACCTCCAGGGCGTCAAGACGCGCGCCGACCGGGAGGGAAACCACTACCGGATCAACGGCTCCAAGACCTTCATCACCAACGGCCAGCTCGCCAACCTCGTCATCGTCGTGACCAAGACGGACCCGGCGAAGGGCGCCAAGGGCACCTCGCTGATCGTGGTGGAGACCGACGAGGTCGAAGGGTTCGAGCGCGGTCGCAACCTCGACAAGGTGGGGCTGAAGTCCAACGACACGTCGGAGCTCTTCTTCAACGACGTGCGCGTGCCGACCGCCAACCTGCTCGGGCACGAGGAAGGCCAGGGCTTCGTCCAGCTCATGCAGCAGCTTCCGCAGGAGCGCCTGCAGATCGGCACCGGCGCGATCTCCATGATCGAGCGGGCGCTGGCCCTGACGATCGAGTACGTCAAGGAGCGCAAGGCCTTCGGCAAGGCGGTGATCGAGTTCCAGAACACCCAGTTCAAGCTCGCCGAGCTGAAGACGGAGGCGACGATCGGCCGCGTGTTCTACAATGACTGCGTGGCCCGGCATCTCGACGGCGGCCTCGATCCTGTCACTGCTTCGATGGCGAAATACTGGCTGTCGGACCTGCAGAACAAGATCGTCGACGAATGCCTGCAGCTTCACGGCGGCTACGGCTACATGAACGAGTATCCGATCGCGCGCATGTTCCGCGACGCGCGCGTGCAGCGCATCTACGGCGGGACCAACGAGATCATGAAGCTGCTGATCGCGCGGAGCCTGTGATCCATCCATGTCCAGCCACGTCGCCACCATTCGCTGGAAGCAGGACGAGGACGACCACTTCTCGCTCGGCCGCTACACCCGCGTCCACGAGATAGCCTTCGACGGCGGCACCACGATGGTGGCGTCGGCATCGCCCGACATCGTCAAGCCGCCCTTCTCCGACCCGGCGGGCGTCGATCCCGAGGAGATGTTCGTCGCCTCGCTGTCGTCCTGCCACATGCTGTGGTTTCTCGACATCGCGCGCCGGGCCGGCATCGAGATCCTCTCCTACGAGGACTCGGCCGAGGGCGTGATGGCGAAGAACGCGGAAGGCCGCATGGCCGTGACGCGCGTCACGCTGCGCCCGCTTGTGGAAAGCGCGGCATCGGCTTCCGAACTCGACGCGATTCACGAAAAGGCGCACGAAGCCTGCTTCATCGCCAACTCGGTCAGGACCGAGATCACCATCGAACCGCGCGCATGGGGAAGTCAGGCATGAGCGAATTCACCCTCCACTCCTTTGCCGAAAGCGGCAACGCCTACAAGGCGGCGCTGATGCTGCAAATGTGCGGGGCGGACTGGGAGCCGAAGCGCGTCGCCTTCTTCGGCGGCGAGACGCGCGGCGGGGACTACCGTGCCATGAACGTGATGGGGGAGGCGCCGGTCCTGGTCCACCACAGGCCGGGCGGCGACTTCACGCTGTCGCAGTCGGGGGCCATACTGAGCTATCTGGCGCGCCATTTCGGCCGGTTCGGCCACGAGAGCGAGGCCGAGGAGTTCGAGATCCTGCGATGGATCCTCTTCGACAACCACAAGTTCACGAGCTACACCGCGACGGCCCGTTTCATGCGGTTTTTCCAGAAGAAGACGAGCGATCCGGCCGCCGAATTCATATATGCGCGGGCGAAGGGCGCGTGGAAGGTTCTCGACCAGCACCTCGCCGACCGCGAATGGGTCGCGGCCCCGCGCGCGACGATCGCCGACCTGTCGCTCTGCGGCTACCTGTTCTGGCCCGCCCAGATCGACGCCGACTGGAACGAACATCCGGCCATCGCGCGCTGGCTCGACCGCATCCGCGCGCTGCCCGGCTGGGCGATGCCGGAAGACCTCATGCCCTCGGGGCAATGAATACGGAATGCTTGTGGCGCCCTGTCGGGCGTCCAACCGTCAAGGAGACGTTTCATGGCTGATACCTATGTCTACGACGCCGTGCGCACCCCGCGCGGGCGCGGCAAGAAGGACGGCTCGCTGCACGAGGTGCCGGCCGTCAGGCTCGGGGCGAAGGTGCTGGAGGCCATCCGCGACCGCAACGGGCTCGACACGGCGACCGTGGACGACATCGTGTTCGGCTGCGTCGACCCGGTCGGCGAGGCCGGCTCGGTGATCCCGCGCGCTTCCGCGTTCGAGGCGGGCTACGACATCAAGGCGCCTGGGATCCAGCTCTCGCGCTTCTGCGCCTCCGGCCTCGACGCGATCAATGTCGGCGCGGCCAAGATCGGGTCCGGCATGGACGACATCGTGATCGCCGGTGGCGTGGAATCGATGAGCCGCGTCGGCATGGGCATGTCCGGCGGCGCCTGGTTCATGGACCCCTCGGTCGGCCTGCCCGCCTATTTCGTGCCGCAGGGCGTTTCGGCCGACCTGATCGCCACCAAGCACGGCTTCTCGCGCACCGATGTCGACGCCTATGCCGTGGAAAGCCAGAAGCGCGCCGCGCACGCCTGGTCGAAGGGCTGGTTCAAGGACAGCGTCGTGCCGGTGAAGGATCAGAACGGGCTGACCATCCTCGACCATGACGAGCACATGCGCCCGACCACGGACATGCAGTCGCTCGCCTCGCTCAACCCCTCCTTCGTGATGCCCGGCGAGATGGGCGGCTTCGGCGCCGTCGCGGTCCAGCGCTATCCCGAGGTGGAGCAGGTCGAATACGTGCACCACGCCGGCAACTCGTCCGGCATCGTCGACGGCGCCGCCGCGGTGCTTCTGGGCTCCAAGAAGGGCGGCAAGGCGATGGGGCTGAAGCCGCGCGCGCGCATCAAGGCCTTCACGAACATCGGGTCGGAGCCGGCCATCATGCTGACCGGACCCGTGGACGTGACCGAGAAGCTCCTCAAGAAGGCGAAGATGGAGCTTTCGGACATCGACCTGTTCGAGCTCAACGAGGCCTTCGCCTCGGTGGTGCTGCGTTACATGCAGGCATTCGACATCGACCACGACAAGATGAACGTCAACGGCGGCGCGATCGCCATGGGACATCCGCTCGGGGCAACCGGCGCGATGATCTTCGGCACGGTGCTGGACGAGCTCGAGCGGCGCGATCTCAACACCGCGCTGGTCACGCTCTGCATCGGCGCGGGCATGGGCACCGCGACGATCATCGAGCGGGTGTAGCGCTTCCTTCCCTCCCCCTCGAGGGAGGGTGGTCCGCGCAGCGGACCGGGTGGGGTCGCCGCGGCAGCGCGCCGACGTCATCAGGGTCCGGAAGCTGAAAATACCCCACCCGGCCCTTCGGGCCACCCTCCCCTCGAGGGGGAGGGAACCGCACCGCCGAGGAGACCTCTCCAATGACCAAGTACAACAATTTCACCGTCGAGACCGACGCCGACGGCATCGCACTCGTCACCTGGAACATGCCCGGGCGCACGATGAACGTCTTCACCGAGGAAGTCGGCGAGGAGCTCAACGCGATCGTCGACGAGGTCGTGAAGGACGAGGCCGTCAAGGGCGTCGTCGTGACCTCCGGCAAGAAGGACTTCTCCGGCGGCGCAGACCTCACCATGCTCAAGCGCATGACGGGCGAGTTCGAGAAGCTGAACCGCAAGGACCACCAGAAGGCCGTCCAGTTCCTCTACGACAGCGCGGGCAAGATGACCGGCCTGTTCCGCAGGATCGAGACCTGCGGCAAGCCCTGGGTCGCGGCGATCAACGGCACCTGCATGGGCGGCGCGTTCGAGCTGGCGCTTTCGTGCCACGGCCGCGTGGCGTCGGATGCCGACCACGTCCGGATGGCGCTGCCCGAGGTCAAGGTCGGGCTCTTCCCCGGCGCCGGCGGCACGCAGCGCGTACCGCGCCTGGCGCCGACGCAGGAGGCGCTGCAGATGCTCACCTCCGGCCAGACGCTCTCGCCGAAGAAGGCGAAGGGCATGAACCTGATCCACGAGATCGCTCCCGCCGACGGCCTGATCGACAGCGCCAAGGGCATGATCAAGGCCGGCCTGAAGCCGGTCCAGCCCTGGGACGAGAAGGGCTTCAAGCTGCCCGGCGGCCCGGTCTACTCCGCGGCGGGCGCCAATCTGTGGCCGCCGGCCATCGCCATCCTGAGGCGCGAGACGTGGGGCAACTACCCGGCGGCGACCGCGATCCTGAAATGCGTCTACGAGGGGCTGCTGGTGCCCTTCGACACGGCGCTCCGGATCGAGCAGCGCTACTTCACCGAGATCCTGCAGACGACCGAGGCGGCGATGATGATCCGCTCGCTATTCATCTCGCTGCAGGAGCTGAACAAGGGCGCGCGTCGCCCGGAAGGCGTCGAGGAGACGAAGTTCAGGAAGATCGGCGTGCTGGGCGCCGGCTTCATGGGCGCCGGCATCGCCTACGTCACCGCCAGGGCCGGCATTCCCGTCGTGCTGATGGACCGCGACGTCGCTTCCGCGACGAAGGGCAAGGACCATTCGGCAGGCCTCATGGACGGCCTCATCAAGAAGGGCCGCGCGACCGCCGAGGAGAAGTCGAAACTGCTCGAGCTTATCACGCCGAGCGACGACTACGCGGCGCTTGACGGCTGCGACCTCGTGATCGAGGCCGTGTT
>VFQR01001100.1_pt1 | contig 23222 bp, 26 predicted proteins | sample 3512321 | NCBI WGS metagenome assembly VFQR01 (sample SAMN10412374, study PRJNA504923) | tailings metagenome | isolation source: Relicate 3 Philex TSF1 revegetated site | place: Philippines: Tuba, Benguet | collected 2017-08-29 | reverse complement strand
CGAAGGTCGACGACACGACCTCGCCCTTCACCGAACGCTGCATATCCGTGACTTCTTCCGGACGTTCGTCGATCAGGAGCACGATCAGATAGCACTCCGGATGATTGGCCGTGATCGAGTGCGCGATGTTCTGCAAGAGAACGGTCTTGCCCGTGCGCGGCGGCGCCACGATCAGGCCGCGCTGGCCTTTGCCGAGCGGCGCCACGATATCGATGATGCGCGAAGAGTTGTCTTTGCGGGTCGGATCCTCGATTTCCATCTTGATCCGCTCGTCGGGATAGAGCGGCGTCAGGTTGTCGAAGTGGACCTTGTGCTTGATCTTCTCCGGATCCTCGAAATTGATCGTATTGACCTTGAGCAGCGCGAAATAGCGTTCGCCTTCTTTCGGCGAACGGATGTGGCCTTCGACGGTGTCGCCGGTGCGCAGCGAGAAGCGGCGGATCTGCGACGGCGAAATGTAGATGTCGTCAGGACCGGCGAGATAGTTCGCGTCGGGTGAGCGCAGGAAGCCGAAGCCGTCCGGCAACACTTCGACGACGCCTTCGCCGACGATGTCGATTTCCTTGCCGGCATATTGCTTGAGGATCGCGAACATCAGCTCCTGCTTTCGCATCGTGCTGGCGTTCTCGACCTGAAGCTCCTCCGCCACGGCAATCAGTTCGACGGGGGATTTTGCTTTCAGTTCTTGAAGTTTGATTTCCCGCATGGGGGATAGTCCTTGTCTAAGCCAAATTACTTGGCGGATTCCGCCGCCACGGATCTTGCAGTTCGGGGAGGAGCAGGTGTTTCGGGCAGGAAGGAATTCTGAAGCCCAGTGCCGCTGCCGATACGAAAACGTTCTCGGCTGACCGCGGACGACGCCTGCATTGGGAAGGAAGGCAGCCAGAAAATAGGTAAATCGGGACGGGGAGGCAACCCCGGCCAGATTAAAACGGTTTAACCACCGCCAGGATCACGATCCCGATCATCAGAAGGGTCGGGACCTCGTTGGCGATCCGGTAGAAGCGCTCCGGCCGCTGGTTTGCGTCGGCTGCAAATTCCCGCACCCACTTCGCCTGCATGCCGTGCGCGGCCGACAGCGCAAGCACGAGCAGGAACTTGGCGTGAAACCAACCCGAGCGCCACGCACCGGTCTCGTAGGCCAGCCAAAGACCCGCGAGCCAGGTGACGATCATGGCGGGCAGCGCGATCGCCTTCAGAAGCCGCCGCTCCATGATCTTGAAGGTCTCCGACTGGATCGAGCCCTTCATCGCCGAGCAGTGATAGACCATGAGCCGCGGCAGATAGAGCAGCGCCGCCATCCACGAGATGAAGGCGAGGACGTGCAGGACCTTGATCCAGAGATACAGCATCAGGATTTCCTCACCCGCGCGATCATGCGCTCGACATGCTCGATCGGCGTTTCCTTCCGGATTCCGTGACCAAGGTTGAAAATATGCCGCGTGCCTTTCAGCTCGCGCCGCACCTTGTCCACCGCTTCATCCAAAGCTTGTCCCCCGGCAATCAACGCCAAAGGATCTAGATTTCCTTGGATTGCAACGTTATCCCCGAATCGCACAGCACATGCCTTGCGGTCCGCAATCCAGTCGATCCCCACTGCATTCGCACTCGATTGTTTCGCAACCGCTTCGATTCCATGCAACGAAGCGCCTTTCGGAAACACAATGATCCGCGCGCCCGGAATCGCGCTGCGCACCTTATCCACGATCCTTGCCACCGGCTTCACGCACCAGCGCTCGAACGCTTCCGGTTCCAGCACGCCGGACCAGGTATCGAAAATCTGGACCGCTTCGGCGCCGGCACGAAGCTGCCCGATCAGATGTTCGGCTGAGGCATCCACGAGGCGATCGATGATCTTCTGGAACAGGACAGGCTCGCGCATCGCGAGCAGTCGAGCCGGGGCCTGATCATCGGTACCTCTTCCGGCCACCAGATAGGTCGCCACCGTCCACGGCGCGCCGCAGAAGCCGATGAGACCCGTTTCCTTCGGCAAAGCCGCCCGCGTCTTCGCGAGCGCCTCGTAGACCCGTTCCGTGATCTTCCGATCCAGCTGATCCGCGAGTTTTACGAAGCTTGCTTCATCGGCCACAGGTTCGAGGCGGGGCCCTTCGCCTTCCTCGAACCATAGCTTCGCGCCCAGCGCGTAAGGAACGATCAGAATATCCGAAAAGATGATCGCGGCATCGAAGCCGAAACGCCGGATCGGCTGCAGGGTGACTTCGGCGGCAAGATCGGGATTGAGGCAAAGATCGACAAAGCCACCTGCCTTGGCGCGCGTCTCGCGATACTCCGGAAGATAGCGGCCCGCCTGGCGCATCATCCAGAGCGGAGGCACCTCGAACTTCTCTCCATCGAGCACGCGGAGAAACTTTCCACTCACCTCGCGGTTATCCTTCCTTGAATAGAATCTTTTCTAGAATCTTAGTTAGTGTCTGTGTGATGGGTCGAGTCCGTGGACAACTGTTGTCCTCGTTTCGCGCTCCATGATTATCCAGATCCCCGCAGATCACAGCATCCAGAAAGTCTTGCTACAGCGGACTTTCCGGACTTCATCCCATAAGTCACAGACATTCTCCAAATTCATTCCCGGAGAACAGAATCTGGACGATTCGAGCCGTTATCCCGCGCCGCTCTTGCGCTGGCCGATTCCGCGTGGCCTTCTCCCCAGCAATTCACAGTTCCATGGATGTTCCGGCCTTGCCCAAGACGGAAAGCTATTTCCATCTTCACCTTGTATCCGACGCCACCGGCGAGACGCTTCTCGCGGTTGGCCGCGCGGCCTGCGCGCAATATTCGACCGTTTCCCCGATCGAACACGTCTACCCGCTGATCCGGAACGTGAAGCAGCTCGACCCGGTGCTCACCGATATCGAGGCGAATCCGGGGATCGTACTTTATACTCTGGTCGATCCCGTGCTGACCGGACGGCTTGAAGATCACTGCAAGGAAAAGGGCATTCCCTGCCTTTCCATTCTCAATCCCGTGCTGAGCCTTTTTGCCTCCTATCTCGGGACGGAAACCACACCCCGCGTCGGCGGACAGCACACGCTGAATGCCGAATATTTCCGGCGTATCGACGCGCTGAACTACACGCTGATGCATGACGACGGCCAACACCCCGAGAATCTCGATGACGCTGATGTCGTGCTCGTCGGCATCTCCCGCACGTCGAAGACGCCGACCAGCATTTATCTCGCCAATCGCGGCATCAAGACCGCGAACGTCCCGTTGGTGCCGGGCATCGATCCTCCCGGCCAGCTTGAAACCGTGAGCCGGCCGCTCGTTGTCGGCCTCATCGCGAGCCCCGAACGCATCGTGCAGATTCGCCAGAACCGGCTTCTCGGCCTGAATGCGAACCAGGCGGATTCGCATTATGTCGACCGCCATTCCGTCAGCGACGAAATCGCAAACTCCAAAAAACTTTGCGCACGCCACAGCTGGCCGATCATCGACGTGACACGCCGTTCGATCGAGGAAACCGCCGCCGCGGTGATTGCGCTACTACAGGAACGCCGCCGCGACGCGGCGAATGTGCAATGACGCTCTGGCGCGCAGCTCCGCTTGTGCTCGCTTCGAAAAGTGCGCCGCGCCGCGCGCTGCTTGAAGCGGCGGGAATTCCGCTCGTGATCGATCCTGCGGACATCGACGAACGCGCCGCCGAAGCCGCGTCGCCGAACGAAGCCGCCTCGCCGGAAGGTGCGGCGCTGTTGCTCGCGCGGGCCAAGGCCTTCGAAACCGCAAAGCGAAATGAAGGCAAGGCCGTGCTCGGCGCGGATCAGACGCTCGCGCTCGGCCGCGAGCGGTTTTCCAAACCGAAATCGATCGAAGCCGCCCGCGCGCAGCTGCGAAAATTCTCCGGCAAGACGCATGCGCTTCATTCCGGCGTAGCGCTCGTTCGCGACAACACCGTGCTGTTCGAAACCGTATCGAGCGCGCACCTCACCATGCACGATTGCAGCGACGCGTTTCTCGATGCGTACCTCGCGGAAGCCGGCGAACGCGTCATGCAAAGTGTCGGCGCCTATCAGCTGGAAAGCGTCGGCGTAAACCTCTTCCAGAAAATCGAAGGCGATCACTTCACGATTCTCGGCATGCCGCTGATGCCGTTGCTCGCCTACTTCCGTCAGTCCGGGATGATCGTGTCGTGACCCGACGCGCTTGTGTCATCGGCTTTCCCGTCGCGCATTCGCGCTCGCCGATGATCCATGGCTACTGGCTGAAAAAATACGGAATTGAGGGTGAGTACATCCGCCGCGAAGTGAAGCCGGATGAACTCGCCGAGTTCGTTTCCAATCTGGCCAAACACGGCTTCGTCGGCGCGAACGTCACGATTCCGCACAAGGAAGCGGTCGTTCGATTTTTGAACCGCGGCGATCTCATCGTTCATGCGCTCAACGCTGCAAACACGCTCTGGCTCGAGGACGGCCAACTGCGGGGAACGAATACCGACAGCGCGGGCTTTCTCGCCTATCTGGACGAATGTCTTCCGGAGTGGGACCGCGAGAAAAAGAATGTCGTCGTGCTCGGTGCAGGCGGCGCCGCCCGCGCCGTCGCCTATGCCCTGACTTCGCGCTGGCTCGGGGCGCTGTCGATCGTCAATCGCGATCAAGGGCGCGCGAAGCAGCTTGCCGAAGATCTCAATATTGACGCGAAAATCCACGGCTATGACGCGCTGCCATCGCTGCTCCGCGACACCGACATTCTCGTGAACACCACGTCGCTCGGCATGAAAGGCCAGCCGCCACTCGACATCGATCTGTCGCCCCTGAAACAGTCCGCGGCAGTCTACGATCTGGTTTATGTGCCGCTGGAAACGGCGCTGCTGCGCCAGGCGCGCGAGCGCGGACTGGTCGCGATCGACGGCCTCGGCATGCTCCTCCATCAAGCGGCGCCCGGATTCGAAAAGTGGTTCGGCGTCTTCCCGGAAGTGACGCCGGAACTTCGGGCGCTCTTGGTTGCCGACCTCGAGAAAGACGCGCCGAAATGAAGATCCTCGGCCTCACCGGTTCCGTCGGCATGGGCAAGAGCACCACGGCGCAGATGTTCGTGAGCGAAGGCATTCCGATGTTCGACGCCGACGCCGCAGTCCATCACCTCTATGCGGGCGAAGCGGTGCCCCTTATTGAGCGCGAGTTTCCGGGATCGACGACAAACGGAAAGGTCGACCGCGAAAAACTTTCGCTGCAAGTTGTCGGCAAGCCCGAAGCGCTGACGCGGCTCGAGAAACTCGTGCATCCGCTGGTCGGTCAGTTGCGCGCGAAGTTCATGCACGATGCCGCACAGGAACATGCGCGGGCGGTGCTGCTCGATATCCCGTTGCTCTTTGAAACTGGTGATCCTTCGAAGTTCGATGCGGTGATCGTCGTCAGTGCGCCGGCGGAGGTGCAACGCGAACGGGTGCTCGCACGCCCCGGCATGACGCCGGAAAAGTTCGAGGCGATTCTGAAGCGCCAGATGCCGGATTCGGAAAAACGCGCCCGCGCGGATTTTGTGATCAATACCGGCGAAGGACTCGAATCCGCCCGAAAGCAGGTTAAACAGGTTCTGGCCGAGGTGCTTTCACCCGGCTGGGTTCGCCCATCGAAGAAGCCTGCGAACCCACAGCTCTGAGAACGGCATCAAAGCATGCGCGAGATCGTATTCGACACGGAAACGACCGGCTTCGATCCGGCGACCGGCGACCGCATCGTCGAGATCGGCTGCGTCGAACTCCTGAACCGCATTCCGACCGGATCGACATTCCACGCCTACATCAATCCGCAACGCGACATGCCGCCGTCGGCCGAAGCGATCCATGGATTGAGCGCGGAGTTTCTCGCCGACAAACCGCTGTTCGCCGAGGTCGCGGAGAAATTTCTCGAATTCATCGGCTCCGACTCGAAGCTCGTCGCGCACAATGCCGGCTTCGACATGACCTTTCTCGATTACGAACTGAAGAAGTGCGGTCTCGTGCCGCCGACGCGAGATCGCGTGATCGATACGCTGACGCTTGCCCGGCGCAAGCATCCCGGCGGCGGAAATAAACTCGACGATCTTTGTGCCCGCTACGGTATCGACAATTCGCGGCGCACGAAGCACGGCGCGCTGCTCGACGCCGAACTGCTGGCTGAAGTCTACGCGGAACTTGCCGGCGGAAGGCAGGCAAACCTCGGGCTTGTTACGGTCACGCGCGAAGAGTTCTCCGTGACCACGGTCGTCTCTGCGTCACGCGAAGTACGACAAGTCTCGCTCCTGACCGACGAGGAGCGTGAAGCGCACCGCAAATTCGTCGCCACGCTCGGTGAAGAAGCGATCTGGTTGGATTATCTCGGAAAACAAAAACTTCCGGCGGCGGAATAGCGTCAGGATTTCACCGCGGCGGCGCTTTCGGCGCGTGCCCGGTACAGGGCTGCGAAATCCACGGGCTGCAGCATGATCGGCGGGAAACCGCCCTCGCTGATGGCATCCGCCGCGATCCGCCGCACGAACGGAAACAGAAGCCGCGGGCATTCGATCAGCACGAGCGGCTGCATGCTTTCCTTGGGAACGTTGGTAATCCGGAAGACGCCGGCATAGGTGACGTCGAGCAGGAACAGCGTCCGCTTCGCCTTCTTGTCCTCGGCCTTCACTTCCACCTTCAGCTCGACTTCGAAGTCGGTATCCGACATCGGCTTCGCGTTCACGTTGATTTGAACGTCGACAGACGGCGCCTGCTCCGGCTGGGACATCAGCGACTGCGGCGCATTCGGGTTCTCGAAGGAGAGGTCCTTCACGTACTGGCCCAGAATGGCGAGACCAGGGGCCTTTGTGTCGGTATTGCCGCCGTTCGGGGTGTTCATCCTGCGCTCCCAGCGAAAAAGGTGGGCGTTTTGGCGCAGCCACGGCCGCGCGATGGCGGGCTCGCTACCATGGGCCCTTGAGGGGCACAAGAAAGCCGGGTTTCGCGGCTATTTGCGCCAGTGGCCTTGTATAGGGGGATCGTTTAACCTCCCCATGAGTTAATGCCGTGCGGAAATCCTTGCACGCGGCTTGGATGACGTCGCAAAAGCCCCATATGACCGGGACGATCTCGTTCAACCCCGCTCTTGCTTCCCGTTTAGGCCGGAACGACAGACGATGAATGCCGTGTTTGACATCTACACGATAATTTTCCTCGCCCTCGCGGTCTTTATTTTCGCGAAGCTGCGGAGCGTGCTCGGCACGCGCACCGGCCGCGAACGGCCGCCGTTCGATCCTTATTCGAGCAATGAACCGAAGCCGGCGACGTTGCCGGAGAAATCCGCGATTCCGGATCGTGCCGAGGAAGCGCCGGTCGTGCGCGATGCCGACCGCACTATTCCGGCTGCCGAACGCTGGGCGGGCATCGCCGCGCCGGGAAGCGCGGTCGCGGCCGGTCTCGATGCGATTGCGAATGTGGACCGCAACTTCGATGCGCGTCACTTCCTCGAAGGCGCGAAGGGCGCCTACGAGATGATCGTGATGGCGTTCGCCGAAGGCGATCGCAAAACCTTGCGCAACATGCTCGGCAAGGAACTGTTCGAGGAATTCGCCGCCGCAATCAACGAGCGCGAGGCCAAAGGCCTCACCATGGAGTCGCGCTTCGTTTCGCTGGACAAGGCCGAAATCAAGAGCGCCGAACTCGTCGGCAGCGAGGCACGTGTCACGATTGATTTCGTGTCGCAGCTCGTTTCGGCCACGCGCGATAAGAACGGCAACATCGTCGAAGGCAGCGCCGAAGCGCTGACCGAAGTCGAAGATCTCTGGATGTTCGCGCGCGACGTGAAGTCGTCCGACCCGAACTGGAAGCTCGTCGAGAACAACGAAGCAGCCTGACGCCGATGCCGCATCTTCGCCACGCGAAATTGCTGCTCGCGTGTTGCTCGATGCTTCTCTCGGGCGGCATCGCTTCCGCGAATGTCGGCTCGCTCAATTTCCCGGACGCACAATACGAGTTCGTCTCCTTTGACGAACTTGCGGGCTGGAAGCAAGACAAGCAGCGCGACGTATTCGCAGGATTTCGCAAAAGCTGCGAAGTCCTGATGAAGCGGAAGGACGCCGCCAACGTCCGCCCGATGGAAAGCGCGCTGCGCGAAGTCTGCCCGCGCGCACTCGCCCTGCCTGAAACGGTCGACGACGAAACCGCGAAAAAATTCATCGAGGCGAATTTTCGTCCCGTCCGCATCTCCAAGCTCGGCGAAACGACGGGCCTGCTCACCGGATATTACGAACCCGAAGTCGAAGGCAGCCTGACGCTGACCGAGGGCTTCACCGTGCCGCTCTATCGCCGTCCGCCCGAACTGATTTCGAAGGCGCGGCTCGGCAAGCGCTACCTGCGCGCCGGGTTTCCAAGCACCGGCGGCGCGGGCCACCGCGTGAACGGAAGGATCGTCGACTATCACGACCGCGCCGCGATCGAGGACGGCGCGCTCGCGAACCGCGGACTCGAAATCGTCTGGCTGCGCGACGCAGCCGATGCGTTCTTCATCCAGATTCAGGGCTCGGCGCGCATCCGCCTGCAGGACGGAAAACTCGTCCGCGTGAACTACGCCGCGCACAACGGCCACAACTTCACGCCGATCGGCCGCAACCTGATCGAAACCGGAATCGTGCCGCGCGATGAAATGTCGATGGAAAACATCCGCATGTTCATCGCCGAGATGCCGGACGAAGGCCGCGAGCTGATGCGCAAGAACCGCGCCTTCACGTTCTTCCGGATCGTCGAGAACCTTCCGCCCGATTCCGAAGCGGTTGGTGCGCAAGGACTCTCGCTCGTGAAGGACCGTTCGATTGCGGTCGACAACAAGCTGCACGTCTACGGTTCGCTGTTCTGGATCGAAGCGAAACTGCAATTGCAGAACACGCGCGACGGACAGACCTTCAACCGTCTGATGGTCGCGCAGGATACGGGCTCGGCCATCGTCGGCATCGCGCGTGCGGACATCTATTTCGGCGGCGGTCCGGAAGCCGGCTCCATCGCGGGGCGCATCCGCAACCCCGGCGCCTTCTTCATGCTCGTTCCGAACGAAATCGATCCGGTGCGCATCGCTGCCGCGCAGAACGTCCCGAACCCGGATTACCGTCCGGAGCTCGAACAGAAAGACCCGAAGAGCGAAACGAAACCCGCCGAAGAAACCAAAAAAGAAGAACCGAAGAAAGAAGAGCCGAAAAAAGACGAGCCCAAGAAATGACGGGCAGCGGCGGGGGGAAGAAGCGCGGACTGACCGGCGAAGACAGCGCACTCTGGGACGAGATCGCAAAGTCCATTCGTCCGCTGCCGGGCCGCCGCACGAGAATCGGAAAGGAGCCGCCGGCACTTTCGATCGAAGAGCAGACGGCGAAGGGCGCAGAAAAAAGAAATCGTCCGCTGGCGCCGGCTGCACCCAAATCCCGCGCACCGGGCGCGCCCCCACTCGCAAAGATCGACCGCAAGCTGAAGACGAAGCTGTCGCGCGGAAGCGCCGGCATCGACGCGCGCCTCGACCTGCACGGCCATACCCAGGCCGAAGCGAAATCGCGTCTCCTGCGCTTCCTCGAAACCGCGCAGGCGCTCGAGCATGCGCTGGTGCTCGTGATTACCGGCAAGGGAAAACGCAGCGAGGAAGGCGGTTCGCGTGAAGTTGGCGTCCTGAAGCGCCAGGTGCCGCTATGGCTGTCGCTCCCCGAATTCCGCGCACTGGTGATCGGTTTCGAGGAAGCGGGCATCCGCCACGGCGGCGCCGGCGCGCTCTACATCCGCGTCCGCCGCCGGCGTTAGGTCTTCCGCTTAAAGGATATAGCGCGAAAGATCCGCGTCCTTCGCGAGATCGGCCACGCGGCTCTTTACGTAATCGCCGTCGATGGTGATCTTCTCGCCGGATTTATCGGGTGCGGTGAAGCTGATTTCGTCGAGCACCCGCTCGATCACGGTCTGCAGGCGTCGCGCGCCGATATTCTCGAGACGCGCATTCACCTCGACCGCAATGTCGGCAATCGCGGCGATCGCGTCATCGGTAAAGACAAGTTCGACGTTCTCCGTCTTCATCAGCGCGACCGATTGCTTGATGAGCGAAGCTTCGGTCTCGGTCAGGATGCGGTGGAAGTCGTCGCGGGTCAGCGCATTCAGTTCGACGCGGATCGGCAGACGGCCCTGCAACTCGGGAAGCAGATCCGAGGGCTTCGCGACATGAAACGCGCCGGATGCGATGAAAAGAATATGGTCTGATTTCACCGGTCCATATTTTGTGTTGACCGTCGTGCCTTCGATCAGCGGCAGGAGATCGCGCTGCACGCCTTCGCGGGACACATCGCCGCCGCGCAAACCTTCGCGTGCGCAGATCTTGTCGATCTCGTCCAGAAACACGATGCCGTTGTTTTCAACCACGCGGATGGCTTCCTGCGTGAGCTGTTCCTGGTCGAGAAGCTTGTCCGATTCTTCCGCGAGCAAAAGCGGATGCGCGTCTTTGACATTGACGCGCCGCGTCTTCGGCTTGCCGCCGAAGGCTTTTCCGAAAATGTCGCCGATGTTGATCGCGCCCATCTGCGCGCCGGGCATGCCGGGAATGTCGATCATCGGCATCTGCGGATTGCCGGAGGAAGAAAGCTCGATCTCGATCTCCTTGTCGTCGAGTTCGCCGGTGCGCAGCTTCTTGCGGAAGCTCTCGCGCGTGGCTGGACTTGCCGCGGGACCGACGAGTGCGTCGAGCACGCGTTCTTCGGCGCCGACATGGGCCCGCGCCTGCACATCGCGCCGCTTCGCTTCGCGCGTCAGCGCAATTCCGATCTCGACGAGATCGCGTACGATCTGCTCGACGTCGCGGCCGACATATCCGACCTCGGTGAACTTCGTCGCTTCCACTTTCAGGAACGGGGCGTTGGCGAGTTTCGCGAGCCTCCGCGAGATTTCGGTTTTGCCGACGCCGGTCGGCCCGATCATCAGGATGTTCTTCGGCAGCACTTCTTCGCGCAGCTTGTCGTCGAGCTGCAGCCGCCGCCAGCGATTGCGAAGCGCGATGGCGACCGCGCGCTTTGCGTCGTGCTGGCCGACGATGAAGCGATCGAGTTCGGATACGATTTCGCGGGGCGAAAAGTCGGACATGGAAACTCTTTACTGGCCGATGGCCATTTGCCAGGCCTTCACGGATTCGAAGGGGTAAATGAACATCAAGATGTTCAGGGTGAGATTGTCCCGGATCACATAGGCAGCGATCGCTTCCATCGCCAGTGCCAGAAATACGGTGACGATCACCGGCGCTCGCCATGCGATGAGAAAGCCGAGCGCCATCCAGACGGTGTCCATCAGCGAGTTGATGATGCTATCGCCGTAGTAATTCAGGGAGACGGTCTGGCCGCGATAGTATTCGATGATCCAGCTCGTGTTTTCGACGACTTCCCACGCCGCTTCGATAAATACCGCGAAGGCGAAGCGCCATGCGATCGATGCGCGACGAAAAATCGCCCACGCGAAGAAGTAGAAGATGAACCCGTGAACGATATGCGACGGCGTGTACCAGTCGGACAGGTGTTGAGAGTTACCGGAGCCGAATGCGTTCGGCTCCCATAATTTCACGTAACCGCAGGTGCAAATCGGCGTGCGGCCGAGCCAATAGAGAATGGCGCCTTGCAGCACGACAAAAACAATAGCGACGATCAATGCCGTGAGCACAGGATCACGCGCTTGCCCGGTGTGCGAAGGGCCAGTTGTTGCGATCACGGTCTCGTCTCCATATCCCGATGATGCTGCATGATCAGCGTGTCCCCGCTGCGTCCTACCAGGGCCCGTATCGGAGCGAATCCAGCCTTTTCATAAGCGCGGACGGCGCGCTTATTCTGCGGGTCCGGATCGATCACGATGTTTTGGTGGCCTTCCTTCCGCAGCATGGCGACGAAAGCAGCTAGCGCTTCCGAGCCGAGGCCGCGTGAAATCTTGTCTGGCTCGCCGATCGACAAATCGACACCAACGGCATCGCTCGGCAATTCGGCCAGCCACGGATGATCCTTGATCCAGCTTTCGTTTTGATGATGGCCTATGAACCAATACTGGATGTAACCGACGGGCTCACCTGCGCACATGATAAGGAAAGGACGCGTGGTATCGCGGCCTTCCACCATGTCGCGAATGTAGCCGAGCTCGGTTTCCGGATCGCCCCACCATTCGCGCATATGCGGCCTGGAGAGCCAACTCGCGAGCAGCGGATAATGCTCGGCCTTCACCGGCACGAAGCTGATCGGATGAAGATCAACAATCATCCGATTGTCTCGATCGTGACGTTCCGGTTCGTGTAAATGCAGATGTCGGCGGCGATATCGAGCGCGCGGCGCGCGATTTCCTCCGCGTCATGCGGACTGTCCGCCAGCGCTCGCGCAGCAGCCAAGGCAAAAGAACCGCCCGAGCCGATGCCTGCGATTCCATTCTCCGGCTCGAGCACGTCGCCGGTGCCTGCGAGCAGGAGCGTGATGTCCTTGTCCGCGACCAGCATCATGGCTTCCAGCCGCCGCAGGTAGCGGTCGGTGCGCCAGTCCTTCGCCAGTTCGACGCAGGCCCGCGCAAGCTGGCCCTTGTGCTGCTCGAGCTTGGCCTCGAGCCGGTCGAACAGCGTGAGGGCGTCGGCGGTAGCGCCCGCAAAGCCGCCGATCACGTTGCCGCCGGTCAGGCGCCGGACCTTCTTCGCGTTCGATTTCATGACCGTGTTGCCGAAGGAAACCTGGCCGTCGCCTGCGATGGCGACCTTGCCGGCCTTGCGGACGGCGACGATCGTCGTGCCGTAGAAAGTATCGGGTTTGTGGGGGGTGCTCATGGATGATGGGGCCTCCGGCTTCCTTATTTAGGGGGCCCGGCGCGATCCGCAAACCATCCGGAAAGGGTATGTCTGCATGGTGTGGCGGCGGGTAGCCGAGGCTGCTATGGACCCGCCTTCCGAGGAGCCACTCCAATGCGTACCGGCGAAATCGCCCGCAAAACCAAGGAAACCGAGATTTCGGTGAAGGTGAATCTCGATGGCAAGGGCCAGAACGAGATTGCGACCGGCATCGGCTTTTTCGACCACATGCTCGATCTGCTTGCGCGGCATTCGCGCATCGACATGACGGTCAAGGCCAAGGGCGACCTGCATATCGACCAGCACCACACCACCGAAGACGTGGGCATCGTGCTTGGTCAGGCAGTGAAGCAGGCGCTCGGCGACATGCGCGGCATCACGCGCTACGCGAGCCTTTTTATGCCGATGGACGAAACGCTAACGCGGGTTGCCATCGACGTCTCCGGCCGTCCGGTGCTCGTGTTCAAGGTCGACTTTCCGCGCGACAAGATCGGCGACTTCGACTGCGATCTGGTGCGTGAGTTCTTCCAGGCGTTCGCCATGAACGCAGGCGTGACCCTGCACGTCGAAACGCTTTATGGCGAAAACGCACACCATGTGGCCGAGAGCTGCTTCAAGGGGCTCGCTCGCGCGCTCCGGATCGCATTCTCGATCGATCCGGCGTCCGCCACGGAAATTCCATCGACTAAAGGCAGTCTGGGCGCTTGACCCCGGCGCGTGCGGTCACGCGCCAAAGCACTGAACCGAACAAGGCGTTAGCGAAATGCCGACCTATCAAGTTTTCGAGCCGGCAGACGGAATGCGCACGCAAGCCAATGCGGAGCGCGTCGTGTTCCTGCAGGAAAAATTCTCGATGTGGGCCTTTGTCTTCACGCCGTTCTGGCTGCTTCGCCATCGCTTGTGGCTTGCCTTTGCGGCGTGGCTCGTTGCCTTCGTGGCGATCACGATCATCGGCATCGCGCTCGGTTTCGGCCCCTATGCCGGTTTGGCCGCGTCGCTGTTTCCTTCGCTGTTCTTCGCGCTCGAAGCCGTGAGCCTGCGCAGCAAGAAGCTTCTCCGCAGCGGCTATCGCGATGCCGGTACCGTGGTTGCGGAAGACCTCGAAACTGCCGAGCGCCGCTTCTTCGAAGCGTGGAAGCTCGCGCCGGTGAAGAGCGACGGTCCCTATGCTCCCAACGCCACGCCGCCGGCCTTTCCCGAAACGAAATACGCAGCCGCGGCTTCCGAGCAGAACGTGATCGGCATGTTTCCGACGCCGGGGCAGCGATGACCGTTGCAGTGATCGACTACGGCTCGGGCAACCTGCACTCCGCCGCGAAAGCGCTCGAGCGCGCGGCGCGTGAAGGCGGCACCAACGCGAAGATTCTCGTCACCAACGATCCCGACGATGTCCGCCGCGCGGAGCGTATCGTGCTCCCAGGTGTCGGCGCTTTCGCCGACTGCAAGCGCGGACTGGATGCGCTGTCGGGCATGGTCGCGGCGCTGAACGAAGCGACGCTGAAGAAGGGCAAGCCGTTCTTCGGCATCTGTGTCGGCATGCAATTGCTGGCCGAGCGCGGGCTCGAACACGGCGTTTCCAGCGGGCTCGGCTGGCTGCGTGGTGAAGTCGACCGCATCACGCCGAGCGATGCCTCGCTCAAGATCCCGCACATGGGCTGGAACACGCTGCGCGTGAAGCGCAGGCATGCGCTCTTCGACGGCATCACGCTCGGCGACCGCGGCCAGCATGCTTACTTCGTTCATTCCTATCATCTGAAGCCGGCGGATGATTCCGATCTCGTGGCGCAGGCCGAATATGGCGGGCCCATCACCGCGTTCGTTGCGCGCGATAACATCGCGGGCTCGCAATTTCATCCCGAGAAGAGTCAGAAACTCGGCCTTGCGCTGCTCGCCAATTTTCTCAAGTGGAAGCCGTGATTTTATTTCCCGCAATCGATCTCAAGAACGGCGAGGCCGTCCGCCTGCAACAGGGCGACATGGCCCGCGCGACCGTGTTCAACGCGGATCCCGCGAAACAGGCGAAGCAGTTTCAGGACCAGGGCTTCGCGTGGCTGCATCTCGTCGATCTCGACGGGGCCTTCGCGGGCAAGCCCGTGAACGCGCTCGCTGTTGCCCAGATTCTGAAGGCGGTGAACATTCCGGTGCAGCTCGGCGGCGGCATCCGCAACATCGCGACGGTGGAGTCGTGGCTCGCGGAAGGAATTTCCCGCGTCATCATCGGCACCGCCGCGGTGCGCGAACCGGCCTTCGTGAAAGAGGCGGCGCGCAAGTTTCCGGGTAGGATCGCGATCGGCATCGACGCGCGTGGCGGCAAGGTTGCGATCTCGGGCTGGGCCGAGGAAACGCAGCTCGAAGCCGTCGAAGTGGCGAAGCTCTTTGAAGGCGCGGGTGTCGCCGCGCTCATTTACACCGATGTCGAGCGCGACGGCATGCTGCAGGGCCTCAATCTCGACAGTACCATCACGCTCGCCGAAGCCGTATCGATCCCGGTGATTGCCTCCGGCGGCTTTGCTTCGATCAACGACGTGAAGGCGCTGCTGATGCCGCGTGCGAAAAAACTCGAAGGTGCGATCGCGGGCCGCGCGCTCTACGACGGACGCATCGACCCGGCAGAAGCGCTCGCGCTTCTGAAAGGCGCCTGAGATGTTCAAAGTCCGTCTGATTCCTTGTCTCGACGTAAAAGACGGCCGCGTCGTCAAGGGCGTGAAGTTCGTGAACCTGCGCGACGCTGGCGATCCGGTGGAAGCGGCGAAAGCCTATGACGCGGCGGGCGCGGACGAACTTTGCTTTCTCGACATAACCGCGAGCCACGAAGGGCGCGGCACGCTGCTTGATGTCGTGCAGCGCACGGCGGAAGCCTGTTTCATGCCGCTGACGGTGGGTGGCGGCGTGCGCACGGTCGAAGACGTGCGCGTGTTGCTCTCCTCGGGTGCGGACAAGGTTTCGATCAACACGGCGGCCGTGAGCCGCCGTGCTTTCGTCAGAGAGGCCGCGGAGAAGTTCGGCGAGCAGTGCATCGTGGTCGCGATCGACGCGAAGAAAGTCTCCGCGGAAGGCGAAGCGCCGCGCTGGGAAATCTTCACCCATGGCGGCCGCAACCCGACGGGGCTCGATGCCGTGGACTACGCCCGCGAAGTGGTTTCGCTCGGCGCGGGCGAAATCCTGCTGACCTCGATGGACCGCGACGGCACGAAGATCGGCTACGACGTGGCCCTGACCCGCGCGGTTGCCGACGCGGTACCGGTGCCGGTGATCGCCTCGGGCGGCGTCGGCAAGCTGGATCACCTTGTGGAGGGGATCCGCGACGGGCACGCGACCGCGGCGCTCGCCGCCTCGATCTTCCACTTCGGCGAATTCACCATTCGCGAAGCCAAGGAGCACATGGCCAAGGCCGGACTTCCCGTGCGGCTGGACGCCTGATACATCCGCCTCTCATGGCAACCTTCACGCTTGCGGACCTTGAGAAGATCATCGCTTCCCGCGCGCTCGAAAGCGCGGAGAAGTCGTATACGCGCAAGCTGCTGGATGGCGGGATCGAAAAGAGTGCGAAAAAGCTCGGCGAGGAAGCGACCGAGACCGTGATCGCGGCAACCATCGGCACCAAAGCGCAGGTCGTCGCCGAAAGCGCGGATCTGCTCTATCATCTTCTGGTGGTGATGAAGGCGCGCGGCGTCGGGATCGAAGAAGTCTACGAAGAGCTTGCGAAGCGCACCGCGCAGTCGGGGCTCGAAGAAAAAGCGTCGCGCAAGTAAGTCCGTTTTTCCAGTGCAAGAGTAAAGCTGAGCCGTCATGGAACAGCGCGTAGAATCCGAAATTTCCCCCTACCGCGTCTTCTCACGCGAGGAATGGGCTGCACGGCGCGAGAACACGCCGATGACGCTCACGCAAAGCGAGATCGTCCATCTCCAGGCGCTGAACGACAAGCTCTCGATGAAAGAGGTCGAGGAAATCTATCTTCCGATCTCGCGCCTGCTCGCGTTCTACGTCGAGGCGGCGCAGAGGCTGTTCGACGGCCTGCAGGAATTCCTGAGCGTTCGCGACGGCAAGATGCCCTACATCATCGGCGTCGCGGGCTCGGTCGCGGTTGGCAAATCCACCACCGCGCGCGTGCTGCAGGCATTGCTCGCGCGCTGGCCGCACACGCCGAAGGTCGAGCTCGTCACCACCGACGGCTTCCTGTTTCCGAACGCGGTGCTTGAAAAAGAAAAGCTGATGGAGAAGAAGGGCTTTCCGGAGAGCTACGACCTCCCGGCGCTCCTGCGTTTTCTCCACGACGTGAAGGCGGGCCAGCGCAAGGTGAAGGCGCCGGTTTACAGCCACGTCTCTTACGACGTGATTCCCGGGGAGACGATTGAAGTCGACCAGCCGGATATCCTGATCGTCGAAGGATTGAACGTGCTGCAGACCGGCCGTCCGCCGAAGGACGGCAAGGCGATCCCCTACGTCTCCGACTTCTTCGACTTCTCGGTGTATATCGATGCTTCCGAAGCGGTGCTGGAGCGCTGGTACATCGAGCGTTTCCGCGCGCTGCGCTCCACCGCGTTTCGCGATCCGCTATCCTATTTCCACCGCTACTCGCAGGTGACGGACAAGGAAGCACAGGATATCGCGCGTTCGATCTGGTCACGGATCAACCTGCAGAACCTGCGCGAGAACATCCTGCCCACGCGTCAGCGTGCGAGCCTCATCCTGCGCAAGGGCGAGGATCACTCGATCGAGTCGGTCGCGCTTAGAAAATTATAAAGGCCGGAAAGCTTTAGGCTGCGATCTGCTGTTCGTCAGCGTTGCCGATGAACCGCTCGCGATAGCGCGCGGTCACGTTCTGCATCGGCAGCACGATCAGCACGTCGGTGGTGCCGAACTGATGATCCACCACCGCGCCGTCGCCGATATAGGCACCGAGCCGGAGATAGCCTTTCACCAGCGGCGGCAACTCGCGAAGCGCAAGCTTCGCGTCGATCGCTTCTTTCGGCATGCGGTTCATTTCGACGTAGCGCGACGGCAGCGCGGACGCGCGCCATGCCTCCGGCGCGCGGGCGAAGTGATGAAGGAACGAAAGCTGCGTTGCGAGCTTGTCCGGGTTCGTGCCCTCCAGGCTCGCGCAACCGATCAGCACGTCGAGGCGGTGTTGCGAAACATAGTTCGAAATGCCGTGCCACAAGAGTTCGACCGTGCGCTTGTTGCGATAGGGCGGCAGCACGCACGAGCGGCCCAGTTCGAGAAAGCGCTGGTTCGGATGACGCGACATCAGCGCATCGATGTCGAATTCGGACTGCGTGTAGAAACCGCCGTGCTGGGCGGCGATTTCCTGCCGCAGCAGGCGATAGGTGCCGACCACGCGCGGGCGGGTGAGGCCGAAGACGAGGCGCGGCCAGTCGTGATCGACGACATTCAGGTGATCGCAGATGGTATCGAAGGCATCGACATCGCGCCGCGCGATCAGGGTGGCGGCGGCGGGGATCGCCGACATTTCCTTGTAGAAGACGTTGTAGCGAAGGCGCTGGGCGCTTCGCACTTCGTGCGCCTTGCGCGCGACCTTCACTTCGAGCGAGCCGACGCGGCCGAGCGTCTGCGCGAAATCGCTTCGCGCCTCCGGCAGGCGCAGGCCGCTATAGGCGCGCAACTTCGGCAGAAGGTTCGCGACCGTTCCGCGCGAGACGAGATGGTTCATGGCGTATGCGGTTCCCCAGGGGATGCGGACTTCAAAACGCGATCAGGTCGGTGATTCGTAGGTCCGTCTATCACTTTGGAACATAGGTATTGAACGGGATCATGACAACGATGCGGCAACCCGGCCTGCCCGTAAGTCATTGAAATTGTAGGAGAAGCGTTTAGGCGGCACTCCCCACGGCCTTCACCGGGGGCCTTGCGCGGGCGTCTGCGATGGCCGCCTCGAGCTGCCTGCGGTCAACGGGCTTGGTAACGAAGCCGTTCATCCCCGCGGCCCGGCAGTTCGCGCGGTCTTCCGGGAAGGCGTTTGCCGTCAGTGCAATCACCGGAACTCTTCCGGCCGCGCCGCCGAGCGTGCGGATGCGGCGTGTCGCTTCCAGCCCATCCATGCCCGGCAGATGCAGGTCCATCAGGACGACGTCGTAGGGCGCGCCGATCGTCTGCGCGCTCGCGACGGCATTCACCGCGACTGCGCCGTCCGCAACCACGGTAACGCGGTGGCCCATGCGCGCGAGCAGCGCCTGCACGAGGAGCGCGTTGATGTCGTTGTCTTCCGCAACCAGCACCGAAAGCGCATCGCCTGCGGACACAGTGATGGGCGTTTCGGTTTCGCGCTCCGTGATCGAAGCGTCTGCTGCCGGATTGAGAAGCCGAGCCGCAAGCGACTGCGCACGAACGGGCTTGATGAGGTAACTCGTCAGCCCGCATTCGCCCATGCGCGGCAATTCGCGGCGCTCTGCAGGGGTCAGCAGTACATGACGATGCGCGGCGCTTTGCTTTGCGGATTCATGCAAGGCGAAGCAGTCGTCGAGACCGAACGCGCGGTCGATGATGCAATGAGTCCAATGCCGTTCGGGCAGAAGCGCATCCGCAAGCGTGCGCGTATCGGCGACCGCGACACGCGCTCCCCATTGCTCCATCTGCCGCGCGAGCAACGGCCCGACAACCGGCGAAGGCGAGAGCACAAGTACATCCTGATCCGAGAAATCCGGCGCCGTGGATTCGGAGCCTTCGATCGCTTCGAGCTTCACAGCGAAGCGGAAGACGGTGCCGCCGCTTTCGTCGCTTGAAAGTGCGATCTCGCCGCCCATGCGTTCGACGATGCGGGAGGCGATGGCGAGGCCGAGACCAGTGCCGCCATGTTTGCGTGCGAGCGTGCCGTCGCCCTGCTCGAATTCCTCGAAGATGCGCGCCTGCGCATCGGCGTCGATGCCGGGACCCGTGTCGCGTACGGTGAAGCGGATTTTGCCCTGGCTGCGTTCCACCGAAACCGCGACGCCGCCTCGATCGGTGAACTTCACGGCGTTGCCGGCGAGATTGAGGAGCACCTGCCGCAACCGCAAAGCGTCGCCGGAAACCGTGAGCGGAAGATCCGCTGCGAACTGAGCCGCGATTTCGATGCCTTTGGCCTGTGCGCGCGGCGCCAGCAGCTCGACCACTTCGGTGACGAGTTCGGCGACGTCGAACGGCGCTTCGTCGAGCTCCATGCGTCCGGCTTCGATCTTGGAGAAGTCGAGGATTTCCTCGATCAATCCGAGCAGCGCTTCGCCCGATGACTTCACCGCACGCGCATAGGCCTGCTGTTCCTGGCTGAGCGGCGTCTCCAGCAGAAGTTGCGTCATGCCGAGAATGCCGTTCATCGGCGTGCGGACTTCGTGGCTCACGACCGCAAGAAAGCGCGACTTGGCGCGGCTTGCCGCTTCCGCCTGTTCGCGCGCGTCGCCGAGCGCGCGTTCGGTCGCGACGCGCGCCGTGATGTCGCGTCCCGTCCGCTGAATTTCGATGATCTCGCCATCCGTACCGCGGACGGCGGCTTCTTTCCATGCGATCCAGCGCGGTCCGTTCGGTGTCGCGATTTCCTGATCGTAGCTGCGGGTTCCGTCCTGCATCGGCGTGCGAGCGCCGGCATGCAGCACATCGAGCTTCAGCGGCCTTCCGAGAATCTCTTTCAGGCCCTTGCCGGCAAGCGCGCAGACGGCGGCGCTCGCATGGGTGATGCGGCCGTGCTCGTCTTCGCGCAGCACGAGGTCGTCCTGGCCGTCCACAAGTGCGGTGAGATGCGCGAGGCGCTCTTCGAGCGCCCAGATCTTGTCGTCGCGCTCTTCGATCTCGTTCTCGAGGCGCCCGGTCTTCTCGTGCAGGGCGAGCGAGCGGCGGTTGAGAATGCCGAACACGATTCCGATCGCGCAGGCGATCATGCCGCCGAGGCCGATCCAGCCGAGATCGGGTCCGTCGGAGATCAGTTCCTGTGCCTGTGCGAATGTCGGCGCGAGGCCGAGCAGTCCTGCGGGCAGCGGAAGCAACAGATAGCGACGAAAGGTTTTCGTCATGACGGACCTTCGGAACGCGAAACCGGGTAATTTTCGCGCTTGGTCCAGGGACCAAGCGCGTCCCGAGGATGACACTCCGGCGCTTAACGCGCGCAAATCGGGACGCGCGCGGGCTCCGAAAATGCGCCGGTGGTTAAGAGGGGGTTAACGTCACGCCGCAAGCGCGACGCGATCCTGCGCCGCGCGGTAAGCGAGTGCTTCCGCGAGGTGCGCGCGCCCGACCGCGGCGGCGCCGTCGAGATCGGCAATGGTGCGGGCGACCTTCAGCACGCGATGATAGCCCCGCGCCGAAAGCTTCATCGCATCGGCGGCTTCGCGCAAAAGCGCGAGGCCTGCCGCGTCGGGGGCCGCAAGCTCTTCGATCAGTTTGGCGTCGGCTTCGGCGTTGGTCCGCAAATTCGCGCGGCCCAGTGCCTTGAAACGCTCGGCCGCCATTGTGCGGGCGGCGGCAACCCGCGCCGCGACTTCGCGGCTGCCTTCGGCGGGCGCGGGCAGCACGAGATCGGCGGCGGAAACCGCCGGCACCTTGATATGCAGATCGATGCGATCCATCAGCGGACCGGACACGCGCGCCTGATAATCGGCGGCACAACGCGCATTCGCATTGCGCTTGCAGGTGAAGCCGAGTTCCGTCGCGCGTCCGCAGCGGCACGGGTTCATCGCGGCGACAAGCTGGAAACGCGCCGGATACGTCACGCGGTGGTTCGCGCGTGCAATCACGGCATCGCCGGATTCCAAGGGTTGCCGGAGCGAGTCGAGCACCTGCGGCGAGAACTCCGGAAACTCGTCGAGAAACAAGACGCCGAGATGCGCGAGCGAAACTTCTCCCGGTTTCGCACGCAGCCCGCCGCCGACCATCGCCGCCATGCTCGCGGAATGATGCGGGTTGCGGAACGGCCGCTTGTTCGTCAGCGCGCCGCCTTCGATTGCGCCTGCGACCGACTGGATCATCGAGACTTCCAGAAGTTCCGATGGCGAAAGCGGCGGCAGGATGGTCGGCAATCTTGCCGCCAGCATCGATTTGCCGGAACCCGGCGGTCCGGCCATTAACAAGTTATGTCCGCCGGCGGCAGCGATTTCGAGTGCGCGCTTCGCGCTCTCCTGCCCCTTGATGTCTTTGAGATCGAGCGGGCTTTCCGAAAATTCGCGGATCTTCGGCGAGGGCCGCAGCAGAACCTGCGTGCCGCGCAGGTGGTTCACGAGTTGCAGCAACGAGCGCGGCGCGACGATGTTCATCTCGGGCGAGGCCCAGGCTGCTTCCGCACCGCAGGACGCAGGACAGATCAGGCCCTGCTCGCGGCCGTTCGCGGCGACCGCGGCCGGAAGCACGCCGGAGACCGGCGCGAGCGATCCGTCGAGGCCGAGTTCGCCGACGACCATGAAGCCTTCGGCCGCATCGGAAGGGATCGCGCCGATCGCGGCCATCAGACCGAGTGCGATCGGCAGGTCGTAGTGGCTTCCCTCTTTCGGGAGGTCCGCCGGCGCGAGATTGATGGTGATGCGCTTCGCGGGAAGCGCGAGTCCCGACGCAATCAGCGCCGCACGGACGCGCTCACGCGCTTCGGACACGGCCTTGTCGGGGAGGCCGACGATGTTGAAGGCGGGAAGTCCGGGCGCGACCTGCACCTGCACGTCGATCGGCCGCGCTTCCACGCCTTCGAATGCGACCGTTGCGACGTGCTGCACCATGGCAGCGGCTCTCCCCATCAGGATTGAGCGAGGCTAACGGAACTCCGTTCGTATCGTCAAGAACAATACGTGAACAAAATAGCTACGCTATTTCAACAGCGTACGCAGATTCGGGAGGCCTTTGATCGCATTCGGCGCGCCCCCGGATTTCATGATTCCGCTCGCGCGCACCGACGGCGATCCATTCGACGATACGATGCACTGGCAGAAGACAAAGTTCCGTGTGGAGCGCAAAAGATCGGTGCGGCCTTCGACCCAGGCACCGAGCGGCGCGGGTGCGAGGAAGTCGGCGGTCATCGAGACCGTCGGCATGAAGCCGAAGTCTTCTTCCGAATCGAAACGCGCGCCGAGACCGAGCTGCATGTCGGCGAACGTCATCAGCATACCGCCATGGCAGATGCCGCCGACGTTGCAGTGGCGCTTCTCGACCCGGAACCCGAGCACCAGCTTGTCTTTCTCACGCTTGCCCCAGAGCGGGCCGGTCAGCGAGAGAAAATGCTCCCCGCCGGAGAACGGCAGTTCGATGAATCCGGCAGGCACGGCGTCGGTCTGAACGTTCATGTGCGCTTCTTCTCGATGGCGTCCCAGATCATGGCGGCGACGTCCGGCCCGCCGAGGTTCTTGATCGCACGGACGCCGGTCGGCGATGTGACGTTGATTTCGGTGAGCCAGCCGCCAATGACGTCGATGCCGGTGAAGAGCAGCCCGCGCTTCTTGAGTTCGGGTCCGAGGCGGTCGCAAATCTCGCGCTCGCGCGGCG
>VFQR01001099.1_pt1 | contig 23237 bp, 23 predicted proteins | sample 3512321 | NCBI WGS metagenome assembly VFQR01 (sample SAMN10412374, study PRJNA504923) | tailings metagenome | isolation source: Relicate 3 Philex TSF1 revegetated site | place: Philippines: Tuba, Benguet | collected 2017-08-29 | reverse complement strand
TCCCCGCCTTCATCGTCGTCGACGACAAGGGCAACGACTTCTTCAAGGAACTCAACCTCGGGTGAGGGGTTGATGCCGGCGAAGGGGTCGCGGACGGGCTGTTTCTGAACGGAAACATCACCCCCTGCGGCCCGCAATCCCCAGGAAACGGCAGGCGCGCATTCATGGCGTCATACCGGAGGGACACGCCATGCGCATCTCCAACCCCAGCTTCTCGTCCGCCCGCGCCAGCGCCGCCGACGCCCATACCCTCGCCCTGATCGCCTCCTCGCTGGTGGCGGCCACCGCGATCGCCTTCCTCGCCATGGTGCTCACCGCCTGGCCGGCCAAGGCGGCCCCCGCCGGGCAGCCGGTGCAGATGGCCAGCCTCGGCTCGCTGCCGATGCCGGCCGAGCCCTGCGCCGACCGCCTCGCCCTTGCCGAGGCCGAGATCAACCGGAGCCTCGCCTCCGTCGAGCGGCTTCACGACGCCGACATGGGCGCCCAGTGCTCGGCCTTCCGCGGCCACCTCGTCTCGCTCGGCCGCGCCGTCGATGCCGTCGACCGCTGCGTCGCCGGCCCCGAGCGCGCCGCCAAGATCGGCTTCCTCCGGCAGTCCGCCAACGAATGGCGCGGGGTCATCTCCCACGGCTGCCGCTGACACCCCTTTCATGCCCCGACAGACCTCCATGCACATCCGTCGAGGATTTCTGGCGCTGGCGATCATCTCGCCCGCGTCTTTTTTTGTGCCGTCCGCCGGCGCCCAGGCCTTCTGCCAGGCGGTGCGCGGCGGGCCGGGCAGCGACGCCTGCGCCCGCGAACTGGCCCTGACCGAGATCCGCCAGCGCGAGGCCTCGGCGCGGCTCTCCGCCGTGCGCTCGGCGCCCCTGCCGCAGCAATGCGCCGTGTTCAGGCAGCATGTCAGCGTCATGCGGGACTCCGCCTGCATCTTCAGCCGCTGCACCACCGGTCATCACGGCCGTGAGAACGTCGCGCAGATGAATGCCTCCATTGCCGACTGGCAGGAGATCATCGCGCGGCGCTGTCGCTGAACTCTCAGCTCTGGAAGAGCAGGTCCTTCACGGTCTCGGCCACATGAGCGAGATGGCCGATGGCCGTCTTCAGCCGCGCCTGCTCGGACTTGCCGAGAATTGCCGGATCGACCCGGCTGCCGGGGGGCCTCCCGCCCTCCAGGTCGGCGATCTGCTGGCGCAGGATGGCGTTGACGATGACGCCATGGGCGTCGAGCCAGCGCTCGAGGTCCTCGGCCGAGCCGATGTTCTTCTCGCGCAGCGCCTGAATGCGCTCGCGCGTCGACCGCAGCCGGATGTCATGGCGCAGCGCCAGGCAGCGCGCGGCCGCAACCACCGGAAACAGGCCGCCGATCTTCAGGTCGACGCGCCCATCGGTCAGTTTGAAGCCGCCGAACAGCGTCAGCGGAGGCCGGTGCGAGCCGATCTGCTCGGCCAGCAGCTTGGCGAGCATCGGCGCCTGATGGGCGGCGGCATAGGCCTCGTCGAAGAGATCGGCCGCCAGCGCCATGTCGCCATGCACGGCGCGGAAGTCGAAGAAGATGTCGACGGCGAGCAGGTCTTCCGGTCGCGTCCGGCCGATCCAGTCGCCGATGCGCGCCCGCCAGTCGTCGATCGAGCCGCGTAAGTCTGGGTTGCGCGCCATAACGCCGCCCTTGCAATAGACGACGCCCGCCGCATCAAGGATGTCCGACATGTGGGCGCCGAACCGGGCGAACCAGCGGTCGGCGGCCTCCGGGTCGGCGGGCGCCGCGGTCACCACGGCATTGTCCTGGTCGGCGGCCAGCAGGCTCTCGCCACGCCCGACCGATCCCAGCACCAGCACAGCATAGGGCACCGGCGGCGGCCCCGCTCCCTCGGCGACCATCATCGCCTCGGCCTCGCGCGCCGCCCGCGCCGTCAGCGCGCCGATCTCGTGGCTGACGACCGCCGCAACCCCTGTCGCCGGCACCTCCTCCTCGAGCAGTTGCCGCGCCACGGCCGGCATCCGGGCGAAGGCGGCGGCCATGGCGGGCGCCCCCTGCGCTGCCTCGATGGCATCGCCGAGCGCAAGAGCGTCGCTCGCCCGCATCTTCAGCAGATCCCGGGCCGAAAGTGCTCCGACGATCTGCCCGGTCGCATCCGCCACGGCCAGATGCCGGACCTTCAGCCGGTCCATGCGGCCGATGGCCCGATAAACGAAGTCGTCGGCCTCGACGAAGGCCAGCGGCCGCGAGGCGATCTCGCCCACCGGGCGGTCGAGCGCCGCGGCACCGCCATTGGCCACCGCCCGCATCACGTCGCGCTCGGTGACGATCCCGGCCCGGTCGACGCGCAGGCCATCGCGCTCGGCGACGAAGAGCGAGGAGATCCGCCGCTCCATCATCAGGCGAGCCGCGGCGATCAGCGGCGTCGCCGGCAAGGTCACCGCGGGCGGATGGCCCATCACGTCACCGACGCGATGGCGGAAGGGGTAGGAATCGATCCGGGACAGCGCCCCCTGCCCGACCACCGCCTTCGGCTCTTCCCATCCGGCGCGCGCGAAACCCTCCATGGCATCGGTCAGCCGGCGGCAGGCCTCGTTGGCTTCCGCCACCGTGCGCACGCCCTTCTCCTTCAGGAAGGGCAGCAGCCCGACGAAGATGGCGCCGGCGCTTTCCGCATCGCCCACCGCATCGTGGCGACCGGCCCTGTCGAGCGTCACACCGGTCCGTTCGGCGAGAATCTCGAGCGTGTAGCCGGCGAGCGTCGGAAAACAGATCTGGCCGAGAAGCCGTGTGTCGAGCGAAGCCGGCGGCTCGTAGGCGCGGCCCGCCAGGCGGCACTCGCGCCGGAAGATGGCGAGGTCGAACCCGAGATTGTGCCCGACGACGATGCGGCCGCCGCGAAACTGTTCCAGCGCGTCGAAGGCCTCGGCGAAGCCCGGCGCCCCCTTCACCGCTGCATCGTCGATGTGGTGGATCGCCGTCGCCGAGGCGGGGATCGGAACGCCGGGATCGACCAGCCGTTCGAAACGCTCCTCGCGGACCACCTGACCGTGGACGAGGCGCACCGCCCCGATCTGCACGATGCGGGCCTTGGCCGGGTCGAGCCCGGTCGTCTCCGTGTCGAGGACGACGGCATCCAGCGCGATCAGCGGCTGCACGGACGACTTCTGCATGCCGCGAGGATAGGTCAACCGGCGGCAGAGAGGCGAGTCAGCCTTTCGCCTGCTCCTTCACCGCCTCGATGAGCTGCTTGAGCGAGAAGGGCTTCGGCAGGAAGGCGAAGGCCTGGCCCTCCGGCAGGTCGTTCTTGAAGGCCTCCTCGGCATAGCCGGAGACGAAGATGACCTTGATGTCCGGGTTCGACTTGCGCAGCTCGCCGAGCAGCGTCGGGCCGTTCATCTCCGGCATGACAACGTCGGAGACGACGAGGTCGACCGTGCCGCCGTGTTCGGCCATCACCTCCAGCGCCTCGACCCCGGAGCCGGCCTCCAGGACCGTGTAGCCGCGGGACATCAGCGCCCGCGAGGCGAAAGCCCTCACCGCCTCCTCGTCCTCGACCAGCAGAATGGTTCCGGCACCCGTATCGTCGCGCAGCGCCGGCGGTGCGGCCGTGGCCGGCGGTTCGGCCGGAGCGGACGGAGTCGATACCTCGTTGGACGCCGCCGGCTCCACCCGCGTGCTCTCCTCCGACCCGCCGGAGACCAGCATCGCGGCCGGGGCCGAGGGCGTCGGCTCGACTGCGGCGGGAGCCACCACCACCGGCTCGGCCGTCTCGACGTGGCGGGGCAGGAAGATGCGGAACGTCGTGCCGCGGCCCATCTGGCTGTCGACGAAGACGTAGCCGCCCGATTGCTTGATGATGCCGTAGACCATCGACAGGCCGAGGCCCGTGCCCTTGCCGACCTCCTTGGTGGAGAAGAACGGATCGAAGATCTTCTGCTTGATGTCGTCGGGAATGCCGGTGCCGGTATCGGTGACCTCGATCATCACCGCGTCGCTCTCCGGCAGTTCGACGGGATCGTCCTTGGAGCGGTGGCGGATGACGTCGGCCGCCGTGACATTGGCGGTGCGGATGGTCAGCTTGCCACCGTCGGGCATGGCGTCGCGGGCGTTGACCGCGAGATTGAGGATCACCTGCTCGAGCTGCGTGACGTCGGCGCGCACCGGCCAGAGGTCGCGGCCGTGGATCATGTCGAGGCCGACGCGCTCGCCGAGCGAGCGACGCAGCAGCATGGAGAGGTCGGAAAGAACATCGCCGAGCTGGACGACCTGCGGCCGCAGCGTCTGCTTGCGCGAGAAGGCCAGAAGCTGCCGCACGAGGCTCGCCGCGCGGTTGGCGTTCTGCTTGATCTGCATGACGTCGTTGAACGACGGGTCCGCCGGCTTGTGGTCCATGAGCAGCAGGTCGGCGTGGCCGATGATCGCCTGCAGCACGTTGTTGAAGTCGTGGGCGACACCGCCCGCGAGCTGGCCGACGGCGTTCATCTTCTGCGACTGCGCGAACTGTTCCTGCAGCTGGCGCAGCTCGGTCGTCTCCACGACGTAGACGATCGCCGCCTCGCCCGGCTGCTCGGGATCATCCACCGGGGCGACGAAGAAGTGCGCGAAGCGATTGGCATCGCCCTGCAGCGCGCCGTCGACGGCTGCGAGATCGCCCTTGCCGGCGGCAGCCTCGCCGATGGCCTGGGACAGGGCCGGCCGCGAGCTTTCCTTCACGAGTGACTGGATCGAGCGCGAGCCGGCTTCCGCCGCCGGCACGACATCGGCCAGCATCCGCGCGAAGATCGGGTTGGCGCGGCCGACCTGGCCGTCGCGGTCCACCGTGACGATGCCGAGGGGCGAGGAGTTGAAGAAGCGGGCGAAGCGTACCTCGGCCGCCCGCAGGCTGTCGCCCGTATCGTTGGAGCGGCCACGGTTGATGACGAGGGTGCGCGAGGACCCCGGCGTGCCGTCGGCGGAAAAGGCGACCTTGTGCAGGAGGCGGACCGGCAGCGCCTCGCCGCCCCGGCGCTTCAGGTCGAGGTCGAAGGTTGCCGTCGTCACCTCGCCGGGCTTGGGCGGGACGGTGCGAAGCAGGGCGGCCGCGTCGGCGGCCAGGATGTCGGCGAGGGCAAGGCCGCCGGAGCCGACCTCGGTAAGGTCATGGTCGAGCCAGCCGGCCAGCGTCGCGTTCATGTAGGCGATCTCGCCGTTCGGCTCCATCGAGAAGAAGCCGGCGGGCGCGTGGTCGAGGAAGTCGATGGCCTTCTGCAGGGTCTCGAAGGCGGTCTCGGCCGACTGCCGATCGCGGGTGATGTCCTCCACCGTCCAGACGCTGGCTCGCCCGACGCCGCGCAGCCGCCCCACCCCCTCGGTCGCCATGGGGCGGACCTTGAGCCGGAGCCAGCGCGCGTCCTCGGCGCCCGGCCGGCGCACTTCCTCCTGGTGGCGGCGCCCCTCGCGGGCCGCCTGCGACAGGCGGTAGATGGCTTCCGACACCTCTGGTGCGCCGGTGAAGGCGCGCTCCACCGACCGCACGTCCTCGTCGCCGGTCGCACCCGTCATGGCGAGATAGGCGGGGTTGGCATAGAGCACCCGCCCGGAGGGCTCGCTCACCACCAAGGCATCGCCGGCGCTGTCGACCATCGCCTTGGTGAAGTCGTTGCGGCCGTCCTCGGTGGCGAAGCGCAGGATGCCGGCGGCATAGGCGAAGAGCGAGAAGACGCCGCAGACGGCGAGCAGCGCCAGGAGGCCGATGACGTAGGGATAGGCGTTGTCGCGGCCGATCATCAGGAAGAACAGGGCGGCGCCGACGAGCACGACCGCCACCACCAGAACCATGGCGGTGGACCCCGACTGCTCGGACCGGTCGACCGACCGGCGCGAGCCGGCGATCGCGGGAGGCGCCTGGTCGGCGCGGGCGTTCTTTTCGACGAGGGCCATGGCGGAAGGAGCCGTTGGTCTGGTTGGGGAGAATCCCCGAGGGATTCCATCTGGTAGTGGTGCCGGTTCGCCGCCGAAGAGGCAAGGGCGGCAGGGCAACGCCGGCGGCATTTCGCGCGCGCCGGCACCCCTCCCCGGCCGTCAGTTCAGCTCGCCCTTGAGCCGCATGACGTAACCGATGACCTCGGCGACCGCGCGGTAGTGTTCCTCCTGGATCGGCTGGTCGACCTCGACGCTCGCGTGCAGCGCCCGGGCGAGCGGCACGTTCTCGACGATCGGCACGTCGCTGGCGACCGCGAGCTCGCGAATCTTCAGGGCGATGAGGTCCATGCCCTTGGCGACGCAGACGGGCGCTTGCATGCCCGCCTCATATTTCAGCGCGACGGCGAAGTGGGTCGGGTTGGTGACGACCACGGTGGCGTTCGGCACGTTGGCCATCATCCGCTTGCGCGAGCGCTCGCGGCGCAATTGCTTGATCTTGCCCTTGATCTCGGGGTTGCCGTCCGACTGCTTGAACTCCTCCTTGAGCTCCTGCGTCGACATCTTCTGGCGGGTGTACCAGCGCTGGTACTGGTAGACGTAGTCGGCCAGCGCGATGATCGCCATGATCGCCACCACCGCGATCAGCACGCTCATGACGATCGAGAAGGTGTGCGGCAGCAGCATCTCCACGTCCATGCGGACGAGGCTGTCGATGGTTGCGCGCTGCGGCCAGAGCACGGTGAACATCACCACGCCGACCAGCGTCAGCTTGGCGAGACCCTTGACGAAGTTGACGATGGCGTCAGGCCCGAAGATGCGCTTGAAACCGGCAAGGGGCGAGATCTTCGAGAACTTCGGCTTCAGGCTCTCGGTCGAGAGCACCAGCCGGTGCTGCATCATGTTGGCGCCGATGCCGGTGAGAAAGAGACCGAGCAGCGGCAGCCCGATCGCGACGATGACCGCGAGGACCAGCGACACATAGAGCTTCATCAGGCTGGACCGGTCGACCGGCACCAGATCGGCATTGGCGATGAGGTTCTTCAGCGGCACGGCGAGCCCGCCCGCAGCACCGCCTGCCATGGTCGCGACGATGAGCGTGGCGATGAACAGGAGGAACCACGAGACGAGGTCCTGGCTCTTGGCGACGTCGCCCTTCTTCAGCGCGTCGTCGAGCTTCTTCTGTGTGGGGTCGTGTGTCTTCTGGTCCTTGTCCTCGCCCTCGTCCGCCACGGCCTACCTCCGGTTGACCGCGATCTCGCCGAGGACTCCTTCGAGGCTGCCCAGGTAGTGGGACATCATGACGGAGATAACGAGGAGGAGGATGAGGAAGCCGACGCCGATGGTCACCGGCATGGCGACGAAGAAGACCTGCATCTGCGGCATGAGTTTCGACAGCACGCCGAGGCCGATGTTGAAGACCAGCGCGAACACGAGGAACGGCGCCGAGAGCTGGATGGCGATGAGGAAGGCCTTGGCCATCACCATGGTGAGGAACTGCGCCGCATCGCCCGACGCCGGCAGGATGCCCGGACGGATGACGGTGAAGCTGTCGGAGATCGCGGCGATGATGAGGTGATGCAGATCAGTCGAGAAGATGAGCACCACGCCGATGAGCGACAGGAAGGTGCCGATCACAGCGCCCTGCTGACCCTGCGTCGGGTCGACCTGCATGGCGAAGCCGATGCCCATGGACTGGGCGATGACGACGCCGGCGGTGAGCAGCGCCGACACCGCGATGCGCGCCGCCATGCCGAGCGTGAAGCCGACCGCCATCTCCATGAACAGCATCAGGAAGACGCTGGCCGGACGGGCAAGGTCGATGTCGTAGAGCGGACGGTGCAGCGGGAACAGGGCCAGCGTGATGAGCAGCGCCACGCCGAGCCTCACCCGCATCGGAAGCGACCGCTCGCCGAGGCCCGGCATCAGCGCCATCATGGTGCCGACGCGCGCGAACATCATGAAGAAGACGACGATGAGCGCCGGGGTGATCGGGATGGTCACGGTGTCTCGCCCCTCCTGGAGCGTGCCGGCGACCGGCGGCCTCGAAGCCTGCCGATCAAAGCTGATTCACCCGCCGCTGACCACTTTCGCCATGATCCGGCCGGTGACGCCGTTCATCAGGTCGCCCATGAAGGGCAGCGCCACCAGCATGGTGGCGAAGATGGCGAGGATCTTCGGCACGAAGACCAGCGTCTGCTCCTGGATCTGCGTCAGCGCCTGGATGAGCGAGACGATGACGCCGACGATCAGGCCGACGAGCATCATCGGCGCCGAGACGAGGATGACGGTGAGAATGCCGTCGCGGGCGACGTCGAGAATGTCGGCAGGGCTCATCGATCTCTCCTAGATCTGCATCCGCATGATTTCTTCGTAGGCCTGCACGACCTTGTCGCGCACCGAGACGAGCGCCTCGACGGCGACCTCGGTCTCGGCCACGGCCGTCACCACGTCGATCAGGTCAGCGCGGCCGGCGGCCATGGCCTGGGTGCGCTGGTCGGTGGTGCGGGCCGACTGGTCGAGGTTCTGCACGGCGCTGCGCAGCATGTCGCCGAAGCCGGCGCCCTGGGCGCTCGGCCGCGATGCCGCGCCGGTCGGCGAGAACAGCCGCGCGGCGGTCGCATAGGCATTGGCGGCGATGGAGGAGGACGACATGCGCTCAGACCCTCAGCAGTTCGATCGTGCGCTGGATCATGCGCCGCGTTGAGGTGACCACGTTGAGGTTGGCCTCGTAGCTGCGCTGGGCCTCGCGCATGTCGAGGCTCTCGACGAGCGAGTTGACGTTCGGGACCTTGACGTAGCCGCGGGCGTCGGCCGCCGGATGGCTCGGATCGAAGCGGGTCTGGAACTCGCCCTGCTGCTGGCGCACCGGTCCGAGCTGGACCGTCGTCGCCTGCAGTTCGCGATCGAAGCTGGTGCGGAAGGTCGGGATCCTGCGACGGTAGGGGTCGCCGCCCGCCGTCTGCGCCGTCGAACTCGCATTGGCGATGTTCTCGGCCGTGATCCGCATGCGTCCGGCCTGGGCGCGCATACCGCCCGCCGCAATCCGGATCGATTTCAGGAAGTCCATGGACATCAGGTGCCTCCTCAGCCCTTCTTGCCGATCGCGGTGCGGATGAGTCCGAGCGAGCGCTGGTAGAGGCCGGCGACGGCCTGGTAGTCGAGCTGGTTCTGCGCGACCTTCAGCATCTCGTCCTCGAGATTGACGCGGTTTCCGTCGGGCGTGGCGACGAGACCGGTGTTCCGCCTGACGTCGAAGCGCGTCTGCTGCGAACTCGCGGTCTGGATATGCCTCGCATCGGTGCGCATCGGCCCTGCCCCGATGCTGGCGGCACCGGTCGCGCTTGCCGTGCCGCGGGCCATCGAAGCGAAGTTGGGGGCCGCAAGGTCGCGGGCGCGGTAGCCCGGTGTATCCGCATTCGCGACATTTTCCGCCAGTAGCTTCTGGCGATCCTGGTGCCATCGCATCCGGGTCCGGAGCATGGAGAAGAGCGGCACGTCGCTGGTCGCCATGGTGTCCCCCGCGCCCTTGTCGATAGGCAAAGGATGCCGGGTTCATGGTTAACGACTGGTTAAGCGTTAAGGGACTTTCAACCTCTGCCGTGGCGGGTTAACCATCCGGCGAGGTCGAGGTCGGCAAGCCTTGCCGGGTCTGTTAACCTCAACATAGATTTAACGTGCGCTCTTCGGGCGGGCGTTCGGAATGCCATGGGATCGGTCTCGATGAACTATCTCACCAATCTGCTCGGTCCCAACGCGCCCCTCGCCGCGACCTTCATCGTCGCCTTCGCGGCCGTTCTGGTGCTGATCGGGCTGACCGCCTGGATCTTCCGCCTCATTCGCGGCCGGGGCCTCGGCATCGGCTCCGGCGGACGCGGTCGCCAGCCGCGCCTCGCCGTCCTCGACTATGCGGACGTCGACCAGCGCCGCAAACTGGTGCTCATCCGCCGCGACAATGTCGAGCATCTCCTTCTGCTCGGCGGCCCGACCGACGTGGTCGTGGAGACCTCGATCGTCCGCGGCATGCCCGTCCAGGCGTCGGCTCTGGCACGCGAGCCTGCGCCTGCTGCAGCTCCCGCCTATGTCGAGCCCGACCCGCCGGTACCGCAGCCTCGCCCGTCGCTGCGCGAGGCAGCCCGCCAGGCGGCCGGCGAGCCCGCGCCGCGACCCGTCAACCTCGACATGCCGCTTGCCCCTGCCCGCTCCGAGCCGCTGCGGCCGGAGCCCGCCCGCCCGGCCCCGCCGCCCACAGCCCGTCCGGAACCGCCTCGCCCGGCTCCCGCGGCCCCCGCGCCGGCCCCGCGTCCCGAGCCGGCCCGTGTCGAAACACCCCGCCCCGAGGTCCCGCGTATCACCCCGGTCGTCACCCAGCCGGCGCGTCCGGTAAGCCCGGCTGCGGCCCCTGCCCCGGCAGCTCCCTCCGCCCGCCCGGCAGCGCCTCAGCAGGATGATGTCGCAGCGCGTCTTGAGGCGGCCCTGCGCAAACCCATCGGCGCGAGCCCCGTCAGCCCGCCGGCCAAGCCGGTGTCTCCCCCGCCCGCAGCGGCACGACCGGCCCCGCCCGCATCGGCCCCGCCGCCCGCCAAGGCGCTCTCCGCCGACGAGAAGTCCGTCTTCGACAGCCTCGAGGAAGAAATGGCCGCCTTGCTCGGACGCGGTCCGACGCCGCCGAAATCCTGACGCTCCGGGAAGCCGTCCACAGGGCCTCGCCCGGCGACCTGCTAGACTCGGCGCCAACGATTCGCGGCGCGGGACGGCGATGCTCCGGTCTTTCATCCACGGCACGGCGAGGGTCCGGCACGGCATCCGCCGCGCCGCATGGCCTCTCGCCGCCGTCGCCGCGGCGCTGCTGACCGGACCCGCCGCCGCTCAGGACATCTCGATCAATCTCGGTCAGGGCGCCGGGGTCAACGAACGCGTCATCCAGCTGATCGGATTGATCACCGTCCTGTCGGTGGCCCCCTCGATCCTGATCATGGTGACGAGCTTCGTCCGCATCGCGGTGGTGCTTTCGCTCCTGCGCACCGCCATCGGCACGCAGACCGCCCCGCCCAATGCCGTCATCGTCGGCCTGTCGCTGTTCCTCACCGGCTTCGTCATGGCGCCGACCCTGCAGCAGAGCTACGACCTCGGCGTGCGGCCGCTGATCGAGAACCAGATCGACATGCCTCAGGCCTTCGAGCGGGCGTCGGGGCCGTTTCGCGAATTCATGCTCAAGCATGTCCGCGAGAAGGACCTCGCCCTGTTCCAGGAGCTCTCGCGCGAGCCCGTCCCGGCCACCCCTCAGGAGGTCTCGTTCCGCGTCCTCGTGCCCGCCTTCATGATCTCGGAGCTCAGGCGGGCCTTCGAGATCGCCTTCCTGCTTTTCGTACCCTTCCTGGTGATCGACCTCGTCGTCGCCTCGGTGCTGATGTCCATGGGCATGATGATGCTGCCGCCGGTGACGGTGTCCCTGCCCTTCAAGCTGATCTTCTTCGTGCTCGTCGACGGGTGGAATCTCGTCGCCGGCAGCCTGGTGCGAAGTTTCGGCGGCTGACGGGGCGGCCGTCAGCCCGGCCGTGCGGGGGTCGCCGGCGCGCCGGACTGCTGCTGCGGCGCAGGAGCGGGCGTTGCGGTCGGCGGCGAGCTGGTCGCGCCCGGAGTCTCGCTCGGATAGCGCTCGCGGTAGTTCTTCAGGAAGCCGTCGAGCGTGTCGCGGTCGGCGATGGACTTGGCGATCTCGCGATATTCGACCCCGCGTGCCTCGATCGGCGCGGTGACGACGTCGAAGGCGCGCTCGTCCGGCGTGCCCTTCATGGCCTCACGCCAGCGACCGCGCAGGCGATCGAGGCCGAGCGCGTCGTCGACAAGCGCATAGCCGATGGCGGCGCGTAGCAGGTGGCGACGCTCGTCGTCGCTCAGAGCCGCCGAGCCCGTGCGGGACGAGACCCAGCGCTCGCTCTGCTCCGCCGACTCGCGATGGCGCTGGGCGCCCCAGTGGACGTCCGCCCGCAGCATCTCGGCCTCTGGCGTGCGGATGCCCGCCAGCATCTCCAGCGCCTGGTCCGGCCGGCCGGAATCGGCGTGGGCCCGCGCTTCCAGCAGATAGCGCTGCACGCGCAGCTGCTCCGGCAGGTCGGCAAGACGCGTGGTCCTGAGCGCCTGCAGGGCCGCCGCCGGCTTGCGGTTCATCAGATGGATGAGCGCGAGACGTGCCGCCACCTGAGAGCGCGCTGCGCCCTGCAGACGCCGGTCGATCTGGTGCTGCAGCAGGGCCGCCGCCTGGTCGAGCAGGTCCATGCTGGCGAGGCGATCGGCCAGCCGGCGGATGATCTCGTCGCCGCGGCGCCCCTGCGGGGTCATGTCGCGGAAATCGTAGTAGAGCGCCAGCGCGTCGACAGGCTTCATGTTGTCGGCGCTGCCCTCGAGGAAGAGCCGCTCGAAGTGGCGGGCGACGTCGTCCTGCATGCCGCGCACGGCCTCGGCGCGGGGGTGGACCCGCATGGCGACGCGCATGGTGGTGAAGGCTTCGCGGAACTGGCCCTGGTCCGCCTGCAGTTTGGCGAGAAGCGCAAGGGTCCGCGCCTCGACGTCGTCGCCGCGCCAGGCGAAGCTCTGCACCTCGAGTTCGTCGATCGCCGCCTTGCGGTCGATGTCGCCGAGACGGTGGCGGGCGGCGAGGTGCCGCTGGTCGGCATCTGCGCGCACCGGCAGGTCCGGGCCGCTCGCCGCGCGCGAGAAGGCTACGAGGGCGTCGCGATCCTGGCCCTTGGCCTCGAGGATCCGGCCGCGCAGCAGCGCAAAGCGCTGTTCGGCCTCCGGCGGTATGCCGATTTCCTGCAGCTCGGCGAGGTGCTTTTCCGCCTTGTCGATGGCGCCCGCGTCGAGCGCGGCGTCGACGGCCCGCACGAGGATGGCGCGGGCGAGTGGCGGCGGCAGCGTGGCCGGCGAGATGTCGGTCGATTCGAAGGCCTCGTGAGCCTCGCGCGCCCGCCCGTCCATCGCCAGCGCGGTCGCGCGCCAGAGGACGATGTCAGGCGCGTTCGCCATGGACGGGTGCGCGAACTCGCGCAGCGCATCGTCCGGACGATGCATCATGATGGCGGCGACACCGCGAAGGCCCTGGATGGAGCCGTCCTCGGCGACCCGGCGGTCCTGCCGCGCGATGGCGTCGAGCACGGACTTCGCCTCGGCCCAGCGCTGCTGCGCCATGTAGAACCGGACGAGTTCCAGGCGCTTCGCCGTCCGCTGGGTATCGTGGACGGCGGCCGCCGTGGCGATCAGGTCGCTCTCCCGCTCGCGGACCGGCGCGCGCTCGTCGGCGGCCCAGAGCTCCAGGTCGAAGGTGATGGTCCGCGGTCGGCGGACCAGCCGCTGAACCGGCTGCGGCCGGGCCATGCCCGAACTCAGCTGCAGGCCATTGGGCCTTCCGATATTGACCTGATCGCCCGAGACGGAGACCGTCAGGTCATCGGCGATCGGCTGGAAGACGAGGCCGTGGCTGCCGGCGAGAGCAACGAATTCGACCATCTCGCGGGACTGCACGAAGGATCGCGCCGGGCCAGCCCCCGTCACCACCAGAAGCTGGTCGCCGGCGAGCGGGTCGGCGAGGCGATGCACCGACCCGGCATTGGGAAAATCGACGGTGGCGATGAGCTTGTTGCCCTGCTCGGTCGCTCGCGTCAGGTGCACCGGCCGCGGCGGCTCGAGGATGCTGTCGGCGAGGGTGATGATCCACGCCGTGCCGTCGCGGCCGGCGGACGCGAGGCTCTGGCGCTCGAGCCCGACGCGGACGGCGATGCCGGAGCGCGAGCGGGATGCGTCGACCGAGGAGAAGATGCCGGCCGCCTCAGCCTGGAGACCCGCGAGCGTCACGTCCTCGAGCGTATCGAAGACCAGCCAGAGCGTGTCGCCGCGCTGGAAGACGGCGCCGGGCGTTTCCTTGGTGAAGGGCACGAGGATGCGCACGGCGCCTCCCGCACGACGGGCCTGCATGGCGATGGGACCGGCGGCGGCAGCCTGCGCCGGCCTCGGAGCGGGCTCGGCCGTCTCGACGGGCACCGGCGCGCGGGCGGGCTCCGGAGCCTGTGCCGGCGGCTGTACCGGCACGGTTTCCGCAGCTGCCAGCGCGGGCGGCTGGGCAGGCAGCAACGTCGGCGCTGGGATCACCGCTTCGGCGGCTGCGGGGGCGGGAGAGGCGCTGCGCGGTCGCGCGGCAGGCGGCGGAGGAGGCGCCTGCACCGGCACCGCGGGTCGTGCGACGAGGGGCGATACCGGCACGTTGCCCGGCAGGTTGGTCACAGCCGGTGGAGCGACGCCCGACTGCGGGCGCGGCGTCGGCACCGGCGTCGGCCGCGGCTGGCTGCCCTTCATGGTCAGGTCGAGCACATAGGTGCCCTCCTCGCGGAAGGCCCGGACATCGGCCTGCGGCGACACGACCATGCGGAAGACGAGTTCCTCGGGACCGGTATCGGCCTCGATTTCCGTCACGAAGGGCGGCAGGGCATCGCGCACGTAGCGCAGCTCGGCGGTGAAGGGCTTGGCGATCCTCAGCGTCAGCCTGTCGGCGGCCCGGTCGATGGCGACGGCCACAGGCTCCGGCAACGAGAAGACGAAGCGCGTGAATGTCGGGTGGTTGCCGACCCGCACGGTCACCGGCGGCATGGTGCGGGCGACGCGCTGGGCCTCGGCCGCGCGTGCACGACGTTCGGCCTCGCGGGCGCGGCGGGTCAGTTCCTCGACCACCTCGACCGGAAGTCCCGGAGGCGTTCCCCGCCAGGTATCGGGAAGCATGTCGACGAACAGCCGCTCGCCAGCCTCCATCGAGTTGACGGTGACCCGTTGCGACAGGGCGAAGCGCAGGGACTTGCCGTCAGGATCGCGCCGCACGGCGGTGACATAGTTCTGCAGAAGGTTCGGCAGCTGCGCCGTCTGCAGGTCCACCGGCTGGGAGAAACCGATCACCAGCACCCCCCCGGTGACCTTCACCTCGGTCGGCAGCTGCTGGTCGAAATGAAAGATCAGCCGCGCATAACCGCCTGTCGTCACAGCGGAAATTTCGGCCTTGGCTGGCGTGACGGGACGGCTTTCGGCAGCGGGAGTGGCCGGCCGGGCCGCCTGCGCGAGGAGCGCGCCCGGCGAGACATGGCAAAGCAGGGCGGCCGCCAAGCCAACCCGCGCCATTCGCCTCACACTCCACGCGTTCCCGTCCATGGGATCGCCACTCGAACCTTCTGCCGATCCTGGGAGATCGGCATGCGGCGGCTCCGTGCCCCCGATTGCGGGGCATCATGGACATTCGTCATTAACAGCGGGTTTCGAGCTAGCGGCTCGGACGGCCTTCGATTTTCGGCAAAGTGTCCGGAGACACGCTGCGCGGATCGACCGATGCGGTCTGGCTGGGACGACGGGCAAGCTCGGTGGTCAGGCGCTTGGCCTGCTCGGGCTGCATCTGGGCGATGACGTCGGCCAGCTTCGGCGGACGCATCGCCCGCGCCACCTCGATGAGAACGCTCATGTCGAGGGTGTCGAAGATGCGGGCGGCATCCTTCGGCCGCATCGATTCATACATGCTCACGACGCCGCGGAACCGCGCCTGCTCGGCTTCGTCGCGGCGCTGTTCGAGACCTGCGATGCGGCCTTCGAGCTCGCGCAGCTCATTGGCGCGCTGCTCCAGACGCCGCTCGGTGGCGCGCAGGAGGTTCTCGCGCATCTCCAGCTCGCGGTGGCGAGTGTCGAGTTCCTGTCGCCGCTCCTGCAGGCGCTCGAGGATGGCACGCTCGGAGGCGGAGATGGCCGGCGGCTGGTTCTGGGCGGGCATCGGCGTCGGCTGGCCGGGACGCACCCCCGCAGGTGCGGCGGCCGGGGTGGCAGGCGGAGCCGGCGTTGCCGGGGCGGCGGCCGGGGTCGCGCCGGTGGTGATGTTCGCGTCGGCGGGCGACTCGATGCCGGGAATGGTGTTGTCCTGCGCGCGGACCTGGCGGGGCCCGGGTGCATCACCGCTGAGGATCCCGACGGCCTTCAGGAACAGGAGGCCGCCGGCTGCGAGCGTGACGATGGGCAGAAGACGCAGGTCCCGCATCGAGGTCTCCTCAGGCGGCGCGTGTCTGGATGCGGGCGGCGAAGGCCTTGGCGGCTGCGAGGGTGGAGGCCGCCCCCGACGGCAGGCCTTCGGCGCTGTCGCGAATGGTCACGGGCACGATCGGCTCGACGGCCGGGATCGGCGGCACCCGGGGCCTGCCGGCGTCGCGGGCGGCCTCGGTGATGCGGCTGATGCGATCCACGACGGTCTGCCCCGACTTCACCTCGCGCTCGATGTCGACGAGGAAGCGCTCGGCGGTGCGCAACCGCTCGCCGAGCGTCCCGTCGCACTCGCGCACGGTCACCTTGAGGCCCTGGATGGCGCGCTCGGCAATCTCGGTGGCGGTCACCAGTTCGGCGATGGTCGCCTTCAGGGACTGCTCGTCGGACCGCAGCCGGGTGAGCCGGCGGTTGAGCGTGACGCAATAGGCGATGGTGACGACCAGCAGGCCGGCCACCAGAAGTTCCACCAGCAGCGATACGGTGAAGCTCGACATCACGCCTCCTGTCCGCCCGAAGAGATCTGCTCGAATTGCGACATGGTCGTCCGGCCGCGCCGCAACGGCTTCTGGATGCGGATGGCGACACGGTCGCCGACCCGGCCCATGCGGCCCTCGGTCAGCGTCTCGTCGCCGCAGCGCACCTTGACCAGGGCATCGGGCTTCATGTCGAGGACCAGGGTGTCGCCGACCTTGAGGTTCATCAGCTTGCGGAGCGGGAACTCGCTCTCGTAGAGAACCGCCTCCACGTGGGTGCGGGCCTGGAAGATCTCGGTGGACAGGTGCCCCTCCCAGACCGGATCGCGGCCGAGCTTCTCGCCGACGAAGGTCTGCATCAGGCGATCGCGGATCGGCTCCAGCGTCGCATAGGGCAGCAGCATCTCGATGGAGCCGCCGCGCTCTTCCATGTCGATGCGGAAGCGCACCAGGATGGCGGCGTTGTTCGGCCGCGAGATGGCGGCGAAGCGCGGGTTGGTCTCGAGGCGGTCGATCTTGAAGTTGACCGGCGAGATCGGGCGGAAGGCCGCCTCGGCGTCGGCGAGGATGACCTCGATCATCCGCTTGACCAGACCCATCTCGATGGTCGTGTAGGGCCGACCCTCGACGCGGATGGCGGTGACGCCGCGCCGGCCGCCCAGCAGAACGTCGATGATCGAGTAGATCAGGCTGGAGTCGACGGTTGCGATGCCGAAGTTGTCCCACTCCTCCGCCTTGAAGATCGAGAGGATGGCCGGCAGCGGAATGGAGTTGAGGTAGTCGGCGAAACGGACGGCGTGGATGCGGTCGAGCGAGACCTCGACGTTGTCGGATGTGAAGTTGCGCAGGGAGGTCGTGAGCAGCCGCACGAGGCGGTCGAACACGATGTCGAGCATCGGCAGGCGCTCGTAGGCGACCATGGCCGAGTCGATGATGGCGCGAATGCCGCCATTGTCGGAAAGCGCCAGGTCCTCGATCGAGAAGCCGAGGAGATTGTCGATTTCCTCCTGGTTGAGGATGCGCTCGGCGCCGCCCTTGGAGCCGGCGTTGACATGCGCCATGCCGTCTTCGCCGACGGACTCCCAAGCCTGGTCGCCGTCGGCGCCCGAAGCCCCCTGCTCCTCGAGGGCCATGCCCCATTCGGCGGCAAGGGCGTCCTGGTCGATATCGCCTGCCATGGTCAGCCCGTCACTGCACGACGATTTCGCGGAACAGCACGGCGTTGACACGCGCCGGGTGGACGGCGGTGTTGACGCGCCGGGTGAGCTCGTCCCTGAGCCGGAAGATGCCGGCCGAACCCTCGATGTCGGAGGGGCGCATCTCGCGGAGGTAGAGCTGGAAGGCGTCGATCACGCGCGGCATGATCGGCTTGATCTGGTCGGCGACCTTGGAGTCGGTCACCTCGAGGGCGACCTTCACCCGCAGGTACTGCGGACGATCCTGGCCGACCGACAGGTTGACCGTCATGTCGGGCAGATCGACGAAGGCGACGGGCTTGGCAACCTCGACCGGCGGGGCCGCGGCGGTCTCTGGCTTCTTCTTCATGAAGAAGAACCAGCCACCGCCTCCGAGCGCGAGAACCGCAACCGCGGCGCCGCCCATCATGATCAGTTTCTTCTTGCCACCGCCCGCGGCCTCGGGGGCGGCTTCGCCCTCCTCTGCATCATCGGCATCGGCTTCGGGCTTTTTCGGTTTCTTCGCCATGACTTGGGCCCCGGATTCTCTATCTGGGACGTTGGCGCCAGAATGGTTAACGCCGCGTTTATTTTCGTTAAGAGGCGGCAAGATTTGCCGGGGCGAAAGCGCCCCCATGGTCGTTCGTGCCTAGCATCCTGTGAACACGACCTTAGCGTAAGTGGTTGATTTTCCTTAAAGCCCCCACTTGGCACGAAGGCTGCGAAGGACTTGGCGGACCGCGACGACCGTTTGGGAGAACGGAAAGCGGGGTCCAGCTGGGGAGCACCGGTTCGACGAAAGCCTTGGGAGAGGCGGACATCGAGTCGGACAATCGGGGACTGGTCCGATGGAGAACATTGGTCTCGTCGGCCTTTCGCGGCAGGTCGCCCTGCAGCGTGAGCTCGACGTCATTGCGAACAACCTCGCCAACTTGAACACCACCGGGTTCAAGCAGGACGATGTCGTGTTCCAGGAATACCTGATGCCTGTCGCGCGGGACGATACGTTCCAGCGCGGGGCCGACCGGCGCATGTCCTTCGTCTGGGACCGGGCGACCACCACCAATCACAGCCAGGGCGGCATCACCCAGACGGGCAACTCGCTCGACGTCGCCATCAACGGCCGCGGCTACTTCGTCGTCCAGACGCCGGAGGGCGAGCGCTTCACGCGCAACGGATCCTTCGAACTCAACGCCCAGAACCAGCTCGTCACCAAGCAGGGCCAGCTCGTCATGGGCGAAGGCGGCCCCATCGCCTTCGAGGCCAACGACGTCGGCATCACCATCGGCCGCGACGGCACCGTGTCGTCGTCCGGCGGCGTGCGCGGTCGCCTGCGCATCGTCGATGGAAACCAGCCGCGCGCCTTCGAGAAGGCCGGCGACAATCTCTTCCGTCTCATGCCGGGCGCCCAGACCCAGGCGGTCGCCAGCACCGACGTGCGCCAGGGCGCGCTCGAGAGTTCCAACGTCACCCCGGTCCTCGCCCTGTCGCGCATGATCGAGGTGACCCGGGCCTACCAGTCGCTCGCCTCGAGCATGGAACGCCACGACCAGATGCGCCGGGAAGCGATCCGCTCCCTCGGCAACGCCACCGCCTGAGGAGGCTGAACCATGCGCGCGCTCCACACCGCCGCCAGCGGCATGAAGGCCCAGGAACTCACCGTCGAGGTGATCTCCAACAACATCGCCAACATGCGGACCACCGGCTTCAAGCGCCAGCGGGCCGAATTCCAGGACATGCTCTACGACCACCAGCGCCGCGCCGGCACGCAGAACTCGCAGCAGGGCAACCTCCTGCCGGTGGGCATTTCCATCGGCTCCGGCGTCAAGCCGGCAGGCACCTCGCGCGTCATGACACAGGGCAACGTCCTGGCGACGGACAAGGACTATGACGTCGCCATCCGCGGCGAGGGCTTCTTCCGCATCAGCCTGCCCGACGGGCGGACCGCCTATACCCGCGACGGCTCCTTCGAACGCAACGCCGACGGCCAGATCGTCACCGTCGACGGCTACCAGCTCGAGCCCGGCATCACCGTGCCGAACAACGCCACCGCGGTGACCATCAGCGCCGCGGGCGTGGTCCAGGCGACCCTGCCGGGCCAGACCGCCGCCCAGACCATCGGCCAGATCTCGCTCTCCCGCTTCACCAACAAGGCGGGCCTGGAATCGATGGGCGACAACCTCTTCCTGGAAACCGGCGCCTCCGGCCAGGCGATCACCACGACGCCGGGCAACGAAGGCATGGGGTCGCTGCTGCAGAAGAACCTCGAACAGTCGAACGTGACCGCCGTCTCCGAGATCTCCGACCTGATCGCAGCCCAGCGCGCCTACGAGATGAACGCCCGCATCATCTCCGCGGCCGACCAGATGCTGCAGTCCACGTCCCAGCTGATGCGGTGAGATTGGTGATGTCTCTCGTTCGCCGCCTTGCCTTCTGCCTCTGCCTCGCCACCGCCCTGCCCGCCATGGCCGAGACGCCGCGGCCCGTCCTGCGCCTCGATGTGGTGGTGCCTGGCGAGGTGGTCCGCCTCGGCGACCTGTTCCAGCACGCCGGACGCCACGCGGAGGTGCCGGTGTTCAGGGCTCCCGAGCCCGGCCATACCGGACAGGTGCCGGCCTGGCAGATCATCGAGGCGGCGCGCCGTGCGGGCCTCGAGCCGGAGACGGGCGACCGCAACCGTCAGGTCAGCGTCACCCGCGACGCCCGGGTCATTCCCCTCGCGGATCTGGAAGAGCGGGTGGCGATCGCGCTCGCCAGCAGTTTCGGTCTCTCCGACAGCAGCCGTGTCCAGGTGAGTTTCGACCGCGGAACCCGCCCGATCGCCGTCGAGACTGAAGCGTCCGGCTCGCTTGACGTCATCCGCATCGAGCACGATCCGCGCAGCGGCCGCTTCGATGCTGTCCTCGGCATTCGCGGCTCGACGCGCTCCGAACGCAGCGGTGGCTTCCGCCTCGCGGGCACGGCCAACGAGCTGATCGAATTCGTCGTGCCGGCCCGCACGATCGGCCGTGGCGAGGTGGTGCGTGCATCCGACCTCGTGGTCGATCGCAAGCCGCGCAACGCCCTGCCGATGATGACCGGCGACACCGTGGTCTCTCTCGCCCAGGCGGTCGGCCTCGCCGCGCGCAGGCCGCTCTCGCCGGAGCGGATGTTCCGCACCATCGACCTGATGAAGCCGGAACTGGTCGAACGCAACGCCAATGTCCTGATCACCGTCGAGCTTCCGGGCATGTCGCTGACCATGCGCGGCAAGGCCTTGGAAGCCGGCGCCGAGGGCGACGTCATCCAGGTGGAGAACCTGCAGTCCCGCAAGAAGCTGCAGGCCGTCGTCACCGGCCTCAACCGTGTCGCCATCGTGACGCCTGCAACCGCGCGATCCGCCGTCGTCGCCTCGTCGAGGGCGCCGTGATGTCCCGTCCCGCCCCCGCCCCTTCGATCTCTCGTTCCGCGTCAGGAACCGCCATGCGCATCGCCCGCCCTGCCCTCATCGTCATCGCCGGCCTCGCCACGGCGGCCTGTGGCGCGCCGGACCGGCTGCGCAACGTCGGGCGCGCACCGGCCCTGTCAGCGGTCGAGAACCCGCAGACGCGCCCCGGCTACCGGCCGGTGTCGATGCCCATGCCCGAGCCGCAGCCGGTGTCACACAATCCCAATTCGCTGTGGCGCAACGGCTCGCGCGCCTTCTTCCGCGACCAGCGCGCCCAGCGTGTCGGCGACATCCTCACCGTCAAGGTGAAGTTCCAGGACCAGGCCAACATCCAGAACACCACCAACCAGTCGCGCACCGGGTCGCAGACCATGGGAACGCCCAGCCTCTTCGGTGCCGAGCGCTTCATCGCCCGCGCCGGCGCAGATCCGGCGAGCCTCGTCTCGACCACCGGCACCAACTCCAACGAGGGCAAGGGCACCGTCAACCGGTCCGAGACGCTGACGACCAATGTCGCCGCCGTCGTCATGCAGGTCCTGCCCAACGGCAATCTGGTGCTGGAAGGCAAGCAGGAGATGCGGGTCAACTTCGAGGTGCGCGAACTGATCGTCGCCGGCGTCGTCAGGCCCGAGGACATCGAGAGCGACAACACCATCGATTCCAACAAGATCGCCCAGGCCCGCATCGGCTACGGCGGTCGCGGCCAGATCACCGACCAGCAGCAGCCCCGCTACGGCCAGCAGGTGCTCGACGTCCTCCTGCCCTTCTGATCCACCCCGAGCTCCCAGCCGTCCCCGCTCCCCAGGCGAACACGGCAAGTCCGGCGCCGCCCGCGTTCTCCCGACGCGGGCGGCGTCCGGCGTTCCGGCAGCCGCCGCGCACAACGAAAAACGGCCGCCCCGAGGGACGGCCGTGGTGTCGTTCAGGCCTGATCGGCCGGCTCTCTACTCGTCGCGATAGACCCGCTCGCGCCGCTCGTGGCGCTCCTGCGCCTCCAGCGACAGGGTGGCGATCGGACGCGCCTCGAGGCGCTTGAGCGAGATCGGCTCGCCGGTCTCCTCGCAGTAGCCGTAGCTGCCGTCCTCGATGCGGGCGATGGCCGCGTCGATCTTGGCGATCAGCTTGCGCTGGCGGTCGCGGGCCCTGAGCTCGATGGCCCGATCGGTCTCGGACGAGGCCCTGTCGGCGATGTCCGGATGGTTCTGGTTTTCATCCTGCAGGTTCTGCAGGGTCTCCTTGGCCTCGCGGAGGATGTCGTCCTTCCAGGCCAGGAGCTTCTTGCGGAAATATTCCCGCTGCCGCTCGTTCATGAACGGCTCCGAGTCGCTCGGGCGGTAGTCCGCTTCCAACTCCAACGTCATGCAACGAACCCCTCATGATTCACGGATGACGAGACCCGCGTTTCGGCGCGCTCATAGCATCCGTCCCCCATGCAGACAACATGAAACCCCGTCATCGCCGCGTCATGTGAACGGCGCACGGCGGGGATGGCAGGCACGAACCATGCCAGAAGGCAGGTTTTGTCTGGATTTCAGCGGCTTGGACGAGGCTGCGATCACGCCGTCGAGGATGCGGCTTCCCGTTTGGCGATCTCGACCTGGGCCCGGAGATCGATCTCCGCCAGGACGCCGTCGAGGCCCGTGTCACCGGTATCCTCGAGCTTCGCCGAGGTCAGGCTCCTGAGCTTCAGCAGGACCGAGGGCATGGGCTCGCCGGCGAGGAGTGACAGCTTGAGGTCGTCGAGCAGGTCGAGCGACTGACGGCCGCGCTGGAGGCCGCGCCGACGCTTCTCGCGACGATCCTCGGGCTGCATGCCCTGCACCGCGAGCAACGTCTCCAGCCCCGCCGCGGCCATTGCCGGCCGAGCCTGTGTCGTCTGCGGCGTCTCGGGACGCGCGCCCGGCAGCTCGAACGCGGCGCGCGGCCGGTCGACCTTCTGGGCCGGCTGACCGGTCGAGACGGCACCAACAGGAGGCGGCGTGGTGATCCGCATGGGTCCTTCTCCGGGACGGGCCCTTCATCAAGGCGCAACAGGTCTTTCTGTCCCGTTAAGAAGACCCCCGGCATGGTTAAGGCGCCGTTAATGCCCGGCAACTCTTGCCGACCGGCAGGAAGGAGCACCGGCCGGGCTCACAAGGCCGCGTCGTTCTTTCAATGATATCAATATCTTGGCCACATGGGCGCCTTGGCACGCTCCATGCGAGGCAGGTCGGACCTTAGGG
>VFQR01001098.1_pt1 | contig 23337 bp, 21 predicted proteins | sample 3512321 | NCBI WGS metagenome assembly VFQR01 (sample SAMN10412374, study PRJNA504923) | tailings metagenome | isolation source: Relicate 3 Philex TSF1 revegetated site | place: Philippines: Tuba, Benguet | collected 2017-08-29 | reverse complement strand
GGGATGGTGAAGATCTGCTCGGTCAGCACGGCGCCGGCCAGCAGGCGGCCGAACTCGATCGCGCCGAGCGTCACCACCGGGATCAGCGCATTGCGCAGCGCGTGCTTCCAGACGACCACGCGTTCGCGCAGGCCCTTGGCACGCGCGGTGCGGACATAGTCCTGGCTGAGCGCGGTCAGCATCGCCGCGCGGGTGTGGCGCATCAGCACCGCCGCGACGCCGGTGCCGAGCACGAAGGCCGGCATGATGGTGGTCGCGATGGACTGCCAGAAATCCTCGGTGATCGGGACATAGCCCGAGGGCGGCAGCCAGCCGAGCTGCACGCTGAACAGCAGGATCATCATGATCCCGAGCCAGAAATTCGGCATGGAGATTCCGAACAGCGCGATGCCGTTCGCCGCCCAGTCCGCCGGCGTGTCGCGCCGCGTGGCGGAGAGGATGCCCGCCGGCACGCCGATGATCACCGCGATGATGAAGGCCATGGTGGCGAGTTGCGCGGTGACCGGCAGCTTCTCCAGCAGCAGGTCGGAGACCGGCATCCGGATGCGCCAGGAGAAGCCGAAATCGCCCTGCAGCACGTTGCCGATCCAGAACAGGTACTGCTCCCAGATCGGCCGGTCGAGCCTGAGCTCCGCGCGGATCTGCGCGAGCACCTGCGGATCGCCACGCTCCTCCCCCGCCAGGATCAGCGCGGGATCGCCCGGCATGAGCTGCTGGAGGCCGAAAATCATGAAGGAGAGGATCAGCAGCGTCGGGATGATCTGCCCGAGGCGGCGGAGGAGGTAGCCGGTCATGCGCCTGCCATGGGGTGCTGGCGGCGCGGCAGAGCCGCGCCGAGCGCGCGAATGCGCGCCGCGCACCATAAGGCAGCGCCGCCGGGCGCGCCCGTGCCCTGCGCGAAGCCAAGGCGCCGGAGGCGCCGCCCGGCGTCTGAGGGCATCAGTTGAGTCTCATTCCCTGCAGGCGGATCATGCCGTCGGCGATCGGCTGGTAGCCTGTCAGCCGCGTCGTGTGGATCATGATGTTCTTGCGGTGCCAGACGAAAAGCCGGCCGGCATCCCGCGCCACCGCGATCTCCAGCGCCTGGCGGTAGAGGTCGCGCCGCTTCTCCATATCGCCCTCGACGCGCGCGGCGTCGAGCAGGCGGTCCACCTCGGGGTTGGAATACTTCCCGTCATTCTGGCCGCCGCGGGTGTGCATGAAGGCGTGGATGTTGCCATCGGGATCGGTGCGGCCGGACCAGCCGACCAGATAGAGCTGGAAGTCGCCGCGCTGCGCCGCCTGGAGGGAGGAGGCGAATTCCATCGCGCGCAGCGTGATCTCGAAGCCCGCCTCCCGCGCCATGGCCTGCACCACCTCGCCGACCTGGCGCAGATCGGGGTTGTTCGGCACCGTCATCTCGAGCGCGAGCGGGCCCGTCACGCCGGCCTCGCGCAGCAGGGCGCGGGCACGGTTCACGTCGCGCGCCGGCGGGGCGAAGTTGCGCAGGTGGAAGGCGCTCGCCGGCGGGATCGGCTGGCGCGTCGGCGTGAACATGCCCTCATACACCACCTGGTTGATCGCCGCGCGATCGATCGCGAGCTCGAAGGCCTGGCGGACGCGCGCGTCGCGCAGCGGCGCGCTGCGCTCCCCATTGCCGACATTGAACTGGATGGACTGCCAGCCGAGCTCCTCCACCTGCACCGCGCGCAGGTTGCGGTTGCGCTGGATGGAGCGGATGTCGTCCGGCTCCATGCGCTCGCCGAACTCGACCGCGCCGGATTGCAGGTTGGCGAGCCGGACCGTGTTGTCCGGGATCGGGATGTAGGTCACGCGGTTCACGTGGATCTGCCCCGCATTCCAGTATTCGGGGAATTGGTCGAGCACGATGCGCTCCTGCGCGACGCGCTCGACGAAGCGCATCGGGCCGGCGCAGACGGGGCGCGCGCCGAAGTTGCGGCCGGCGGCCTCGGCGGCCTTGGGCGAGAGGATCATCCCGGCGCGGTCGGTCAGCGTCGCGATGAAGGCGGCGTTCGGCGCGCCGAGGCGGATGCGCACCGTGGTCGGGTCCACCACCTCGATGGCGGTGACGTTGCCCATCTCGCCGCGCCGGAAGCTCCCCTGCATGGTGAGATGGCGGTTGAGCGAGTAGCGCACGGCTTCCGCATCCATCATCTCGCCGTCATGGAAGCGGACGCCCTGGCGCAGCGTGATCACCAGGGTCTGCGGGTCCTCCCAGCGGAAGCCGGTGGCGAGCTGCGGCACCGGGTTGAGCTGGGCGTCGATGTCGAACAGCTTGTCGCAGACGCCCATGTAGACGATGCGGCCGACATAGGTGCGCGACAGGGTGGGATCGAGGACGTCCGGGTCCTCGCGGAGCGCGATGCGGAGGTTCTGCGCCTCCACCGGCAGGGCGGCGAGCGTCGCGAGGCCCAAGGCCAGGGCCGGGGCGAAAAGGCTGCGCTTGGTCATGCGGCTTCTCCGTTTGGTTGTGGTCGGCGGTCGGAAAAGAAGGCTTGCAGGCGGCGGAGCCGTTCGCCACCGGAATCGCGCTCGGCGGGTGGCGTCGCCGCGGGCAGGCGGTCGGCCAGATGGCAGGCGACGGCATGCGCGCCGCCGGCAAGCTCCGGCATCGCCTCGACGCAGATCGCCTCGGCGTAGGGGCAGCGCGTCCGGAACCGGCAGCCGGAAGGCGGGTTGATCGGGCTCGGCACATCGCCTTCGAGCGGCACGGCCTTGCCACCCTGCCCTGGCACCGCGGCGAGCAGCGCGCGGGTGTAGGGGTGCCTGGCGGCGCCGAAGACCTGGGCGGTCGGCCCTTCCTCGACGATGCGGCCGAGATACATCACGGCGACGCGGCCGGCGATGTGGCGAACCACGCCGAGATCGTGGCTGATCAGCACGAAGCTCAGGCGGAACTCCCGGATCAGGTCGGAGAGCAGGTTGATCACCTGCGCCTGCACGCTGACATCGAGCGCGCTGACCGGCTCGTCACCGATGATGAGGCGCGGGTTGGAGGCGAGCGCGCGGGCGATCGCGATGCGCTGGCGCTGGCCGCCGGAGAATTCATGCGGCCAGCGGCGCGCCTGTTCCGGCCGCAACCCGACGCGGCCGAGCAGCTCCGCGACGCGGTCGGCCTCGCGCCCGCGCGGCACGATGCGGTGCAGGCGGAGCGGCTCGGCGACAGCCTGTTCCACCGTCATGCGAGGGTCGAGGCTGCCGAACGGGTCCTGGAAGATGATCTGCATGTCGCGCCGCTTCGCGCGCAGCGCGGCGGCGGACAGCGTGCGCAGATCCTCGCCCATGAAGCGGATGGCGCCCGCATCAGGCTCGATCAGCCGCAGCGCGACGCGGCCGAGGGTGGATTTCCCGCAGCCGGACTCGCCGACGATGGCGAGCACCTCGCCTTCGTTGACGGAGAGCGTGACGCCATCCACCGCGCGCACGGCGCCGCGCGCGCGGCCGAGCGCGTCACGGACGGGGAAGGCGCGGCTGACGCGATCGAGTTCGAGGATGGCGGTCATATCGCCCCCGATCGGCGGAGCCTGCGCAGCGGGCGAAGCCGTGAATCGGTGGCGCGCATCATGCCGCCTCCAACAGGCTGTCCAGCGGGGCGCGCCAGCAGGCGGCGCGATGCGCGGCGCCGACATCGCTGAGCGGCGGCTGCGTCGCGCAGCGCTCGATCACGAACGGACAACGCGGCGCGAAGCGGCAGCCGGGCGGCAGCGCAAGCAGATCCGGCACAGTGCCCTCGATGCTCGCCAGCCGCTCGGCGCCGCCTTCGAGCGAGGGCGCGGCGCCGAGCAGGCCGATCGTGTAGGGGTGCTGCGGCCTGGCGAAGACCGCGCCCGCCGGCGCGCGCTCCGCGACGCGGCCGGCATACATCACCACGACCTCGTCGGCATGGTCGGCGACCACGCCGAGATCATGCGTGATCAGCAGCACGGCCGTGCCCGTCTCCGCCTTCAGCTCGTCGATCAGCGCGAGGATCTGCGCCTGCACCGTCACGTCGAGCGCCGTCGTCGGCTCGTCCGCGATCAGCAGGCGCGGCCGGCAGGCGAGCGCCATGGCGATCATCACGCGTTGGCGCATGCCGCCCGAAAGCTGGTGCGGATACTGCCGCGCGCGCCGCGCCGCATCGGGGATGCGCACGCGGTCCAGCAGCGCGACGGCGCGGTCGAAGGCCGCGGCGGGGGCGAGGTTCTCGTGCAGGCGCAGCGCCTCCGCCACCTGCTCCCCGGCGGTGAAGGCGGGGTTCAGGCTGGTCATGGGCTCCTGGAAGATCATCGCCATGTCCCGCCCGCGCAGCGCCCGCCGGGCATCAGGGTCCAGCGCGACGATGTCCTGGCCGGCGAACCGGATCGCGCCGCCGATCACCCCGCCCGGCGGCAGCAGCCCCATCAGCGCGAGGGCCGTCACGGACTTGCCGCAGCCGCTCTCGCCGACGATGGCCAGCGTGCGCCCTGGCGCGAGCGAGAAGCTGACGCCATCCACCGGCCGCACCGGCCCGCGATCGGTCGCCAGCGTCACCGTGAGATCGGCGACATCGAGCACGGGCACGGTCATCGCTCGGCCTGTGCCCTGGCAATCTCCGCCTGGATTACCGCGCGGTCGAACACGCCGGGATGGTCGCGGCCGGGCAGGAACGTTCGGAAGTGCTTCAGGTAGCCGGACCAGACGGCATGCAGCCGGCGCAGCTCCGCCAGCGGGTCCGGGTGGTCGTCCACGCGCAGGTCGCAATCCGGATAGGGATCGCGCGAGGCCACCTGGATCGCCGCCGATTGCCGGCCGCGCTTGTCGCCACCCGCCGCCTCCCCGGCCTCCATCGCGGCGAGCAGCCGCTCGGCCAGCGGCATCCCGGCGGCGGCGAGGAAGGTGTCGCGGGTGGCGCGCAGCACGGCCTCGCCCGCGAGCATGTTCCCCGCGACCGAGACATCCGGGCCGGCGAGATGGCCGCACCAGCCGATGCAGTCGGCGCCGGTATGCGCGGCGACCCGGCCATCGGCGGCCAGCACATGCACCTGGCGGGTGGCCTGGCCGGCATCCGAGTGGATCAATGCCTCCAGCACCTCCTCCGGCGCCTCGCCCTGGCCGATCAGGGCCAGCGCGTCGGCGGCGTGGAAGGGGTTGACCAGCGCCTGGGTGCAGGCGGCGCCGACGCCGCCGGCAACACGCGGCACCAGCGCGCCCGAGGCGAGGAAACGGCTTGCGACGGCCGCGCCGACCTCTCCGGTGGCGGGGTCGCGCGCCAGGATGGACCACGTCATGCGGCCAGGAAGCGCATCCGCCGTCCGGGCGCAAGGGCGCAACCGGGGCGGATCGGCCCGCCCGGCACCGCGGTGCCGCCGAGCTGGGCAGGTGCTGCGGCGAGAGCCGGCAGCGCCGCCTCAGGCGGCGCGTGCGACCTCGGCGAGGCGCGGCGCGGGCAGGCCGGGCTGGTCGAAGACCAGGCGCAGCCTTCCGCCATCCTCGCCGACCACGCGGGCGGGCAGGCTCTCGCCTTGCGGGAGCTCGAGGACCACCGGCGTGCCTGGCGCGAGGCCCGGCGCATCCCGCAGCGCCGCGCCACCGGGCGCGAGATCGAGCAGCCGGACCGGCACCGCTCTGCCCTCCACGCGCAGCCTTGCCATCGCATCGAGCCTGACCCGGCCCCCGTCGCGGCGGTCCACCTCGGTGGTGGATTCGCGCACCGCCTGCACGAGGGCGTGCCGCAGTTCCACGATCGCGGCGGCGGCCGCGTCGGCGGCACCCGAGACGTCGCGCGCGAGGCCGCCGACCTGGCCGCTCTCCGCGCCGATCGCAGCCGTGCGGCCGGCAACCGACCGGGCGGCCTCCGCCGTGCCGGCGACCGTGCGCGCGATGTCGTCGGTGGCCGCGCTCTGCTGTGCGATGGCGTCGGCGATCGCCGCGGCGATGCTGTCGAGCGCGCCGATCGCCTCGCGGGTCTCGCGCACGGCGCCGACCGCGGCTTCGGTGCGGCTGCGCACCTCGGCAAGCTGGCGGGCGATCTCCTCGGTGCTGCGGCCGGTCTGGCTGGCGAGCGACTTCACCTCCTGCGCGACGACGGCGAAGCCCTTGCCGGCCTCGCCGGCGCGCGCCGCCTCGATCGTGGCGTTGAGCGCGAGGAGGTTGGTCTGCCCCGCGATCTCCGCGATGAGATGGGCGACATCGCCGATGCGGCGCACCGTCTCCTGCAGGCTGTCGATCGCGGCGGAGTTGGCATCGGTGCGGGCGACGGCCTGGCGCGAGGCCTCCGTCGCCGCGGCGACCTGGGCGTTGACGCTGCGGATCGCGGCCGAGAGCTGCTCCGTCGCCGCGGCGCCGGACTGGGCGTGGTGCATCACCTCCTCGGCAGCCCGCGCGACGGCCTGGGCAGCGTCCGCCGCGCGATCCGCGCTCGCGGCCATGCCGGCGGCGGAGTGGCGCATCGTCTCGACGCGGCCGCCGATCGCCTCGACGGAGCCGCGCACATCCTGCTCGACGCGATCGGCCATGGCGCGCAGCGCCGCGGCGCGGGCCGCCTCCGCCGCGGCGCGCTCCTGCTCCTGCCCGGCGCGCAGCGCGGCGGCCTCGGCGGCGCCGATGCGCAGCGCGTCAAGGGCGAGGGCGACCGCGCCGATCTCGTCGCGGCGCGTGCGATGCGGCACCTCGGTGGCGAGGTGGCCGGCCGCGAGCGCGCCGGTCACCCGTGCGAGGTCTGCGAGCGGACGGGTGACGCGCCGGCGGATCAGCAGCGCCGCGCCCGCCACGACGACCAGCGCCACGAGGCCGATCGCGGCGAGAACGCGGCCGAATGCCGCGGCGTCCTGCTCGGCCGCGGCCACGGCGGCATCGGCGCGTGCGATGACGCGGTCGGCCACGAGGCCGATCGCCTCCGTCAGCGGGTCGATGCCGGGATAGAGCTGGCGCAGCACCAGCGCTTCCAGCGCCGCGCGGTCATCCGCCGCCAGCGCGCGGCGCAGCGTGGCCAGCACCGCCTCGGCCGCCGGCAGCGCGGCGAGCACGCTGTTCCAGCCCTCGACCGGCGGCGGCGCGGCGCGCAGCGCGGCGAAGGCGCCGGCGATGCCCCGCTCCGCCTCGGCCAGGCCGCGCCGCCCGTCCTCCGCCGCCATGCCGCCGTTGCGGACCTTGTGGGCGAGGTCCACCACCGAGACAGCGTAGGCATCGGAGAGGACCTTCAGATGGCCGAGCGGAGCCACCGCCTCGGCGCGCAGCACGACGAAGCGCGCCTTGTCGGCTTCCTGGAACATCCAGGCGCGCAGCAGCGCGGTGGCGAGCAGCAGCGCAAGGCCGAGCTGCACGGCGATGAGAAGCGGGCCGATCCGAAGGCGCATGCGGGCGAACTCCTGTCGCCCGTATCAACACGCCATCCGGTTAAGCGGCGGTGAAAGGTCGCGCTCCTACAGCTTCACCTTCAGCGCATGCGCGATCTCGCCCAGGATGCCGCGCCGGAAGGCGAGCACGCAGGCGATGAAGATCACGCCCTGGATGACGAGCACCCAGGCGCCGAACTCGGCGAGGTAGTTCTGCATGGTCACGATCACCGCCGCGCCCACCACCGGGCCGAACACGGTGCCCAGCCCGCCGACGAGCGTCATCAGCACGACCTCGCCTGACATGGTCCAATGGACATCCGTGAGCGTCGCGATGTTGAACACAAGCGATTTCGTTCCACCCGCCATCCCCGCCAGCGCGGCCGAGAGCACGAAGGCCATCAGCTTGTAGTCCTCCGCCCGGTAGCCGAGCGAGATGGCGCGGGGCTCGTTGTCGCGGATGGCCTTCATCACCTGGCCGAAGGGCGAGTGGACGATGCGGTGGATCAGCAGGAAGCCGAACAGGAAGACGCCGGCGACCAGCCAGTACATGGTGAGGTCTGCGGTGAGGTCGAAGACGCCGAAGAGCGTGCCGCGCGGGATCGCCTGGATGCCGTCCTCGCCGCCGGTGAAGGGCGCCTGGAGGCAGAAGAAATACACCATCTGGGCGAGCGCGAGCGTGATCATCGCGAAGTAGATGCCGGCGCGGCGGATGGCGAGCCACCCGAAGGGCAGCCCCAGCAGCGCGCCGATGGCGGCGCCCATCAGGATGGCGAGTTCCGGCGGCAGGCCCCAGGCCTTGGCCGCGTAGCCGGTGATGTAGCCGCCCATGCCGAAATAGGCGGCATGCCCGAAGGAAAGCAGGCCCACATAGCCGATCAGCAGGTTGAAGGCGCAGGCGAACAGCGCGAAGCAGAGGATCTTCATCAGGAAGACCGGGTAGAGCACGAAGGGGGCCACCGCGATGCAGGCCAGCATCACCAGGAAGGCGGCGGCCTGCGGGCGGGTGAAGCCGAAGAAGGCCTCCTTCTCCGCGGGCGGCGCGGAGGCGGGGGAGGCGGCGGCGATGCTGCCCTCGGGCATGGTTCAGGCCCTCCCGAACAGGCCGGCCGGCCGCGTCAGCAGCACGATGGCCATGATGACGAAGACCACGGTCTGCGCGGCTTCCGGATAGAACAGCTCGGTCAGGCCCTGCACGAAGCCGAGCAGGAAGCCGGTGACGATCGAGCCGGCGATCGACCCCATGCCCCCGATCACGACGACGGCGAAGACGGTGATGATGAAGTTCGCACCCATCGCCGGATGCACCGAATAGACCGGCGCGGCCAGCACGCCGGCCAGCGCGGCGAGCGCGACGCCCGCGCCGTAGGTCAGCGTCATCATGAGCGGGACGTTGATGCCGAAGGCCTGCACGAGCTGGGGCCGCTCCGTCGCGGCGCGGAGATAGCTGCCCACCTTGGTCTTCTCGATCACCAGCCAGGTGCCGAGGCAGATCGCCGAGCCGGCGATCAGCACCCAGACCCGGTAGCCCGGCATGAAGAAATCGCCGAACTCGATCTCGAAGGCGTCGAACTCGCGCGGCGGCGCGTAGCGTTGGCCGGAGGAGCCGAAGATGTTGCGGAACGTGCCCTCGATCACCAGCGCGCAGCCGAAGGTCAGGAGCAGGCCGTAGAGATGGTCGAGCTTGTACAGCCGCGCGATCATCAGCCGCTCCATCACGACGCCGACGGCGCCGACGATCAGCGGCGAGAGGATCAGCGCGCCCCAGTAGCCGATGCCGAGATGGGTGAGCAGCAGCCAGGCGGTGAAGGCGCCCATCATGAACTGCGCGCCATGCGCGAAGTTGATCACGTTGAGCATGCCGAAGATCACGGCCAGCCCAAGCGACAGCAGCGCGTAGAAGGCACCATTGGTGATGCCGAGCGCCACGATCTGGAGGTTGAAAAGCAGGTCGTCCACGCCGCGCGCCCCGTCGGGTTCAGGAAGCGGGGGGCCGAAGCCCCCCGCGCTTGCTCATGTCACGAGCTGAGGTTGTTGCAGGCGTTGTCGGTGATCGGCCGGAACGCCTCGTTGGCCGGGATGGTCGCGATCAGCTTGTAGTAGTCCCAGGCGCCGCGGCTTTCGGAAGGCTGCTTCACCTCGAACAGGTAGGCCGGATGCATCTTGCGCCCGTCGGGGCGGATGGTGCCCTCCCCGAAGGCGTCGTCCGAGGTCGGCATTCCCTTCATGCGGTTCACCGCGGCGCGGCCCGAGGCCTTGGCGGCCGCGACACCCATGTCGCCGACGGCCTTCAGGTAATGCAGCACGGCGGAATAGCAGCCGGCCTGCACCATGGACGGGCGAAGATTGCCCGGCATCGCGCCGACGCGCTGCGTGAAGCGCCGCGTGCGCTCGTTGAGGTCCCAGTAGAAGGTCTCGGTCAGCACAAGACCCTGCGCCGTCTCCAGGCCGAGCGAATGGACGTCGGTGACGAAGACGAGGAGCCCCGCGAGCTTGGTGCCGCCGCGCGTGATGCGGAACTCCGCCGCCTGCTTGATGCAGTTGATGGTGTCGCCGCCGGCATTGGCCAGCCCGATCACGCGGGCGCGGCTGCGCTGCGCCTGCTGGAGGAAGGAGGAGAAGTCCGTCGTGCCCGGGAAGGGCGTGCGCACCGAGCCGAGCACGCGGCCACCGGCCTGGGTGACGAAGGCGGTCGTATCGCGCTCCAGCGCATGGCCGAAGGCGTAGTCGGCGGTGATGAAGAACCAGGTGTTGCCGCCCGCGCGCACCATCGCCCCGCCGGTGCCCTTGCCCAGCATGTAGGTGTCGTAGGTCCAGTGCACCGTGTTCGGCGAGCAGGCCGCACCCGTGAGGTCCGAGGTCGCGGCGCCGGAGTTCAGGAACACCTTGTCCTTCTCGCGCGTCAGGGTGTTGACGGCGAGCGCCACCGAGGAGGTCGGCACGTCCACCACCACATCCACGCCGTCGCGGTCGTACCACTGGCGGACCACGGTGGAGCCGACATCCGGGCGGTTCTGGTGGTCGGCCTCGACCACCTCGACGGTCACGCCGCGCTGGGTGATGCCGCTGTCCTGCACCGCGGCGCGGACCGCCTGGGTCGAGCCGGGGCCGGAGATGTCACGGTAGAGGCCGGACTGGTCGTTCAGCACGCCGATGCGAATGGTGTTCGCCGCCTGCGCGCGGGCGGAACGGTAGGGCAGCGCGCCCCAGACGGGGGCGGTGGCGGCAGCGCCGAGGAGCGTGCGGCGATTGACGGTCATGCTTGGTGTCCTTCCCTGGTGGTTCGCGTTGCCACGGCGCGCATCACACGCCGAGGTAGTCGTGCAGCCGGTCCATGCTGGCGGCGAGGTCCTCATTCGCCACCATGTCCACGACCCGGCCGTGCTCCATCACATAGTGCCGGTCCGCCACAGTCTGGGCGAAGCGGAAATTCTGCTCGACCAGCAGCACGGTGAAGCCGCGCTGCTTGATCTGGCGGATCATGGCGCCGATCTGCTGCACGATCACCGGCGCGAGGCCTTCGCTCGGCTCATCGAGCAGCAGCAGCCGCGCGCCGGTGCGCAGGATGCGGGCGATCGCCAGCATCTGCTGCTCGCCGCCCGAGAGCTTGGTGCCCTGGCTGCGCGCGCGTTCCTTGAGGTTCGGGAAGAGCGCGTGGATCTCCTCGATCGAGAGCCCACCCGGCGCCACCACCGGCGGCAGCAGAAGGTTCTCCGTCACGTCGAGGGAGGCGAAGATCCCGCGCTCCTCCGGGCAGTAGCCGATGCCGGAGCGCGCGATCAGGTCGGGCCGCAGCGCGACCAGCTCCTTCCCCTCGAAGCGGATCGAGCCGCTGCGGCGCCCGGTCAGCCCCATGATCGCGCGTAGCGTCGAGGTCTTTCCTGCGCCGTTGCGGCCGAGCAGCGTGACGACCTCGCCCTGCCGCACCTCCAGCGCGACGCCATGCAGCACATGGCTCTCGCCATACCAGGCCTCGAGGTCCCGGACCGCGAGCATCGGCGCCATCCCGCCATCCATCTCAGTGATGCCCCGTGACGGAGGCCGGATCGGTGCCGAGATAGGCGGCCTGAACCTCCGGGTTGCGGCTGACGGTGATGTAGTCGCCCTCGGCCAGCACCTTGCCGCGCGCCAGCACCGTGATGCGGTCGCAGAGGCCGGAGACGACGGTGAGGTTGTGCTCCACCAGCAGCACGGTGCGGCCCTTGGCGACGCGCTGCACCAGCGCCATCACGCGGCCGACATCCTCATGCGTCATGCCGGCCGTCGGCTCGTCCAGCAGCAGCATCTGGGGATCGAGCGCGAGGGTGGTGGCGATCTCGAGAGCCCGCTTGCGGCCATAGGGCAGCTCGCCCGCCGTGTGCCCGGCATAGGAGGTGAGGCCGACATCCTCCAGCAATTCCATCGCACGGCCGTTGAAGCCGCGCAGCAGCGTCTCGGAGCGCCAGAAATCGAAGCTGGCCCCGCGCGCGCGCTGCAGCGCGACGCGGACATTCTCCAGCACGGTAAGGTTGGGAAACACCGCCGAGATCTGGAAGCTGCGCACGAGCCCGAGGCGCGCCACCTCGGCGGGCTTCATCCCGGTGATGTCGCGCCCGTCATAGCGGATCGTGCCGCGGGTCGGGGGGAGGAACTTGGTGAGCAGGTTGAAGCAGGTCGTCTTGCCGGCGCCATTCGGGCCGATCAGCCCGTGGATGGTGCCGCGCTCGACTCGCAGCGCGACATCGGAGACCGCGACGAAGCCGCGGAACTCCTTGGTCAGCCCTTCCGTCTCCAGGATCGCGCCACGCGCGGTGGATTGCACGCCCGGTAACCTCCCCTGCTTCGGGCCCAAGGTGGCGTCACGGGGCGTACCCCGCAATGCCGCCTTCCACCCGGCTTTCTCGTTTCATGCATGGGGACAGGACGATTAGCAAGTGTAAGCCCGGCGCTACATGGCGTTGCCACGAAGCGCCGTCTCGATACGGGCGATACCCTCCTCCAGAAGCGCCTGCGGGCACCCGAAATTGAGCCGCACGAAGCCGGCGCCGGGCGCGCCGAAATCGGGGCCGGGATTCACGCCGACCCGCGCGTGCTCCAGCAGGAACGCCGCGGGATCGGCGGCCGCCCGCGTCCCCCGGAAATCGAGCCAGGCGAGATAGGTGCCCTCGGGCTTCTTCATCCGCACCCCGGGCAGCCGCGTGGCGACCGCCTCCATCAGCGCGTCGCGATTGGCCTGGAGGTGCGCGATCAGCGCCCGGCGCCAGGGCTCGCCCTCGGCCAGCGCCGCCTCCGTCGCGATCAGGCCGAGGATGTTCGGGTGATCCGACACGCCCGAGATCGCCTGCTGGAAGCGGGCGCGCAGCCCGGCATCCGGGATGATCGCCCAGCACACCGCGAGCCCCGCGACGTTGAAGGTCTTCCCGGCCGACATCAGGGTGATCGTCCGCGCGGCGATGGCGGGGGAGAGGCTTGCGACGGGCGTGTGCGGCAGGCCGTCGAAGACCAGGTCGCAATGGATCTCGTCGGAGATGATCGTGGTGTCGGCGGCGAGGCAGGCCTCGGCCATCGCGCCGAGCTCGTCGCGGGTGAAGACGCGGCCCGTCGGGTTGTGCGGGTTGCACAGCAGGAAGGCGCCGCCCCCGGCCTCGCGCAGCGCGGCGCGGAAGGCGCCCATCCCGACCTTGCCATCCTCGGACAGTGGCGCCTCGACGCGGCGCAGGCCCCAGTTCAGCGGTGCCTTCAGCATGGGCGGGTAGACCGGCGCCTGCACCACCACGCCGGCGCCTGGCGCGCAGGTGGCGCGCAGCGCCAGGTTGAAGCCTGGCACGACGCCGGCGAGCGGCACGACCTGCTCCGGCGCCACCGTCCAGCCATAGCGCGCGGCACACCAGGCGACGATGCGCTCCACCAGCCCGCCGCGCGCCATGCCGTAGCCCAGCACCGGGTGGTCGAGCCGGGCGCGCAGCGCCTCGATCACGGCGGGCGGCGAGGCGATGTCCATGTCGGCCACCCACATGGGCAGCACGTCCTCGGGGTAGCGGTTCCACTTGTTGCAGCCGCTGGCGCGGCGATCGAAGCGTTCCTCGAAGTCGTACTCGGTCACTCGGGCAATCCTCCAACGACCACCGGCCGATCCGGATCGGCGCTCCACGCCGACCAGGAGCCGGGAAACATCGCCGCCTCGATGCCGACCGAGGCCAGCGCCGCGACGCCGAGCGCGGCCGAGATGCCGGCGCCGCAGGTCACGCCGACGGGGCGCGTGCCATCCGCGCCGAGCGCGGCGAAGAGATGGCGCAGCGTCTCGGCATCGGCGAAGGGGCCGGCCTCGGTGAAGACATCGGCGATCGGCGCGCTGACGCTGCCGGGGATGTGGCCTCGCCCGATGTAGTTGGGCCGCACGCGGGTATCGAGCAGCAGCCCCTGCCGCGCCATCGCGGCCGCGCCATCGGCATCGAGCACCCCGAGATGGCCGGGCGAGAGCGCGATATCGCCGGGCGCCGGCGCCGGCGCTCGATGCACCACGGGCAACCCCGCATTCACCCAGGCCGCGAAGCCGCCATCCAGCAGCCGGACGGAGGCGATGCCGGCCCAGCGCAGCACCCACCAGGCGCGGCCGGCGACGAGGCCGCGATCATGATCGTAAACGACCACCTTCTGGCCCTGGCGGAGGCCCCAGCCGCGCGCGTGGCGCTGGAGGACCGCGATCGCCGGCAGCGGGCGCGATCCGCGCGTGCCGCCGCCTTCCGCCGCAAGCTCGCCAGGCAGGTCCACATCCACCGCGCCGGGAATGCGGGGCGCGGCGGCATCGGCCGGCGTGCGCGGGTTGCGGATGGCGAGCACCGCGACGCCGTCGAGCCGCGCGAGCGACTCCGGCGTGATCAGGACGCGGCTGCGGGGATCGTCGGACGAGTTCATGCGGGGCTCCGGAACACCGCGATTGTGGCGCAAGCGCGGCGCATCCGACAGGGTCCGGCCCTTCCCTGCGCCGGCGGCACCAGGCCACCCCGCGCGTTCGACACGCGACATCCGCGCCACACGCATGCGCCATGATGCGCGAAATGCTTGCACTCCGCGCGCCGCAACGTCATGTGAGTAACCCATGACGACCGAGACGATGGAGCGCGCCGCGATGGCGAAGACCGAGACAGCCCGCACCGCCACGCCGACCACCAAGTCCGCCGCCGAACTGGCCGGCTTCGCGGTGGGCGATGCGGTGATGCATCCCGCGCATGGGGTGGGGCGGGTGACGGGCGAATCGACCGCGACGGTTGGCGGCGAGAGCCTGGAACTCGTGCATTTCGCGTTCGGCGAGGGCCGCCTGCTCCTCCGCGTGCCGCGCGCGAAGGTCGCGGCGAACGGCATCCGCCGCCTCGCCGGCGGTGCGCTGATCGCGGAGGCGCTCGACGTGCTCTCCGGCACGCCGCGCGGCGTCGCCCGCGGCATCACCTGGGCGCGCCGCGCGGCGGAGCTGCAGGCGAAGCTGAACAGCGGCGATCCGCGCAAGGTCGCCGAGGTGCTGCGTGACCTCGGGCGCAACGTGAACAACCCGGAGCGCTCCTTCTCCGAGCGCCAGATCTTCGAGGCGGCGCTGGAGCGCCTCGCGGTCGAGATCGCGGCGGTCGAGAACATCACGCGCGATGCGGCGGTGGCGAAGATCGCCGAGCGCGTGCCCGTCGCGCCGACGCCGGTCGCCGCCGCGGCCTGATCCCGCCTTTCCGGACCATGCGACGGCCGCCTTCGGGCGGCCGTCCGCGTTTCGGGGCAACGACGGGCGACGCGGCGCGTTGACGGCGCATGAGCGACAACCCGCCCCGCGAACAGCCCACGCCCGCGCCGGTCGAGCCGGAGCACGCGCCGCCCGAGATGCCGCCGCCGCGGCCGGACCAGCCGGAACTGCCGCCCAGCACGCCGCCCGTGCCGGAGACGCCACCGAACACCCCGCCCGGCCCGGAACTGCCGATGCCCTCGCCGGTGCCCGAAGCCCCGCCGATCGCGCCGCCGCCCGCCTCCACGCCGCGCCCTATCGCGGCAGCCTGAGCAGCATCAGCGCGACGAAGGCGGAGAGGCTCAGCGCCGCGCTGATGCCGAGCGCCGCGTCAACGGAAGCGTGCTCCAGCAGCAGGCCGAAGCCGAAGGGCGCAAGCGCCTGCAGGAAGCGCGCCGGCGCCGACAGCCAGCCCTGCCGCGCGCCGTAGCCGACCGGCCCGAACACGGCGAGCGGCAGCGTGCCCTTCACGATGGTCAGCACGCCATTGCCCATGCCGTAGAGCACCGTGAAGACCGGCGCCGCCACCCCGCCGAACAGCGCCAGCACTGCCGCCGCGACGGGCTGGCCGAGCGTGGCGAGCCGCGCCGAGACGATCGGGTGGAAGCGCGCGAGGAAGCCGAATTCCAGCACGCGCGCGAAGACCTGCGCCGGGCCCAGCAGCGACGCTGCCAGCACCGCGCCCGCCGGCGAGGCGCCCGAGGCTTCGAGCAGCCGCGGCAGATGCGCGGCCATCGCGCCGGTCACCGTCCAGGCCGCGGCGAAGACGAAGGCGAGGATCGCCATGGCGAAGCGCGGCGCAGGCTTCGCGTCGCCCGCGGCAGCCGCAAGCTTCTCGGGCGGCGGCGCCGGCGGCACCAGCAGCCGGTTCAGCGGCAGCCCGAGCACCAGGTGCAGCGCCGCCCAGCCGAGGCAGGCGCCGCGCCAGCCGAACTCCGCCTCCATGCCCGCCGAGAGCGGCCAGCCGACCGTGCTCGCGAAGCCCGCGATGAGGGTGATGCCGGTGATCTTCCCGCGTGCCGCGCGGCCATAGAGCCCGGCGAGCGTCGCGAAGGCCGCGTCATACAGCCCCATCGCGATCCCCACGCCGAGGACCGCCCAGGCCAGTGCCAGCGTCGCGAGGCCCTGCGCCGCGGCGAGCAGGACGAGGCCGGCGGCAAGCACGAGATTGGACAGCGCGAGCACGTCCCGCCCGCCACGCCGGTCTATCGCGCGGCCCACCGCCGGGCCGAGCACGGCCGAAAGCAGCAGCGCGCTGGAGAAGCAAGCGAAGACGGTGGAACTCGCGAGGCCGAGATCGGCCGCGATCGGTCGCGCCAGGATCGCCGGCAGGTAGTAGGAGGACCCCCAGGCGAGGGTCTGCGTGGCGCCGAGCGCGATGACGACGCGGCGCGAACCTCCCACGCTCAAAGCCCGGCGAAGCCCGCGCGGGCGCAGCGATACTCCCAGGCGCGACGCAGCGGTCGCTCCGTGCGGAGCATCGCGCCGGTCTGTTCGATCTCGCGGGGGCGGAGATAGTCCACGGGAAGGCCGGTGGCCTCGGCGGCGTATTGGAGCGCGGCGTTCTCGGTCATGTAGATCGCGACGAAGACCGCCTCGGGGATCGAGGCGCCGACGCAGACCGCGCCGTGGCGGCGCAGCAGCGCACAGGTGTGCGCCCCCAGCGCGCGCGCCAGGCTGTCGGCCTTCGGGATCGTGTCGATCAGCATGTTGGTGTCGCCGAACTCGTCCTGGCTGTCCCAGAGCGGCACCTCGGCGCCCATCACGCTGCCCATGTGGAAGATCGGGCGCAGCTTGCGGCTCGTCACGGTGTAGGGCAGCACCGGGCGGGCGTGATGGTGCACGGTGCACATCACATCCGGCCGCGCGGCGAGGATGCGGGCGTGCAGCACGGATTCCAGATAGGGCCGGCGATGGCCGGCATTCTCGGGATTCGCGTCGAGGTCGAAGCGGATCAGGTCGTCGCGCTCCACCACCTCCGGGCTGCGCGAGCGGGAGAGCCAGAAGCGCGTGGGATCATGCGGATCGCGCACGGCGACATGGCCAAAATCATCCACCACGCCCTCCCGCGCGAGAACGCGGTTCGCCTTCACGAGATCGGCGAGGAGGGAATCGAGGACGGGGTCGGAGGCCATGCGCGGGGTCTCTGGTGGGTCCCGCAAGGTTAGGCAGCGCGCGGGGCGAAGTCAGCCCCGCGCGCGGGGCGGGCTACAGCGAGCCCCAGACCTCCTGCGCCACTTCCACGCAGAGCCGGAGCTTCGCCCACTGCTCCTCCACCGTCAGCACATTGCCTTCCTCGGTGGAGGCGAAGCCGCATTGCGGGCTGATGGCGAGCTGGTCGAGCGGGGCGAACTTCGCCGCCTCCTCGATCCGCCGCTTCAGCAAGTCCTTCGATTCGAGGTCGCCGCGCTTGCTGGTGACGAGCCCGAGCACCACCGTCTTGCCCTTCGGCAGGAAGCGCAGCGGTGCGAAGCTGCCGGAGCGCTCGTCGTCATACTCCATGAAGTAGGCATCCACGTTGATGCCGTTGAAGAGCACTTCGGCGACCGGGTCGTAGCCGCCCGAGGCGATGTGCATGGAGCGGAAGTTGCCGCGGCAGAGATGCATGGAGATCACCATGTCGGACGGCCGGCCGGCGATCGCCGTGTTGATCAGGGTGGCATACTTGCCGAGCAGCCCATCCACCTCCTCGCCGCGCGCCTTGAGCCCGGCGATCTGCTCCGGGTCGCAGAGATAGGCGATGTTCACCTCGTCGAGCTGGAGGTAGCGGCAGCCGGCGCCGGCAAAATCCGCGACGGCCGCGGCATAGGCCGCGCCGAGATCGGCGAAGAAGCCGTCCATCTCCGGATAGGTGTGGGTGTCCACCGCGCGGCGGCCGCCCCGGAAATGCAGGACGGAGGGCGAGGGGATGGTGATCTTCGGCACGGCGCCCTGCGCGTTCGCATGCACGAAGGCGTAGTCCTTCACGAACGCATGCGGCACGTAGCGGATGCGGTCGGTGACCTTCAGGCCATAGGCCTTGGTCTGGCCGCCCTTGAACTGGATGCCCTGGTCGCTCTCGTACATCTCGACGCCGCCGAGGCCGGCGAGGAAGTCGAAATGCCAGAAGGCGCGGCGGAACTCGCCATCCGTCACCGCCTTGAGGCCGATGTTCTTCTGCGCCGCGATCACCTCGCGGATATGGGTGTCCTCGATGGCGCGGAGCTGCTCGGCCGTCATCGTCCCGGCGGCGCGGGCGGCGCGCGCCTCGCGCAGCGGGATGGGGCGGAGCAGGCTGCCGACATGGTCGGCGCGGAAGGGCGGGATCGTGCCGGGCATGGGTTTCCTCCGTTGCATGCAATAGGGGCGAGGCGGACGCTCGGCCGTCACGGCCGGCAAGCGGGCGCCTCCTAGCATTGAGCGGGCGCTGCATGCAATGGCGCGCGAATCGTCGCCCTGCCCGCCCGCGGAGGAGCGCGAAGAGGGCGGGAAGAAAGCGTCAGCCCATCCGGCGCCGAAGCCGCTCCTGGCCCTCGGCCGGCATGTGCAGGCCGAGCTTGCTCCGGCGCCACAGCACGTCCTCGGCCGTGCGCGCCCATTCCTTGCGGATCAGCCAGTCCAGCTCGCGCTCGCTGAAGCCCGCGCCGTAGTCCTCGCCCATCGCATTGGCGCCGCTCGCGCCATCCAGCAGTGCCTCGACATCGCTGCCATAGGCCCGCGCGAGCCGCCGCAGCGTGGCGTGGTCCAGCCAGGGGTGGCGGCGCGCGAGTTCCTCCTCGAAGCGCGGCAGGTCGAGCCCGCCGAGGTCCCCGCCCGGCAGCGCCGCGCCGGCGGTCCAGGCCGGCGCCGCCTGGCCGAGTGCGGCGCCGATGCGGTCCACGGCCTCCTCGGCCAGCCGGCGATAGGTGGTGATCTTGCCGCCATAGATCGTCAGCGCCGGCGCCGCGCCCTCCGGCGCGTCGGTCTTCAGCACGTAGTCGCGGGTGACGGCGGAAGGGTTGTCCGCGCCATCGTCATGCAGCGGGCGCACGCCGGAATAGGTCCAGACGATCTCCTCCGGTGTCGGCCTGCGCTTGAACTGCTTGCCGACAGCGTCGCAGAGATAGGCCGCTTCCTCCGGCGTGCAGTGCGCGTCGCGCGCGTCGCCGTCATGCGGGACATCCGTGGTGCCGATCAGGGTGAAGCGGTTCTCGTAGGGAATGACGAAGACCACGCGGCGGTCGTCGTTCTGCAGGATATAGGCCTGGTCGCCCTCATAGAGCGCGGGCAGCACGATGTGGCTGCCGCGGATCAGCCGCACGCGGTCCTGGCCGTTCGCATGCGCGGCTTTCTGGGCCTCCAGCACCCAGGGACCGGCAGCATTGACGATGGCGCGCGCGGTCACCTGGCGGTCGCTGCCGTCCTCGGCGCGCAGACGGCAGAGCCAGCCCTGGCCGTTGCGCTCCGCACCCACGAAGGCGGTGCGCACCATGATCTCGGCGCCGCGCGCAGCCGCGTCGCGCGCGTTCAGCACGACGAGCCGGCTGTCCTCCACCCAGCAATCGGAATAGGCGAAGGCGGCCTCGATCCCCGCATTCAGCGGCGCGCCGTAGCGATGCGTCGTGGTGTTGATGCTCTCGGTCGGCGGCAGGCTGACGCGGCGCGCGAGGTGGTCGTAGAGGAACAGGCCCGAGCGGATCAGCCAGCGCGGCCGCATCTCCGGCCGGTGCGGCAGCACGAAGCGCATCGGCCAGACGATGTGCGGCGCGATGCGCAGCAGCACCTCGCGCTCGGCCAGCGCCTCCCGCACCAGGCGGAACTCGTAGAGTTCCAGGTAGCGCAGCCCGCCATGGATCAGCTTGGAGGAGTTGGAGGAGGTGGCGCCCGCCAGATCGCCGCGCTCCACCAGGGCGCAACGCAAGCCCCTGCCCTGTGCGTCACGGGCGATCCCGGCGCCGTTGACACCGCCACCGACGATCAGCAGGTCGTAATCCTGGCGCATGGCGCTAGATCAGTCGCGCCCGGATGCGGGTCACCACGATCTCTGCGATGATCACCACCGCGAGGATCGCGAGCAGCACCGTCGCGACACGCTCCCATTGGAAGAAGTTGATGGCGTCGTCGAGCACCACGCCGATGCCCCCCGCGCCGACCAGGCCGAGCACCGCGCTCTCGCGGACATTGATGTCCCAGCGGAACAGCGCGATCCCCCAGAAGGCTGGCTGCACCTGCGGCCACACGCCCTTGAGCATCACATGCCCCCAGGGCGCGCCGGCGGCGCGCAAGGCTTCGAGCGGTCCGGGATTGGTCTCCTCCAGCGCCTCGGCCAGCAGCTTGCCGACGAAGCCGACGGAGCGGAAGGCGATCGCGAAGGTGCCGGCCGCCGCGCCCGGGCCGAAGACGGCCACGAAGATCAGCGCCCAGACCAGGGCGTTGACGCTGCGGGACGACACCAGCAGCAGCTGCGCCAGCGCGTTGAGCGCGGGGATGCGGCAGACATTGCGCGCCGCGAGCAGGCCGAGCGGCACCGCGAGGATGAAGGAGAACAAGGTGCCCAGCGTCGCGATATGCAGCGTCTCGATCAGCGCGGTGTGGACATCCGGGTAGTAGTGGGCGAGGTCGGGCGGCCACATGCGCACCAGCAGGTCCGCCATCTGCTCCGGCGCGTCGGCGAGGAACTCCGGGATGATCTCGACGGTACGCAGCGCCCAGACGATGGCGGCGACGATGACGAGCCAGATCAGCCACCGGCCGATGCGCTCGGCCGGCGTGAAGCGCTGCCATTCCCGCGCGAGCGCCGCGCCGGGGCGTGGTGCGACGACGCCGCCGGTCATCTCATGCCCGCTCATCGCATCGCTGCCCGGATGCGGCCGGAGATCAGCTCGGCGGCGAAGATCAGCGCGATGATCGCCAGCAGGATCGCGGCCACGAAGTCGTAGTCGAAGCGCTTGAAGGCGGCGAACAGCGTGCCGCCGATGCCGCCCGCCCCGACGATGCCAACGAGCGTGGAGTTCCGCAGGTTGGAATCGAGCTGGTAGAGGCAGAAGCCGGTGAAGCGGGAGGCGACCTGCGGCAGCACGCCATAGAGCAGCACGCCGCCGAGCCCGGCCCCGGTGGCGCGGATCGCCTCCACCTGCTTCATCGAGATCTCCTCGATGGCTTCCGCGAAAAGCTTGGCGATGAAGCCCATGCTGGCGATGGTCAGCGCCGCGACGCCGGCCAGCGCGCCGAAGCCGATCGCCTTCACGAAGAGGATCGCGACGATCACGTAGTGCAGGCTGCGGAACACCGCGATCAGCGCGCGCGTCGGCGCCGCGATGAAGGCGGGCGAGAGGTTGCGCGCCGCCATCAGCCCGAGCGGCAGCGAGAAGGCGATGCCGAGCGCGGTGGCGAGCACCGCGATCTGGATGCTCTCCAGCAGGCCTTCGAGCAGCAATTCCCAGCGGGTGAAGTTGGGCGGCCACATGCGCGCCAGGAACCGCCCGCCCTCGCCGAGGCCGATCGCGAAGCGGTCCCAGGTGAGATCGAGCTGGCCCATCGCGTAGAGGGCGTAGAGTGCCAGCCCGAGCAGCGCCGCGCGCGAGGTCCAGTTCGGGGCGAAGGGGCGGCGGGGGGCGAGGCTTGCGGTCGTCATCGCACGGGACCTCGTCCGCACGGCGCCACCCTCCCCCGCTTGCGGGGGAGGGAGCAGAGGCGGGGAAGGGCACTATCCCTGGCGAAGGTCACAGCCAATCTTCGCCACCATATATTTCACGGAGATGTCGTGGCTCGAGTTCCTCGGGCGGGCCGTCGAACACCACGCGGCCCTCGGCCATCCCGACGATCCGCTGCGCGAAGCGCTTCGCCAGCTCGACATTGTGGATGTTGATGATCACCGGTACGCCGGCCGCGGCGGTCAGGCTGGTGAGCAGTTCCATCACCTCCACCGCCGTCTTGGGATCGAGCGAGGAGGTCGGCTCGTCCGCCAGCAGCAGCTCCGGCCGCTGCATCAGCGCGCGGGCGATGCCGACGCGCTGGCGCTGGCCGCCCGAGAGCGCGTCCGCGCGGCGCGTCGCGTGCTCGGGCAGGCCGACCGCGTCGAGCAGTTCGAAGGCGCGGGCGATGTCCTCCTCGGGGTAGCGGCGCAGCCAGGCGCGCCACAGCGGCACATAGCCCAGGCGGCCGGAGAGCAGGTTCTCCATCACGGACAGCCGCTCGACCAGGTTGTATTCCTGGAACACCATGCCGATCCGCCGCCGCGCCAGCCGGAGCGCGCGGCCGCGCAGCCGGGCGAGGTCCTCGCCATGCAGCAGGATCGCGCCCTCGGTCGGCTCGACCAGGCGGTTGATGCAGCGGATCAGCGTGGATTTGCCGGTGCCGGAGGGGCCGATGACGGCCGTGATCCCCTCCGGCGCGATGGTGAGGTCAATGCCGCGCAGAACCGGCTTGCCGGGCGTGTATTCCTTCACGAGGCCGCGGATCTGCAATCCGCGGTCCCCGGCCTGCGCGGCAGTGGCCATCATTGCGTCCGCGGCGCCGCCGGCTGCTGCTGCTGCTGCCGCTGCTGGGCGCGGCGCTGCTCGGCCTCCAGCTCCCGACGGCTCTCGGCATCCCAGGCGGCGCGGTTGTAGGGCGCGTTCACGGCATCGGCGACGGCGCGGACGGGCGCCCATTGCGCGGCGTAGGTCGCGGGCCAGAAGCGATCGTTGCCGCCCAGGTCGCGCTTCATCGCCTCCGGGAAGCGGAACTCGAAGAAGCAGCGGCGGATCCGGTCGGCGAGTTCCGGCCGCAGGTCATGCGCCAGCGCGAAGCTGCTGGTCGGGAAGGGGTCGCTGGTCCAGATCGTGCGGAAATTCTCGGCCCGCACCTGGCCGCGCTGGATCATCCGGCTGAACACGTCGGAGGCGACCGGGGCGGCATCGTAGTCGCCGGCGTTCACGCCCATCACGCTGCGGTCATGCCCGCCGGAATAGAGCACGCGGTAGTCGGTATCCGGCATCAGCCCCAGCGCGGGGAAGAAGGCGCGCGGCGCGAGGTTGCCGGAATTGGAGGTCGCCGAGGTATGCGCGACGCGCCGCCCCTTCAGGTCCGCCATCTGCCGGAACGGGCTGTCGGCGCGGACGATGACCGCCAGGCGATAGCTCTCGAACTCCCGCTCATTGCCCTTGATGGCGAAGGGCACGGCGCCGGCGAGGTTCACCGCGAAGGCGGTCGGGCCCGTCGAGAAGCCGGCGATATGCAGCCGGCCCGATCGCATCGCCTCGACCTGCGCGGCGTTCGAGGTCACCTGGAAGTAGACGGTGCGGCGACCGGTGCATTGCGTCAGGAAGTCGGTGAAGGGGCGGAACTGGCTGGCATAGAGCG
>VFQR01001097.1_pt1 | contig 23348 bp, 17 predicted proteins | sample 3512321 | NCBI WGS metagenome assembly VFQR01 (sample SAMN10412374, study PRJNA504923) | tailings metagenome | isolation source: Relicate 3 Philex TSF1 revegetated site | place: Philippines: Tuba, Benguet | collected 2017-08-29 | reverse complement strand
CTTCGCGAACACCCGCTCGCTGCGCGTAGCGGGCGGACTCGGCACCATCGCCCGCATCGTCGGCGATGCCCGGGAGATTTACGAGCGGAGGCTCCCCATCGAGGAGGCGCTCGCCCGCATCGAGACCTTCTATAAGCCCTACCACCGCTCGCTGCGGGAACTGATCGTCAACGCCCAGCGCCAGTTCGGCATCGCGGTGCTGGTGGACTGCCATTCGATGCCCTCGAATGCCAACGGCCGCGAGGAGCGTCCGCGCGCCGACATCGTGCTCGGCGACCGCTACGGCACGAGCTGCGCGCCATTGTTCACCGATGTCGTGGAAGCGGCCCTGCGCGACCTCGGCTATTCGGTCCTGCGCAACAAACCCTACGCGGGCGGCTTCATCACTGAGCACTACGGCGACCCTGCTTCGGGCCTGCACGCGGTCCAGATCGAGGTGAACCGCGCGCTCTACATGGACGAGCGCGAATACCGGAAGACCGAGCGCTTCGACCAGCTCCGCCGCGACCTTGGCAGTGTGGTTGCGCGTCTCGCCGAAGTGAGTGCCCGCAACATCGAGCCGATCCGCGACGCCGCGGAATAACGCAGGGCTCGTTCAATCACAGCTTGAGAACCCGGAAGGGCTGCAACCGCCCTGCTTTGCCGGCATCAAAAAGAAAGAGGCCGCTTCGTTTTCACGAAGCGGCCCAAGTCTAGGGAGGAAACGCCCAAAGGAGGGCGGCGGTAACGCAACGCCAATCGCGTTATCGCGCTGCACAAAGATACTTTGCGCCGCAAAATGCACAATAGACTCTTTGGTATGCCAATTGGATTAGCCATGCGGAATACGCATGGCTATGGGATGTTGCGCGGTTCCGGCGATACTTCTTTCGGTCGCTCTCACCGCTTTGCCCGGCAAGCATGGCGCGGCTAGAAGAACCTTGCGGCGGAGTAGCGGGCGATGACGGCGGTGGATTTCGCGGGCTTTGTGGACGAGCTCGCAAAGGTAGCGGGCGATGCCATTCGCCCTTTTTTCCGCACGGCCCTTGGCGTCGAGAACAAAAGCAAGTTCGGCGTATTCGACCCGGTCACCGAAGCCGACCGCGCCGCCGAAACAGCCATGCGGCGTCTGATCAACAACACCTTCCCGGCGCATGGAATCATCGGCGAGGAATTCGGCAGCGACAAGCCGGATGCTCCCTTTGTCTGGGTGCTCGATCCGATTGACGGCACCAAGTCGTTCATTTCCGGCATGCCCGCATGGGGCACGCTCATCGGCCTGCTGAAAGACGGCATGCCGGTTTACGGCATGATGCATCAGCCGTTCATCGGCGAATGGTTTTCAGGCGACGGCAAGAGCGCCCGCTATCGCGGCCCTGCCGGAGATCGCAAGCTGAATGTGAGGAACTGCGCGTCCCTGAAGGACGCGATGCTCTACACCACCAGCCCGCTGCTGATGGATGAAGCCGAACGTTCGCAATTCCGGAAAGTCGAAGCCGCGGCGAAACACTCCCGCTACGGGGGCGACTGCTATTCCTATGCAATGGTCTCGGCCGGTCACATCGACCTTGTGATCGAGGCCGGCGTCAAAGCCTTCGACATCATGCCGCTGATTCCGATCGTTGAGGGTGCCGGCGGCATCATCACGACCTGGACCGGCGAAAGTGCCGTGGATGGCGGCCGCATCGTTGCGGCGGGCGACCGGCGCGTGCACGCCGAGGCACTGAAGATCCTGCAATCCTGAATCAGCGATAGAGCGGCGATCCGGGCACGAAGGCGTCGAACGCCGCCCAGAACTGTTCGCGGAAGACATCGCGTTCCAACAACAACTCATGCCGGCTGCCGGCAACGACGAGATGATGTCCCGCGCGCAGCCGTGTGGCGAAACGTTCCGTCGCGAGTGTCGAGACGATCTTGTCCTCACCCGCCGCCACGATCAGCATCGGCTGGCGGATGGCGGACGGATAGGCGGGATCGCCAAGCTTTTCCATGGTTTCAAACGCGGCATTCATCCAGCCAAGCGTCGGCGATCCAAGCGCAAGCTGCGGCAATGCCTCGATGATCGAAGCCGTTCGCTCGTATCGAACCGGATCGGATGTCAGCAGATTTCCGACGAATGGAAGGCTCGCACGCGGCATCGGTCCGCCGCCCGGTACGTAAAGACGTCCGAGGCCGAGCATCGACGCGAACTTTGCGCCCTGCTGCGCGGTGCCTCTCGAGCGCAAACCGGTCAATCCGATCATTGGCGCGCTCAGCACGACGCGGTCAAACCAGCGCTTGCCCTGCCGGACCGCCTCCAGCAACACGGCGGCGCCCATGGAATGGGCGAGCGCGAAGATCGGCGGCGGGCAGTCCGGCAGCACCACATCGCGCATCAGCGCATCGACATCGAACTGGTACTCGTCGAAGTTCCACACATGGCCCTTGCGGGGATCCTTCAATTTTCGCTGCGACCCGCCCTGCCCGCGCCAGTCGAGTGTCGCCACCGCAAAACCGCGATGGCGCAGTTCTTCCACCACCTCGAAATATTTCTCGATCATGTCGGTGCGGCCGGGCAGGAATACGACCGTCCCCCGCCGTGCCGTTGCGGAATTCCAGCGTGCATGCCGGAGCTTTACGCCATCGGCCGCGACAATCTCGCTGCACACGGCGCCTTCTGGCACCGGATTGGACGGAATTGCGTGAAGTTCCATGGATCCGGTCAGCTGCCTTTGCCGATCACGCGCACGCCATCGATTCCGCCGGTGAGGCCATTGATCACGAGCCGGACGCGTTCGCCGCTCGGCCCGGTCGCTTCGGTGATGAAGGTGGAGCCGCGCTGCTGGATTGTGCCGACATCCTTGAAGCCGCGCGCGCGCAGCGAATTGGCGAGGTCGTTGTGACCGAACGGCCGGCGCGGACCGAGGATCGACATCCGGTTCTCAAAGAAATAATTCGGCACCGGCGTGATCCCGCGCCGGAAGAGAGAGCCGCGTGGTGGTAGCGGCACCACAATGCCGACGCCCGGCAGCGAGCGGCGCTGCCAGTACCGCAGGCTTTGTGCGTCGCTCTCGGGAACGGGCATCAGAACGGCCAATGCCGACGCCAGTCCCAGCGTTACGAAAGCCTGCCTCAACATCCGCCTCTAGTGCCCCAGCCGCCCAAGTCCGTTTCAAGCCGCATCAAAGCCAAAATCCGGCAAGCGGATGTAAATCCGCTTTCCGGTTGGCTTTCCCGGGCTAAAGAAATTGCCCTGAATATAGCCTCAAGCGGCCGTTCATGAATCGTTCATGCGCAGGCCGCGTTCCCGCTCGCATGGTTCCGCCCCCTTGCGACCGCGCCCTACGTAACCATATCCGGCACGCACAGGCCACACGGCTGTGCGCGAACCGTGGCCCGGCCTTACCGGCGGGCCGCAGCTCTGCATGTCGCTTCAACAGGAGGATATGCCATGCGACAGTACGACCTTACTCCCCTCTATCGTTCGACCGTCGGCTTTGACCGTCTGTTTTCGCTGCTCGACAATTTCGGCGGCGTGGACGGCGCGCCCACCTACCCGCCCTACAACATCGAGCGGACCGGCGAGAACGCCTACCGCATTTCCGTGGCGGTGGCGGGCTTCACCGGCAACGACATCAATATCGAACTGAAGGAAAACTCCCTCACCATCCGCGGCGAGAAGCAGGCCGTGGAAAAGAGCGAGCAGAGCGAGGTGCTCTATCAGGGCATCGCCGCGCGCGCCTTCGAGCGCCGCTTCCAGCTCGATGATCATGTCCAGGTGACGGGTGCGAACCTCGAGAACGGGCTTCTCCACGTCGATCTCGTACGCGAGATTCCCGAAGCGAAGAAGCCACGCCAGATCCCGATCGGAACCGGCAACGGCTCCAGCGTGATCGACGCCAAGGTTCAGAAGGCCGCCTGATCAGGCTGACATCGAAAGAAAGAGGGCGCTCCAAACGGAGCGCCCTTTTATTTTTGTACTTGGCGTTTTGCCTATTCGAAACCCTGAACCGGTGGCGTGCCGGGCTTGGCCGGTACGGCCGCCGGTTTCTGCGTTTCCGGCTTTGCCTGCGGTGTCGCGGCAGGCGCAGCCGCGGGTTTCGTATCGGTCTTTGCAACCGATGGCGCATCGGCGGGACGCGGCTTCGGTGTCGGCGCTGTCGCCGGAATCTTTTCGGCCGGCTTCGCGGCGGTCTTCTTCTGCTCCGTCTTCGGCTTCTGTTCGCCGCGGAATTCGCGCGGCACGCCGAGCAACGGATCGTTGCCGCCGCCGCGGGATGCCTGACGCGGGGGAACGCTGTTGGTCACATCGCCGTCGCGCGTAATGACCTGCGGGCCCGAGGGCATCGGCGCGGACCCACGCTGGCCGCCGTAATAGTTCGGATTTCCCTGACCGCGATACTGCGGGCTGTCCTTGATCGGGTAGTCATCGTCATCGTCGTCGCCGTAATAGCGCGGCTGGTTTACCGGACCACGGGGACCGCCATAGGCGGCAGGCGGAGGGCCGTCATAGAAATCATCCGGTGCCGGTCCAGGTCCGCCCGGATATACCCGCACGAGGCGCGGGCCCGGAACCCGCACGATTTCGTGGACGCGGCCATTATGGCCGTCGAGGGATACGCGGACCGGCGATCCGTCACGTCCGACTGCATCCACAACCCAGAACGGACCGCGCTGGCGCACAGCACCAGTCGGCGCCAGTCCCATGGAACGGACAATCGCCACTACTTCCTGGGGCGGGATGCGATGCTGGTACCGCGGCGCTTCCGGATAGACCCGATACGCCGGATACGGCTGCGCAGAAACCGCTGCTGGCGAGCCAACCGCGGCGCCTAACGCCAGCAGCGAAACCGCCAAAATCCTGTTTTGAAACATCGTGCTCCCCTTCAACTCCAAACGGCTTTGCCCACCTGATCGCACTCCCGCATTCGATTACGGCAGACGTAGGACGCAACGCGTCGCACGCAACGGCGTTGCGCGATCCCGGGTGAAGCCATACGCTTTATGCCGAGCGGCGCGGGAGGCGTGAAACAATCGGCAAAACGGGGCGTGTGACGGAGGTTCCATGTGCTTGTCTGACACATGGAAAAATGTATATTACCCGCGATAGGACAGTGCTGCTGTCCAATTAGCGCAAAGGCGATCGGCGGCGCCAAAGACAACAACGCCGGATCGCGCGGCAGACGGGCAGAAGCCCTTGCCGTGCTGACTGGCCGGTAAGGGCGAAGCATCGGTTTGCGCGGGGCTCGCCGATCCGAAGCAACAAGCAAACGACTTGCGGTTCGCCGCGAGGCGCCGACTGCACGGCAAAGTTCAGTAAGGGGCGTACAGGAGATGAAGCGGAGAACGGAGCGGAGCATTCAGTCGACACCGGATCGCGGCAGCCATCCGGTGAAAATCGATTCCGCCTTCCGGTATGATCCCGCCTTCCCGCCCGCTGAAGGTCTTTACGACCCCGCACTGGAAAAAGATTCCTGCGGTGTCGGCTTCATCGCCAACATCAAGGGCAAGAAATCGCATCAGATCGTCGAAGATGGTCTCACGATCCTCGTCAATCTCGAGCATCGCGGCGCTGTCGGCGCCGATCCGCGCGCCGGTGACGGTGCGGGCATCATGGTGCAGACGCCGCACAAATTTCTCGCCCGCAAGGCGAAGGAACTTGGCTTCACACTGCCTGAACCCGGCCATTACGCCGCCGGTTTCCTGTTCATGCCGCACGACGCCTCGTGGCGGAAGAAGATCATGGACATCTACGCCGAAGAGGCGAAGGGCGAAGGCATGACGCTGATCGGCTGGCGCGAAGTGCCGACCGACAATTCGACGCTCGGCGAGAGCGTGAAGCCGACCGAACCGAAGCACATGCAGGTGTTCATCGGCCGCTCGCCAAAAACCAAAACCGACGACGAGTTCGAGCGCCGTCTCTACGTGCTGCGCAAGGTGATCTCCACGCGCATCTATCAGGAACGCGAGCGCACGGGTGCGGGCTATTACCCGGTTTCGATTTCCTGCCGCACGCTCGTCTACAAGGGCATGTTCCTCGCCGACCAGCTCGGCACCTACTATCCGGACCTGCACGAACCCGATTTTGAATCCGCGATCGCTCTGGTCCACCAGCGCTTCTCGACCAATACGTTTCCGACCTGGTCGCTCGCGCATCCCTACCGGATGATCTGCCACAACGGCGAGATCAACACGTTGCGCGGCAACAACAACTGGATGGCGGCGCGGCAGGCTTCGGTTTCGTCCGATCTGTTCGGCGACGACATGCAGAAGCTCTGGCCGATTTCGTATGAAGGCCAGTCCGACACCGCCTGTCTCGACAACGCACTCGAATTCCTCGTGCAGGGCGGCTACTCGCTCGCGCACGCGGTGATGATGCTGATCCCGGAAGCCTGGGCCGGCAATCCGCTCATGGATGAAGAGCGCCGTGCTTTCTACGAATATCACGCAGCGCTGATGGAGCCGTGGGACGGTCCTGCCGCGATCACCTTCACGGACGGACGCCAGATCGGCGCCACCCTCGACCGCAACGGTCTGCGCCCCGCGCGCTATCTCGTCACCAACGACGACCGCATCCTGATGGCGTCGGAAATGGGCGTGCTGCCGGTGGACGAAAAGACCATCGTGCAGAAGTGGCGTCTACAGCCCGGCAAGATGCTGCTCGTGGACATGGAAGAAGGCCGCATCATTTCGGACGAGGAGATCAAGGCGAAGTTCGCGAAGCTCCATCCCTACAAGGAGTGGCTGCACAAGACGCAGATGTTCCTCGAGGACCTGAAGGAAGTGAAGGTCCAGCCGCAGCTTTCGAACCTGCCGCTGCTCGATCGCCAGCAGGCCTTCGGCTACACGCAGGAAGACATCAAGATGCTGATGTCGCCGATGGCCGTGCAAGGCGAGGAAGCAATCGGCTCGATGGGCACCGATACGCCCATCTCCGCGCTCTCCAACAAATCGAAGCTGCTCTACACTTATTTCAAGCAGAACTTCGCGCAGGTCACGAACCCTCCGATCGATCCGATCCGCGAGGAACTCGTGATGAGCCTCGTGTCGATCATCGGCCCGCGTCCGAACCTGTTCGATCACGAAGGCACCGCAAAGAAGAAGCGTCTCGAAGTCCGCCAGCCGATCCTCACCAACGAGGATCTGGAAAAGATCCGCGCGATCTCGAAGGTGAAGGGCTCGGGCTTTGAGTCCTGCACACTCGATGCGACTTATCCGGCCGAGACGGGTGCTGCCGGCATGAAGGCCGCCGTGGAGGCGATCTGCGCCGAAGCGGAAAAATTTGTCCGCGAAGGCGGCAACATTCTGGTGCTTTCCGACCGCCGCGTCGGGCCGGACCGGATTCCGATCCCGGCCCTGCTCGCGGTGGCAGCGGTGCATCATCACCTGATCCGGCAGGGCCTCCGTACTTCGGTTGGCCTCGTCTCCGAAACCGGCGAAGCGCGCGAAGTGCATCACTTTGCATGTCTGGCGGGCTACGGCGCCGAAGCGATCAATCCCTATCTCGCGTTCGAAACGCTGATCGCTGCGAGGGACGAGCTTCCGCAAAAGCTGGACGATAAGGAAATCGTCAAGCGCTATATCAAAGCGATCGACAAGGGTCTGCTGAAGGTGATGTCGAAGATGGGCATCTCGACCTATCAGTCCTATTGCGGCGCGCAGATTTTCGACGCCGTCGGCTTGTCTTCGGAATTTGTCGCGAATTATTTCACCGGCACCGCCACCCGCATCGAAGGTGTTGGCCTTGCGGAAGGCGGCGCCGAGACGGTGAGCCGTCATCGCGATGCTTTCGGCGATGCGCCGGTCTATCGCGACGCGCTCGATGTCGGCGGCGAATATGCATTCCGCTTCCGTGGCGAGGACCACGTCTGGCGACCGGAAACGGTCGCGATGCTCCAGCACGCGGTTCGCGGCAACAGCCAGGACAAATACCGCGAATATGCGCGAATGGTGAACGACCAGTCCGAGCGGCAGATGTATATCCGCGGCCTGTTCCGCCTGAAGGATGCAAGCGAAGACGGCCGCAAGCCGGTGCCGCTCGATCAGGTAGAGCCCGCCAAGAACATCGTGAAGCGTTTCGCGACGGGTGCGATGTCCTTTGGTTCGATCTCGCGCGAGGCGCACACAACACTGGCGATTGCGATGAACCGCATCGGCGGCAAGTCGAACACCGGCGAAGGCGGCGAGGAAGCCGACCGCTTCAAGCCGCTGCCGAACGGCGACAGCCTGCGTTCCGCGATCAAGCAGGTCGCGTCGGGCCGCTTCGGCGTGACGACGGAATATCTCGTCAATTCCGACATGATGCAGATCAAGATGGCGCAGGGTGCGAAGCCCGGCGAAGGCGGCCAGTTGCCCGGCCACAAGGTCGACAAGGTAATTGCGAAAGTACGCCACTCGACGCCGGGCGTGGGCCTGATCTCGCCGCCGCCGCATCACGACATTTATTCCATCGAAGATCTGGCACAGCTCATCTACGACCTGAAGAACGTCAATCCGGCGGGCCAGGTATCGGTGAAGCTCGTGTCAGAAGTCGGCGTCGGCACCGTCGCTGCCGGTGTATCGAAGGCGCGCGCGGATCACGTGACAATCTCCGGCTTCGAGGGCGGCACCGGCGCTTCCCCGCTCACCTCGCTCAAGCATGCTGGCTCGCCGTGGGAAATCGGCCTCGCCGAAACGCACCAGACGCTGGTGAAGAACCGTCTCCGCAGCCGCATCGCCGTGCAAGTGGACGGCGGCATCCGCACCGGCCGCGACGTCGTGATCGGTGCTTTGCTCGGCGCCGATGAATTCGGTTTCGCCACCGCCCCGCTGATCGCGGCGGGCTGCATCATGATGCGCAAGTGCCATCTGAACACCTGCCCGGTCGGTGTCGCGACGCAGGACCCTATTCTGCGCGCCCGCTTCAAGGGCCAGCCCGAGCATGTCATCAATTTCTTCTTCTATGTCGCCGAGGAAGTGCGCGAACTGATGGCGCAGCTTGGCTACAAGACATTCGACGAAATGGTCGGCCAGATGCAGATGCTCGACCATGTGAAGCTTGTCGCGCACTGGAAGGCGCGCGGCCTCGACTTCTCGCGCCTGTTCCTGAAGCCGGAAGCGCCGAAGGGTGTCGGCATCTTCCACAGCGAAGAGCAGGACCATAAACTCGGCAAGGTGCTCGACCGCACGCTGATCGAAAAAGCGCGCTCCGCGATCGACCGCGGCGCGCCGGTGAAGATCGAAACCGCGATCAACAACACCGACCGCACCGCTGGTGCCATGCTCTCCGGCGAAGTCGCGAAGATTTACGGCCACGATGGCCTGCCGGACGATACGATCCACGTGAAGCTGAAGGGTGTCGCGGGCCAAAGCTTCGGTGCCTGGCTGACGCGTGGCGTTACCTTCGAACTCGAAGGTGAAGGCAACGATTATGTCGGCAAGGGAATTTCCGGCGGGCGTATCGTCATTTATCCGCCGCGCGAATCCGGCATCGTGCCGGAAGAGTCGATCATCGTCGGCAATACGGTTCTCTACGGCGCCATCGAAGGCCAGTGCTATTTCCGCGGCGTTGCCGGCGAACGCTTCGCCGTGCGCAACTCCGGCGCCGTTGCCGTCGTCGAAGGTGCCGGCGACCACTGCTGCGAATACATGACCGGCGGCGTCGTCGCCGTGCTCGGCCGCACCGGCCGCAATTTCGGTGCCGGCATGTCGGGCGGCATCGCCTATGTGCTCGACGAGGACGGCACGTTCGAAAGCCGCTGCAACATGACCATGGTGCAGCTTGAGCCGATGCCGGAAGAAGAAGTGGCCGCCGAACAGGCTTATGGCCACAAACACGACCTTGAGACTTCCGGCTTCGTTGAAGTGATGAGCGATCTCACCCAGCGCGACGCGGAGCGCTTGCACTATCTCATTTCCAGCCACGCGAAATTCACCGGCTCGAAGCGTGCCGCTGAAATCCTCGCGAACTGGAAATCCTGGCTGCCGAAGTTCAAGAAGGTGATGCCGACGGAATACCGCCGCGCGTTGATGGAATTGGCAAAAGAAAAAGCAGCCTTGCAGGCGGCGGAATAAGGTTCAGTCCAGTGGGCAAGATTACCGGATTTCTCGAGATTGAACGGGACGACCGCGACTACGCGCCGGTCGCCGAACGGCTGAAGCACTACAAGGAATTCGTGCTGCCGCTCTCGGAGAAAGAGACCCGCGACCAGGCTGCACGCTGCATGGATTGCGGAATTCCGTACTGCCATAACGGCTGCCCGGTGAATAACCAGATTCCGGACTGGAACGATCTCGTCTACCGCAACGACTGGGAGACTGCGATCCGCAATCTCCACTCGACCAATAACTTTCCGGAATTCACCGGCCGCATCTGCCCTGCCCCCTGCGAGGCGTCCTGCACGCTCAACATCATCGACGAGCCGGTCACCATCAAGACCATCGAATGCGCGATCATTGACCGCGCCTGGCAAAACGGCTGGGTGAAGCCGGAGCCGGCCGTGCACAAGACTGGCAAGAAGATCGCGGTGATCGGTTCGGGTCCGGCGGGTCTTGCCGCCGCGCAACAGCTCGCGCGCGCGGGACACGACGTGCATGTGTTCGAGAAATTTGCGAAGGCAGGTGGCCTGCTTCGCTACGGCATTCCCGATTTCAAGATGGAGAAGCATCACATCGACCGCCGCATCGAGCAGATGCAGGCCGAAGGTGTCGTGTTTCACTACAACGCCAATGTCGGCGTGAACACGGACATCCAGGACATCGTAAAGAAGCACGACGCGGTAATTCTGACCGGCGGCGCGGAAAAGCCGCGCGACCTGCAGATCCCCGGCCGCGAACTTCCGGGCATTCACTTCGCGATGGATTTCCTGCCGCAGCAGAACCGCCGCGTATCCGGCGAAGCCGTGAAGGATGAGCCGATCATGGCGACCGGCAAGCATGTTGTCGTCATCGGCGGCGGCGATACCGGCTCCGACTGCATCGGCACCTCCGCGCGTCACGGTGCGGCATCGATCACGCAGCTCGAAATCATGCCGATGCCGCCGGAAAAGGAAAACAAGGACCTCACCTGGCCGGACTGGCCGCTGAAACTGCGCACCTCTTCAAGTCACGAGGAAGGTGCGGAGCGGGAATTCGCGGTGCTGACGCAGAAATTCACCGGCAACGGCAAGGTGGAAAAGCTGCATTGCGCGCGCACCGATGCGGGCTTCAAGCCGGTGCCCGGCAGCGAGTTCGAACTGAAGGCCGATCTCGTGCTGCTCGCCATGGGCTTCGTTAGCCCGGTGCACGAAGGCATGATCCAGAAGCTCGGCCTGTCGCTCGACAAGCGCGGCAATGTCGAAGCGAACACGCTGAAGTATCAGACCTCGATACCGAAGGTCTTTGCCGCCGGTGATATGCGCCGTGGCCAGTCGCTCGTCGTCTGGGCGATCCGAGAGGGCCGTCAGGCCGCGCGCTCGGTCGATGAATTCCTGATGGGTTCGAGCGTCCTGCCGCGATAAGCGGCGATCAGCGCAGCCGGTTCTGTTCCGGAATCGTGATGACTTTTTGCTGACTCGGCGGGCGCATCAGCCCAGGCGCCTGCTTCGATTTTGAAACATCCCGTTCGTTCAATGGAGAGAGATTGGCCGCTCCCAGAGGTGGCAGCGCGCCCTGCGCTGCTGCCGGTTGTGCGGCCTGCGCGGACGGCAACGGCGCGCCGACGGCCTGCCAACGGAAATCGTCGGCACGGCCGGGAACCAACTCAGCCGGCTTGCCTTCAACAAGAACCTTCGAGGCGACCGGATCGACCGGAAGACTTGCGGGCTTCGCACCGGCAAGCTGTCCGGCTGGAGCCGCCAGCTGATTGAGCGGCATCACCGGACCGGCGACCGGACGAACGGGTGCTGCGGGTGATGCGGCCGAAGGCGCTGTTGGACTGTCCGGCGCGATCGTGCTCGGCACGAACGGTCGTCCCGCCGCGCGTTGCTCGAACAGACGAAGCAGGTCCCGCTCCAGATAGTGCGCGAGCTTGCGGCTGCCGGGACGCGAGAAATGCACGCCGTCGCCGAGACGAAGGCGGCGCGTCTGGCCGTCGAGTGCGGGGCCGGTGAAAATGAACCCGCCGCCGTCATCGACAAAGCCTTCCCACACATCGATGTAATAGGCACCGATATTCTGCGCGCGCTCGCGCAGGATGTCGTTGAGATACGGCATGTTCGAATGCAGCCGTCCGTTCTGCATCGACGGCAGACCGACCACGAACACTGGCACGCCCTTCTGGCCGAGCTTTGCAAGCATTTCGTCGAGGCGCCTGACATAGATTTCACGCCACCGGTCGGAACGGATTTCGTGGTTACCGTCGGCATCGCGCAATGCCTGCTGATCGTTGGCGCCGATCATCAGCGCGATCGCGGTCGCCTTTTCCTTTTCGAGCACACCAGTGATCTGTCCCGGCCAGTCGTAGAAATCGTTACGGACAAGGCCACTGGACGCGCGCGTCTTCCGGATCACCGCGACTTCCGGATGGTCCGCCAGAAAACCATCCGCGAGGCCCTGTGCGAGATTGTCCGCGAGTGTGTCGCCGACAACGACAATGTATTCGGTCGCCTGCGTGGCGCGCTGCGCGTCCGCCTGTTCCGACGACGTATGCGTTGCTCCGCTTTCGCTCGCTGGAACTTCCGGCTCCGCCTGCCGTACCGGCGCTTCGCGCGGCCACATTCCTTGCGAGGGCGCGCGCCGGAACGGATCGAAGAAAAATCGGTCCTGCGCCTGCGCGTGGGAAAACACGAGCGGCGAAAGCGCCATGGCAGCCAGGAAGAAAATCGCGGAGCGTTTCATCGCGGTACCTTGATGAAGCCCGATAGCGATGAACGCTTTTGGCGGCCATTTCAAGGCCCGCAGAATTCCTGCTTGTAGGCGCCTTAGCGGCCCTGCCGCAGCCGCGCCATCAGGTTGGCGGTCGCAAATCCGTCCGCCGGCAAGCCGGCCTTAGACTGGAACGCGCGAACGGCATTTCGCGTCGCGGGCCCAAGCCGTCCGTCCGCTTCCCCGGAATAGAACCCAAGCCGCGTCAGCCGTTGCTGCATTTCCACGCGCTCGGTCCGGCTCAGCGGCACCTCGTCGCGCGGCCATGTCTGTGCGAAGGGAGCACCGCCACGGATCCGGTCGGCCAGATGCCCGATCGCAAGCGCATACGCTTCCGACGGATTGTAACGCATGATGACACGGAAATTGTTGAGCGCGAGAAACGCAGGCCCGCGCGCGCCGGCGACAAGCATCAGCGAAGCCTGCTCTTCTCCGGCAAGCGGCTGACCGTTAGCGCGCCGCAAGCCCATCGCATTCCACTCGCGCAGAGATTTGCGGACGGACTGATCGGCCAGCATGAAATTGAAATTCGCCGGAAGCTTCACTTCCAGCCCCCATGGCGCGCCGGTCTGCCATCCGACTTTCTTCAGCTTGTTCGCCGTGGAGCCGAACAGATCCGGAATCGATCCGACAATATTGCGCCGGCCGTCCCCGTCGAAATCCACCGCATAACGCTTGAAGGCTGTCGGCATGAATTGTGTGGGGCCGAATGCACCCGCCCAAGAGCCTTTCAGGTCCTGCGGAGCCACGTCGCCGCGATGCAGGATTTCGAGCGCGCCCAGAAATTCGTCGCGGAAATAATCCTGCCGCCGCCCGATACAGGCGAGCGTTGCGGTCGACCGCAACACAGGCCGGTCGCCTGCCTGCGTGCCGTAATTCGATTCCACGCCCCAGATCGCCGTCACAATATGACGATCGACCCCATAGGCTTTCTCCATTGCATCGAACTGCACGCGATAGCGCTGGACGAGTTCGCGGCCGGTCGCGATGCGGGCTTCGTTCACCAGCGTATCGAGATAGTCCCAGACCGGCTTGGTGAATTCCGGCTGCGCGTCGAGCAGTTCCATGATCTTGAGTTCAGGCTCGAGCCCGCGCGTCGCTGCATCGAAGGACTGGCGCGAGACGCCGCGCTTTGCCGCTTCCGGCCAGAGGCCGCTGATGCAGGTCTTGAAATTCGTGGTCGCGGCGAGGATCGCCTGCGGCGTCATCTGCGGATGCGTCGAGTTCTCCAGCACCGGAATGTTCGCCGGTTCGCTCGCGAAGCTCGTAACCCGTTCGCCGCCGTCGAGGCTGCTGCAGGACAGCACCAGCGGAACGCCGCCAAGCACCATCAAGGTGCCGAGCGCGCGCGACCAGTAACGCAATGGATGGCGGGCCGCCTCCCGCTTTTTCATGGAAGCTTTCTTGTTCCGGAATTGAACGGAAATATGTCCGGTCACGTTTCCATCCTCAACGCTGCAATTTCAAACCGATCAGATAGATATTCGAGGTGTAATCCTGCCCCGGCACGTTGGAACTGTAACTTTCGCGGCGTATCTCCCCGCGAAGCGCCATGTACGGATTCAGATAGTAGGTAAGCGCCGCCGACAGACCCAGCCGGTCGTCGCTGCGGTCGATGCCCCGATAATCGTAGGTACCATACGCGACACTCGCGGTCCCGACGAGCCAGCGCCGGAAGGCATGATCGACGCTCAGAATCGCCTCGCGTTTCAGGGCGCCCGAAGCACCCGCGAGATTGGTCTCGCTGATTTCCGAAACGGCCTTGAGCGATACGCGTGTCAGCGCGCTTGCCTGCCAGATCAATGAGGCGTCGAACAGGAAACCGCCAATGGCGGGGAGTACCGGGTCTTCGTAGCTTCGCCGCCCGTAACCGACAGAGAACTGTCCGGTAAGATAGCCGCGCAGCTCATATTCGCTGCCGATGCGGCCATAAAATCCGTCCGAGCCGCGGCGGAATCCGTTGAAGTCCGTGTCGAGGTCGAATACACGCCGGTCCACCGCAGCTTCGGCGAAAGCCTTCGTTCCCGGCATGGTCTCATAGCTGCCGCGCAGGCGCGTGCCGTAAGATGTGTAATCGCGGTCGGACTGGTCGACCGTCACGCCGGACAGTAGCTTCGCGTCCGCATAGGTGCTGCGCTCGACCGAACCGTATAGTCCCGCCTCGAAACGATTGAAGCGCTGTACATAACCCGCATTGGCACCGTAGGTGTAGACAAGCGGTGGCGTCTTCGCGGAGGTGATCGCTTCCGGCGAACCGGCCATCAAAGTCGAAAGCTGAGCCTTCGCTTCATATTCGATCTTGCGATCGTGATAGACGTCGATGCGTCCGCGCAGCCGCGCTTCCGCTTCGGGACGGTTGTTGTTGTCCACGTCCGAATAGGCGGTGTAGCCGCCGCGCAGCTCGGTCTCCAGTTCATGCCTCTGCCAGTTGGAGCGCGAGTTCACCCGCGCGTTCAACAGCGTGAACCAGGAACCCTTGCCGTTTTGCACACGGAACGGGTTGTCGTCGTAACCCTCGCTGACCTCCATCGAAGGACGCACCGTGAAGCTGCCAACGGGGATGCCAATCGGCGCATAGGGATCGGCATCCGCATTCTTGGGCTTCGACCTGCGTACGACAGAATTGGTGACAGCCTGCTCAATCGGCTGCGCGCGGATTATTCCGGTAACGGCAGGAGTTTTTTCTTTCTCATCGCCCGCCTTCGCCGTTTTCTTTTTCGCCTTCGGCTTCACATTGGAAGACACGTAACCGGTCGCACCCGCGGCATTCCCCGAAGGTGCCCGCTGCTGGCCGAAGTCGGGCACGATCAGATTGTCCTGCGCTGCGGCCGGAGCCGTGAACGGCAGAACGAAGGCGAGCACGAGGCTCGCGCATCTGCATGCGGTCGTCGTAGGAGGCGGCAAAGGCGGCTTCTCTCGGGTTTCCCGTGGTTAATGAAAGTAAAACGGGCATGGTTAACGGAACCTTGTCCCCCGGCCGCCGGTGGCGGTTTGCCCGGTTCCCATGCTAGGAAACCGCCGATCAAAGGGAGTTTTCGCGTGGCAAACCCGAAAAGCCGGGATTCCGAACCGGCCGCGGCCGGCTCCAAACTTGTCGAATCCGCGCTGCGGACCCTGGCAACCGAATCCGCCGGCGTGCAGGCGCTGTCGGCCGCTTTGGGAAGCACGCTGGGCGGCGCCTTCACCGACGCGGTCGTGAAAATCCGTTCCGTCACCGGCCGCGTAATCGTCACCGGCATGGGCAAGAGCGGCCATGTGGGCCGCAAGATCGCATCCACCCTCTCCTCCACCGGAACGCCCGCATATTACGTGCATCCGGCCGAAGCGAGCCACGGCGACCTCGGCATGATCACGCGCGACGATGTGATCCTCGGCCTTTCGTGGTCGGGGGAAACCGCGGAGCTGCGCAACCTCATCGACTATGCAAAACGTTTCCAGGTCCCGCTGATCGCGATCACCTCGCGCACGGACTCATCGCTCGCGAAGGCTGCAAACATTCCGCTGATCCTGCCCGCGGCTCCGGAAGCCTGCCCGAACGGGCTGGCGCCCACGACTTCGACCCTGATGCAGCTTGCCCTTGGCGATGCGCTCGCGGTGGCGTTGCTGGAGTCGCGCGGATTCACGGCACTCGACTTCAAGGCGCTGCATCCGGGCGGCAAGCTGGGTGCCAGCCTCACCTTTGTGAAAGACGTCATGCACGGCAAGGACATGATGCCGGTTGTGCCCGAACGCACCTCGATGCCCGATGCGGTGATGGAAATGACATCCAAGGGATTCGGCTGCGTCGGCATCATAGACGCCGGCGGCTCTCTTGTCGGCATCATCACGGACGGCGACCTCCGCCGTCACATGGGCGACAACCTGCTGAAGATGAACGTCAACGAAGTGATGACCAAAAATCCGAAGTCGGTGGCGCCGGACCAGCTCGCAGGTGAAGCGCTCGCCTTCATGAACGCCTCCAAGGTAAATGCGCTGTTCGTTGTCGAAGGCAAGAAGCCTGTCGGCCTGCTCCGCATTCACGAATTGCTGCGGATCGGCGTCGCTTAAATCCAGCCCTTCAGTTCACGATCGACAATGTTGCGGATGACGCGAATTCCGCCATCGGTATCGTTGAGGCAGGGGATCGCGGCAAAGTTCTCACCGCCGCCGTGGTGGAAGAATTCCGCATTCTCGCCCGCGATTTCTTCCAGCGTCTCCAGGCAATCCGCAGAAAAACCGGGCGTCACGATCGCGAGATTTTTCACGCCTTCAGCCGCAAGCGTCTTCACCGTCTCGTCCGTGTAAGGCTCCAGCCATTTCGCGCGGCCAAAACGCGACTGGAACGTCATACGGAATTCCTGTTCGCTGTAGCCGAGCCGCTCGCGCAGCAGCCGCGCCGTCTTCACGCAATGACAGTGATAGGGATCGCCTTTCAGCAGATACTCTTCCGGCACGCCATGGAACGAGGCGAGGATCACTTCCGGCTTCCAGTCGAGCTTTGCCAGTTCCGCCCTGATCGATTCCGCGACGGCATCTATATAGACCGGATCGTCGTGGTAGGGCGGAGCGACGCGAAGGGCCGGCTGATAGCGCAGCTTCGCCAGCGCCTCGAACGCCTTGTCGCAAACGGTCGCGGTCGTAGCCGCCGAATATTGCGGATAGAGGGGCACCAGCAGGATTCGCTCGCAGCCCTGCTCGGCAAGCGCCTCGATCCGCGAGCCGAGCGAAGGGTTTCCGTAGCGCATCGCCCAATCGACCACGAGCCGGTCGCTGACCGGCTTCAACTGCGACGAAAGTTTTTCCGCCTGCGAGCGCGTGATCGTCTTGAGCGGGGACTCGTTCAGTTCCCGGTTCCAGATCTTGTCGTAATCCTTGCCCTTCGCCTGCGGCCGCCGCGTGAGCACGATGAAATTGAGCACAAACCACCAGAGCGCGCGGTTGGTCTCGATCACCCGGCGGTCGGACAGAAATTCCTTCAGGTAACGGCGCATCGACGTGTAGTCGGTGGCGTCGGGCGTGCCGAGATTGACGAGCAGTACGCCGATCTTGCCCCACTTCATCGGCGGGTGGTCGGCGGGCAGTTTCGGCATGCTCTGGACCGGCTTGTTCATGCCCGGTCTATGGAGTGCGGCGGGAGAAGCGTCAACCGTGCGTGGAGCCGCAGCTATTTGTAGCTGCGTTCGTCGGCAATCACCTTGCCGTCATTGGGCAGGCTGCCAGGCGCCGAAATCTCCACGGCCCCCTTCAACTTGGTGATCGCGTGCAGCGTTGCGGCCAGCTTTTCGGCATCGGCCGCCTTCGCCTCAGCCTTGAGCGTCATTGCGTCGAGTTCGCCGTCGCGCGTAACCACCAGCCGCAACCGCGCCACTTCCGGATGCCGCTTGGCGATCTCGGCCACCTGTTCGGGCCGCACGAACATTCCCTTGATCTTGGTCGTCTGGTCGGCGCGGCCCATCCAGCCTTTGATGCGCGTATTCGTCCGCCCGCAGGGTGAAACGCCGGTCATCACTGCCGAAAGATCGCCGAGCGCCAGCCTGATCCACGGTCTTTGCATGTCGAAGGACGTGACGACGACTTCGCCCACCTCGCCATCGGTGACCGGCTCGCCGGTGCCGGTCTTCACGATTTCGAGCAGCACATCCTCGCAGACTGTCATGCCCTGACGCGCGGAGGTTTCGTAGGAGACAAGACCGAGGTCGCCCACGGCATAGAGTTGATAAGCGTCGATTCCCGCCGCTTTCATTTCCGCCTGCAGGGACGGTGGAAACGCCGCACCGGACAAGGCCGCGCGTCTGATCGGAAAATCCGTCTTGCCTGCCGCCGCCCATGCGTCGCGCAGGATTTTCAGAAAATCCGGGGTGCCGGTGTAGGCCGACGGCCGCAGGTGTTCGATCATGATGAGCTGTTGTTCGGTCTGGCCCGGACCGGCCGCGATCACCGGACACCCAAGCGCCCGCGCACCGAGATCGAGCATGAAGCCGCCCGGCGTCAGATGATAGGAAAACGTATTCAGCACGATCTCGCCCTTGCGGAATCCGGCGGCGTGCAGTCCGCGCGCGATCCGCCAGGGGTCCGGCCGGTCCATCTCGGCCTGGAACACGGGACCGGGCGACATGGAAATCCGCGCCGCGCTCGAAATCGCTTCGGGCGTCAGCGATGCAAACGGCGGTGAGGACTTCTGCATCCCCGGCAATTCGGATTTCCGAAACACGGGCAGCTTTGAAAGCGCCTCACGCGACGTGATCGCGCTCGCATCCACGCCGGCCAGATGCTTCGCCCAGCCAGGCACGCGCATGGCGCTCGCGACCAGTGCGGGCAATCGCGACAGCAGATCGCGTTCGCGATCGTCCGGGCTGCGTGTCTCAAGAGAATCGTATTGGGCGGACAAGGAACGCGCCTCAGGCCAGCCAGCGCTTGCGGCGCTTGTAGTGCTTCACGTCCTTGAACGACTTGCGGCCCGCATCGCCGACACCGAGATAAAATTCCTTCACGTCCTCGTTCTCGCGCAGCTCTGCGGCGTTGCCGTCCATCACCACGCGGCCGTTTTCCAGAATGTATCCATATTTGGAGAAGCGCAGCGCCATGAACGTGTTCTGTTCGGCGAGCAGGAACGAGACTTTCTCTTTCTCGTTCAGCGTACTCACGATCTGGAAGATTTCCTCGACGATCTGCGGAGCAAGCCCCATCGAAGGCTCATCGAGCAGGATCATTTTCGGACGGGACATGAGCGCACGACCGACCGCGCACATCTGTTGTTCGCCGCCCGACGTATAGCCGGCCATGGAAGTCCGCCGTTCCTTGAGGCGCGGAAAATAATTGTAGACCATTTCAAGGTCGTTCTTCACCGCCGCGCGACCATCCTTGCGGACAAACGCGCCGGTCAGGAGATTTTCCTCGACTGTCAGATGGCCGAAGCAATGGCGGCCTTCCATTACCTGCACGCAACCGCGCCGCACGAGATCGTTCGGCGTGAGCCCATCGACCCGCTCGCCGAGAAATTCGACCGAGCCCTTGGTGACTTCCCCACGCTCGGCCCGGATGAGATTGGAGATCGCCTTCAGCGTCGTCGTCTTGCCTGCACCATTGGCGCCCAGCAGCGCCACGATCCCGCCTTCCGGTACGTCGAGCGAAACGCCCTTCAGCACCAGAATGACGTGGTTATAGATCGCCTCGATATTTTTTACCGAAAGGATCGGCTTGGCCGCTTCTGGTTTCGCCGCGACTGCTGTGGATGACACGCGCCAACTCCGTCAGGAAAGAGGTTGCGGGAGGCGGCGAACCGCCTCCCGCTTTTTCTTGCAGATCAGCTTTCCTTCGCGCAGTCGCGCGCGGTGATCTTCTTCTCGGCCGCGTACTTGGTAGCCGTATCCTTGACCATCGGGTCGAGGATTGTGCGGTCCGCGGTGTAGAAGTCGGAAATGATCTTCCATTCCTTGCCGGTCCACTGATGGATGCGGGCGTCGTCCGCACCCTGGTGGTCCTGGCAGGAGAGTTTGATCGGCTTCAGCATTCCATCGAAACCGAGTTCCTTGATCCGATCCGCCGTGAGGTTGAGGTTTTCGAAGCCCCAACGGATCTGTTCGCCGGTCATCGGCTTGTTGCCGAACTTCTTCTGCGCGGTGCGGATCGCTTCAACACCGAGCATCGAATTCAGCAAACCGCGGTTGTAAAGGACCTGCGCGAAGTCGTCCTTGGCGGCACCCTTGCCCTTCGAGATGACGTGCTTCTCAAGTTCTGCATGCACGCCGAACTTGCCGGCAGGATGCTGAAGCAGGAGCGCCTTGTATCCAGTCGACTGATCGCCGGCAGGAGTGACATCGGGCTCCGCACCCGACCACCACACACCGATCATCTTGTCGCGCGGATAGGCAACCGCCGCCGCTTCCTTGATCGAGGTGGAGTTCATGACACCCCAACCCCAGAGCAGCACATAGTCCGGACGGTCCTGACGGATCGACAGCCATTGCGACTTCTGCTCGACGCCCGGATGCGTGACCGGGATCGCCTTGAACTCGAAGCCGTGCTTTTTCGCGCGCGCTTCGAGTGCGGGGATCGGCTCCTTGCCATACGGGCTGTCGTGATAGACGAGGCTGATCTTCTTGCCCTTCAGCTTGTCGAATCCGCCCATTTCCTTGGCGACGTGCTGGATTGCGACGTCTGCCGCCGTCCAGTAGCTGCCGACAAGCACGAAGTTCCACGGGAATACGGATCCGTCACGGCTTTCCGAACGGCCATAGCCGAGGGTCAGCAGCGGAATCTTGTCGCCGGGGACTTTTTCGGTGAGCGCGAAGGTAATACCGGTCGAGAGCGGCGAGAAATAACCCGCGCCCGTCGGGCCTTTTCCCTTGAGACGCTCGTAGCATTCGACGCCCTTGTCGGTCGCATAGCCCGTCTCGCATTCTTCGAAGACGATCTTCACGCCGTTGATGCCGCCGTCACGCTCGTTGATGAGCGTCCAGTAGTCGGCGACACCGTTCGCAAACGGAATTCCGTTCGGTGCATAAGCACCGGTGCGGTAAACGAGCGAAGGCAGGAACTGTTCGTTCTGCGCCATCGCCGGAGCCGCCACCGCCATCGCACCAACCGCGAGGGCCGCAACGGCCAGGGTTTTACGGATCATCGTGCTTCCTCCTTGTACTCCGGCACCGTGCCGGGGCGTTTCCACGCGAGACTGTTTTTGTTTGACGCGCGCGCCGCTCGCTTGCGCACACGCATGCATTCCGGCTCCTCAGTACGGATATGGCCAGAGCCGCAATTTCTCCTTTGCCGTAGCCCAGAGCTGCGCGAACCCGTGCGGCTCCACGATCAGCAGGTAACAGATCAGCGAACCCGTCACGATAAAGACGAGATGCGAAACCGTTTCGACGGAAATCGGAACACCGATGGCGTGCGGCACCTGGTCGAGCATGATCGGCAGGACCAGGATGAAGGCCGCACCCAGAAACGAGCCGAGGATCGATCCAAGGCCGCCGATGATCACCATGAACAGAAGCTGGAACGACCGGTCGATCGAGAATGCGAGCGGCTCCCACGAACCAAGATAGATGAAGGCCCAGAGCGCGCCGGCGATACCCACGATGAAGGACGAGATCGCAAACGCGGTGAGCTTCGCGTAGAGCGGACGGATACCCATCAGTTCAGCCGCGATGTCCATGTCCCGGATAGCCCGCCATTGGCGGCCGAGATTGCCGCGCACGAGATTTTTCGCGATGAAAGCAAACACCGTCACGAACAGCAGGCAGAGCAGATAACGCTCGATGGAAGTGTTGACCAGCCATCCAAAGAAATTGAGCTCGGGCGCGTTCACCGATCCGGAGGGTGTGTAGTTGGTGAACCATTTTATGCGGATGAACACCCAGTCGAAGAAGAACTGGGCAGCGAGTGTCGCCACCGCGAGATAAAGCCCCTTGATTCGAAGGCTGGGAATCCCGAACAGGATTCCCACCAGTGCCGACATCAAGCCGCCGAGCAGAATTGAAATCAGAATGGGCAGCGGCGGGATCGCCACGACGAAATCGAGGAATGGCAGCGTGAAGCTGACACCCGTTCCGAACTTGTAGGCGCTATAGGCGCCGATCGCCATGAACGCGCCGCTACCAAGCGAAATCTGCCCGCAATAGCCAACGAGAATGTTCACGCCGATCGCCGCAAGCGAAAGGATCAGGAACGGAATAAGGATCGCGCGGATCAGATAGTCGTTGTCGAGCGGCCAGATCTTGTAGGCGCTCATCAGCGGTAGAGCGACGAAAGCGAACAGCAGCACCAGCACCAGTGCGATCCGGTCCTGCCGGATCGGAAACATGGCCATGTCGGCGGCATAGCTGGTCTTGAACTGTCCGACCTCGCGGTAAAGCACGCGCTCTCTCCCTAAACCCGTTCGATGATGCGTTCGCCGAACATGCCCTGCGGCCGCACGAGCAGCACCAGCAGCGCCAGCACATAAGCGAACCAGTATTCGATGCCGCCGCCGATGTACGGCCCGAGATAGACTTCGGCGATTTTTTCACCGGCCCCGATGATTAGTCCGCCGATCACGGCCCCCGGCACCGAGGTGAAGCCGCCGATGATCAGCACCGGCAGCGCTTTCAGCGCGAGGAACGTAATCGAGAACTGCACGCTCAGCTTGGTGCCCCAGACGGTGGCAGCGACAAGCGCCACAAGCCCCGCGACCAGCCAGACGACGAACCAGATCCAGGCAATGGGAATCCCGACGGATTGCGCCGCCGCATGGTCGTCGGCGACCGCACGCAGCGCGCGGCCGGTCTTGGTGTACTGGAAGAACACGGCAAGCACGGCAACCAGAAACGCCGCGATGAAGGCTCCCCACAAATCGAGTTTGTTGACGAGAATGCCGCCGGGGAATGTGCTTTCCATCAGGAATACGGCATCGGTCGGAAACAAGCGCAGCGGATAGACGTCCGAGCCGAACGCCATCTGTGCAGCACCTTCAATGATGAAGGTCGCGCCGATGGTCGCCATGAACAGGGTCAGGCCGTCCTGATTGACCAGCGGACCAAGCACGAAACGCTCGATCAGCCACGCCGTAAGCGCCATGATCGCGGCGGCGAAAGCGAGCGCCACGATGACGG
>VFQR01001096.1_pt1 | contig 23465 bp, 20 predicted proteins | sample 3512321 | NCBI WGS metagenome assembly VFQR01 (sample SAMN10412374, study PRJNA504923) | tailings metagenome | isolation source: Relicate 3 Philex TSF1 revegetated site | place: Philippines: Tuba, Benguet | collected 2017-08-29 | reverse complement strand
GCTAGGAGGCGTACTCATAAACGAAACAGCCAGGGTCCCAGTCGATGGTCCGGTTCACCACAGATCGCCGCCGCGGCGCGTCCAGGTCGTGCCAGCAACAGCCATCATCCCAAAATGACAAATCACACTGCCATTGCAGACGTTCCTGGTGACTGCTTCAGCAGGGCGGCTTCAGCTTGTCTTTGTTTCTCCGCTTCGCCACGCAGCCAGTCGCGGAATGCTATGAGTGCTGGTTCTTCCTGGCGCATTGGTCGGTACTCGAAGAACCAATTCTCGCGCTTGCTCGCGATGATTGGGAATGGAGCAACCAATCGACCTGCTGCCAGTGCATCGCTGACATACGGAAGCTGAGCTACAGCAACGCCCGCTCCATCGAGCGCCGCTTGCATCGCCATTGCATTACTCTCGAACAGCACTTCACCGGCCGAGAGCGCCGGATGACGCAAACCTGCTGCTTCGAACCAACACGGCCAGTCATTGGGCATATTGGACACGCGGATCAGAGTAGCGCTATTCAAGTCGCTAACAGACCGAAGTGAAGAAGCTATTTGCGGCGTGCAAACCGCTACGACGGTGCTTGGGAATAGAGTTTCGGCGATATAGCCCGGCCAGCCGTCAGTGTCTCGGCGAATCGTACAGGTCCAATCGTCGCGCACCGGACGTGTCGCGCCACCGGTGGCCATGCGCACTTCAATGTCGGGGTGGCCGCGATAGAAGCTGGCCAGTCGCGGAATTAGCCAGCTCACCGCCAACGTTGGCCCGACTCCGATCGTGAGCACCGGTCCGGCACGCATCGCCGCCACGCTTTCGGCGACTCGCGCAATGGAATCGAATGCCTCGGTAAGTCCGGCCAAGAGCGTTTGACCCTGATCCGTGAGTTCAAGTGAGCTGGCATGACGGCGGAACAATGGGAAGCCGAAGCGATCCTCCAAGAGCCGGACAAGTCGGCTGACCGCGGTCTGGGTAACATTCAATTCCTTGGCTGCAGCAGTGAAGCTGCCATGGCGCCCGGCGGCCTCGAATGCACGCAATCCATTCAACGACGGCAAGCGTCGCATCGCTTTGACCCCAATCTAAGGTTGGGCTGACCATAAGTTAATAGCGTTTGCGGGGCAACCACTACCACGCCAATGATAATTGTGCGTCAAGGGTTTGTGAGTGCATGGGCCATCGCGGTCTTCCCAGTTTGGACTGTGTTTCGGTTGGGCCAGTCGCTACCCATCCGGCCGCTTCGGAGAATGAAATGACCAACTTGTCGCTCTTCAAATCAATCAGCATTGCAACTCTGGGAGCCCTGTTCATGCTTCAGCCAGAACCGGCTGCGAGCCAACGACGTGGCGTGATACCTCATGCGCCGCTGCTGAAGATGGTGGTGCCCAACACAGCGAACCAGGAAGTCGCAGTTTACGAAGCGGAATATGAGCCGGGCGGGGTCAACCCCCGTCACTTACATCCCGCTGCGATCACCTTTTATGTCCTGTCCGGATCAGGCGTTTGGCAGGAGGAAGGCAAGCAGCCCGTAACTCTGAAAGCCGGTGACAGCCTGTTCGTACCGGCGGGAACGATTCACTCCCACTGGAACCCGAGCACAACAGATCGACTTCGGTTCCTGGAATTCATTGTGGCTGAAAAGGATAAAGGCCGATCTATCCCTATGCCTTGAAGGATTGATCGCGTCTTGGAGCACGGGTTCGTTGCTGGTAGCTGATCTCCGTTGCGGGTCATACCCGGTAACCTTCAGCCTGAGCATAAGATTTCCGCTTTTCACGACAGCGGACCCTCCAGGCTTCATCCAGCCGGTTGAGGCAGGCGACAACGCCGTGATTCAAGGCTCCAAATCGAGGAGCGACGAATCATGCGCTACGAACTCACCGATCCCGAGTGGACCGCTATCAAGCCGATGCTGCCGAACAAGCCGCGCGGCGTGCCCCGTGTGAACGACCGCCGCGTCCTGAATGGCATCTTCTGGGTGCTGCGGTCTGGGGCGCCATGGCGTGACCTGCCAAGCAGCTTCGGCCCCTATACCACCTGCTACAATCGCTTCGTTCGCTGGCGCCGTGCCGGCGTCTGGAGTCGGATCATGGACGCGTTTGCCGGTGCTCATGATGGCGCCGTTCAAATGATCGACACGTCGATTGTCCGCGTTCACCAACACGCCGCCTGTATCGCTCGTAACAGGAGACAGGGCATGGGTCGCTCGCGCGGTGGTTTGACCAGCAAGATTCATGCATTGGTCGACACGAACGGCCTGCCGATCCGGCTCGCACTCACGACCGGCGAAGCACACGACAATCGGCTTGCCGCCAAATTTCTGTCTCGCCTAAAGCCTGGGTCGATGCTGCTCGCTGATCGCGGGTATGACGCCGACTGGATCAGGGCACTTGTCTGCCAGCGTGGTGCCTGGGCCAACATCCCGCCGAGAAGCAATCGGACCGAGGCGCTCAGCTTCAGCCCCTATCTTTACCGTGCCCGGAATTTGGTCGAACGATTTTTCAACAAGATCAAACACTGCCGACGTGTCGCGACGCGTTACGACAAGCTCGCTGCCAACTACCTCGCGTTCATCCAGCTTGCGGCGATACGTCTATGGCTGCGCGTTAATGAGTCCACGACCTAGGCCGTCGCCTCCAGGGGCAACTGCAGACCCATCTCCGACAAGAACCGGGACGGACGTTTACTGAAACCACGGTATCGCTCCGCATAGGATAAACACAACCACTCCCGGGCCCGCGTAATTGCGACGAAACAATTGCGCCTTTCCTCCTCCATCTCGGCGCTATCCTCTCCCGCTTTCACGCTGTGAAAGCTTGGAAGTGTATCTTCAGCTAAGCCAATAAGAAAAACATGGTCAAATTCTTTGCCCTTGGCAGAGTGGATCGTCATGAGGGTTACTGCGTCAGCAGAGACCGGTGGGTCTTTGGACCGCAACGCCAATTCCTGAAGAAACCTATCTAAAGGAGCATCGCGTCCAATTGATTGCCCGATGCTAACGACAAGCGATTGCCAGGCCGCGTGATCCTCTTGAATGTCGGGCGTATCGGCACCGTCACCACCGAGCACCATGGCAATCACATCTTCCACGAACCTACGAAACGTTGTCGGCTGGTCGCTTAGAGCAGAGGCTAGGGATGCAACCGCCTGCACGCGACTATCCGGCAAGGCGGCGGCTGCTAGAGCCCACTCGCTCAGCAATGAGCGTGAGCTGATCTCCGCTACCGCAGCTATGTCGCCCGATATCATGCCACTGCCGAACCAACGGTTGGCGGAACCAGTTAACGCGTCAAGGGCGCGGCGATCTAACGGCCTAGCTGCTAGGCGGAGCGCTGCGGACAGCCACAAGAAGGGCGGCGATCTAAAGTCATCGCGGCGTTGAGCGATCACTGCAGGAACGCCCGCATCGGTCAGCGCCGCTAACATGTTTTCTAGAAGGGCACGAGTTCTAGCCAGTACGGCTATTTCGCCACGGTTCGCAGAACCCATTGAAGCGATGCCTGCGGCAATCGCTCCGACCTCAGCTGCATCTGAAGAGAAACGCAGAACCCTAATGTGCTCTCCATCGTACTTGAGATGGGTCTTTCCTGCCTCCAGCGGCAATTTCGATTGCGTGCGCTGCTTGTTAAATGACACAAGTCTATTTGCCGCTACAACTATGCTTGGCGGGCAACGGAAATTGGTCGGAAGCTGAATTTCTTCGGGTGAAAAATCCGCTCTAAATCTCTGGATTTGCTGAAAGCTTGCGCCATTCCACTGAAATATTATCTGGTCATCATCCGCGACTGCAAAAACATTCCTGAATTTGTCCCCGGCAAGAGCCTTGATAAGCCGGTACTGTCCATCTGTAGTGTCTTGAAACTCGTCGAACATCCAAAAGGCATAAGTTCGCCGGTAGTGCATCGCGATACCAGGATAGCCGGACACCAACTGGTACGCTCGTGCGATCAACGACCCGAAATCGAGGGCATTCCCACGTGCCAATGCCTGTTGATATGCTGCGTAGACTCGTTCCACCCGTTCGCCAGTGGCCGGGTCGCGGAAGCGCCTGGCCGCACCATCCGGGGCAATAAGCCGAGCCATGAGCTTATCAATGGTCCCCAAGAACCGCTCATCTGAAGGGTCAAGTCCCTCGTGACGGATCGCTTCCCGAAGAACGTCGAGACGATCGGCTTCATGAGCGTAGATCGCAAAGTCGGGCTTTATTCCAATATGAGAGCCGTGCTGCTGAAGCAGTTGCATGCAGAAGGAGTGAAATGTACCGACGAAAACGCGGTTGCTTTCGTTGGGCACGAACGCCTCGACCCGGGCCGCCATCTCCTCCGCAGCTTTGTTGGTAAACGTAAGAGCCATCACTCGAAAGTTCTGGCCTGGACTATCGTCTAGCAACTTGGCAATTCGAGTCGTGAGAACGGTCGTCTTTCCGGAACCAGGGCCGGCCAGCACGAACAACGGTCCGTCGCGCCATACGGCTGCCGCCGTCTGCGCTTCTGTGAGCCGGGAAATTGCTTCTACTAACCCGGTCATCAAAGTCCTTTCACTATCTCAATGATCTCAAGGAGTTGCTGCGGCATCCGTTTGGTCATGGCGACATCCGCGGCGCACCGGGCGCCTAGTTCAACGGCGTAGGTGCACTTATCATCCTTCAGCGCCTTCAATAGCTCGGCATCTGTCATTGTAGCAGCACCAGCGACGCCCTGTGATGCAAGGATCGCCCGGAGTTCATTCTGGAGCCCGTCTGCAATCAGTTGCTCTTCAAGTGTCCCCTTGGGGAGCTGCCGAGTCTGGGCAGCGATCACCGGTTCCCCAAAATTCCTCTTTTTAACCGCGGCTATGAAGCGAGTCCCAGCATCGTCCCCGTCCACGACCATAGCCCATGGATATCCCAGTGCTCGCGCAAGGGACACAAAGCTTTCGGGGCTACCATTATTCTGGAAGTCGATAATCGAGACGCCGTGCTCGTCCAGATTAAATCCCAGCGCGTGAGCCATTCCGGTGATGATATGATATTCCGACTGGCCTTCTACGAGTAGCCATTTATGAGCGAAGAATATCTCACCACGGATCCGGCGGGCAAACGTCTCCAGCTTAACAAGTTCCGCGTCTTCGACAAACTCTTGTGAGGCGTTATAAAGCTCCCTCAGACTAGCATGATGCTCAGCCGAGGCCGGCTCTGGCTGATATGCTTTGAGCAGCTCCCGAAATGCATCTTGCGTCAATTCGCCCTTTACGACGAGCTCACCGAGGCTGGGGTCATACTCCAAAAGGCCAGGATACTTCTGCAACACCGGTTCAATTGCTGCGATCCGGGGCAGACGCCCCCGGTATTCGCGAGGAAGTGACCTTACTACCGTGCCGTCGGGCCCGGCCCGGACAACCCTCAGATCGCGAAATGGGACGTGCTGCAGAAAATACGGCGAGTGCGTGGAAACGATCTTCTGTCCCTTAAGCGACTGCACATGTCTGAAGAGGCTTCTCGACGCCTGAGGGTGAAGATGGGTTTCGGGCTCCTCTAGTGCCAGGATGGGAGCACTCTCGGGGCGATAGAGTTCTTCAAGCAAATGCTCAACGAACGACCGGAAAAGAAATATAACCGAAAGGCTCTGTACACCCTGTCCGTGACGGACAAGGGGCAGCCACGGCTTTGCTGCATCAGTCTTGTAAATAACCTCTGCTCGCGACAACAAATCCCAGGTATTCAAGGGAAGAACTCTAAGATTTGCTGTCCCAGGAGAACCGGATGTTGACACGCTGCTAATATTTGAGAGCGAGGTTGTTAGATCACCCAAGAGCGGGTCGGCAGCAAGAAGTTTTGCGTTGAGCAGATTGAAAATCCGGATCGAGCGTTCCTCTAGATGCTTGGGAATTTGAACAGTCCGAAGCAATCTGCCCCAAAATTGACTACGGGTCGCAAACTCATCAGAGGCGTCCCGGATCGCCCCCAAATAAAAGACGGGGACAAAGGAAAAGAATTCCTGGAAATTTGTAGCTCTTGCACTGCGTCCGACCAAGGGGCTTCGGTCTGAATTTAAGAATTCCCATTTTGGAACGAAGCTTTCTTCGCCAGCATCCCACACACAACTTACTCGAAGGATAATGGAATTCTGGCCGGTAGCGGGATCGGGCTGTAGAATGTCCGCAAGAGCCTCGACAATCCCTTCGGCCCATTCTCCAGGAGCTGATTCCTGCAGATCAATTTCTATAACGACAGGATCCCCAACTTTAGGATCGAGGCGCGTCGCGCATAGATGCACGTCGTATTCAGTAAAGCCAGTGCCACGCTGCCCCCATCGGCGTGTTAAAGCGATACGCACAGCCTCAAGTATCGCGGTCTTGCCCGAATTGTTGGGCCCGATTAGAACTGTTGTTTCTCCAAATTCGATAGCCGCATGCCGGATCGACCTGAAATTGGCAATGACGACGCGCTTGCTCCGCATGTTGTTGCCCGATGGCTGCCCGCAAAGGGAGAGAGTTCGAACTATGCAACTGAAAAGCGATTCACACCAGAAGGTTGACTGGCCAATTTGGGTATACCCGGCTGAGGCAGCTAGATGAGACACTTTGATCGTCTCATTTGACTTGGTTTAGACATTTTGAGACAGTAGCCTCTGATGGTCTAGAACCAAATGAGACTCAGATGCCATTTTACGGCTATGCTCGCGTCAGCACGAGCGATCAGGACCTGTCCATTCAGGAGGAAGCCCTCCGACGGGCGGGGTGCTCGGTGATACGGTCGGAGCATCGTTCCGGCACCACCACCGAAGGGCGGCGTGAACTTCGGACATTGCTGGAATTCCTGCAACCAGGCGACACCCTCATGGTGACGCGCATCGACCGCTTGGCTCGGTCCATCGCGGACCTCCAGGATATCGTCCGCCAGCTCCGTACGAAGGGTGTCTCGCTCCGGGCGACGGAGCAGCCGATCGACACATCGACAGCCGCCGGTAAGGCCTTCCTCGACATGCTTGGCGTATTCGCCGAGTTCGAGACCAACCTTCGTCGCGAGCGGCAGATGGAAGGCATCGCGAAAGCCAAGTTGGCGGGAGTGTACAAGGGCCGCCCGGCCACCATTGATCCCGCGGCCGTCCGCAAGCTGCACCTCGACGGCATGAAGCCGGCGGCGATTGCCCGACATCTGAAGATCGGTCGGGCCAGCGTGTATCGCGCTCTGTCCGGGTGAGGACGGAACCGACGCTTGCAACCCGGTGCAAAGCTATCGTCCCCGAGCTAGCCCCGAGAGCATCGCCGCCACAGTACGCAGTTCAGTCAGCGACAGCGCCCTGAGGCTGGCGGCCGCGTCGGCCTCTAATTCCGCCCTGCCCGGCTCTAGCGCGGGCTCATGGTTGAGTTCGGGCACGAGATCCAGGGGATTGCGGGAGAGGGCGAGGGCAAGTCTGCGGATCGTGTCCAGGCTGGGGACTTGCCGCCCACGCTCGATATTGGACAGGCTTTCCGGGCTCAGTTTGACCATCGCCGCTAGGTCTTCCTGGGACAGGGCGGCAGCCTTTCGATACGCCCTCAAGCGCTCGCCGATGGTCAACTTCGTGCTCTCCGCCATTCGACGAAGCTGACTTTAAGTTTTCGGTTTTACCACGAACCGGACTTCGGTATTATGCAGCTTAGTCGCAGCGCGCTTCGGATGAGGCTCGCTTCGTTAAGGGTCGGCCAATCGCCGATGACAGCAGTGCCAGGAGATAAAATGCGCAGTCGGTGGGGACTTATTGCTCTGACCGCCCAGATGGCCCTGACCGTATGGTCGGCCGACATCGCGGCTTCGAGGGAGATCAACGACAAGGACGAATTGGTCCGCCGGGTCCAGTCGGCGCTGGAGAACCGGTACGACATCTCTCGGATCACGATGAGCCCATTCGCGCTGGCTCAGCGCTGCGTGGACCGCTTCATCTTCATGCATGCACGTGACCGGGACCAGCAGCAGGCTCTGTTGACCGGCCGATCCACCGAGATCAGCCAGAACGATGAGCAGCACATCGTGCGCTGCCTGGCCGAAAACGGGGTGACGAACCGACGCTAATTGCACCCGGTTGCAAAATCGATCGTCCAGATCACGACGGTTCCGGCGGCTGGGAGACCTGCGGTTCTGAAAGGGGCATCTTTCGCCAAACTCGGGTATCAGCCCGATCACGATGCCCATCAGACAGCGCCCACGCCATGGCCTCTATCCTCTCTGGGAGGGCTTGCAGTTCACGCCCACCAACGCCCGATACGACAAAGTCGAACTGACGATACCTGGCCGGCTTTACATACCGGCCATTCAGATGCTCCCAAGCCTCCAGGGCGCTCTGGCGGAGCAAGAACATCCCTTGTTCGCGGCGCCCACGGGTCTTGCGTTTCCGAGGCGCACGCAAAGAATTCGGAAGGGATGGCTGTTTGGCGGCAGACTGAAGTTTCTGCCCGAGACTTTTTCCTTGGGAGGCATGGAGGTCCTCCTGAGGCTGGAACTCAATCCTACGCGCTTCGCTGCACACGGCGGCTTCATTGCACAGGACCTGGCGGACCTGCGGTCCGTGCAGCCGGATCGCTTGTTGGCACGATCCGCCGATGTCACCGCGCAGCTCCGGCGCCTGACGCTCGATGGCAACGACAACTTTATTCCCGATGGCCCTTGGCTTGGCGAGGTCACTGAACAGTGGCAGTCGCTCATGAGCTTCTACGTTCGGTCAGCTCTCGCTTTGGTGCAGCATCGGATCGAACAAGCACCGCTGGACATTGTGGGAGGCCGCTGCACCGCCAGCTTTCCAGTTTCGCGGCTAAATCCTCCCCGGCTTGGTCGCGTCGAAGTCCATTGCGAAATCAGAGAGCCCCGGGCCGTTCTAGCGATGACAGCCATCGGGGACACAGCCATTGCCGAACTCCCGAGGATCGTCCGACGCGGAGGAGACTTTTCGATTGGTCGAATGAGGGGCGCACCTTGGCTCCAACTGCACGTGCGAAAGGGCGTGTCCCTCTCCGTCTACGCGAAGACGAGGGATCGGATCCGCGTGGAGGTGGCGTATAGCCCGCGGCCTCAACTGAGCTTGGGAACATTGCCCCTTCCTGGAAACCGCTTTGCAGCTGGCATGGAGTATCTGACCAAGCTGCGGCATCTGATGGCAGATGCCACCACCAGGATAAACGCGATCCTGCCCGTTCTGGTTGGCGAGAAACCACTTGGGTCAAAGCGTGCGGCAGTGGCGCTGGCCGATTTCTTGGTACGTGTGGCAACCATCGCCGGGCGGCCGAAACAGCCATCCCGTCGGCTGGCAATTGTCGATGCCGTCCTAGCAGGACAGGTTGTGGCGCGCACTGAAGACCCGCTTTTCCAAGCGGCATCTCACCTCGCCGTTGAAGGTATCTTGGAAAGAACGCTGGCAGGCGTCTCCTCTCCCCCGGTGTTCAGACCGTCCCCTGAATACCGCGAGCTAGTGGACCGTCTTCAGACCGTCGCGTTTGCGGCGAGCCGTTCTTCACGTCGGCGGCGCGGGTAGAACTGGCGCAACGGTTGGGTCGGCGGGCGCAGAAGAAAATCAAAAGGGGAATGCCACCCACACCTGACCGCGAAGCGGTCGGGTGTCGGAGCCGCCTTTAGCGGCGACTGGTTCCTTTTCGGCTCAACGGAAGTCGCCACGCGACGCTGGGACAGTGGGGCTCCGGATCGGTGCCGCGCTTTTGCAACGCGTTGCAACGTTCAAGGCGCTACGTCAGCAAGCAGTGTTCCGACCTCGCCGGGCTGGACCCAGCGGCGCTCCCGCGCGATCAGCCTGTGGATCAATCGGTGACAACAGGCACACAGGAGGGCGACGTCGGAGGTCCGCGTCCTTCGTGTTGCGCCTGCGGACAACGGCAGCCGATGGTGGGCTTCAAAGAGGCATTCCTGGAACGGCCGCGAAAGGCTGGGTCTGGAGTGAGCGCAAATCTCGCAAGTGAGCGGCCCATCATTGTGTGCGGCGAGGAGCGCCTTCCGCACCTTCGGGCTTCGCTCGCGGGAGAAATGCAGTCTCGTAAGCAGTCGGCCTTCGACAAATTCCACATCGTCATCCATAGGCGGGGAGGCCTCAGCTCCCATCAGTTTCGCGCCGCGCAACGCAGCCACGATCGCCGCGAGTTCGTCCCGCCTGGTTTCTGGGAAGTCGGCGACGACCTGCTTGTCGGTGACAGACGCTTGGAGCCCCCTGCCCGGCTGGGCCGCAGAAAGCAGGTTCTGGAGCTTAAGGGCGACACCATCGGGATTGCGGAAGTTTGGCCTGCGATCAGTCGCGGCGACGAACGATGCCCCCCGCAAAAATTCTGAAAGCTCGATCACATCTGGATGGTGACGGTCCAACGCGCCCCTACGGTAGAGGAGGTCCAAGGCAAGGATCGTCTCTTCCCGTGTCCAAGTCGGGTTACCTTGACCCTTTGTAACCGGCACCAACACCTCCCGCTGCGCTCAACAGAGACTGAAGTCAGGGGTGGCCGGCCGCAACTCCGCCAGAAGGACTGGCACCCCGGACACCTATGCACCCCGTCATCCCCACCCTCACGCCGACAGAAGGCTGGCGAACGTGAAGTGCATTGGCAACACGATCACGTTGCAACCGGGTGCAAAGTCCCATGACCGTGGCGTCCACCGAGCCGGAGATCACGCTCTGCCCCTGAGAAAACTGAGATACACAGCACGGGCTTTTTCGCCCTTCCGGCGCATTCATTCACGTCGCTCAACCCGTCCAAAAGGGCCATTCCAACCGCCGGAACGAACTCAACGCTGGATGGGATCAGGCAGCAATGTCAAAACTGCGCTTCGCGAGCGGCGCGGCCTTCGACGCTTCTGGCAACGCGGGCCGCAACGAGAGGCGAAGCAAGCCAAGATCCGCTAGTCTGCTTCCGGAGGCCAGATCCCGTACGAGGTGACTCAGGTGGACTTTGACGATCTCGTAGCGGAACGCGAGCCACCGCCGAACCGGCGCGGCAAGAGCCTAGCTCTGCTGGAGCACCATCTCTACGAGGGCGCGGTGATGGTCGCTTTCGCATTGCATTTGCTGCGCACCACTGCCGCAGACGAGGTTCGCATTCATCCCGATGGCGAGCACGGCAAGCAGTTCGACTTCGCTGGGTGGCTCGAACGGCGGGGGTTCAACAAGGCGTCGTCGATGGGGACAACTTCATACGGCGGCCGCTACCTCAATCCGATTACGGGTCATGGCATCATCGTCAACCCCACGTCTGGTCTAGGCGACGTGGTTGCTCAAGCCGACAATCTGCTCATCGTCGCGGAGTGCAAAGGGGGCGTCTTAAACACCCGTCATCCGGGACAACAATCAAGGCTGGCGAAGGGCCTCCATGAGACCGTCGGCCAATTGCTCTCCAAACCCCTCGGCGGACGACAGGTTGCCGTGGTCCCGCTAACCGCGAGGACGAGTGTTCTGGCTCAAAGACTTGCACCGCGCTGTAGCCAAGCAGGCATTGAAATCGCGCTGGTAGGCAGCCGAGGCGAAGTGATCGAGGTCCGGCCTGGCGAGCCAATCGGATCAGCGGCGGTCTAGCGATCGCCTGTCCGTGCGACCACCGCCGAATGTTGATCCAAAAAGGGGGGCCAACGGCCCTTATATCTTATCTTGCTCGCTCAACCGGCCGCCTTCACCGGCAAGGCAGGAAGTGGCAAACGCGCGCAACAAGATCACCTTGCAAGCGGGTGCCACGTCACCTGAATTGGCGGCGTCCATCGAACAGTGCTCGCGCTCTGCCACTGATCAAAGTGAGCCATACAGCATAGGCTTTTTTGGCGGGCCCGGCACCGCCCAAGAGTTCGGTGCAGCGCCATCGGCCGCGGACACCCTGTCTTCTGGTACACAAGGGGGGTCGCAAGGCCGATCAACTAGCCATCTGTACATTGAAATATAACGCATTTTTTCATCTTGATACTCCTCCCCCTAGCTCCACCAGCCCGCACCATCTTCATTGATCCTGACCGGTCGCGCCGCCCTTGAGCGGCAGGGCACGCCTCGTCGCGCTCCACAGGGGGAGGGCCCGGGGGCCTCCTGCCGCAACCGGTTCGCCGATGAGCTCAGGAGGCGCCCAGGACGGCGCCCGCGATCGCACAGAGCACCACCACCAGCCAGGGCGGCGTCTTCCACAGGAACAGCAGGACGAAGGCGGCCATGGCGAGCAGATAGTCGGTCGCCGACTGGACGCCGGCCGTCCAGACAGGATGGTAGAGTGCCGCCAGCAGCAGACCGACCACCGCCGCATTGACCCCCCGCAGGGCCGCCTGGGCGAGTGGAAAGCGGCGGATCTCCTCCCAGAACGGCACGGCGCCGACGACCAGAAGGAAGGAGGGCGCAAACACCGCGACCAGGCAGATCAGGGCGCCGGCCAGACCATTGGGCGCCGGCCCCATGACGGCACCGAGATAGGCCGCAAAGGTGAAGAGGGGCCCCGGAACCGCCTGAGCGGCGCCATAGCCCGCCAGGAAGGCATCGTTGCTCATCCACCCCGTGGGCACGACCTCGGCCTGCAGCAGCGGCAGAACGACGTGACCACCGCCGAAGACGAGCGAGCCGGCGCGGTAGAAGGCATCGACCAGCTTCAGCGCCTGGCTGTCAGCACCAGCCGCAAGGACGGGCAGGAGCACGAGCAACGCGACGAACAGGGTCAGGGCTGCGACGGCGTGGCTCTTCGGCACCGTCAGGGGCAGCCTGGCATGATCCTCGGGCGCCCCGCCCTTCAAGAGTGTGATGCCAGCCAGGCCTCCGGCCACGATCGCCGCGACCTGCCCCCAGGCGGACGGGATCATGAGGGTGATGGCCGCTGCCGCGACGGCCAGGCTCGCCCTGTCGCGATCGGGAGCGAGGCTGCGGGCCATGCCGAGAACGGCGAGCGCCACGACGGCGACAGCCGCAACCTTGAGGCCATGGAGCCAGCCTCCGCCAGCGAGTCCGCCAAGATTGGCGACACCATAGGCAAAGAGCACCAGCGCCACGGCCGACGGCAGCGTGAAGGCCGTCCATGCCGCCAGTGCCCCCGCATAGCCGGCCCGCGAGAGGCCGAGCGCCATGCCGACCTGGCTGGAAGCGGGCCCGGGGAGGAACTGGCAGAGCGCCACCAGATCGGCATAGGCGCGCTCGTCGAGCCATTTGCGGCGAACGACGAACTCCTCGCGGAAATAGCCGATATGCGCCACTGGCCCGCCGAACGACGTGAGGCCGAGCTTGAGGAAAGCGCCGAAGACCTCGCTCGCAGACCCCCGGCCCGATGACGGATCCATGCGTAGCTTCTCCCTGGCGATTCCGGAATGCCGTGGCCCCGGAAGTTACGGTCTATCGGCGGCGAATGTCAGCGACAAGACGATGACGAGGACCGTTCGACGCCGGAACCGATCACCGGCGGGCGCGCATTTCGTGGGCGACCGTCAGGGCGACAGTCAGCAGCATGAAGACCGAGGCGACCGCGAAGATCGCCCAGCCGAGCCTCTGGTCGAGCAGCGCCGCATAGAGCAGCGGACCGATCAGGCCGCCGATGTTGAAGCCGGTGGAGACGATGCCGAAGACGATGCCCTCCGCCCCCTTCGGCGCCGCGGCGCGCACCAGCATGTCGCGCGACGGCGTGATGATCCCCGAAAGGAAGCCGGCGAGACCGAGGAGCACGGTGATCACCAGCGGCGACGGCCGGCCGACAGCAAGGCAGGCGCAGATGATCGCCGTCGCCAGAAAGGCGCCGCTTGCGACGAAGCCGTGTCGACTGGTGCGGTCGGCGAGCGTCCCTCCCACGAGGACACCGGCGGCGCTCATGAACAGGAACACCGTCAGCGCGGTGTTGGCGGCGGACAGCGGCACGCCATAGTCCATGACCAGTGCCGAGACGGAGAATGACTGGATACCGCCCGTCGACAGGTTCAGGAGCACGAACATCAGCATCAGGACGAGGACCGTGGCCGAGACGAGGCGCCTCCGGTCGGGCATGGCCGGGCGCCCGTCAGCGGCCGCGTCTGCAGCCGGCGGCATGACCCTCGTAGCCCCGGCAGGCATCAGCACGAGAGTGGCCGCCACGGCCAGCCCCAGGGCGCCCGCCACGGCGAAGGCTGCCCCGACATTGGTCAGGGCAGCGACCCCGAGCAGCAATGGCGGTGACATGGCGGTGCCGAGATAGCCCGCGAAGGTGTGGAGAGAGAAGGCGCGCCCCATGCGCTTGCCGTCGACACCGGCGGAGAGCAGCGCGTAATCGGCCGGGTGATAGACGCCGTTGGCGAGACCTGCGGCAGCCATGGCGACGAGCAGGACCGGATAGGTCGGCTGCAACGCGAGCAGGACGAAGCTGAGGCCTCCGACGACGAGGCCGGCAACCAGGACCCGCCGGGCGCCCAGCCGGTCGCAGGCAAACCCCATCGGCGTCTGCACCAGCAGCGAAACGAGGTTGAACAGAGTCAGCGCGAAGCCGATCTCGAGGAAGCTTCGCCCGAAATGCCCCGGCAGCAGCGGCAGGAGCGCCGGCAGCGTCATGATGTGGACATGGCTGACGAGGTGGGCGAGCGAAATCTGGCCCAGCAGGAGACGCTCCGCGCGCAGCGCCGGAGCCTGGGTTTCACCGGTCGCTGCGGTCATGGGGGGCTCGCCATGGCCGACGCCCATAGCACGGATCGGCGGCAGCGGCAGGGCGCAAGCTGGTGCGTGAGGCTCGACCCTGTCATGCGCCAGCCGTTCGTCGTCGCCGAAGACAATCCCGTCAGCCGGCCGCGCTTGAGAAGGCCGCCGTCGCCACCAGAACGGCCGCCGTACCGGTCTGCACGACCTCCCCGCGCTGGTTCACGATCTCGAGCCTGAGGTCGACGATGCCACGGTCGGGCTTGCGGGTCGGCCGCTTGCCGGTCACCGTGACGCGGACATGCACCGTGTCCTGACTGCGGACGGGACCGCTGAAGCTCCAGGTGATGTCGAGCAAGCCGAGCACCGTGCCGTCGAAGAGCCCGGCCCGCGACGCAAGGCCGAAAGCCATGCCGACGAGCATGGGACCATGCGCGATGCGCCCCCCGAAATGGGTGCCGGAGGCGAAGATCTCGTCGGTGTGCAGCGGATTGAAGTCGGCGGTCAGCCCGGCGAACTGCACGATGTCCGCCTCGGTGATCGTCCGCCGGGGGGTGACGAAGGTCGCGCCGGGCTCGAAGGCCTCGAAGGTCAGTCCCATCGTTCAGCCGCCCTTGCCACGGTCGCGCCGCTTGCGCGCGCGCAGGTCGATGATGCCCGGCAGCGCGCGTGGATCGGTGCCGGCCGGATAGATGCTGTGCTTCTGGATCTTCTGCGTACCAGTGGTCGGCAGGCTGTCGACGAAGTGGATCCAGCCCGGCGCCTTGAAATAGGCGAGCTCGGCATTGCAGTGGGCGAAGAGCATCTCGGCGACGGCTTCGCCGGCCCCTACCGGGTCATCCAGGACGACCGCCGCCAGCACCTCCTCCTCGCGCAACTCGTCTGGCACCGCCAGAACGGCCACGGCCTTGACGAGGTCGTGAGCCTGGAGGACGGCCTCCACCTCGGCGGCCGCGATGTTCTCGCCCGACCGGCGGATGATGTTCTTCTTGCGGTCGACGAAATGCAGCATGCCGTCGGGGGCCTGCCGCACGGTGTCGCCGGTATGGAACCAGCCGCCGCGCCAGGCCTCCTCCGTTGCCTTCTCATCCTTCAGGTAGCCGGAGAAGAAGCCCTTGCGCGGGGTCGCCGCCGAATGGCGGATGGTCATCTCGCCGACCTCGCCGCGCGGCACCTCGCGATCCTCGGCATCGACCACCCTGACCTCGATGCCCTCGACAGGACGGCCGAAGGCGCGCGTGCCGACCGCCCGCGGCGGCTGGTTGTCGAGCAGCACGCGCACCATCTCGGTCATGCCCCAGACCTCGATCAGCGGGAAGCCGAAGCGCTCCTCGAAGGCCGCGTGAAGTTGCGGCTCGACGCCGGCGCCGATGGCGAAGCGCACGGTCGGAGCGCCCTCGCCCGCGTGCCGTGGCTGGTTGAGCAGCATCGGGATGATGACGCCGAGATAGTGGACGATGGTCGCCTGGCTCTCGCGTACCTCCGGCCACCAGCGCTCGGGGTGGAAGCGGTCGGGCTGGATCTGGCAACTGCCGGTGAGCAGCGCGGCGAAGAAGGACACGATCGAGGAATTGACGTGATAGACCGGCAGCGGATTGTAGATGCGCTCGCCCTCGGCGCTGAAGGCGGCAAGTCCGCCGCGGTTCGCGTACCAGGCGCCCGACGCCAGTTCATAGGCATGTGAAAGGACGCAGCCCTTGGGCCGCCCGGTCGTGCCTGAGGTGTAGAGGATGCTGGCCTCGCTCGCCGCCGTCACGGCATCGGATCGTGCCCCACGGGCCACGGGAGCGAGAGAGCCGAGGTCGTCGAACAGCGCGATCGGCGCGGTGTGCGAACTCGCCGCCATGCCCGCCTCGAGCTGCTCGCGGCGTTCTGCGGCAACGAGGGCGAGGTCCGCCTCGGAGTGCTCCAAGAGATAGGCGATCTCGCCCGGGCGATAGTCCGGATTGACCGGCACGCAGGTCGCCCCGATCGTGTTCAGCGCCAGCTTGACGAGGAAATGCTCCGGGCGGTTGTCCAGCAGCATCGCCACCCGGTGCCCGTGCCCGTAGCCGGCGGCGCGGAAGGCCGCAGCCATGGCCTCGACCTGATGCCCGGCCTCGGCGAAATCGATGGCATAGCCGGCGCGGTGGTAGGCGCGGTGTGCACCCGTGGGGGTGGCCAGGAAGGGTCGCGATGCGAAGGCACCGACGGCGGCGCGGAAGGCTTCGCCGATCGTCGTCTCGTCGCTGATGGAAATCATGGTCATGCCTGCTGCCGTCGCGTCCGGTCAGGCAAGCCAGCGCTTGCGCCGCCGATAGTGCTTCACTGCATGGTAGTCTACCCGCGAATGGCCGCCGAGATAGGCCTCGGCGACGTCGGGATTGGCGCTCAGCACGGCTGCCGGGCCGCTCATCAGGATGCGGCCGTTCTCGATCAGGTAGCCGGTTTCGGCGATCTCCAGCGCCGCGGTGGCGTTCTGTTCCACCAGCAGCACGGCGACCCCGCTGTCGGCATTGATGCGGCGGACGATGTCGAAGATCTCGTCGACCAGGAAGGGCGCCAGGCCGAGGCTCGGCTCGTCGAGCATCAGGAGCTTCGGCTCGGTCATCAGCGCGCGGGCGATCGCCAGCATCTGCTGCTCGCCCCCGGAGAGGTAGCCGGCCTTGGCCTTGGCGCGCTGGGCAAGGCGCGGGAAGGTCTCGAACATGCGGTCGACGAGCGCCGCGACATGGCCGCGGTCGCGGTGCATGGAGGCGGCGGCAAGGAGGTTCTCCTGCGGGGTGAGGTGCCCGAAGACACGCCGGCCCTCCAGCACATGGACGATGCCGCGGCGCACGCGGTCGGGCGGATCGAGTGCCAGGATATCCTCGCCCGCAAAGGTGATCTCGCCGCGCGAGACCTCGCCGCGCTCCGGCTTGAGGAGGCCGCTGACGGACTTCAGCACAGTGCTCTTGCCGGCCCCATTGGCACCGAGGAGGGCGACGAGGCCCTTCTCCGGCACCTCGATAGAAACGCCCTTCACCGCCAGGAAGACCCGGTCATAGGCGACTTCGACGTTGTTGAGGGTCAGCAGCGCCATCACGGGCTCCGTCGGGGATTGGGGGCGGAGCGGACGGCTGCCCGCCCCGCCATTGTCGCGGGAGACCGGTCTCCGCTCACTTGCCGGTGCGGCGGAACTCTTCCGAGTATTTGCGGATCTCGCCCCAGACCACGTCCTGGTTGGCCGTGAACCAGTCGGTCGCCGGCACGAATTTCGCACCGTCCCAGCGGGCGATGCGGCCCTGTCCGCCGCCCTGATGGTCCGACTTCGTCACGGTCGTCGGCGGCAACATGCCGTCGGCGGTGAAGTTGGTGATGGAGCGCAGTCCCTCGTTCAGCCAGGCACCGTTCAGCGGGCCGTTCGGCGCCTTCTCGAAGGCCTTGCGCACGCCCTCCACCATCAGCGAGGCCATCTGCACACCGTAGTTGTAGTAGCTGGTGCCGACCTTGCCCTCCGGCCCGGCGCCCTTCCCCTTGGCGACCACCTCGGCGAGGATGTCCTTGATGGGCTTCGGATCGCGGCCGCTGGCGCAGGGCTCGACCTTCATCACGCCCTTGGCGGCCTCCTTGCCCACCACCTCCATGTCCGACTCCGAAAGCCAGACGCTGGAGGAGACGCGGTCCATCCTGAGGCCGTTGCGGATCGCCTCGGTGAGCGCCACGGTCTGGCCGACGGCCGCGCCCCAGAAGATCACGAAGTCCGGACGGGCGCGGCGCACCTGCGGCCAGATGGCGGCCTGGTCGTTGCCCGGCGGGGTGTAGGGGAAGGTCAGGAGCTCGAAGCCCTGCCTCTGGGCCAGCACCTGCAGGATCGGCAGCGGTTCCTTGCCGAAGGGGGTGTCGATATGGACGAACACCACCTTCTTGCCGCGCAGGTTGCCATTCTCCATCTTGCTGAAGTGCTCGATGATGAGGCCAGCCTGGGTCCAGTAGTTGATCGACAGCGGCAGCACATAGGGGAAGGCCGTGCCATCCGCGGCGTCGCTGCGCCCGGAATAGGCGGTGACGAGGTTGATCTTGTCCTCCAGCGCCCGCGGCACGAGAGCGCGCGCAACCGGCGTGGACAAGGGATCGACCAGCAGGGCGCCCTCGCGCTTGCCGCGCTCATAGGCCTCGATGGCGCGCGGCATGTCGTTGGCGTGGTCGGAGATGTCGGCGACGATCCGGTGTCCGTTGATGCCGCCGCGCTCGTTGACGAGGGTGAAATAGTCCCTCTGCCCCTGGCTGTATTCGGAGGTCACGAACGTATAGATGCGCGTGAAATCCTGCGGCATCGAGAAGCGGATGACCTTGTCCTGGCCGAAGACGGTGGACGGGATCAGCGCCGGGGCGGCGACGGCTGCCGCCGTGCCCGACAGAAGAATGCGACGGTTGATAGCCATGGTGTGTTTCCTCCGCCCTTTGTTGATTGACCGTCACCGCTGGGCGTGGCGGAACGGCCAGACAAGAAGATAGTTGCGCATGTTGGAGTAGATCTTGGCGAGTCCGAGGGGCTCGTAGAGCAGGAAGCCGATGACGAGCGCGCCATAGGCGATGAGCGGGATGTGGGCCCGCAGGTCGATCGGGATGGCGAGGCCGACCGAGCCGGCGATGAAGCCGGTCAGGTTGTTGAGGACGATCGGCGCGAACAGGATCAGCGCAGCGCCGAAGAAGGGTCCCAGCACGCTGCCGAGGCCGCCGACGATCACCATGGCGAGGAGCTGGATCGACAGTTCCAGGTGAAACTGGTCCGGCGAGATGGCGCGCAGGTAGCAGACGGCGAGGACGGAGCCGACGACACCGCCGATGAAGGACGAGACCCAGAAGGCGAGGAGCTTGTAGCGGAACGTCGAGACACCGAGGATCTGCGCCGCGTAGTCCTTCTCGCGCACGGCGGCGAGCGCCCGGCCGAAGCTGGTGCGCCCGACATTGAGCATGAACAGCGTGACGACGAAGCAGATGCCGAAGGCGAAGTAGTAGGTCTCGACATCACCCCTGAGGCTGATGCCGAGGAACTTGACCGGCGGCACCTGCAGGGTTGCGAGCGAGCCGCCGGAGATGGCCGGCACCTGCGCGATGACGAAGTCGACGATGTACTGCATGGCGAGCGTCGCCATGGCGAGATAGATGCCCTTCACGCGCAGGGCCGCAGCGCCGAAGACGACGCCGATGGACGCCGACAGAAGGCCGCCGACGATCATGGCGATCTCCAGCGGCACGCCGGCCCTGACCATGTGGACCGAGCCATAGGCCCCGATGGCCATGACGGCGCCGTAGCCGAGATGGATCTGGCCGGCCCCGCCCATCAGGAGGTTGAGCCCGAGCGCCGCCGTCGTCCAGATCAGCCACGGGAGGAGATAGCCGGCAAGGTAGAAGCGGTCGAGCAGCAGTGGCGCTGCGGCCAGCAGCACCAGAACGCCGATGATGAGGAAGCGGTCGAAGGGCAGCGGAAAGAGCTGCCGCTCGTCCTGGTAGCGGGTGTGTCGGATGCCGGCGCGTCGGTAGAACATCTCGGCCTCCTCACACGCGTTCGATGTGCTCGCGGCCGAACAGGCCGTGAGGTTTCAGCAGCAGGGTCATCAGGATGATGACCGAGGCGACGATGTCGCGCGTGCCGGCACCGACCAGCGGGTCGATGACGCCCGTCGCCAGGCTCTCCGCCACCCCGACGATGAGGCCGGCGATCAGGACGCCGGGAATGGAGTCGAGGCCGCCGAGGATGGCGATGGCCAGCGCCTTGATGAGCAGCAGCGATAGCGACCAGTCGACGCCCTGCGTCGCACCCCAGAGAATGCCGGCGGTGGTGGCCGTTGCGGCGCCGAGGCCCCAGGCGATGGCGACGGCGCGTTCGACCCGGATGCCGACCGACCACGACGCTGTCTGGTCGTCGGCGACCGCCCGCATCACGATGCCGTAGCGCGAGTTGAAGAAGACCAGCGAAACGATGATGAGCCCGAGTGCGATCAGCCCGCCGATCATCGTCGCGCGGTTGACGAGCAGTTCGCCGATGAAGATCGGCGCCTGCGGAATGCCGATGTCGAGCCGCTTCACGGCGGCGCCGAAGACGCCGGGCATGAGGCCGCGCAGCATGATCTCGATGCCGAGAGTCAGCATGATCGTCATGATGACCGGCTGGCCGATCATGCGCCGGAGGGCCAGCCGCTCGATGGCGAGACCGAGCCCGAAAAGCACCACGACCGCGATGGGTATCGCGAGCCACATCGGCGCACCCAGGCCGGCGGTGATGGCCCAGGTCACGTAGGCACCCGTCATGGCGAGCACGCCCTGGGCGAGATTCACGAGGCCGGACGTCTTGTAGATCAGCACGATACCGAGGGAGACGAGGGCATACATGAGCCCCACGAAGACCCCGGAGACGGCGAGCTCTGCCAGCAGAACGTAGTCCATCAGACCGTGACCTCGCTGATCGTCAGGGTGCGGCGGATGATGCCGCGCTCGCCGCTCTCGTAGGTGATGGCGGCGTCGAAGACGGTCTCGCGCGCGTCACCGTAGAGCGCGTCGATCAGCGGCGCGTAGGTCGCCTCGATGATGTTGCGGCGGAGCTTGCGGGTCCGCGTGATCTCGCCGTCGTCGGCGTCGAAATCCTTGTGCAGATTGACGAAGCGGCGGATGCGCAGGGGTTCGGGCTGGGTCTCGTTGACGTGGGCGACGACGCTCGCGACGAGGCCCTGGACCTCCGGCTTCTGCGAGAGGTCGGCATAGGAGGTGTAGGAGATGCTCCGCTCCTCAGCCCAGTGGCCGACCGCCTCGAAGTCGATGCAGACGATGGCGGTCAGCATGTCGCGACCGGCACCGATGACGGCGACGTTGCGGATATAGGGGCTGAACTTCAGGCGGTTCTCGATGAAGTTGGGGATGTAGCGCTCGCCCGCCGCGGTGCGCACCACCTCGCTGACGCGCCCGAGCACGACGAGATCGCCGTCATCCTCGAAACGGCCGGCATCGCCCGTGTGCAGCCAGCCGTCGACGATGGCCTTGGCCGAGCCGTCGGGATCGTCGAAATAGCCGTCGATCACCGAGGGCGAGCGCACGAGGATCTCGCCACTGTCGTCGATCCTGATCTCGACGCCCGCCATGGGTCGGCCGACCGTGTGCAGCTTGACGTGGCCCTCGGCCTGCGCGGCGGTCAGCGCCGAGGTCTCGGTCTGGCCGTAGAACTGCTTCAGCCTGATGCCGAGGGCGCGGAAGAACAGGAAGGTGTCCTCGCCGAGCGCCTCGCCGCCGGTGAAGGCACGTTCGGCGCGGGACAGGCCGAGATAGTCGCGCAGGGGCGCGTAGACGAGCACGTCGCCGATGCGATTGATCAGCCGCTCGGTCAGAGTCGGCGTGCCGCCGGCGAGGCGCTTGCGCTCCAGTTCCACCGCATGCGGCATGAAGGTGTCGAACAGCCAGCGCTTCAGCGGCGTGGAATTCTTGATGCCGACCTGGATGCGGGTGAGCATCTGGTCCCAGGCCCGCGGCGCCGCAAGATAGAAGGTCGGCGAGACTTCGCGCAGGTCGTGGAGCACCGTTTCCTGCCGCTCGGGGATGTTGATGGTGGCGGTCAGCATCAACCCGGCGCCGAGGGTGAAGACGAAGTCGCCCACCCAGGCCGTGGGAAGGTAGGCGAAGAGCTCCTCGTGCCTGCGGAAATAGCCGGACTGGGCCGCATTCAGCACGCCGCGGGCGATGTTGCGGTGGCGCAGCGGGATGCCCTTGGGCTGGCCTGTGGTGCCCGACGAGTGCAGCAGCACGGTGATGTCGTCGGCACCGGCACGGCCGACGAGCTCGGCCATCAGCCCGGGCTCGCGCGCCAGGCGCTCCCGGCCCTCCGCGATCAGCGTGCCGATGGAAATGATGCCCTCGCCCGCATAGGCGCCGAGGCCGCGCACGTCATCATAGGCGATCGTCGTCGGCCGCCCGATGGCGGCGCGCAGTTCGAGGAGCTTGTCGACCTGCTCCTGGTCTTCGGCGAAGGCGACCGTCGGCGCGCCGTGCCGGGTGGCGGCGATCAGTTCCTCCAGCGGGATGTCGGGATAGGCAGGCGAGGGAAAGGCCCTCAGCATGTTCGCCGCCATCATCGCGAAGTAGAGCCGCGGGCGGTTGTCGCCGATGACGGTCAGGGCCGAACCGGCCTTGAGGCCGCGCGCCTCGAGCCCGGCGGCGATGGCCGCGACCTCCTCCAGCACTTCGCTCCAGCTCTGCTCCTGCCAGACCCCGTAGCGGCGCTCGCGGAAGGCGACGCGATTGCCGAACTCGGCGGCGTTGCGCGCCAGCGCGGCGACGAGGGTCGCGGGCTCGCCGTCCTCCATCTTCGGCCAGGCCATGGCCGCCTGCGGCGCGGCAAGAGCGGTCATGACGCCCCCTGCTGCTGGTGACGCTTCGCCGCCCTTTCGCCGAGATAGGCCGAAACGACCTTGGGATGGCCTATGGCCTCCTGCGGGCGTCCCTGCGAGATGATCTCGCCATAGCTCAGCACCACGACGCGGTCGCAGATGGCGGTGACCACGTCCATGTGGTGCTCGATGATCAGGACCGTGACGCCGCGCTCCTCGCGGGCATCGAGGATAAAGCGGGCGATGTACTCCTTCTCCTCCTGGTTCATGCCGGCCATGGGCTCGTCCAGGATCAGGAGGCGTGGTTCGGCCACCAGCGCGCGGGCGAGCTCGACGCGCTTCTGCAGGCCGAGCGGAATGACGTCCACCAGTTCGTCGCGGATGTCCTGCAGCTGCATGAACTCGATGACCTCCTCGACCATGCGGCGGTTGGCGAGTTCCTCCTTCTCGGCCCACCACCAATAGAACAGCGCGCCCAGCGCCGAGGGGCGCATGTGGACGTGCCGGCCGATGAGGATGTTGTCGAGCACACTCATGCCCTTGAACAGGGCGAGGTTCTGGAAGGTGCGGGCCACCCCGCGGCCGG
>VFQR01001095.1_pt1 | contig 23583 bp, 19 predicted proteins | sample 3512321 | NCBI WGS metagenome assembly VFQR01 (sample SAMN10412374, study PRJNA504923) | tailings metagenome | isolation source: Relicate 3 Philex TSF1 revegetated site | place: Philippines: Tuba, Benguet | collected 2017-08-29 | reverse complement strand
CTTGGCTGACAGTTTCTTCCCGCTCGGCCGGATGTTGAGCACGGCGCGCACAGTCAGCCAGTCGAACCCGAGCGCCTTGAACAGGATCAGGAACGGCTCGATGCGGTCACCGTTCATCAGCCAGTCCACTGTATCCAGCGGCACATTGCTCAGGATGGAAAGCGCCGCGACGGCTTCTTCATAGCGGCGGGATTTTGCGAGGTCGTGCAACTGATCCTCGCCAAGTTCGCCGGAGTCGAACAGCATCCGCATCATGCGCTGGGCCGCGATGAAGTTGCGCGGTGCGGGCGCATCCGGGTTGATTTCGTGCGAAACCTTCACGAGGATTTTTTGAATCTCGCCGCGCATGCCGGGAGCGGCACTCACGAGCAGGCGGCGCTGGACCATCTCGCTCGCTTCGAGCACGAGTTTGCGGAACAGCGGCTGGGGAATGTCCGGGCGCTGGCCGACCCGCGTGGCGAGCGCGTCATCCTTACCAGCTTTCTCGACAAGTGCCGCGAAGCCTGTTTCGGAGAAGTTGGCGCCATTGTTCGATGCCACATTAAAAAGAACCGCACTGTCGCCGCGGTCGACAAGCACGTCCGTAACGGCTTCGGGCACCACCGCGCGGCTGGAAACGGCGAGCAGATGCGCCTGACTTTTCGTCTGCGCAATCTCCACAAGGTCTTTTTCACTCAAACGGCCGGAGCGCACGAGCACCGGACCGGCGACCGTGATCTCATCGTCCTGCGCAAGCCGGCTCATGACGTTCGCCGGTGCGTTCTCAACATGGGCAAGACGCCGGGCGAGTTCGGCGCGCGCCTTGGTCTCGATCTCGTCGGCGAGCCGCAGAATTACATCGTCGAAAACGGCAATGTGCTCCTCGTTCAGTTGCGAGGAGCGGTCCGTAAACAGGTCCGTGACCCGCCGGATCGTATCGGCGCACTGATCGGTCGAACCGTGCTGGATCGCACTTTCGAGGTCGGCAATCAGAGAGTCGCGGCTTGCCATCTGCATCCCGCAAAAATTGAATCAAATGAGCCCAAAAAGAGGCTTGCCCAAGCTAGGCCGCAAAGCTGAATTTAGGGTTAGAGGGGCGAGAAGCCTCTTAACCGCAGCACCGGCAAGGTCTTGCGCGGGTTGCGTTCGGCGCTATATTCGCCCCAACAACATCATCTCATAGCGATCTGATGATCGGATATTGGGAGAGTGGGCCCCGGCCGGGACCCGCTCTTTTTTGTTACTTGCGGCCGGATCTGCGCTCTCGCGCGATAAAGACACGAAATGAACGACAACGAGACCATGTACGGCCTGCTGGATGAGCCTCGCCTGATCGGCGAAAAGGGCGTTGCCGCGCGCGTGGCCGCGATCGCGGCTCCTGTGCTGCAGGGCCTCGGGTTCCGCCTCGTCCGCGTCCGCGTCTCCGGCCGCGACGGCTGCACGGTGCAGGTCATGGCCGAGCGTCCCGACGGCACTTTCCAGATCGAGGATTGCGAGGCGGCGTCTCGGCTACTGTCGCCGACGCTCGATGTCGAGGACCCGATCCAGACCGCCTACCGGCTCGAACTTTCCTCGCCGGGAATCGACCGGCCGCTGGTACGCCGCTCCGATTTTAAACGGAATGCGGGCCACGAGATCAAGATCGAGATGGATGTGCCCGTCGAAGGTCGCAAGCGTTTTCGCGGCATGCTGCTCGGTGCCGACGGGGACTACGCGAAAATCCGCATCGACGCCGAAGGCGGCGCGCAGGAAATCCGCGTGCCGATCGGCGACATGGGAGAAGCGAAGCTCGTGCTGACCGACGCGCTCGTGGCCGAATCGCTCAAGCGCGGCAAGGACGCCACCCGCAAACAAGATTCATCGAATTCCAGTTCCACCAATCCGGCGGCCGCGAGCCGCTCGAACGCTTAAAAACGAGGAGACGACTATGGCTGCCGTCAGCGCAAACCGGCTCGAACTGCTTCAGATTGCCGAAGCCGTGGCGCGCGAAAAGTCCATCGACAAGGGAATCGTGATCGCGGCGATGGAAGACGCGATCCAGAAAGCCGCACGCTCGCGCTACGGCAGCGAGACGGAAGTACGCGCAGAGATCAACCCGAAAACCGGCGAGCTGCGCCTCTCGCGCCTGCTGCTGGTCGTCGAGCAGATCGAAAACGAAGCGACGCAGATCAGCCTCGAAGATGCGCGGAAGAAGAACCCCGCGGCACAGGCCGGCGACTATATCGCCGAATCGCTGCCGCCGCTGGAGTACGGCCGCATTGCCGCGCAGTCGGCAAAGCAGGTGATCGTGCAGAAGGTGCGCGACGCCGAACGCGACCGTCAGTATCAGGAATACAAGGACCGCATCGGCGAGATCGTGTCAGGCGTCGTCAAGCGCGTGGAATATGGCAACGTGGTCGTCGATCTCGGCCGCGGCGAAGCCATCGTGCGCCGCGACGAGCTTCTCCCGCGCGAAGTGTTCCGCAACGGAGACCGCGTCCGCGCCTATGTATATGACGTGCGCCGCGAGCCGCGCGGCCCGCAGATCTTCCTGTCGCGCACGCATCCGCAGTTCATGGCCAAGCTGTTCGCGCAGGAAGTGCCGGAAATCTATGACGGCATCGTCGAAATCCGCGCCGTGGCCCGCGATCCGGGTTCGCGCGCGAAAATCGCGGTTATTTCGCGCGATTCCTCGGTGGACCCCGTCGGTGCTTGCGTCGGTATGCGCGGTTCGCGCGTGCAGGCGGTGGTGAACGAACTCGCCGGCGAGAAGATCGACATCATTCTCTGGTCGCAGGAAGTGGCTACGTTTGTTGTGAACGCGCTTGCCCCTGCCGAGGTCGCCAAAGTGGTGCTCGATGAAGTGCGCGAACGCATTGAAGTCGTGGTGCCGGACGCACAGCTTTCGCTTGCGATCGGCCGCCGCGGTCAGAACGTGCGCCTCGCTTCACAGCTGACCGGCTGGGACATCGACATCCTGACCGAAGCCGAGGAGAGCGAACGCCGCCAGAAGGAATTCGCAGATCGTACAAAGACCTTCATGGATGCTCTCGACGTGGACGAAATGGTTGGGCAGCTTCTGAGCTCCGAAGGTTTCGCCTCGATCGAAGAACTTGCTTATGTTCCTCTAGAGGAACTGGCGAGCATCGAAGGCTTCGACGAGGAGACCGCGACCGAACTCCAGACCCGCGCTCGCGAATATCTTGAGAAGATCGAGAGCGAACTCGACAACAAGCGCAAGGAGCTTGGCGTCGAGGACAATGTGCGCGAGGTGCCGGGTGTCACCGGCAAGATGCTTGTCGCCTTCGGTGAGAACGGCATCAAGACGGTGGAAGATCTCGCCGGCTGCGCGACCGACGATCTCGTGGGCTGGGTTGAGCGCAAGGACGGAGAGAACGTCCGCCAGCCCGGTATCCTCGATGGCTTCGGCCTCGAACGCGATCAGGCCGAAGCGATGGTCATGCAGGCCCGCGTGAAGGCCGGATGGATCGACGAGGCGGCACTGACGCCGCCGGAAGCCCCCGCCGAAGCGGAAGAAGAGAAAGCCGGAAGCTGATTCATGCTCGCGGAAGCGTTCGCAAACGAAACCGATCTCGGTCTTGCCGCCCAGCGCTGCGAGACCGAACGGCTTTGCCTTGCAACACGCTCCGTAAAACCGGTTTCCGAAATGATCCGTTTCGTCGGCGAGCCGGGCGGACGGATCGTGGCGGATATCGAGCGGAAACTTCCAGGGCGGGGTGCGTGGATCACGGCGACCCGCGCGGCACTGGAACAGGCGATCGCGGACAAGACATTTGCCCGCGCGTTTCGGGGAAAGTTTTCACCCTCCGCGGACTTGCCGCGGGAGGTCGAAACCCTACTTGAGAGGGCAGCACTCTCCTCGCTTTCCATGGCAAACAAGGCGGGTGCCGTCATCACCGGCTTCGCCAAGATCGAAAAAGCGCTTCAGGAAGTGGAAATCTCGCTCCTGATCCATGCTTCGGACGCAGCGCCGGATGGTGTCCGTAAACTGAACCAGACGGCGGACCGGACCAGTGCGGCGGGTTTTCCGCGTCCGGGCAGCCTTTCGCCGTTTCCCGGGGAGCAATTGGACTTGGCGCTTGGGCGGTCAAATGTGGTACATGCAGCCCTGCTCTCGCACCCCGTCAGCACGGCTTTTCTCACGCGCTGTCTGAAACTGGATCACTGGCGAACCGGTGGTCCGGGCGGCGAACAAACGGCGTCCACGACTGCCGCCGGGCAAAACTGACAGGACCTGTCGAACAGGATTTGGAATTCGAATGGCCGATACGAAGGATACTGGCGAAAAGACCCTGCGCGTCGCGCCGAAGACGCTGACGATCAAGCGCACCGCGGGCAAGGGAACCGTGCGCCAGAGCTTCAGCCATGGCCGCTCCAAGGAAGTGGTGGTCGAAACCGTAAAGCGCCGTGTGGTCGGACCAGGCTCCGAAACCGCCGCACCGGCTGAAGCTCCGAAGCGCGCCGCCGCGCCGGCCCCAGCGCCAACCGAAACCGCAAAGGCCGCACCTGCGCGTCCGGCTCCTTCCGCCGAGTCCAAGCCCGCCGGCGTTGTATTGCGCACGCTAACCGAAGAAGAGCGCACGGCACGTGCACGGGCGCTCGGCGATGCCCGCGTCCGCGAGGAAGAAGACCGCCGTCAGGCCGAGGAAGATGCCAAGCGCCGTGCCAGCCGCGATGCAATCGAGCGCGCGGAACGCGATGCCGCTGAAAAGCGCAAGCACGATGAAGAATCCCGCCGCGCTTCCGAAGAAGACAAGAAGCGCAAGGCCGAGCAGGAGGCGCGCAAGCGCTTCGGTGAAGATCCGGCCCGTCCGGGTGGCGCACGGCCGGCGATCGTCGCCGACGACGAAGAAGACGGTCCACGCGGCCGCCGCCCCGGCAAAGCCGCATTGCCGCCGAAACCAACCCGTCCCGCAGCCGGCGAAGAACGCCGCCGCGGACGTCTCACTGTCGTAACTGCATTCACGGAAGGCGACGAGCGCCAGCGTTCGGTTGCTTCGTTCCGCCGCCGCACGCAGCGCATGACCGGACACCGTCCATCGGACGAGCCGAAGGAAAAGATCGTGCGCGAAGTCGTGCTTCCGGAAACGATCTCCATTCAGGAACTCGCCAACCGCATGGCCGAACGCGGCGTCGATGTGATCCGCCTGCTGATGCAGCAGGGGCAGATGCTCAAGATCACCGACGTGATCGACGCCGATACGGCTCAGCTAATTGCCGAGGAAATGGGTCATACCGTCAAGCGCGTCGCCGCTTCGGACGTGGTCGAAGGCCTGTTCGACACGCCGGATGACGAGACCCATCTTGTCTCGCGGCCGCCCGTTGTCACGATCATGGGCCATGTCGACCACGGCAAGACTTCACTGCTCGATGCCATTCGTCAGACAGACGTGGTCTCGGGCGAAGCCGGCGGCATCACCCAGCATATCGGCGCCTATCAGGTGACGACGAAGTCCGGCGCCAAGGTCACCTTCATCGACACGCCGGGCCACGCCGCATTCACCGCGATGCGCGCCCGTGGCGCCAAGGTTACCGATCTCGTCATTCTGGTGGTTGCCGCCGATGACGGCGTGAAGCCCCAGACGGTGGAAGCGATCAACCATGCACGCGCCGGCAAGGTGCCGATGATTGTCGCCATCAACAAGATCGACAAGTCGGACGCAAAACCGGAACGGGTGCGCACTGAACTTCTTCAGCACGAAGTTCAGGTCGAATCGCTTGGCGGCGACACGCTCGAAGTGGACGTATCCGCCACCAAGAAGACCAATCTCGACAAGCTGCTCGAAGTGATCGCGCTGCAGGCCGAGGTGCTTGAACTGAAGGCCAACCCCGATCGCGCCGCCGAAGGCACCGTGATCGAGGCGAAGCTCGACCGCGGCCGCGGTCCGGTCGCCACCGTGCTCGTGCAGCGCGGCACCCTGAAGGTTGGCGACATCATCGTTGCCGGCGCAGAGTGGGGCCGTGTGCGTGCGCTCGTCACCGACCAGGGCAAGCAGGTCGGCGAAGCAGGTCCGTCGATGCCGGTGGAAGTGCTCGGTTTTGCCGGCACCCCTGAGGCGGGCGACCGTCTTGCCGTCGTCGAAAGCGAAGCCCGCGCCCGGGAAATCACCAATTACCGCCAGAGCGAACGCCGCGAGAAACATGCCGCCGGCATGAAGACCGGCAGCTCGCTCGAACAGATGATGAGCCAGCTCAAGACCGCTGGCCGCAAGGAATTCCCGCTGCTGATCAAGGGCGACGTGCAGGGTTCGGTGGAAGCGATCGTGAGCGCGCTGGAAAAGCTCGGTACCGACGAGGTCGCCGCACGCGTGCTGCATGCGGGCGTCGGCGCGATTTCGGAGTCGGACGTCACGCTCGCCGAAACCTCCGGAGCCGCGATCATCGGCTTCAACGTCCGCGCCCACAAGGAAGCGCGTGAGAAGGCGGAGCGTTCCGGCAACGAAATCCGCTACTACAACATCATCTACAATCTCGTGGACGATGTGAAAGGTGCAATGTCCGGCCTGCTCGCGCCGACGCTGCGCGAGACCGCACTCGGCAAGGCCGAAATTCTCGAAGTCTTCGACGTCTCGAAGATCGGCAAGATCGCCGGCTGCCGCGTTACCGAAGGCAAGGTCGAACGCGGTGCAAATGTGCGTCTGATCCGCGACGACATCGTCATTCACGAAGGCAAGCTTGCAACGCTCAAGCGCTTCAAGGACGACGCCAAGGAAGTGCTCGCCGGCCAGGAATGCGGCATGTCGTTCGAAGCCTATGAGGACATCCGCAAGGGCGACCTCATCGAGTGCTACCGCGTCGAAAGCGTGAAGCGCACGCTCTGATCCGCTGAAACTGGAACGCCGCCTCAGGTTCAATCCCGGAGCGGCGTGAAGCCATGAGAAAACACCGCAGCGAACAGCCTACCGGCCCGAGCCAGCGCCAATTGCGCGTCGGAGAACTCATCCGCCATGCGCTGTCGGAGGTGCTGTCGCGCGGCGCCGAATTCGACGATGTACTGGCCTCGCACATGATTACCGTGCCGGAAGTGCGGATGAGTCCGGACCTGCGGCTCGCGACGATCTACGTTATGCCGCTCGGTGGCCGCGACCAGAAAGCGGTGCTTGAGGCGCTCGACAAGAACCGGAAGTATCTGCGCGGCGAGATCGTGAAGCGCGTGAACATGAAATTTGCGCCCGACGTTCGCTTTCTGATCGACGAACGGTTCGATGAGGCGGAGCGCATCGAAAAATTGCTGCGCTCGCCTGAAGTCGCGCGCGACATCAAAAAAGAGAAATGAACCAGAAACGCATCGAGCGTCGCGACGTGCATGGCTGGCTCGTGCTCGACAAGGCCTTGGGCGAAACGTCCACGGGTGCGGTCGGCGCGATCAAGCGCATCTTCCGTGCGAAGAAAGTTGGCCACGCAGGCACGCTGGATCCGCTTGCGTCCGGAATTCTCCCCATCGCGCTCGGTGAAGCCACGAAGACGGTGCCGTTCGTGATGGACGGGAGAAAATCCTATCGGTTCACCGTTCACTGGGGCATCGAGACCGATACCGACGATGCGGAAGGAAAAATTGTCCACCAGTCAGACCTGCGCCCCGACGAACGCTCGGTGCTGGCGTTGTTGCCGGAATTTACCGGAATTGTTTCTCAGACCCCGCCGCAATTTTCCGCACTCAAGATCGACGGCGAACGCGCTTACGATCTCGCGCGCGCCGGCGAGAATGTTGAGCTTCAACCGCGTGAAGTGGAAATTCACTCGCTCGCGCTGACAGGCTCGCCAGAGGCCGGACACTCCACTTTTGAAGTCGAGTGCGGGAAAGGTACGTATGTTCGCGCCATCGCGCGCGATCTCGGGCGCCGTCTCGGATGTTTCGGCCATGTCACGAATTTGCGCCGGACGATGGTCGGCCTGTTCGATGAATCCCGCGCGGTCTCGATCGGTACGCTGAAGAAGATCGCGGAAGAACAGGGCGAAGAGGCTGTGGATGCGATGTTGCTGCCGGTGGAGGCGGGTCTTGAATCCCTTCCCACACTGAATGTGAGCGGCCATGACGCGCAACGGCTGACGCAGGGCCAGCCGGTACTGCTCAGGGGACGCGACGCCCCCATTCTGGAGGGGCTCGTTTCCGTCAGCACGCAGGGCTTGCTCGTGGCGCTTGCGGAAGTCGAGCAGGGATCGCTCAAGCCCAAACGCATCTTCAATCTGCCCCGATAGCCCGATTAAGCACTGAAATCGCTGGCTTTTTCCGTACTGGCACGGCGCGCGAATATCGGTATATTCCCGGCCAGTTGAACCGCCATGGGCGGTCAACCTTGGCGACATGGCTGGACGACATCCCGGCCGCTGCCGTCCCCATAAACCCGAACAGAAGGAACATCCGATGTCGATTACGGCTGAGCGCAAGCAGGCGCTCGTGAAAGACTATGCCACCAAGAAGGGTGACACCGGTTCGCCGGAAGTACAGGTCGCGATCCTGACCGAACGGATCAACAACCTGACCGAACACTTCAAGAACCACGTGAAGGACAACCACTCGCGCCGCGGACTGTTGAAGATGGTCGCCGCGCGCCGTGGACTTCTCGACTATCTGAAGTCGAAGGACGAAACGCGTTACCAGAAACTGATCGAGCGGCTGGAAATCCGCCGCTAATCCGTACGCCGCGCGGTGAACCGCACCGCGCGGGCCATTGCGGCGGAAGGTCCGCCGCCTAACCGAAGGACGACCGAAAGTCATGGCAGGATCGTTGGATGCTCGTTCCCAATCGCGCTTCGGCGCGGTAGCGAGCGTCTTGCCGTCTTGCCCATGGCTTTCCCCGTCCGCAAGCCATGGAAAAAATTTATGTTCAATATTCATCGTGAGGAAATCGACTGGGGAGGCCGCAAGCTAGTCCTCGAAACCGGCCGCGCCGCGCGTCAGGCTGACGGTGCCGTGCTCGCAACCTACGGCGACACAACCGTTCTTGCTGCGGTCGTTGCAGCGAAAGAACCGAAGCCCGGAATCGATTTTCTTCCGCTTACCGTCAACTATCAGGAAAAATTCTACGCCGCGGGACGCATCCCGGGCGGATACTTCAAGCGCGAACGCGGACCGACGGAACGCGACACGCTGATCTCGCGCCTGATCGACCGCCCGATCCGTCCGCTGTTCGCGGACGGCTGGCGCTGCGACACGCAGATCACCGTGAACGTGCTTTCGCACGACCTTGAGAACGATCCGGACATCGTGGCGATGGTCGCGGCTTCAGCCGCGCTGACGCTTTCCGGCGCGCCGTTCCAGGGTCCGATCGGCGCCGCCCGCGTCGGCTTCATCAACGGCGAATATGTGCTCAATCCGCAAATCGACGAGATGGCGGATTCGCAGCTCGAACTCGTCGTCGCCGGCACCAGCGACGCCGTCCTGATGGTGGAATCCGAAGCGAAGGAACTGCCGGAAGAAGTGATGCTTGGCTCGGTCATGTTCGGCCACAAGCACTTCCAGCCGGTGATCGACATGATCATCCGGCTGGCCGAAAAGGCCGCGAAGGAGCCGCGCGACGTTGCCGCGGTCGACAACAGCGAAATCGAGAAGAAGGTCACTTCGGTGGCCGAATCCGGTCTTCGCGCCGCCTACCAGATCCGGCAGAAGCAGGAACGCCACAAGGCGGTCGATGCCGCCAAGGCCAAGGTCAAGGAAGCCTATGCGTCCGAGGCCGAAGCGGCACAACTGCCGCGCGCGCTCGCTGCCTTCAAGGATCTCGAAGCGAAAGTCGTGCGTAATTCCATCCTCGATACCGGCAAGCGCATCGACGGTCGCGACACGAAAACCGTTCGTCCGATCGTTGCGGAAGTCGGCGTCCTGCCGCGCACACACGGTTCGGCGCTCTTCACCCGCGGCGAAACGCAGGCGATGTGCGTCGCGACACTGGGTACCGGCGAAGACGAGCAGTTCATCGACGCGCTCACCGGCACCTACAAGGAGCGCTTCCTGCTGCACTACAACTTCCCGCCTTTCTCGGTGGGTGAAACCGGGCGCGTCGGCGCGCCGGGACGCCGCGAAATCGGTCACGGCAAGCTCGCCTGGCGCGCGATCCGTCCGATTCTCCCGGCAGCGCACGAGTTTCCGTACACGCTGCGTATCGTGTCGGAAATCTGGGAGTCGAACGGTTCATCCTCGATGGCGACCGTTTGCGGCACTTCACTTGCCCTGATGGACGCGGGCGTTCCGCTCCGCCGTCCGGTCGCGGGCATCGCGATGGGTCTCATTCTCGAAGGCAAGAAGTTCGCCGTGCTCTCCGACATCCTCGGCGACGAGGACCATCTCGGTGACATGGACTTCAAGGTCGCGGGCACCGATCAGGGCATCACCGCACTCCAGATGGACATCAAGATCGCCGGCATTACCGAAGAGATCATGAAGGTGGCGCTGACGCAGGCCAAGGACGGCCGCATGCACATCCTCAACGAGATGGCGAAGGCGCTGACTTCGGCCCGTCCGGAACTTGGTGAACATGCCCCGCGCATCGAGGTCATCCAGATCCCGGTCGACAAGATTCGCGACGTGATCGGTACCGGCGGCAAGGTGATCCGCGAGATCGTGGAAAAGACCGGCGCCAAGATCAACGTCGACGATACGGGTGCGGTGAAGGTCGCTTCCGCCAACGGCGAATCGATCAAGGCCGCGCTCAACTGGATCAAGACCATCGTGTCGGAGCCGGAAGTCGGCACCATTTACGACGGCACCGTCGTGAAGGTCGTGGACTTCGGCGCCTTCGTGAACTTCTTCGGTCCGAAGGACGGTCTCGTCCACATCTCCCACCTCGCCAAGAACCGCGTGAACAAGACGTCGGACGTGGTGAAGGAAGGCGACAAGGTGAAGGTCAAGCTTCTCGGCTTCGACGATCGCGGCAAGGTTCGCCTATCGATGAAAGTCGTCGACCAGCAGACCGGCGAAGACCTCGAAGCCAAGCAGAAGAACGAAGGCGAAGCGGCAGGCGCCGCCGAGTAATTCTATCCTCCGTCAATCCGGAAAGGGCGGCGCAAGCCGCCCTTTTCTTTTTAAAAAGCTTCCGGTTAGATTGCCCCATGTTGGGCTTTGGTTCGGCTGCATCCTCGACGACATCAGCAGATTTCGACGGCTGGCTCGAACGGTACGCAGAAACCTGCAAGTCGATCGACGGGTGGCTCGACAACAACTTTCTTGCCATCCTGAAGCTGATCAACGCCGCCCTGAACCAGCCAAACCACGAAGTGCCGGGCGGCGCGCTTGAGATCGGAGTTCATTATGGCCGGCTTTTCATTGCACTGAATGCAATGGTGCCGGCCAACGAAAAATCGATTGCGATCGACGTATTCGAGGATCAGCACCTGAATATCGACGGAAGCGGGTACGGGAATTCCACTAAGTTTCGGGAAAACCTCAAGAAGTTCGACCTGCATCAGGGCCGCAACGTCATTATCGAGAAGATAGATTCGACGCACGTAACCGCGCAGGAAGTTCTCGCGAAAGTGCCGGCCAAGTTCAAAATCATCTCTATCGATGGCGGCCATACGGCCGCACACACCATCTCCGACCTGAGGCTGAGCAATGAACTCGTCCAGCCTTTCGGCTTCGTGGTGGTGGACGACATCCTGAACAAGCGGTGGCTGGGCGTTATTGATGGCGTGATAAAATATTTGCAGGGAAGTCCGACGCTTGTACCGATCAGTATCGGCTACAACAAACTTGTGATGTGCAGACTATCGGCTTTTCCGGCGTATCGGAAATTTTTCCAGGAAAATTTCAAATTTCACAAGACGACGCAGCTTTGCGGCTACGACATTCTAGCCGTCTGACCTGCCCTCGCAGTTCAAACAGTAAGTTCTACCGAACAGGACGACGCCGCGGTTGCCAGGCCTCAACGACCGCCTTTGCAAGGGCATTGAAATCCTTCTTGCGTGGCGACGTCTTTCTCCAAGCAAGTCCGATCATACGGCTCGGCTGCGGTTTCCCGAACGGAATGAGTTTGACGCGGCTGTCGCGGACTTCGGCATCGGCGGCAACTTGCGGAATCAAAGTAATGCCGTAGCCGCTCGCCACCATCTGCATCACCGTCGCGAGGCTGGTAGCGCCAAGGGCTGCCGTGCCCTCCGGCGCCATCCCGCAAAATGCGAGCGCCTGATCGCGAAGACAATGGCCTTCTTCCAGCAGCAGCAGGCGGCGCGGATCGAAGTCATCGACGGAAATTTCTGCGAGTTTCTGAAGAGGGTCGGCCGATGGAACCGCCAGAAGAAACCGGTCTTCGAAAAGTTCGATCGATTCGACTTCCGCACTTTCCGCCGGCAACGCCAGCATCACGGCATCGAGGTTTCCCCGGACGAGTTCATCCAGCATCGGTTTCGTCTGCGTCTCCCGTAGTTCAAGGCGAAGCTTCGGAAATTTCTTCTGGAGAACGGGAAGGATGCGCGGCAACAAATACGGACTAAGTGTCGGGATGACGCCGAGGCGCAGCGGGCCGCTCAACACTCCGGCGCTGCGTTTTGCAGCTTCGACGAGATCCCGCGCGGCGATCAGGATTTGCGTGGCGCGCGCCACGACTTCCTCGCCGGTCGCCGTAAGCGCGATTTCACCGGTGCGGCGCTCGACGAGTTCGGTGCCGAGCGTGTGTTCCAGTTCCTTGATTTGCATGGAAAGTGCGGGCTGGGAGATCGCGCAATCTTCCGCCGCGCGGCCGAAATGCCGGTAACGCGCCAGCGACTCCAGATAACGAAGCTGACGGAGGGTAATCGCCATCATAATATTTTCTTATCATATTCTGTAGTTTTTACAATTAGATCTTATCGTTGACCGAACGCAAAGTGCGCTCAATCGCAGCCGGATAGGACCGGCTGATTTGTATTGGGAGGAGTCATGGCAAAAAATCCGCAACTGACCACCACCGCCGGCAACCCGATCGGCGACAACCAGAATTCCATCACCGCCGGCGCGCGCGGCCCTGTGCTCTTGCAGGACTATCAGCTCGTCGAAAAACTGGCACACCAGAACCGCGAACGCATCCCGGAACGCACGGTACATGCAAAAGGCTGGGGTGCTTACGGAACGCTCACCGTCACCGGCGATATTTCAAAATACACAAAAGCCAGCGCGCTCCAGAAGGGCGCCAAGACCGATCTGATCCTGCGCTTCTCGACCGTCGCGGGCGAGCTCGGCGCGGCTGACGCGGAACGCGACGTGCGCGGCTTCGCGATCAAATTCTACACCAAGGAAGGCAACTGGGATCTCGTCGGCAACAACACGCCCGTGTTCTTCGTGCGCGATCCCTACAAGTTTCCGGACTTCATTCACACGCAGAAGCGCCATCCGAAATCGAACCTGCGCTCGCCGACGGCCATGTGGGATTTCTGGTCGCTTTCGCCGGAATCCCTGCATCAGGTGACGATTCTGATGTCGGATCGCGGGCTTCCAACCGACGTTCGCCACATCAACGGCTACGGCTCGCACACTTTCTCGTTCATCAATGCGAAGAACGAGCGGTTCTGGGTGAAATTCCACTTCAAGACGATGCAGGGCCACAAGCACTGGACCAACGCGGAAGGCGCGCAGATCGTCGGCCGCACGCGCGAATCCACGCAGGAAGACCTCTTCAATTCCATCGAGAAGGGCGAATTCCCGAAGTGGAAGATGCAGGTGCAGATCATGCCCGAGGCTGACGTGGGCAAGCACTGGTACAATCCATTCGACCTCACCAAGGTCTGGCCGCACGGCGATTATCCTGTGATTGACGTCGGTGTGCTTGAGCTGAACCGCAACCCGGAAAATTACTTCGCGGAAATCGAGCAGGTAGCATTTTCGCCGTCGAACATCGTGCCGGGCATCGGCTTCTCGCCGGACAAGATGCTGCAGGCGCGCGTCTTTTCCTATGCCGACGCGCACCGCTATCGCCTGGGTACGCATTACGAGCAGCTTCCGGTGAACGCCGCGCGTTGCCCGGTTCATCACTATCACAAGGATGGACCGATGCGGTTCTTCGAACAAAAGACCGGCAACGTCGATGCGTATTACGAACCGAACTCGGTGGCGGGGTCGGCGCAACAGGATGCGTCTTTCAACGAGCCTCCGCTCAAGATCGATGGCAACGCCGACCGCTACAATCACCGCGACGGCAACGACGACTACAGGCAGGTGACGGCGCTGTTCAACCTGTTCGACGCCGCACAGAAGAACCGTCTCTACAGCAACATCGCGGAAGCGATGTGGGGCGTGCCGGAACATATCGTCGAGCGGCAGCTTGGCCATTTCGCCAAGGTGCATCTCGACTATGCAAAAGGCGTTCGCGCGGCGCTCGACAAAATGATTCGCGAAAAAGCATCCGAAACCGCGCAGCAGCAGAAGATGCCGCAAGGCGTTCAGGCGGCAGAGTAATTACTGGTTAATGCTAAAAACGAAAGGGCGGCCGAGTGGCCGCCCTTTTTCGTTTCGTTGCCGCCGTTACTCAGCGGCCTTTTTGTCGTCCAGCAAGTTTACTTCCTTCAGCCGTGACGGTTTCGGCATCGCGACGACATTGTATCCGGAGTCGACATAGTGGATTTCACCGGTCACGCCGGAGGAAAGATCCGACAGCAAGTACATTGCCGAACTGCCGATTTCGTCGATCGAAACGCCGCGCCGCAATAGCGAATGCTGGTTCATGTAGCTGAACAGCACCCGCGCATCGGTGATGCCGGCGCCTGCAAGCGTCCGGATGGGACCCGACGAGATTGCATTCACGCGAATACCCTGCGGGCCAAAATCGGCGGCAAGATAACGTGTGCTCGATTCGAGGGCGGCTTTCGCGACGCCCATCACGTTATAGTTCGGCATGACACGCACGGCACCGTCGAAGGACAGCGTAATCATGCTGCCACCCGGCGGCATCATCTTCGCGGCACGCTGGGCAAGTTCAACGAACGAGAAACAGGAAATCTGCAGCGTACGCTGGAAGTTTGCCCGCGTCGTATCGCAGTAGCGGCCCTTCAATTCGCTCTTGTCCGAGAAGGCGACCGCATGCACGAGAAAGTCCAGACCGCCCCAGGCTTTTTCGATTTCGGCGAACACCTTATCGACCGAACCGATATCCTCGACATCGAGCGGCAGGCAAAGTTCGGATTTGATGATTTCAGCCAGCGGCTTTACGCGCTTGCCGAGTGCATCGCTCTGGAATGTGAGCGCGGTGCGGGCACCCTCGGAAGCTACTTTCTTCGCGATGCCCCAGGCGATGGAATGGTCGTTGGCGATGCCGACGATCAGGCCGCGTTTGCCCTTCATCAAACTCATACCGACGCGCCCTCTCTACTCTCTTTCCGTCCGTCCCGGCTCAAGCGTCAAGCCGTTTGAAGGCCACCGTGGCATTGGTGCCGCCGAAGCCAAACGAATTGGAAAGTACGCAGCCCATCTTAACGTTGTCCTTCCGCTCGCGGACAATGGGAATATCCGCGAAAGCCGGGTCGATTTCCTCGATATTGGCGCTCTCGCAGATGAAACCGTTGTTCATCATCAGGAGCGAGTAGATCGCTTCCTGCACGCCGGTGGCGCCGAGCGAATGTCCGGTCAGCGCCTTGGTAGCGGAGATTGGCGGGCACTTGTCGCCGAAGGTTTCGCGGATCGCCTCGATTTCCTTCACGTCGCCGATCGGCGTCGAAGTCGCATGCGGGTTGATGTAGTCGACCGGAATCTTCAGGTCCTTCATTGCCATTTTCATGCAACGGACGGCACCCTCTCCGGACGGCGCCACCATGTCGTGGCCGTCGGAGGTGGCACCGTAGCCAGCCACTTCGCCGTAAATCTTGGCGCCGCGTGCCTTGGCGTGTTCGAGCTCTTCGAGCACCAGAACGCCCGCACCCCCGGCAATAACAAAGCCATCACGGTTCACGTCATAGGGGCGCGAGGCTTTCGCGGGCGTGCCGTTGTAACCGGACGACATCGCACCCATTGCGTCGAAAAGCACCGAGAGCGACCAGTCCAGTTCCTCGCAGCCGCCGGCGAAGATCACGTCCTGCTTGCCCCACTGGATCAGTTCGTAGGCGTTGCCGATGCAGTGGTTGGACGTCGCGCATGCGGACGAGATCGAATAGTTCACGCCCTTGATCTTGAACCAGGTCGCAAGCGTCGCAGACGCCGTAGAAGACATCGCCTTAGGAACTGCGAACGGACCCACCCGCTTCGGACCCTTGGTGCGGGTCGTGTCGGCAGCTTCTACCAGCGTGCGCGTCGACGGACCGCCGGAACCCATGATGATCCCGGTCTTGTCGTTGCTGATGTCTTTTTCCTCGAGGCCGGCATCGCGGATCGCCTGATCCATCGCGACGTGATTCCACGCGGTACCGCCGCCGTGGAACCGCATCGCGCGGCGATCGACGATCGACGCGGCGTCGCAATTCGGCGCGCCGTGCACCTGGCAGCGGAAGCCGAGCTTCGAATAATCCTCCGCGAACGAAACGCCGCTCTTGGCTTCGCGCAGGCTCGCGAGGACTTCCTGAGTGTTGTTTCCGATGGACGAAACAATGCCCATCCCGGTGACGACGACCCGCCGCATTTCAATTGCCTCGTATGGTCACGCCGTTGCGAAAAGCAAAAAACCGCATCAGGATTTTGCCGCCTGATCGGCACGGAACAGTCCGACCTTCAGATCGCTGGCCCGGTAGATCACCTCTCCGTCGGCCGAGAGCCAGCCGTCGGCGATGCCGAGCACAAGTTTCGACCGCATCACGCGTTTCAGTTCAAGCCCGTAAACGACCTTTTTCATGGTGGGCAGCACCTGCCCGGAAAACTTGATCTCGCCCACACCGAGCGCGCGGCCGCGCCCTTCGGCGCCGAGCCAGCCCAGGAAAAAACCGGTCAATTGCCACAGCGCATCCACCCCAAGGCATCCCGGCATCACCGGATCGCCCTTGAAATGGCAGGCAAAAAACCAGAGGTCCGGCTTGATATCGAATTCGGCGCGGACAATGCCCTTGCCATATTCACCGCCGGATTCCGAGATTTCGGAAATTCGGTCGAACATCAGCATGGGAGGCAGGGGCAACTGGGCGTTGCCGGGACCGAAAAGCTCGCCCCGTCCGCAGGCCAGCAGTTCCTCGTAGCTGAATTTGGATTGCTTGTTTGTCATTGTCCCCGGTGAACTGTTGGCGCAGGGCCGGAATTAAACTTGTTCCGCTACCTAACATACGGGACCGGCGCCTCAAAGCAACGATCCCGGCCCCGGAAACCATTGGAATCGAAGATGAAATGCTGCTCGGGCGTATGAGTTGCAACGCCCTGTGCGCACCCCTATTATGTGGAAAGCAGATGTAGGCGCCGGCCCCACCCGCAAAGGGAAGGCCCCCGGGCCGTTATCCCAATTGAGTATCGGACTGGTCATGAACGAGACGCCGCGCCGACTGATTTTCGAGGACGATACCGCTGAACTTCCGGTCGACCGTCTTCGCGTCGAACCGGCGGCGGGCCGCCGCACCGGCTGTCCGTTTCACGACGTTCGCGAAATGCTCCGCGAAGTTGGCCTGCGTCCCACCCGCCAGCGCCTGGCGCTCGGCTGGCTTCTGTTCGCCAAGGGCGACCGCCATCTCACGGCTGAAATGCTGCACGAGGAAGCGCTGCGCGCCCGGTTCCCGGTCTCGCTCGCAACCGTCTACAACACGCTGCACCAGTTCACCGAAGTGAGCCTGTTGCGCGAAGTCGCAGTCGACGGTTCCAAGACCTATTTCGACACCAACGCTTCCGACCACCATCACTTCTATGTCGAGGGCGACAGCAAGCTCGTCGATATCCCGAGCGCGGAAGTGCTGGTCGACCGGATGCCCGTGCCGCCGGAAGGCTTCGAGGTCGCACGCATCGATGTCGTGGTGCGGCTCCGCCGCAAGGGCGCCTGAACGGCTCTTTCGATTTTCAGTCGATCGTTTCGTTGGGGTAGACGCCCCACAATTTCTGCTGCTCGACATAGCCGTCGAAGCCCTGCCCACTGACACGGCACCAGCGGCCATCGCAATTTTTCGCGGATGCGAGCACGCTGGACTGCAATTTCGCCACGACCCGTGCATCCGCGTTTGCACTCGCATAGAGCGGGAACGAACGCTCAGGCTGTGCCGGTGCCACAAGCACCGTTCGGCGGCCCGATAGCAGGGAATGGAATACCCAGCCTTCCGATCCTTCCGCGTCGCGAATGCGGCGCCAGTTGTCCGCCTCGGCGGTGATCTCCACCGGCAGGCCCGCGCGCGTGAAGATGAAAGTCACTTCATGCGTGCGGGAAGGTCCACCGCGCACGTTCACTTTTTCCGTCTTCAGGCTTGCAAAGCGCGGAACGGGAAGACCGGTCTGCGTGTCGGCTGTCTGCGCAAGCGCCGGTACGCAGAACGCGCATGTCAGGGCGAACAGCGAGACGGCCGCCCGTGTGCGCCGTTTCATACCTGCAGTCTTCATTGTTGCCGTCCCTGTATTCCAACTCGCCTGCCGTGCCGTCAGGCTTGCCGCCGGTTTGTGATTCCGGTTCCCTCTGATAGGAAGAATCGCAGGTCCGGCGGACATGGGAGTGTCTGCCGCGACGGTTAAATTTGGGTCACCACAAGGGTTCCAACCGGCCAATGCCGAAGAAAAAGCCCCTCGTCGTCGTTACCCGCCGCCTTCCCGGGAATGTGGAAACGCGGATGCGGGAGCTGTTCGACGCGAAGCTCAATGACAGCGACAAGGCCATGAGCAAGGCCGAACTCATGGAAGCGGTGAAGACCGCCGATGTGCTGGTCCCGACGGTGACCGATCAGATCGACGCTGAAATCATCGCCGCCGCGGGACCGCAACTGAAACTGATCGCCAATTTCGGCAACGGCACCGACCATATCGACATCGCCGCCGCGGCCGCCAAAGGCATAACGGTGACGAACACGCCCGGCGTCCTTACCGAGGACACCGCCGACATGACGATGGCGCTCATCCTCGCCGTGCCGCGGCGTCTGGCGGATCCGGCGTGCTGACCGGCGATCTGGAATGGACCGGCTGGGCTCCGACCTGGATGCTCGGCCACCGGATTTCCGGCAAGCGGCTCGGCATCATCGGGATGGGCCGCATCGGAAGTGCTGTCGCCAAACGCGCGCGCGCCTTCGGCTTGCAGGTCCACTATCACAATCGCCGCCGTGTCGCGGCCGACCTCGAGGAAATGCTCGACGCCACCTATTGGGATAGCCTCGACCAGATGCTCGCGCGAATGGATATCGTTTCGGTGAACTGCCCGCATACACCGGCGACCTATCATCTCCTGTCCGCGCGACGGCTGAAGCTGATGCAAAAAGATGCCTACATCGTGAATACCGCGCGTGGTGCTGCGATCGACGAGAATGCGCTCGCCAAGATGATCGAGGCAGGCGAACTTGCAGGCGCAGGCCTCGACGTGTTCGAGCACGAACCTGCGGTCAACCCGCGCCTCGTAAAGCTGGCCAGAATGGGTAAGGTCGTGCTGCTGCCGCATATGGGATCGGCCACGATCGAAGGCCGCATCGACATGGGCGACAAGGTGATCGTGAACATCAAGACTTGGCTCGACGGCCATCGCCCGCCGGATCGCGTGTTGCCTGCGGCTGCCTGATCAGCGCTTGTGCGCTGACAGGTCCCTGATCGACGGATTATTTCCGCTCAGCGGATTGGCTTGGTCCCAGCCGTATGCCAGCGTTTCGAACCGCATCGAACGCGCGTCGATCATCAGCAGCCGCCCGACGAGGCTGTCGCCAAATCCCACAATCGCACGGATGACCTCGAGTGCGGCGAGGCTACCCGCGACTCCCGCCAATGCGCCGAGAATGCCCGCCTGCGCGCAGGTGGGGATCGAGCCTTCCGGCGGCGGTTCGGGGAACAGGCAGCGATAGGTAGGATTGGATTCGCCCTGCGGATTTTTTTCGTGCGCACGGATCGTTGTCAGCGTTGCGTCGAAAACCCCCAGGGCGGAAGTGACCAAAGGCTTCTTCGCGAGATAGCACGCATCGGACACGAGATACCGGGTCGAAAAATTATCCGATCCGTCGAGGACGACGTCATAGGCAGAAACCAGATCGAGCGCGTTTGACTGGTCGATGCGTTTTTCGTGCGCCTCGACCCTCACATGCGGATTGAGGCTGGCGATCGTGGATGCGGCACTTGCGGTTTTCGCCTTTCCGACTTCCCCCGTGGCGTGGATCACCTGACGCTGGAGATTGGAAAGCGAAACCTTGTCGTCGTCCACGATGCCAAGCGTGCCGACGCCCGCGGCCGCAAGATAAAGCAACGCCGGCGAGCCGAGACCGCCTGCGCCGATGACCAGCACGCGCGCAGCCTTCAGCCGCGCCTGTCCTGGTCCGCCCACTTCGCGCAAGACGATGTGGCGGGCATATCGTTCCAGTTCTTCGGGCGACAATGCCATGCGGATGCTTCTAGGACGCCGGCGCGCTTCCGTCACGCGCAGTTGAAGCGCCGATATTGGCGCAAGACCCAGAACCGTGGCACCCTTCGGGCATGGACCGGCGCGGAATGCTCTTTGCCGCAATGATCGGATGGCCGCTGCTCGCGTCCTTGCTTGCGCCCACGGCCGCCGCCGCGCAAAACCCGCTGACCGAGGAACGTTGCCCGCGGCTCGTCGCCGAGCAGCCTCCACGCATCATCCGGACTTCGCTGAAGCCCGAAGAGCTTCGTATCACCTTCATCGGTCATTCGACGTTCCTGATCGAAAGCGCAAAGGGTGTGCGGATCGCGACCGACTACAACGATTATGTACGTCCGCGCGAAATTCCCGACATCGCCACGATGAACCGGGCCCATTCCACGCACTACACCAACAATCCCGATCCCGGCATCAAATACGTGCTGAAGGGATGGGGCGTGCCGGGCGAACCCGCGCGGCATGACTTTTCCTATGAAGACGTCTGGGTCCGTAATGTCGTGACCAACATCCGCGACTGGGCGGGCGGAACGTCATTGCATGGTAATTCGATTTTCGTGTTCGAGATCGCGGGCGTCTGCATCGCGCATCTCGGACATCTGCATCACACGCTGACGCCCGCACATATCGAGGAGCTTGGCCGCATCGACGTGGTGCTGGTGCCGGTCGATGGCACGTTCACCCTGAACACCGAAGGCATGGTGGAAGTGCTGAAGCAGATCCGGGCGCCGCTCGCCATCCCGATGCATATTTTCGGCGAGCATACGCTGCAGCGGTTTCTCGATACGATGGGATCGATCTACGAGATCGAACGCAGCGATACGGCCTTCATCGAGCTGACGAAGGAAACCGTGCCGAAGAAGCCGAAAATGCTGGTGTTGCAGGGCCGCTGAGGTTCAGACGTCCACGCTCGCAAACAGCGCATTCTGCTGGATGAAGTCGCGGCGAGGCTCCACTACGTCGCCCATCAGCTTGGTGAATAGATCGTCCGCCTCGTCGACCTCTTTCACTTTCACCTGCAAGAGCGAACGCGCGTTGATGTCGAGCGTCGTTTCCCAGAGCTGGTCCGGATTCATTTCGCCGAGGCCCTTGTAGCGCTGCAACGAAACGCCCTTGCGGCCGATGGCGGTCACCGCCTCAAACAGGCTGACCGGGCCGTGGATTGGGATGGTCTCGTCCTTCCGGCGCAGCATCGCGGGCGGCGTCGGCTTCGGATAGGCCGCCTGCAGGGACGCCGCGTATTCGTCGAGCTTGCGTGCGTCTGCCGAGGCGAGCAGCGCCTGATCGATGCTGGCGACTTCCTTCACGCCGCGCAAGGTGCGCTCGAAGGTGAAGCCGTTCTGGTCCGAGCGGCCGGTCCAGCCGCGGTCGGTTTCGTCTTCCAGCGCATTGAGCCGCTTTGCGATGTAATCGGCCGCGGCGGCGGCGTTCTTGGTATCGCCGAGAATTTCCGGATTCAGCACGCCTGCGATGGCTGCCTGTTCGACGACCTTGCGGTTGTAGCGGGTGTGCAGGCTGTTCAGGATGATGCGGATCGCGCGCGCTTCGTCCACCAGCTTATGCAGGTCGCCGCGGGCGCGCTCCTCGCCGCTGGCGAGCTTTACCACGGCGTCCTCGAGACCCGCGGTGATCAGATACTCGTCGAGTGCCCGGTCGTCCTTCAGATATTGCTCCGACTTGCCGCGCGTAATCTTGTAGAGCGGCGGCTGCGCGATGAAGATGTGGCCGTTTTCGAGCAGTTCCGGCATCTGACGGAAGAAAAAGGTCAGCAACAATGTACGGATGTGGGAGCCGTCGACGTCGGCGTCCGTCATGATGATGATCTTGTGGTAGCGAAGCTTCGAGACGTCGAAATCCTCACGCCCGATCCCGGTGCCGAGTGCTGTGATCAGCGTGCCGATTTCCTGACTCGACAGCATCTTGTCGAAGCGTGCGCGCTCCACGTTCAGGATTTTTCCACGCAGCGGCAGCACCGCCTGAAACGCACGGTCGCGCGCCTGCTTGGCGGAGCCGCCGGCGGAATCGCCCTCGACGATGAAGAGTTCGGACTTGGCAGCATCGCGCTCCTGGCAGTCGGCGAGCTTGCCGGGCAAAGAGGAAATATCCAGCGCGCCCTTGCGGCGTGTCAGTTCGCGTGCCTTGCGGGCGGCTTCGCGAGCCGCTGCGGCCTCGACGACCTTGGACAGAAGCTGCTTCGCCTCGGCCGGATGCGTCTCGAGCCAGCTTGAAAGCGCGTTCGCGACAATCGCCTCGACCACCGGACGGACCTCGGAGGAAACGAGCTTTTCCTTGGTCTGCGAGGAAAATTTCGGATCGGGCAGCTTGACCGACAGCACCGCGGTCAATCCTTCGCGGCAATCCTCGCCGGTGAGTTCGACTTTGTCCTTTTTCGACAGGCCGGCGGTTTCGGCGAAACGGATCATCTCGCGCGTGAGTGCCGCCGCAAAACCGGTGAAGTGCGTGCCGCGATCGCGCTGCGGAATGTTGTTCGTAAAGCAGAGCACCGTCTCGTGATAGGAATCGTTCCACGAGATCGACGCTTCTACGAGGATTTTCTCACGCTCGCCGCGCATCATGATCGGCTGCGGGATCAGCGATTGCTTGTTGCGGTCGAGATAGCGGACGAACGCCTCGACGCCGCCCTCATAGCGCATCTCCTCGACCTTGGGCTCGGGACCGCGCAGGTCGGACAGTACAATCAGCACCCCCGAGTTGAGGAAGGCGAGTTCCCGCAGACGATGTTCGAGCGTGGAAAAATCGAATTCTGTCTTCGAGAAAATTTCCGGGCTGGGCAGGAAGACGACCTGCGTACCGCGCTTGCCCTTGGCATCGCCGACGACCTTCAGCGGCTTTTCCGCATCACCGTTGCGGAAGCGCATGTAATGCTGCTTGCCGTCGCGCCAGATCGTGAGATCGAGCCAGGTTGAGAGCGCATTGACCACCGATACGCCGACGCCGTGCAGGCCGCCGGAAACCTTGTAGGAATCCTGGTCGAATTTTCCGCCCGCATGCAGCTGGGTCATGATGACCTCGGCGGCGGAAACTTTTTCTTCCTTGTGAATTTCGGTCGGAATGCCGCGGCCGTTGTCGACCACCTGCACCGAGCCATCGGCATTGAGTGCCACGGTAATTTCCGTCGCGTGGCCGGCCAGCGCCTCGTCGATCGCGTTGTCGACGACCTCGTAGACCATGTGATGCAGGCCCGAGCCGTCGTCGGTGTCGCCGATATACATGC